>Ga0209415_10003569_pt1 | contig 28923 bp, 25 predicted proteins | sample PeaSoiSIISIP2007_FD_187696 | JGI IMG/M metagenome (GOLD analysis project Ga0209415, IMG submission 187696) | Peat soil microbial communities from Weissenstadt, Germany - SII-SIP-2007 (SPAdes) (version 2) | ecosystem: Environmental > Terrestrial > Soil > Wetlands > Peat | place: Germany...
GCACGCCGATCCGCTGGCGGGCATGCAGGCGCTCGCCCGGGCCTGGCGACGGGAGCTCGCGGCCAGCGGCGCGAAGGTCGTGGCGATCACGGGCTCGACCGGCAAGACCTCGACGAAGGACATCCTCGCCGCCCTGTTCGGCGGTGGCGCGCGCACCGCCGCCTCGCCGGCCAACCTGAACACCGAGATCGGATTGCCGCTCGCGATCCTCTCGGCGCCGCCGGACACCGAGCGTGTGGTGCTCGAGATGGCCATGCGCGGTCCCGGCCAGATAGCGGAGCTGACCGCGATCGCCGAGCCCGACGTGGGCGTGATCGTCAACGTCGGTCCTGCCCACCTCGAGCTGCTCGGCTCGCTGGAGGCGGTCGCGGCGGCCAAGGCGGAGCTGATCGCCGGTCTCGCCGCGGGTGCGAGCGTCGTCGTTCCGGCGGGCGAGCCGCTGCTTGCGCCCCATCTGCGCGCGGACCTCAACACGATCACCTTCGGCGAGGACGCCGAGGTCTCGCTGGTGCAGCGCCTACCCGACGGGCGCGTGCGCATCAGGGCCGGTAGCGCCCTGATCGAGCTGTGGCCGTCGTTCGACCAGGCCCACCACATCAACAACCTCCTCGCCGCGGTCGCCGCCGCGCGCGCTCTCGGGCACGCTCCGGAGGGGCGGCTGCAGGTCAGCTTCTCCGCTCGTCGGGGCGAGCGCCTCGCGTTGGCCACGGGCGTGGTCGTGATCGACGACTGCTACAACGCCAACCCGATGTCAATGCGCGCCGCGATCGACGACCTCGCCGCGACGGCCAGCGAGCGCCGCGTGGCGGTGCTCGGCGACATGCTCGAGCTCGGTGTGCTGGGACCCGCGCTGCACCGCGAGATCGGCGCCCACGCGAGCGAGCAGGGCGTCGACGTGCTGGTCGCGGTGGGGCCGCTGGCGCGGGAGATCGCCGCGTCGTTCGCCGGAGAGGCACACTCCATGGGCGACGCCACGGCCGCCGCGGCGCTGCTGCCGGCGCTGCTGCGAGCCGGCGACACCGTGCTCGTGAAGGGCTCGCGGGGCGTCGGCCTGGAGCGGGTCGTGGCGGCGCTCGCGCAGGCGCACGGGCCGGGCTCGACGGACGTCGACGGCCCCCGGGTGCTGGCACCGGGCGCGGTCCCCGGGCGGCGCTGAATGGGCCGGATTCTCTTCGGGGGCACCGCCGCGCTGCTGATCTGCATCTTCCTCAGCCCCAAGTTCATCGAGTTCCTGCGCGAGCGCGAGTTCGGCCAGCACATCCGCGAGGACGGCCCCGCCGGTCATCACCACAAGGCCGGCACGCCCACGATGGGCGGCGTGATCATCTTCCTCGCCGTCGCCGTCGCGTTCCTGATCCTGTCGAACTTCGAATGGCGCTCGGTCGGTGTCTTCGGCGCTGCCATCGCGTGCGCGCTGCTGGGGTTCGCCGACGACTACACGAAGCTGATCAAGCGCCGCTCGCTGGGTCTGCGCGCGCGGACGAAGCTGATCGTCACGATCGCGATCTCGCTGGGGCTGTGGTACGTGGCCACCCAGGAGGCCCACCTGCCCTCCACGCTGTGGCTGCGCTTCGTCGACTACCACATCGACCTCAAATGGGTCTATCCGCTGCTGATCTACCTGGTCGTGGCCGGCACCACGAGCGCCGTCAACCTGACCGATGGGCTCGACGGCCTCGCTGCCGGTTGCGCCGCGATCGTGCTGCTGGCCTACGTCGGCATCACCTTCCTGGCCGGCGACTTCGACCTGGCGATGCTCGCCGGCTGCCTTGTGGGCGCCTGCATCGGCTTCCTCTGGTACAACGCGTTCCCGGCCACGATCTTCATGGGCGATACCGGCTCGCTCGGGCTCGGCGGCGCGATCGCGGGCCTGGCCGTGATGACCAAGACCGAGGTGCTGCTGATCCTGCTCGGCGGGATCTTCGTGATCGAGGCGCTGTCGGTGGTGATCCAGGTCATCTACTTCCAGATGACCCGCAAGCGCGTCTTCCTGATGGCGCCGATCCATCACCACTTCGAGCTGAAGGCCTGGTCGGAGACGAAGATCATCCTGCGCTTCTGGATCGTCGCCTCGATCTGCGGAGCGATCGGCTTCACGATCTACCGGCAGAGCCGGGGCATCTGAGAGGCCTCCAGGACGGGCCCCGGGTCCCGCGGCGAGGGGGCCACGATCGGCGGGAGGCTTCCGGCGGCGCGCGTCGAAGGGAGCATGGATGCCAGCAGCCGCAGCACGGAGGCGGCGGTCCACGACGGCCGCCGGGCCGCCAGCCGAGCGCAAGCGCCGCGAGCGCGCCGCGCTGGCGCTGGGCCGCCAGTCGCTGGAGTACCGCATCCTGCTGACGGCCACCCTGTGCCTGCTCGCCTACGGCGCCGTGATGGTCTACAGCGCCTCCTCGGCGACCACGCTGCTCGGCGGCCACGGCAACGGCGGCGGCTACCTGGTGAGGTTCGTCGCCTACGGCGCGATCGGGATGGTGGTGCTGCGCGTGCTCGCGCGCGACGGGGTCGCCAAAGCCCATGCGATCACCGCGCCGCTGCTGTTCACCTCGTTCGCGCTCGTGCTCGCCGTCCACCTCCCGCACGTGGGGGTGAGCGTCAACGGGGCGCGCCGCTGGATCGGCACCGGTCCGCTCCAGTTCCAGCCCTCCGAGCTGCTGAAGCTGGCGCTCGTGCTGTACTCGGCCACGCTGATCGCGCGGCGCCCGCAACGCGTGCACGACATGCGCGAGCTGGCGAAACCGCTGCTGATCGTCGTGGGCGGCGCCTGCCTGCTGGTGTTCACGCAGCCGGACCTGGGCACGGCCATGGTGATCGCGTTCACGGTCGCAGCGATGCTCATCGCGGGCGGGATCCCGCTGCGCAAGCTCGCGCTGATCGCCGGCTCGGTGCTCGGCGTGGTCCTGCTCTACGCGCTCGTGCGGCCCTACGCGCGAGCGCGGCTTACGTCCTTCCTGGACCCATGGGGCCACGCCTCCTCGAGCGGCTTCCAGGCGGTCCAGGGACAGATCGCGATCGGCTCGGGCGGGCTGTTCGGCGTTGGCCCCGGGCAGTCGGTTCAGAAGATCTTCTACCTGCCGGAGGCCCCGACCGACTTCATCCTCGCGGTGATCGCCGAGGAGCTCGGCGTGATGGGCGTGTTCGGGCTGCTGTTCCTGTACGGCATGATCGCCTACGCCGGGCTGCGCGCGGCCAAGCGCGCCCGCAGCTTCTACAGCGCCCTGCTCGCCGTGGGGGTGACCGCGCTGATCGTCTCGCAGGCGATCCTCAACGTCTTCGCCGTGCTCGGCCTGGCGCCGCTGACGGGCGTGCCCCTTCCGTTCGTCTCCTACGGCTCGAGCAGCCTCGTGGTGATGCTCGCGGCGATGGGCCTGCTTCTCAACGTGGCGGCCGGCGCGACCGGGCACGTGCGCGCGGTGTCCCCGAGCCGTCGCGGCTCGGCCGACGCGCGTGCGCGGGAACCGGCACGATGGGGCCGTGAACCGAGCGCCGAGGAGGATCGTGATCGCCGCGGGCGGGACCGCCGGACACGTCGTGCCGGCGCTCGCGGTGGCCGAAGCGCTGCGGGCTGAGGGCGCGGAGGTCCATTTCATCGGCGGCGGCCGCGCCGAGGCGCAGCTGGTTCCGGCGGCGGGCTTCCCGTTGCACACGATCACGGTCGAAGGCCTCAGCCGCACCCACCCGCTGCGCGCCGCCCGGGCGCTGCTGCGCGCGGCGGCGGCGCTACCGCGGGCGCACAGGCTGCTGGCCCGGCTCGCCCCGGACGCGGTGATGGGCGGCGGAGGGTACGTCGCCGGACCCGTGGGCGTGGCCGCGCTGAGCATGCGCATTCCGCTGGTCCTGACCGAGGCGGACAGCCATCTGGGCCTGACCAACCGGGCGCTCGCGCCGTTTGCGCGGCGCGTCTGCCTGGCGTTCGCGCTGCCGGGCCGCGACGGCGCGCGCTACCGCCTCACGGGCCGGCCCGTGCCCGACGCGGGCGCCGACCGGGCCTCCGCGCGGCGGCGTCTGGGCATCGGCGCTGAGGAGACCTGCGTGCTGGTCTTCGGCGGCTCTCTGGGGGCGCGCTCGATCAACCTGGCGGCGCTCGAGGCGTTCTCCGGCGCGCCCTTCCACGTGCTGCACGTGTGCGGGCGGCGCGACTATCCCGAGCTGGCCGGGCGCGTGCCCGTGTCCGGCTACGACCTGCGCGAGTACATGGAGCTCGAGGAGTTCGCGGCGGCACTCGCCGCAGCCGACCTCGTGGTTGCGCGCTCGGGAGGATCGGTGTTCGAGATGGCTGCGCACGCGCTGCCCGCGATCCTGATTCCCTACCCGCGCGCCGCCGGCGACCATCAGCGCGCCAACGCGGGCTGGATGGCCGACGCAGGTGCGGCCGTGGTGCTCTCCGACGCCGAGCTCAGCGCACCGCGGCTGGGCGGCGAGGTGGCCGCGCTGCTGGGCGACCCACGCCGCCTCGCGGCGATGGCGGCGGCGGCGGGGCGCATCGCGCGCCCGCACGCCGCGCGCGAGGTCGCCGAGGAGCTGCTCGGGGCGGCGCGTCGATGAGCGCCGACGAGCGGCCCTGGAGCGGACGGCGCATGCACTTCGTGGGCGTGGGCGGTGCGGGCATGAGCGGCTACGCGCGCGCCGCGCACGCCCTGGGGGCACAGGTCAGCGGCTCCGACAGCGCCGCCAGCTCCTATCTGGAGGGGCTCGTGGCGGACGGCGTGCTGAGCGCGAGCGTCGGACACGACCCCGGCAACCTCCCGAGCGGCAGCGGCGTGGAGCTCGTGTACTCCGCGGCGGTGGAGCCGGGGAATCCCGAGCGGGCCGCCGCGCGCGAGCGCGGGATCCCGGAGCGCTCGCGCGCCGAGCTGCTCGCCGAGCTCAGCCGCCTGCGGCGAACGATCGCCGTGGCGGGCACGCACGGCAAGACGACCACCGCCGCGATGCTCGTCCACGCCCTGCGCCGCGCGGGCCTGCAGCCGGGATGGCTGGTCGGGGCGCCGATCGGCGGCGGCCTCGAGAACGGTCGCTGGGGATCGGGCGAGTGGTTGGTGGTCGAGGCTGACGAGTCCGACCGCTCGATGCTCAGCCTCGAGGTGGAGATCGCGCTGGTCACCAACATCGAGCTCGACCACCACGCCGCCTACGGCTCGCTGTCTGAGGTGCGCCACGTCTTCCGCGAGTTCCTGCAGGGACCGCGCATGGCCGTGCTGTGGGATCGCCCCGAGCTGCTCGCGCTGCGCGACGGGCCGCTGGCGGCCTACGACACGCGTGAGCTCGAGCTGACGGCGGGCGGATCGAGCTTCTCGTGGGGGGGCCTGCGCGTGCATCTGCAGGTGCCCGGAGCGCACAACGCGCTCGATGCGACGGGCGCCCTTGAAGCCGCGCGCCTGGCCGGCGCCGACCCGCAGCGCGCCGTGGACGGCCTCGCGGCCTTCCACGGCGCCGGCCGGCGCTTCCAGCTGCTCGGCGAACGCGGGGGCGCGCGGATCTTCGAGGACTACGCCCACCATCCCACCGAGATCGGCGCGACGCTGCAGGCCGCCCGCACGCTCCCGCACAGGAGGCTCGTGGCGGTCTTCCAGCCGCATCTCTTCTCGCGCACGGCGCTGCTGGCGGCCGAGTTCGGCCGGGCGCTCGCGCTGGCCGACGTGGTCGTGGTGCTCGACGTATATCCCGCGCGAGAGCGCGCCGAGGACCATCCCGGGGTCAGCGGGCTGCTCGTCGCCGAGGCGGCCGCCGACGCCGCCTGCGGAGCGCCCGTGTACTGGCTCGCGAGCTTCGCCGAGGCCCAGCCGGTTGTGGAGGGCCTGCTGGGGGAGGGCGACCTGTGCGTGGTCATGGGCGCCGGCGACGTGGAGGTCCTCGGCCGCTCCCTGGCGGGCGCAGGCAGGTCGGTGGCAGGGTGAGCGCCGAGGCTGTGCCGGCGGGCGTGCAGCGCGACTTTCCGCTCGCGCGCCTGACCACGGTGCGCACCGGCGGCAGCGGCGAGTTCTTCGCGCGCGCGGGCAGCGAGCAGAAGCTGATCGAGCTGCTCTCCTGGGCCGAGCGAACGGGTGCGCCGGTGAGCGTGGTAGGCTCCGGCTCCAACCTGCTGGTTGCCGACGAGGGCGTCAGCGGCCTGTCGATCAAGCTCGACGGGGCGCTCGCGCAGATCGCCCTCGACGGGTCGCGGATGGTCTGCGGCGGCGGTGCGCGGCTGCCCGCGGTGGCCGCGCGCGCGGCACGCGAGGGCCTCTCCGGGATCGAGTTCGGAGTCAACATCCCCGGCACCGTCGGCGGTGCGGTGCGGATGAACGCGAACGCCTACGGCGGCGAGCTGGGGCGCGTGCTCGAGTGGGTGGAGATCGCGACCGCCGCCGGCGTGCGGCGCCGCGGGCCGTCCGAGCTCGGGCTGGCCTACCGGAGCTCGGACCTGCGCGTGGGCGAGGTCGTGGCCCGCGCCTCGCTGGCGCTTGCGGCCGCGCCCGCACAGGACGTCAAGGCGGCGCTCGCGGAGCTGCGCCGCCTCCGTCACGAGGCCCAGCCGCAGGGAATCAGGACGTTCGGCTCGACGTTCAGGAACCCCCAGGACGCGCGCGCTCAGGGTCGTTCGGCCGGCCTGCTGCTAGCCGAGGCCGGCTGCAACGGGCTCGCCGTCGGCGAAGCGCGCTTCGCGCCCAAGCACGCGAACTTCATCGAGAACATGGGCTCGGCGAGTACCGCCGACGTGGTCGCGGTGATGGCCGAGGGCCGCCGCCGCGTGCTGGAGCGCTTCGGCGTGGAGCTCGAGCCGGAGGTGCACGCGCTCGGCGACGTGCGCTTCCCCTGGGCGTGAGCCGGTAGGGGTTCCCGGCCGGAGGTCGAAGAGGAGTGGGATGGATCGCCCGCTCGCCGGTCGCCACGCAGGCGGCCGCCTCAGCCGCCCGTTCAACCTGATGACCGCGCCCGTAGGCGCCGTCGGTCGGACATGGCGCCCGCCGTCCCGGCGGGCGCGCGCATCGCTGCGGCAGCCCGCCGGATCCTCCTCGCGCCTGGCCGTCGCAAGGCGCGTGTGGGCACACGGACGCGTGCGCCTGGTGATCCTCGTCCTGCCGGTCGTGCTCGTCGTGCTCGGCGGGGGCTGGCTGTGGCTGCGCGACTCCCCGCTTGTGTCGGTTCAGCGCGTGCGCGTCAGCGGCGTCCACGGGCCGCAGGCCGCAGCGATCGAAGGCGCGCTCGTGGCGGCCGCCCACCGCATGTCCACGCTGGACGTCCGGGCCGGCGAGCTGCGGGCCGCGGTGTCCTCCTATCCGGTGGTGAGCGCAGTACGGGCCAGCGCCAGCTTCCCCCACGAACTGCGCATCCGCGTGCTCGAGCAGCCGGCCGTGGCGGCCCTGGTCTGGGGCGGGCTGCGCACGGCCGTGGCGGCCGACGGCACCGTGCTCGGCCCGGGTCTGCTGACCGGCTCGCTGCCCACCGTCGGCGCGTTCTCCCAGCCGAGTCCCGGCGAGCGCCTGCACGATCGCACGCTGCTCGCCTGCCTGTCGGTGTTGGGCGCCGCCCCGGCGGCGCTCGCCGGCCACGTCAAGACCGTGTTCGAGGGGCCGCGCGGCCTGACGGTGGCGATGGCCAACGGCCTGCAGGTTTACTTCGGCGACGCCAGCAGGCCGCACGCCAAGTGGTTCTCGCTGGCGCGGGTGTTGGCCGATGCGAGCTCCGCGGGCGCCTCCTACGTCGACGTGCGGCTGCCCTCACGGCCAGCCGCAGGCTTTCCCGGCGGGGTCGCGCCGGCGACCGCCACGAGCTCCTCGCAGGGGGTGACCGCCGAACCGGGTGCGAACTCGGAATCGACGATCGGCGCGCTGGCGGCCGGCCTGAGCGCGGGCGGTGCGGGGGCGGGAGCAGCCTCCTCGACGTCCCCCGCGGGTACCCCCACGGGCACCGAAGCGGCGAGCTCGCCCGCGAGCGGAAGCCCGGGCGCCGGGGCGTCCGGTGAAGCCTCGCCGCAGTCGCCCGCGACCGCCACCGAAACGGGCTCGCCGACGGGTTCCCAGGAACCCGGGGCGACCCCCACGCCGAGCGGATGAGGAGGTCTCACCCTCAACTTGAGGTCTAGTGATGTGATCGGTGCATCCTCAGGCACGGGTCGAGAGTCCCGCGATCTGCAACGAAAGTTGCGATATTCGACGACTTCGTTGACAGGGCGAAGTTCCCTGCATAACGTGCACAACCCGGCGGTTCGGCGACCAGGTATGCTGCGAACCCTAAATCACTACTGAAGGTTTCGGACAGAACCATCATGGAGAGCGGCGGAAGCTATCTGGCGGTAATCAAGGTCGTGGGCGTCGGCGGCGGGGGCACCAACGCGGTGAGCCGCATGGTCGACGCCGGGCTGCGCGGGGTCGAGTTCATCGCCGCGAACACCGACGCCCAGGCGCTCGCGATGTGCGACGCGGACGTCAAGCTCAACATCGGGCACGAGTCCACCAAGGGCCTCGGTGCCGGCGCCGACCCCGACGTCGGGCTCGCGGCCGCGTCGGAGTCGCGCGACGACATCAAGGAGGCGCTCAAGGGTGCGGACATGGTCTTCGTCACCGCCGGTGAGGGTGGCGGCACCGGCACCGGCGCGGCGCCCGTGATCGCGGAGATCGCCAAGAACGAGATCGGGGCGCTGACCGTTGGCGTGGTCACGCGACCGTTCGACTTCGAGGGCAGCCAGCGCGGCCGGCAGGCGACCGAGGGCATCGAGCGGCTGCGCGAGGTCGTGGACACGCTGATCGTGATCCCCAACGAGAAGCTGCTGGCAGTCGTCGAGCGTCGCACCTCGATGCTCGACGCCTTCCGGGAGGCCGACAACGTCCTGCGCCAGGGCGTGCAGGGCATCACCGACCTGATCACGATCCCGGGTCTGATCAACCTCGACTTCGCCGACGTGCGCACGATCATGCACGACGCCGGCTCTGCGCTGATGGGCATCGGCACCGCCAGCGGCGAGAGCCGCTGCGGCGACGCCGCACGCGCCGCGATCTCCTCACCGCTGCTGGAGGAGTCCGTGGACGGCGCGACGGGCATCCTGCTGAACATCACCGGCGGCCGCGACCTGGGCCTGTTCGAGGTCAACGACGCCGCCGAGATCATCCAGAACGCGGCCGACCCGAACGCCAACATCATCTTCGGCGCGGTGATCGACGAGAGCATGAACGACGAGGTGCGCGTGACGGTGATCGGCACCGGCTTCGACCACCGTCCCGGCCGCAGCGCCCGCCGCGACAGCCGCACGGCCGCGCGCGATCGCGGTCCGCGCATCAGCGATCGCCAGCGCTCGACGCTCGAGATCTCCGACGACGACATAGACGTCCCGCCCTTCCTCCGCTAGCTCAGCGGCCCGATGGTCGGCGCGGGCTCGGCGTCCTCGGTCGCTCGTGTGCTGGCCGATCAGTCGATCGCATCTGATCGTCGATCGGCACACTTCGCTCCCTGCGTCCTTGATCCGCTTGACCCTCGGTCCGCTGAGTGTCGCCCTCGGCCCGTCGAAGGCCCGGCTGGCGCATGTGCCAGCCGGCGGGAGCGCACATGTGCGCTCCCGAGCGAGCGCTGCATGCGGCGCTCGCCGGTCGGCGCATGCGCCGACCGAACGGCCGCACACAGCCTTTGCGCTGCCCACGCCAACGCCGGGCCTACGGCGGGTGCCGCTAGTCTGACGCGGTGCTCGGAGCCGATCGAGCGTCCCTCGCGAGCTGGCGGGTGGCGGCGCTTGGGCGTGCCGTCGGCGCGTTCGCGCTCTACGCCGTCGCTTCGGTGCTGCTGCTCGGCCGTCATGCGGTGTCTGACATGGGCCACGTCTGCACGTGCCTCGGCGGTGGCGGTGATCCACCGACCTACATGTGGGCGCTCCGGTGGTGGCCGCACGCACTGACGCACGGGCTGAACCCGCTCTTCACGCACGTTGCGTGGAGTCCGGTGGGCGTCAACGTTGCGGCCGCGCCGATGATCCCGCTGCCGAGCATGCTGCTCTGGCCGCTGTCGGCCGCTTTCGGGCTGCTGCCGGCATACGATCTCCTCACGCTGCTGAGCCCGGCCGTGGCCGCGACGGCGATGTACCTGCTGTGCGAGCACCTGACGCGTTCGACGCTGCCCGCGCTCGTCGGCGGCTGGCTCTACGGGTTCTCCAGCTACGAGCTCTCCGAGCTCGTAGGCCACGCCAACCTGATGCTGATCGCGCTGCCGCCGCTCGCGGTGCTGGCGGTGCTCCTGAGGCTCGAGCGCCGTATCGGCCGGGCCGCGTTCATCGCTGCCGCCGCCGGGCTCATCGCAGCGCAGCTGCTGACCTCGAGCGAACTGCTCGCCACGAGCTGCGCGTTCGGCGCGCTGGCGTTCGCGGTGGCCTGGCTCGCGCTCGCGCCCGCACAGCGCGCGGGCGTCGGCGAGGTCTTCAGGGAGACGATCGCGGCCGGCCTGCTGGCGGCGCTGATCACCAGCCCCTACCTCTACTACTCCCTGATCCGCGCGCGCCCGGGGCCGCAGCCTGGCGCCGCGACGACGCTCGTGAGCGATCTCGCCGGTCTCGTCGTCCCCACTCGCGTCACGCTCGTGCAGTACGCGCAGGGCACAGCGGCGCGGCTGCCGGGGAACATCGCCGAGCAGGGGGCCTACTTCGGGATTCCCCTGATCTGCGCGTTCGCCGCCGCGCTGTGGGCGCTCCGGCGCACGCCCGCCGCGCGCGTGCTGGCGGCGGTGGCGGCGCTGGGGCTGCTGCTCTCCTTCGGATCGCGCCTGAGCGTCGCCGGGCAGGGCACGCTGCCGCTGCCCTGGAAGGTGGTCGAGCACTTGCGCATCGCCAACGCCCTGGTGCCCGATCGGATCGTGCTGTTCACCTGGTTTGCGCTCGCCCTCGCGGTGGCCCTTTGGCTGGCCGCTCCGGGCCGCTTCAAGCTCGCCCGCTGGGCGCTCGTGCTGGCGGGCGTCGCGCTGATCCTGCCGGCCCCGGCCACCCTCAGCCGTCCCGACCTGCCTGCGCTGTTCGCCGGCTCCTCCTACAAGCGGGTGCTGGCGCCCGGGAGCGTGGTGCTCGCGCTGCCCTACGGCTACCACGGCTACAGCATGCTCTGGCAGGCCACGACGGGGTTCGCGTTCCGGATGCCCGAGGGCAACCTCTCGAGCGTCCCGCCCCTGCGGTTCAGGCGCGACCTGACGGTCGCAAGGCTGCTCGCGAACCCGCCGCTCCCGGTCTCCACCGCGGAACTGGGAGCGTTCCTGCGCCGCTACCGCGTGAGCACCGTGATCGTGGACCAGCTCGCCCCGGAAGCCTGGCCGGCACAGCTCGCCGCGCTCGGGCTCACCGGCAGGCCGCAGCAGGGAGCGATCGTCTACCAGGTAAACGGGCTTTGAGGCCGCCGCAACGCATCCCGGTGCCTTCGCTAGCCTGGGGGCGATGTCGGCCCCCGCGCAACCCCTCCTGCGGCGCACGCCGCTGTTCGAGCGCCACCGCGCGGCCGGGGCAAAGCTCGTGGACTTCGCCGGCTGGGAGATGCCCGTGTTCTATACCGGGCCGTCGAGCCCGATCCGCGACGAGCACCTGGCGGTCCGCCACGGATGCGGCGTGTTCGACGTCTCGCACATGGGTGAGATCGAGACGAGCGGCGCGCAGGCGCAGGCGCTGCTGCAGCGGCTGCTCTCCAACGACATCGAGCAACTCCCGGTGGGCGGTGCGCAGTACTCGATCCTGTGCAGGGAGGACGGCGGCGTGCTCGATGACCTGTTCACCTATCGCCTGGAGGCCGAGCGCTTCCTGACCGTCACCAACGCCTCCAACCACGAGCGCGACCTCGCCTGGTTTCAGGCCCGCGCCGGTGACTTCGCCGAGGTGCGCGTGACCGACAGGGTCTCCGACTGGGCGATGCTCGCCGTCCAGGGCCCGCTCGCGCGCGAGGCGGTGCAGGCGATCTCCGACGCGCCGCTGCCCGCGCGCATGAGCGCCGGCACCAGGCACCTGGCGGGCGCGGAGGTGCTCGTTTGCGGCACCGGCTACACCGGCGAGGAGGGGGTCGAGCTGCTGTGTGACCCCGAGGATGCACCCGAGCTGTGGGACGAGCTGGTGCGAAGGGGGGCCGTGCCGGTGGGGCTGGGCGCGCGCGACACGCTGCGGCTGGAGGTCTGCTACCCGCTCTACGGCAACGATCTGATGGAAACGCGCGGCCCGATCGAAGCGGGGCTCGGCTGGTGCTGCAAGGAGGCCACCGGCTTCATCGGCGCCGAGGCAGTCGCGGCGGTGCGCGCGGCGGGCGCCGCCGAGAAGCTGGTGCCGTTCGTGATGAGCGGCCCGGGCATCCCGCGCCAGGGCAACCCGGTGACCGGCGGAGGCGTGGTCACCAGCGGCACGCTGTCGCCGTGCCTGCAGAAGGGCATCGGCATGGCCTACCTGCCGGCCGGCCGCGCGAACAGCGGAACCCCCATCGAGCTCGACGTTCGTGGCAAGATGCGGCCCGCCGTAGTCGCGGACAAGCCTCTCTACAGAAAGGGCGCCTGAATGGCCGAGCAGAGCTACCCCGAGGACCTGCTCTACCACCCCGAGCACGACTGGGCCCGAATCGACCCGGCCGACCCGACGCACGCGGTGATGGGCATCACCTGGTACGCGCAGGACTCGCTCGGGGAGGTCGTGTTCTTCGACCCGCCCTCCGTGGGTACCGCCCTGACCAAGGACGCCCCCTATGCCGAGGTCGAGTCCGTGAAGGCGGTCTCGGACGTGATCGCCCCGCTGACCGGGGAGATCGTCGAGGTCAACGACGCGCTCGCCGAGAACCCGGCGATGATCAACGAGGACCCCTACGGCGAGGGATGGCTCGTGAAGGTGCGCATGGCGGACCCCGCCGAGGGCGAGACCCTCATGGACGCCGCCTCCTACAGGGCGACGCTGGCCGGCTAGGCTGGTTCTCGAAGAACCCTTGAGCCGTTACACCGCCATCACCGACGCCGACCTGACGGCGATGCTCGCCGCTATCGGCGTGGGCTCGCTGCAGGAGATCTTCGACCGTCAGATCCCGGAGGCAGTGCGGCTCGGGCGCCCGCTGGCGCTGCCCGACGGGCAGCCGGAGCAGGACGTCTACGAGCACCTGCGCACGCTCGCCGCACGCAACTCGAGCACCGAGGACGAGCTGAGCTTCCTCGGTGCGGGCATGTACGACCACTACGTGCCCGCGTTGATCGACATGTTGACCGAGCGCTCGGAGTTCCTGACCCCCTACACGCCCTACCAGCCCGAGATCTCCCAGGGTGGCCTGCAGGTGATGTTCGAGTACCAGACAGCGATCTCGGAGCTCACCGGCCTGCCAGTCTCGAACGCGTCCACCTACGAGGGCCCCTCGGCGGTGGCCGCCGCCGGCTACCTTGCCAAGCTGCACAACGGCCGCGGCCGGCTGGTGGTGAGCACCGGCCTGCACCCGCACTCGATCGAGACGCTGCGCACCTACGCCCACGGCTACGGGATGGAGGTGGTGGAGGTTCCCCTGCGCGAGGGCGTCACGGACGCGCACGCGTGGGCGGCCGCGATCGACGCTGACACGAGCGCGGCGATCTTCGCCCAGCCAAACTTCTACGGTGCCGTCGAGGACGCTGCCGCACTCAGCGACGCCGCCGGCCAAGCGGCTCCCCCGGAGCGGACGCCGGTCGTGATCTGCCAGGTCGACCCGATCACGCTCGGCGTGCTGCGCCCGCCCGGCGACTGCGGCGTCGACGTGGCCGTGGGGGAGGGACAGGCGCTGGGCAACCGCCTCGACTTCGGCGGACCTTCGTTCGGGATCTTCGCCGCGCGCGAGGAGTACCTGCGACGCATGCCCGGCCGCATCGCTGGCGAGACCCGCGACGTGGACGGCCGCCGCGGCTTCGTGCTCACGCTGCAGACCCGCGAGCAGCACATCCGCCGCGAGAAGGCGACCTCCAACATCTGCACCGCACAGGCGCTGAACGCGCTCGCCGGCGTGGTCTACCTCAGCTGGCTCGGTCGAGGCGGCATCGTTGAGCTCGGCGAGTTGCTGCTCGCCCGCACCCACTACGCGCGCGAGACGCTCGCCGCGATCGACGGGGTCGAGAAGCTGCACGAGCAGCCGGTCGTGCGCGAGTTCGCGCTGCGGCTCGACGCAGACGTCGCCGCGGTGCGCCGGCGCTGCGCACGCCAGGGGGTCAACCCGGGCGTCGATCTGCAGGCGCTCAGCGGGCGCGCCGAGGATCGCGGCGGCCTGCTGGTCGCGATCACCGAGCGCCGCTCGCGGGCGCACATCGACCGGCTCGCCGAGGTGCTCGCTACGGCCGTCGCGGCCGAGCGCGAGGCGGTGGCCGCATGAGCACGATCGACGACAACAGGCTGCACTCCGACCCGGCGATCGACACCCACCCCCACGGCAACGGGGCGCCCGCCGCGGCCGTCGAGGCGAACACCGCGACGGTCGCGCCGCCGGCCGGCGCGGGCGCCACGCCGCTGCAGCGTGAGCCGGCCAGGACGATCTTCCAGAAGGGGGCTCCGGGACGGCGCGCGTTCCAGTGCCCGCCGCACGACGTGCCGGCGGTCGATCCCGAGCAGGTGCTGCCCGCGCACCTGCGCCGGGAGCAGCCCGCACGCCTGCCCGAGGTCTCCGAGCCGGAGATCGTCCGACATTACGTGGGGCTGTCCAAGCGCAACTTCGACCTCGACTCGGGCTTCTACCCGCTGGGCTCCTGCACGATGAAGCACAACCCCCGCCTGCACGAGCGCGCCGCCGCGCTGCCCGGCCACTCGCGGCTGCATCCGCTGCAGGACGCCGAGCGTGCGCAGGGTGCGCTCGAGCTGATGTGGAACCTGCAGGAGGCGCTCGCCGAGATCTCGGGCCTGCCGCACGTCTCGCTGCAGCCCTCCGCCGGCTCCCACGGCGAGCTGGCCGGCGTGCTCGTGACCCGCGCCTACCACGAGGACCGCGGCGAGACGCGCCGCAAGGTGCTCACCCCGGACACCGCCCACGGGACCAACCCGGCGACCGTGACGATGGCCGGGCTGGAGGTCGTGAAGATCGAGACCGACGAGCACGGCGGCGTCGACATCGCCGACCTGCGTTCGAAGGCCGACGAGGACGTGGCCTGCCTGATGCTCACCAACCCCAACACGCTCGGCCTGTTCGACCCGAACATCGCCGAGATCGCTGAGATCGTCCACGGGGTCGGGGCGACGCTCTACTACGACGGCGCGAACCTCAACGCCGTGATGGGCCTCTCGCGTCCCGGCGACATGGGCTTCGACATCGTGCACTTCAACCTGCACAAGTCATTCACCCAGCCCCATGGCGGCGGCGGCCCGGGATCGGGGCCGATCGCGGTCTCCGACCGCGTCGCGCCCTTCCTGCCCGTGCCGACGGTGGCCCGCGGCGAGCACGGCGCCTTCGCGCTCGACTTCGGCCAGGACATCGTCGGCTCCAAGACGATCGGCAGGCTGCGCGGATTCCACGGCAACTACGGCTGCTTCGTGCGCTCCTACGCCTACATCTGCTCGCTCGGCGGCGACGGCCTGCGTGACGCCTCCGAGACCGCCGTGCTCAACGCCAACTACCTGCTCGCGCGGCTGCGGGCGCCCGGCGTGGCCGAGCACCTCCCGCTCGCCTACGGCGAACTCTGCATGCACGAGTTCGTGCTCTCGGGAGGGCCGATGAAGCGTGCGCTGCAGGTCAAGACGCTCGATCTCGCCAAGCGCCTGCTCGACTTCGGCTTCCACCCCCCGACCGTCTACTTCCCGCTGCTCGTCGAGGAGGCGCTGATGGTGGAGCCGACCGAGACCGAGACCCGCGAGACGCTCGACGCGTTCGCCGAGGCGATCGGCGAGATCCTCGCGGAGGCGGCTGAGGATCCCGCCGTGGCCCGCAACGCCCCCTACAGCACCCCGGTTCGCCGCCTCGACGAGGTGGGCGCGGCCAAGCATCCGGTGATACGCGAGACGCTCGGCTAGATGGAGCCTCGCAAACTCGCCAGCACCGGCGTGACGGTCAGCCCGCTGTGCCTCGGGGCGATGATGTTCGGGGCGTGGGGCAACACCGACCACGACGACTCGATCCGGATCATTCACGCGGCGCTCGACGCCGGCATCAACTTCATCGACACGGCCGACGTGTACTCCCGTGGGGAGTCCGAGGAGATCGTCGGCAAGGCGCTCGCCGACGGACGCCGCGACTCGGTCGTGCTCGCCACCAAGGTGCACGGCACGATGGGGGACGACGCGAACGAGTTCGGCAACTCCCGGCGCTGGATCGTCAAAGAGGTCGAGAACAGCCTGCGCCGGCTGAAAACCGACTGGATCGACCTCTACCAGATCCACCGTCCCGAGCCCGACACCGACATCGACGAGACGCTCGGCGCGCTCACCGACCTCGTGCGGGCGGGCAAGGTGCGCTACGTCGGCAGCTCGACCTTCCCCGCCCACCGGATCGTGGAGGCGCAGTGGGTCGCCGAGAAGCGGGGCCGGGAGCGCTTCGTGTGCGAGCAGCCGCCCTACTCGATGCTGATCCGCCGGGTCGAGAGCGACGTGCTGCCGGCGTGTCGCGAGCACCGCATCGGGGTGATCCCCTGGAGCCCGCTCGCCGGGGGCTGGCTGTCGGGGCGCTACCGCAAGGGCGGCGACTCGCCCGGGCAGAGCAGGCGCTCGCAGATGCTGCCCCAGCGCTATGACATGTCGCTCCCCGGCAACCAGGCCAAGCTCGAGGCGGCGGACGCGCTGGCGAAGCTGGCCGAGGAGTCGGGCATGACGCTGATCGAGATGGCGCTGGCCTTCGTCACAAGCCACCCCGCGGTGACCGCCGCGATCATCGGCCCGCGCACGATCGAGCACCTGCAGAGCCAGCTGCCTGCGCTGGGGCGCACGCTCAGCGACGACGTGCTCGACCGCATCGACGCGATCGTCCCGCCGGGGACCAACGTAAACCCCAACGACACCGGCTGGGACGCCCCCTGGCTCACAGACGCCTCCCAGCGGCGGCGCTGAAGGCGCGGGCGGCGCGAGCGGACCGACGTGCGCATCTTCTCCGGCATCCAACCCACGGGGCGCAAGCACCTCGGCAACTTCCTCGGCGCGATCGCCCAGTACGTCTCGAGCCAGGACCGCGGCGAGGGGATCTTCTGCATCGTGGACCTGCACGCGACCACCGTCGCCTACGACCCCGCCGAGCTGCGCGAGCGCGTCTACGACACGGCCGCGATCCTGCTCGCCGCCGGCCTGGACCCCGCGCGCTGCATCCTCTTCCGCCAGAGCGACGTGGCCGAGCACACCGCGCTGACCTGGATGCTCTCCAGCGTGACCGAGCTCGGGCGCCTGCAGCGGATGCACCAGTTCCGCGACAAGCAGCTCGCCCAGCGCGAGCTCGTCTCGGCAGGGTTGCTCCTGTACCCGGTGCTGCAGGCGGCCGACGTGCTCGCCTACGGCGCCGAGGAGGTGCCCGTCGGGGAGGACCAGCGCGAGCACCTCGAGCTGATGCGCGACGTCGCCAGGCGCTTCAACGCACGCTTCGCCGGCGGCAGGCAGGCGCTGGTGGTGCCCGAGCACCGCATCCCGCCGGTGGGAGCGCGGATCATGGACCTGCAGGACCCGACGCGCAAGATGTCCACCACGGGCAGCAGCGAGCAGGGCACGGTCTACGTGCTGGACGAGCCCGCGTCGATCGAGAAGAAGGTCAAGTCCGCGGTCACCGACTCCGGCAGCGAGGTGGCCCTCGGGTCCGAGAAGCCCGGCATCAGCAACCTCATCGAGATCCTCGCCGCGGTCCGTGGCAGCGATCCGCAGGCGGTGCAGCGCGAGTTCGCCGACGCACGCTACGGCGAGTTCAAGGCGGCGGTGGGAGCCGCGGTGGTCGACTACCTGGCGCCGGTGCGGGAGCGCTACCAGGAGCTGCGCGGCGACGAGCGGGCGCTCGAGCAGATCCTCGGCGACGGCGCGGGGAAGGCGAGCGCGATCGCCTCTGCCACGGTCTCGGAGGTGCGCGAGCTGATGGGCCTCGGGGCCGGCCCGGCGGCCCGCGGCGCGGCCCCGTCGGGGGCTGGCGGTACGGTGCGCGGGTGAGCTCGCAGCGGGAAAGCGGCGTCCCGCACGCCGCACAGCCGAGACTCGCCGAGATCGAGCTCGACCTCGACGTGTTCAGCGGCCCGTTCGACCTGCTGCTCACGCTGATACTGCGCGAAGAGGTGGACCTGCTCGAGCTGGCGCTCGCGGAGGTCGTGCTCGCCTACCTGGACCACCTCGAGGGACGCGGCGAGCTGGACCTGGAGACCGCCACCGAGTTCATCGTGCTGATCGCCGCGCTGCTCGAGCTGAAGTCGCGCCTGATGCTCAGGGGAGACGAGGAGGAGCTGCTCGACATCGAGCCCGAGGTGGCCGCCGAGGAGCTGCTTGCGCGCATGCTCGACGCGCGCCGCTACCGGGCCGCCGCAGCGCATCTCGGCGGGCTGCTCGCCGCCGAGGCGGGCGTGCGCTTCCGTGCGGCACCGCTGCCCGCCGAGCTTCGTCGCGCGATTGTGGCGCCGCAGGAGGGATCGCAGGACGCCGGCATGCTGGGCGAGGCGATCGGCCGGCTGCTGCTGATGCCGCCCGCGATCAACGTGCGCCACATCGCCTCGCCGCGGGTGTCGCTGTCCGAGCGCCTGGCGCACCTGCGCCGGCTGCTGGCGCGCGGCGGGTTCAGCTTCGAGGAGGCTGTCGGCGGCGCAGATCGCATGACCGTCGCGGTGACGCTGTTCGCCCTGCTGGAGCTCTACAAGCGCGGTGAGGCAGACTGGTACCAGCAGGAGAGCTTCGGCGAGATCGCCGTGCGCGCTCCGGCGCGCGAGCGGGCGCCGCACGCGTCGCTGTCGCTTGGCGCGGGAGGCGGGGGGTGAGCGGCGTGGCTGCGGTGGACGAGCGCTCCACGACGCCCGCGCTCGCCCGCGTGGTCGAGGCGCTGCTGTTCCTCTCGGCCGACCCGCTGAGCACCGCGGAGCTCGCCGACGCCGCGCAGGCCGGCGAGGGCGCCGTGCAGGCCGCGCTGGCCGTGCTCGCCGAGGAGTACGCACCCGGGCGTCGAGGCATCAGGCTGCGCGAGCTTGCGGGCGGGTGGACGCTCGCCAGCGACCCCGAGTCCGAGCCGGCCGCGCGCCGCCTGTTCAGCCGTCCACGCGCGTCCACGCTCACCCCCGCCCAGGCCGAGACGCTCGCGATCGTCGCCTACCTGCAGCCGATCTCCCGCCCGGAGATAACGCGCATCCGCGGCGTGGCCGCCGACTCGGCGACCGCGACGCTGCTCGAGCGCGGGCTGATCGAGGAGGCCGGCCACTCCCAGTTCGGGGCCGTGCTCTACCGCACCACCACTCGCTTTCTGACGCTGTTCGGGCTGCGCTCGCTGCAGGAGCTGCCGGACGTCGCGCGCTGGGACCCCACCCCCGAGGAGCAGGCCGACCTGCGCGAGCGCCTGCTGCGCGCGGGAGAGGCCCGGGCCGGCGGCGGACCCGCCCCGCAGTAGCCGCGGCACCCGGCCGCGGGCCGTGCCTTGGCGCCCGAGGGCTGCCGGCCGCGTTCGCGCGGCGCCCGCTCAGGCGCCGGTTCCGGCGAGCGCGCCTGGTGCGGTCGGGGTAGTGGCCGCGAGCTGCCCGCAGGCCGCCGCGATGTCGCGCCCGCGGGTCAGGCGCACGGTGACCGGCACGCCGTGCTCGGCCAGCGCCGCGCGGAAGGCCTCGATCGCGTCGCGCCCGGAGCCGCGGTAGCTGGACCCGGTGGGGTTGAACGGGATCAGGTTGACCTTGAAGGCCTGCGCGGGACGGTCCTGGCGCACCCGGCCTGCGGCGGGGCGCGGGCCGGCGGCGGAGCCGGCGAGCAGCCGCGCGAGCGCGAGCGCCTGCTCGTAGCGGTCGTTGACGCCGGCGAGCATGACGTACTCGATGAACACCCGCCTGCGCTTGCGCGCGTAGAAAGTGCGGCAGGCGTCGATCACGTCGACCAGCGGGTAGCGCTCGTTGACCGGCATCAGCTGCGTGCGCAGCGCGTCGTCGGCCGCGTGCAGCGACAGCGCCAGGCGGATCGGCGCGTCGGTGTCGGCGAGCCGCTCGATCCCGGGGATCCAGCCGACGGTGGAGATCGTGGTGTGCCGGTTGCTGACCCCCAAGTCGGGGAGCAGCTCGCATGCGCCCAGCACCGCGTCGAGGTTCATCATCGGCTCGCCCATGCCCATGAACACGCAGTGGGTGATCGCCTCGGTGCGCCGGAAGTGCAGGGCCTGGTCGACGATCTCCGACGCGCTCAGGTTGCGGGCGAAGCGCATCGCGCCGGTCGCGCAGAAGGTGCAGGTCAGCGGGCATCCGGACTGGGAGGAGAGGCACACCGAGCGCCGACCGTCCCGGTAGCGCATCAGCACCGCCTCCAGCGGTCGTCCATCGGCGGTCGCGAACAGCGCCTTGATCGTGCCGTCGCGGGAAACAGCCTCCTCCTGGAGGGTCAGGCTCGAGAACGGCAGCTCGCGGGCGAGGAGCGTCCGCAGGGAGGCGGGGAGGTCGGTCATCTGCTCGTAGCCGCCGGCGCCGCGCGCGGCCCAGGCCCACACCTGGCGGGCGCGGAAGGCGGGCTGCTCGCGCTCGGCGAGCGTTCGCTGCAGAAGCTGGAGGTCCATGGGCGTCTGGATTGCGGGCGTGCCTGCGGGCGGGCGCGCGGCTCGTCCTATGGTTGCAGGCGATGCGCCCTCGCCCCGAGCAAGCAACGTGCGCCTAGTCAAGTACCTCGCGCATGCCGGGATCGCCTCCAGGCGCTCCGCGGAGCTGATGATCGCGGCCGGACGCGTCACGGTCGAGGGCGAGCTCGTCACCGATCCGGCCCGCGACGTGGGATCCGGCAGCGCGGTGGAGGTCGACGGGCGCCGGCTGACCGGCCCCGAGCCGCGCGTGGTGCTTGCGCTGAACAAGCCGGTCGGCGTGGTCTCGACAGCGCGCGACACGCACGGCCGCCAGACGGTGCTGGCGCTCGTTCCCTGCGAGGGCCTGCGCCTGTATCCCGTGGGACGGCTGGACATCGACACGAGCGGCCTGATCCTGCTGACCAACGACGGCGAGCTCGCCAACCGGCTGACCCACCCGCGCTTTCAGGTGACCAAGACATACCGCGCGCGGCTGGCCGGCGGCCCGGTCGACGACGCCGCGCTGGCCCGGCTGCGCGAGGGCGTGCCGCTTGAGGACGGCGTGACCGCGCCGGCGCGCGCGCGTCGCATCGGCGGGGACCGCATCGAGCTGACGATCCGCGAGGGGCGCAACCGCCAGGTGCGGCGGATGTGCGAGGCGGTGGGACACCCGGTCCTGGAGCTGCATCGTGTCGGCTTCGGGCCGCTGCGTCTGGGACGGCTGGCGGCGGGTGCCCACAGGCGGCTGAGCGAGGCCGAGGTGCAGCGCCTGCGCGCGCCGGCGCTCTGACAGAATCGCCGGCATGAGACTGTTCGCCCTGCGGGGGGCCATCACCGTCGATCGCAACGACGCGCAGGAGATCCTCGATGCGACCAGCGAGCTGATGCGGGAGATACTGGCCCGCAACGGCCTGGTGGCCGAACAGCTGGTGAGCTGCATCTTCACGGCCACCCAGGACCTCGACGCCGAGTTCCCGGCGCTGGCCGCGCGCGGGCTCGGGGTGCCGCTTCTGTGCGCCCAGGAGATCCCCGTGCAGGGCTCGATGCCGCGGGTGATCAGGATCATGCTCCACTACCACGCCGAGGACGGCCACGCCCCGACCCACGTCTACCTCGGCGGCGCCCAGGCGCTGAGGGCGGATCTGAACTCGCCGCAGTGACCGCCCTCGGCGGCCCGCGCGCGGGCCGCTTCACGCGCGCGGTGCCTCGCGCGCACGGCATCGCGCCCCCGGCCGCGGCAGAATAGGCCGATGGCAATCGAGTTCTCAGAGCGCATCGGGCGCATTCCCTCCTATCCCGTCGCCGGCGGCTACGCCCAGGACGCACCGCTCGTGCGCCTGGCCAGCAACGAGTCGCCGTTCCCGCCGCTGCCGGCTGTGCGCGAGGCGATCGCGCGCGAGCTCGGCGCGCTGAACCGCTACCCGGACCCGTCCAGCTCGCTGCTGCGCCGGCGTCTCAGCGAGCGCTACGAGGTGCCCCCCTCGCGGATCGCGATCGGCAACGGCTCCTGCGACATCCTGCTGGCGGCCGGCGAGGCGCTGCTGGAGCCGGGCGCCGAGGTCGTCTACGCCTGGCCGTCGTTCTCGGTCTATCCGCATCTCAGCGCCGCCTCGGGCGCGCGTGCGGTGACGGTTCCGCTGGACGGCTCCGAGCGTCACGACCTGCCGGCGATGCTCCGCGAGATCACCGTGGCCACGAGGCTGGTGATCGTCTGCAACCCCAACAACCCGACGAGCACGGCCGTGGGGCTTGCGGAGATCGCGGAGTTCCTCGCACAGGTGCCCCGCAACGTCTGCGTGATCGTCGACGAGGCCTACTGCGAGTTCAACCTGATCGAGGACCCCGACGCCTCGCTGGCGCTGCTGACCGATCACCCCAACCTCATGCTGCTGCGGACCTTCTCGAAGGTGCACGGCCTGTGCGGCCTGCGCGTCGGCTTCGCGCTGTGCGGCTCTGAGGAGCTGCCGCGCGCGCTTGACCAGGTCCGCCAGCCCTTCTTCTGCAACGCCCTCGCGCAGGCCGCGGCGACCGAGGCGCTGGCCCACCAGGACGCGGTCATCGAGCGCGTCACGAGGACCGTCGCCGAGCGTATCTCGATGGAGGAGCGCCTGCGCGCGCTGGGACTGCAGCCGGCTGACTCGCAGGCGAACTTCTGCTGGTTCCACCTCGGCGAGGATCGCGACGAGGGCGAGATCCTGCGCGGGCTGGCCGAGCGCGGCGTGCTCGTGCGCGGCGGCGGCGCGCTCGGCAGCGAGGCGCCCGCCCTGCGCGTCACCTACGGGCTCCCCGAGGAGAACCGGCGCTTCCTGGACGCGCTCGCCGAGCTGCTGTGAGTGAAGGATGCGTTGGATGCTGGACGGGGCGGCGCATCTCTGCTACAACGCTGCACAGACGACTAATGAGCGGCGCCGACATCACATCCCAGAGCAGGGCCCTCGCGCCGGCCTATTGGTCGTTCCGCTACGCCTGGCGATTTAGCTAGGCGCTTCGGCCTACATCCGCGCGTGAGCGGGTGCCGCCGGCCGCACCGGGTCCCGCCCACGGGACCGAGCGCCACCCTCGCGGGCGCACCCGCGCCCTCTCACGCCCGTTGGTGAGGCATCCCCTCACCTCTAACATGCCCAGGCGTCAGTGAAAGGATGAGGAGATGATGATCGTGATGAAGGAGACCGCCACCGAGCAGGAGGTCGGAGCGGTCGTCACCAAGATCGAGCGCGCCGGTGCGCGCGCGCACCGCAGCTCCGGCGCGCGCGTGACGGTCATCGGAGCGATCGGCGACGTCGAGCAGGACGCCAACGTCGCCAGCCTCGGCCTCGAGGGTCAGCCGGGGGTCGACCGCGTCGTGCCGATCCTCAAGCCGTACAAGCTCGCGTCCGCCCAGATCACACACGGCGAGCGCACCGTGCTCGACATCGAGGGACGCAAGATCGGGGGCGATCACTTCGCGATGATCGCCGGCCCCTGCACCGTCGAGTCCCGCGAGCAGACGCTGCAGACCGCGCGCGCAGTGCGCGACGCGGGGGCGACCCTGCTGCGGGGCGGCGCGTACAAGCCGAGGACCTCCCCCTACGCCTTCCAGGGGCTCGGGCAGGAGGGGCTGCGGCTGCTCGCCGAGGCGAAGGCCGAGACGGGCCTGCCGATCGTGACCGAGCTGATGGACATGCGCGACATCGAGCCCGTGCTCGAGGTCGCCGACGTGGTCCAGATCGGAGCCCGCAACATGCAGAACTACCCGCTGCTCGCCGAGATCGGCCGCTCCGGGCGTCCGGCGCTGCTCAAGCGCGGGCTGTCCTCCACGCTCGACGAGCTGCTGATGGCCGCCGAGTACATCCTGAAGGAAGGCAACCCGAACGTGATGCTCTGCGAGCGGGGCATCCGCACGTTCGAGACGGCGTACCGTTTCACGCTCGACCTGATGGCAGTGCCGGTGCTCAAGCAGCTCTCGCACCTGCCGGTGATCGTCGACCCGAGCCACGCGGCGGGACGCCGCGACCTGGTCACGCCGCTGTCGCTCGCGGCCGCGGCGGTCGGCGCGGACGGCATCATCGTGGAGGTGCACCCCAACCCCGACGAGGCGATCTGCGACGGGCCGCAGGCGCTGCGCGCGGATGACTTCGCCGAGTACACCGTCGCGGTCGAACGGGCGGCGGCGCTCGCGGGCAAGGCGCTTGCCGGGAGGGAGCCGGCCCTTGTCTGAGCTACCCGGTGCCCAGCTGCGCCCGGCCGACTACGTCCGCGACCGGCGGATCGAAAGGGTCGTACCGCTGCTCGCGCCCGATGCGCTGCTCGAGGAGCTGCCTCTGAGCAGCGAGCGGGCGGACGTAGTGATCCGCGGCCGCCGCGACGTTCGCGCCGTGCTGGAAGGGGCTGATCAGCGGTTGCTCGCCGTCGTCGGCCCATGCAGCGTGCACGATCCGGACGCGACGCTTGAGTACGCGGCGCTGCTCGGGCAGCTCGCGCGCGATCTGAGCAGCGAGTTGCTGATCACGATGCGCGTCTACTTCGAGAAGCCACGGACCACGACCGGCTGGAAGGGGTTGATAAACGACCCGCATCTCGACGGCTCGGGCGATGTCAACGCCGGACTGCACCTTGCACGGCGCGTGCTGCTCGGCGTGCTCGACAACGGGCTTCCGGTCGGCTGCGAGTTCCTCGATCCGATCACGCCGCAGTACATCGCCGACGCCGTCTCGTGGGGAGCGATCGGCGCGCGCACGACCGAGAGCCAGATCCACCGCCAGCTCGGGTCGGGGCTGTCGATGCCGGTCGGCTTCAAGAACCGAACCGATGGCAACGTGCAGGTGGCCGTGGACGCCGTGCGCGCCGCAGCGGCTCCACATGCATTTGCCGGCATCGATCCGAACGGCACGCCCGCGATCCTTTACACGCGCGGCAACGCTGACTGTCACATCATCCTGCGCGGTGGAAAAGGCGAACCCAACTACGACGCCTCGAGCGTCGCGGCGGCGCTCGAGCTGCTGGGCGGCGCTGGCCTGCCGAGGCGCGTGATGATCGACCTCAGCCACGACAACAGCGGCAAGGACCCCGAGCGCCAGCCGCAGGTGGCAGCCGACGTAGGCGTGCAGATCGCGAGCGGCAACGACGCCGTCGTCGGAGTGATGCTCGAGTCGTTTCTCGTCGCCGGCCGCCAAGATCTGCGGCCCGACGCCGAGCTGCGCTACGGCCAGTCGATCACCGACGGATGCATCGGCTGGGAGACGACCGTCGAGGTGCTCGCGGGGTTGGCAGAGTCCGTCCGCGAACGCAACGCCGCCCGGGCGCAGACGGCGCAGCCCTGAGCGGATGCGGATCGCGGTCCTCGGCATCGGGCTGATCGGGGGCTCGATCGGATTGGCCGCCCGCACGCGTGCCGGCGCGAGCGTGCGCGGCTATGACCCCGACCCCGACGTGCGCGCCCGCGCCGTCGCGCTGGGCGCGATCGACGAGCAGGCCGATGACATCGCTGGCGCGGTCGCCGACGCCGAGGTCGTGTTCGTCGCTGCGCCGGTCGGCAAGCTGCTGAACGCCGTCATGCAGGCACTTGCAGCGGCCGGCCCGGACTGCGTCGTGACCGACGTCGGCTCGACCAAGCGGATGCTCGCCGAGGCCGGCTCCGACGAGCGCTTCATCGGCGGACATCCCCTGGCCGGCGCCGAGACCTCGGGCGTGGAGCACGCGCGCGCCGAGCTCTTCGATGGCGCAACCTGGTACCTCACGCCCGCCCGGGGGAGCACGGCAGGAGTCCTCTACGAGCGCCTCCACAGGCTGCTGAGCAGCTTCGGGGCGCGCCCCACGGCGATCGACGCGGCCACCCACGACCGCTTGATGGCATGCGTCTCGCACCTGCCCCACGTGCTCGCCAACCTGCTCGTCGCCCAGGCCTCCAGCCTGCTCGAAGGCGAGGGCTCCGAGCGCCTGCCCGCGGTCGGGCCGAGCTTCCGCGACGCCACCCGCGTGGCGGGCGCCAACGGCGCCATCTGGACCGACATCTACATGTCCAACCGCGAGGCGCTGGCCGACGCCATCGACGAGCTCGCCGGGCGCCTGGAGCAGGTGCGCAGCTGGCTCGCAGCGGGCGAGGACGCCGCCGTCGCCGCCTGGAACGAGCGCGCGCGCAGCTACCGCGAGGCGCTGCTCGGCGCGGGCTTGGTGGGCGGCGCGGTGCACGAGCTGCGCGTGTCGGTTCCCAACCGGCCGGGGGTGATCGCGGAGATCGCGCTAGCGCTCGGCCGCGCCGGGGTGAACATCGCCGACATGGCCCTGTCTCCGTCGGAGGACAACCGCCAGGGCGTGGTGGCCCTGTGGGTGGCCGAGGATCAGCGTGCGCGCGCGATCGAGCTGGTGGGCGAGCTCGGCTTCCCGGTGGCGCAGGCGTGAGCGGCGCTGCCAACATGCGCTTCGAGCCGGCCCGTTCGCTGTCGGGCGAGGTCCGCGCGCCGGCGGACAAGTCGATCTCCCATCGCGCCGCGCTGCTGGGAGCGATGGCCTCCGAGCCGGTGCGGATCGAGCGCTACCTGCATGCCGCGGACACGACCTCGACGCTGCAGGCGGTGCAGGCGCTGGGCGCGCTGGTGGAGGTGCGCGGAGATCGGGTGGTGATCCGCGGCACCGGCCTGCGCGAGGCCCGCGAGCCCGAGCGGGCGATCGACGTCGGCAACGCGGGAACGCTGCTGCGCCTGCTGCCGGGCTGGCTTGCCGCGCAGGAGGGACGTTCGTTCACGCTCGACGGCGACAGCTCGATCCGAGCGCGCCCGGTCGACAGGATCGCCGCGCCGCTGCGCGAGATGGGCGCGGAGGTGCAGGCGCGCGAGGGGCGCTTCCCGCCGCTGCAGGTGCGCGGGGGGCGCCTGCGGGCGATCGACTACGAGCTGGGGGTGGCCAGCGCACAGGTCAAGTCGTGCGTGCTGCTGGCGGCGCTCGCGGCCGACGGCGCGACGACCGTGACCGAGCCGGCGCGCAGCCGCGACCACACCGAGCGGATGCTGCTGAAGGCCGGCGTGACGATCGCACGCGAGGGCCGTCGGCTGCGGGTGCTGAACGCGGATGAGCTGCTGCTGGACAGCGTGAGCGTGCCGGGGGATCCCAGCTCGGCCGCGTTCATGGTCGCCGCCGGCGTGCTCGTGCCCGGCTCGCGGCTGCTGATCGCCGACGTCGGCGTCAACTGGACGCGGACCGGCTTTCTGCGGATCGTGCGGCGCATGCAGGGGATCGTGCTGGGCGACCTCGAGGAGGAGACCGAGGAGCTCGTCGAGCACGAGCCCGTCAGCGACCTCGACGTGGCCCACGGCGCCCTCGAGGCCACCGTCGTGGAGGCGCCGGAGGTGCCGCTCGCGATCGACGAGCTGCCGCTCGTGGCGCTGCTCGGCTGCTTCGCCGAGGGCGAGACGGTGGTTCGTGGGGCGCAGGAGCTGCGGCTCAAGGAGACCGATCGGATCAGCGGCGTGGTCGAGGGCCTGCGCGCGCTCGGTGCCGACATCGAGGCCACCGCCGACGGCTTCGCCGTGCGCGGCAACGGAGGCCTGCGCGGCGGCACCATCGACGCGCGCGGCGACCACCGCATGGCGATGATGGGCGCCGTGGCCGGCCTGGCCTCGAGCGAGGGCGTCGAGGTGCTGGGGATGGACGCCGCGGCGGTGTCCTATCCGGGATTCGTCGAGGATCTCGCGGGGCTGGCGTCGTGAGCGGCCGACCCGGGGCCGCCGCTTGCGCCACGCGCCCTCGCGCGCGGCGAGGCGGCACGCGGCGGTCGCGGTGGTCGTAGCGATCGACGGACCCAGCGGCGCGGGCAAGTCGACCGTCGCCCGCGAGCTCGCGCGCGAGCTCGGCTACACCTACCTCGACAGCGGCGCGATGTACCGGGCGGTCGGCCTGCTGTGCCTGCGCTCGCCGGGCAGCGAGCCGGCCGCGCTCGCGCGCGCCGCCACGATCGAGCTGCGTGGCGCGCCCGACGGGAGTCCGCCGGGCGTGCTGCTGGACGGCGAGGACGTGAGCGCTCTGATCCGCGCGCCGGACGTCGGCGAGGCAGCCTCGCGCGTCGCCGCCGAGCCGCCGGTCCGCGAGGTGCTCGTGGCCAGGCAGCGCGAGCTGCTCGCCGAGGGCGACTGGGTGGCCGAGGGGCGCGACATCGGCACGGTCGTCGCGCCGCAGGCCGCCGTCAAGGTGTTCCTCACAGCCGACCCGCAGGAGCGTGCGCGCCGGCGGGCGCGTGAGCTGGGAGCCGACGAGGGCACCGTGCTCGCCGAGCAGTCGCTGCGCGACGAGCGCGACAGGACACGCGCGCACAGCCCCCTGCGCGCCGCTCCCGGCGCGCTCACGCTCGACACCAGCGGCGCCACCGTGCCCGAGGTCGTCTCGCGCCTCGCGGTGCTTGCACGCGCGGCCGCGGGCGGTCGCTGAGCGGACCGCGGGCCGCGGCGAGGCATACTGGCTCGATGAAGGTCGCCGTCGTCGGCTATCCCAACGTGGGCAAGTCCTCGCTCATCAACCGCCTTACGGGCAGCCGCGAGGCGGTCGTGCATGAGCGGCCGGGGATCACCCGCGACCGCAAGGAGCTCGACTGCGAGTGGAACGGCCGCCGCTTCAAGCTGGTCGACACCGGCGGCGTGGACTTCACCGACGAGGACCCCCTGGCCGGCTCGATCCGCGACCAGGCGCGGGCGGGCCTCGCGGACGCACAGGTGGCGGTGCTCGTGGTCGACGCCCGTGCGGGCCTGCGCCCGGGCGACGAGGAGATGGCCGATCTGCTTCGCCGCGCAGGGCGCCCGACGATCGTCGCGGCGAACAAGTGCGACGGGGTCGCCGAGCTGCCGCTCGCCGCCGAGTTCCACCGGCTCCCCCCCCC
>Ga0209415_10003570_pt1 | contig 28903 bp, 28 predicted proteins | sample PeaSoiSIISIP2007_FD_187696 | JGI IMG/M metagenome (GOLD analysis project Ga0209415, IMG submission 187696) | Peat soil microbial communities from Weissenstadt, Germany - SII-SIP-2007 (SPAdes) (version 2) | ecosystem: Environmental > Terrestrial > Soil > Wetlands > Peat | place: Germany...
TGGACCTGGTCGGGATCGAACCGACGACCTCTTCCATGCCATGGAAGCGCGCTCCCAGCTGCGCCACAGGCCCACTGTTTTCATTTTCGCTTAGCTGGGCTGCCGCGTCAAACTCGACTGGGGCGGCCCGACTCAACTAGGATGGGGTTGGCAAAATGTACGGACATCCTTGGAGCCCCATGTTGAATTCGAGGAATATTGTAGTTCGGTTACTTCTTCATTCTTTTATCGCGCTGTTGGCGGCTGCTGTCGCGCAGGCGCAAGCCACGGCAGGCGCGCCATCCGGAGCGCAGCCTCCGGTGGCTTATGCTTCGGTCAGCGAACTGAATGGCATCCTGGCGCAATTGCAGGAGACGGCGAAGAGCATGCAATCCGATCTCGAAAAGACTCGCATCGAGAGGTGGAAGACAGACGCCGCGACCAAGCGGCAAACACTGGCGACGGTTGAATCGATCCAACGCAACCTGCAGTCCGGTCTGCCAGAAACGATTGCTCAGCTAAACAACTCACCGGAGGATCTGGGAGCGAGTTTCAAGCTCTACCGCAACCTCGTTCTCCTGTATGACTATTTTGGTTCGGTGGTGGAAAATGCGGGAGCGTTCGGATCGAAAGACGAGGTTCAAAATCTGAGCAACGACATGAGCGGGCTCGAGAGCGCGCGTCGCATATTTGGCGAGCGCATGCAGAAACTGACCGCCAGCAAGGAAGACGAACTGACGCGCTTGCGGGCGCAGGTCAAGACGCTGACCGCGGCGCCACCTCCGCCGCCCAAGAAAATTGTTGTGGATGACACCGAGCCTCCGAAGAAGCCGGCCCCGGCGAAAAAGAAAGTGGCGAAACCGCCGGCGACACCCGTAAACGCTCCGCCGAGTACTTCGCCGGCGAAGTGACGATCGTCGCCCCGGCCTCGGCTAGGACGGCCGAGGGCGGCCGTCGCTACGCGACCTGTTGCAAATATTGGACTTACGACTGGAACTCTGTGAGCCCCGTTGGAGTCTAAGTAGATAGGCGGGAGGGTCATCCGGTGTCGCTTTTGGCAAGAATTAAGATTCCCGCCGCTGGGGCTCTAGTCACTCTATAATTGGGGGCAACGCCACCATGGCGGGAGCTACGACATTGGTCGATCTTGCCAGCGCGATCGGGACCCGAACCGAGGAATCCGCCGTCATCGCTGAACTGAAGGCGGGTTCAGAAGAGGCGTATTCCTGGCTGATTGGCGAATTCCACCAGCCGATTTACAGCCTCATTTACCGCATTGTGAATGACCCGTCCGACGCGGCGGACACGACCCAAGACGTGTTTTTGAAAGTGTTCCGCGGAATGAAGCATTTCCACGGCGAGTCGTGCCTGAAGACGTGGATTTACCGCATCGCGCTGCACGAGGCAGCCAACCGGAAGCGCTGGTGGTTCCGGCACAAAGCGCAGGAAACACCGATTGAGCCCATGGTGCCGGGTGGAGGCGAATTTTCCGGAGAAGACCGGTTGGTCGATCCCGGCGAGTCGCCGTTTGAAAAGTTTGCGCATGCCGAGGTACGCGCCGCGGTGGATCAGGCGCTGCAACAGGTGCCGGAACCCTATCGGACGGCGTTGATCCTGCGCGATCTGGAAGAAATGTCGTACGAGGAGATCGCGGATGTTCTGGCGATTTCGTTGGGGACGGTGAAGTCGCGCATCACGCGCGGACGCGACGCGCTACGCAAGAAGCTAGCCGGATACGTCCGAGAAGTTGGTTCGGAATTAGGGCTGCTCGCTCCTGACCAAGGTCCTGACAACGAGCGGCGGAACGACGCCCGCCAAAGTTTACGGGAAGGTTCGCGTGGAGGCAGAGAGGTTGAGGTGACGCCATGAAGTGCGCTGAGATCAAAAAATTGTTCTCGCCGTATCTCGACGGCCAAGTCAGCGGAACCGAGATGCGCGTGCTCACGCGCCATGTGGAACAGTGCGCGGGTTGCGCGCGGGAATTTGCGGCGATGCAGCGCACGCAGCAGTTGTTGGCCAGTTTGGGCCGGAAGAAAGCTCCGGCCGACCTGGCGTTAAAGTTGCGGGTGGCGATTTCGCGTGAGGCGGCCCGGGCGCGCCGTCCGTATGAAGGCGTGCTGGTAAGGCTGGAAAATACGCTCAACGCGTTCATGGTCCCGGCCACGGCGGGGCTGGTTAGTGCAGTGTTATTTTTCGGATTGCTGCTGGGTTTCTTTGCCTTGCCGGCAGAACTGCGGGCGAGCAGTGGAGACGTTCCGCTCATGCTCTACACCGGGCCGCAACTGGAACGGTCGGCGTTTGGCACGTCGCTCGGCAGCATGGGTGACGAGGCGTTGGTGATTGAAGCTTACGTGGATGCCAACGGCCGCGTGCAGGACTATCGCATCCTGTCGCAACCGGACGAAGCGCAGGCGGTGCTGCCGCAGTTGAAGAACCTGCTGATTTTCACGACCTTCCATCCGGCACTGTCCATGGGACGGCCGACGACGGGGACGGCGGTGCTGTCGTTTTCGAAGATCAGCGTGAAGGGATAGCAGGTGTAGAGACGCAGCTGGCCGCGTCTCCTGCGTACAAAAACGAAGACGGGACGAGCCCCGTCTCTACGCTACGGTATTTTCGATCCTCTCGGTTTGACCGCGAATTCACCAGTTCGTACACTACTTCTAGCTCATTCGTCTATGCCTGAACTCCGAAGGGACCTCCCGGGACGACAAATTCGACTGGCCTTTCGGCTGACGTTCGCTCTCAGCCTGGCGATCATGTTGTGGGCCGTGCCCAGCATGGCGCAGAGCACGCCGCAGGTGTCTCTGGAAACCAGCGAGACGCTGTTTACGGTGCTGACCGCCATCAACACCTGCGGGTATGACCAGGAACTGAGTGCCTCGGATCCGCTGCGGACACAGATCCGGACGGAAATTGCCAAGGCGGTGGAAAATACTGCCGGAGCCCAGGATGTGATCGCTCCGATGTGCGCGTTCTACCGCCAGCACCAGGGGGCGGAAGACTCGCACGACCTGTCGCAGTATGTATCGCTGGCGCTCTATCTGCAGGAGCCACCCACGTTCACCCCGAAAGTAAAGCAGGCGGAATTGCCGCCCGATGCCGCACCGCTGACGGACATGGTGCCGCTGATGCAGGCCTTCTACCAGAAGATCGGCTTGCACGCGATCTGGGAGCGGCATCGCGCACGCTATACGGAATTGATGGATATCTATCACGATCCGCTGGCGAAGATGACGTTCGACACCGAGATCTATCTGAAAATGCCGTCCGCGGGCTACCTGGGACGGCAGTTTACCGTCTATCTGGATGCGATGGGCGCGCCGGGACAGACCAACGCGCGCAACTACGCGGCGGACTATTACGTTGTGATTTCGCCGACCTCGGGCACGGCGGTCAAGTTGCAGCAGATTCGGCACACCTATCTGCATTACCTTCTGGACCCGCTGGCGCTGAAGAACGGAGGCTCGTTCAAACGTCTCGAGCCGTTGCTCGAGGACGTGAAAATGGCTCCGATGGATGAGGCGTTCAAGAGCAACATTTCGCTGCTGGTGACGGAATGCCTGATCCGGGCGATTGAAGAACGATTGAGCAACATTCCCGAGGCGGAGCGGGCCAGAGCCATCGACGAAGCCGACAAGGAAGGGTACGTGCTGACGCGGTACTTCTACGACGCGATGGGTAAGTTTGAAAAAGATCCAGCGGGCATGCGCAACGCGTATACGGACATGGTCAGTTCGATTGACGTGAGCAAAGAAATGAAGCGGGCATCGCTGGTCCAGTTCTCGGGGGAAGCGGCGCCGGAACTTCTGCACCTGGCGGGAAAGCGGAATGAGCACCTGCTGCTGAACGCGGAGCGGCGGCTGGCGGCGGGCGATGCTGAAACGGCGCAGAAACTGGCACAGCAGGCGCTCGATCAGCAGGAAGAGGATGCGGGACGAGCGCTCTTCATTCTGGCGGAAATCGCCACCGCGAATCGGGACATGGAAGGGGCGCGCAAATACTTCGAACAAGCGCTGCAGACCGCCCGTGAACCCAAGGTGATTGCCTGGTCGCATATTTACCTGGGGCGTATTTTTGATTTAAAGGAAGACCGGTTCGCGGCCCTGGACCAGTACCGTGAGGCTCTCAATTCGGCGGGCACGGTTCCGGAGGCGAAACTGGCGGCGCAGAAGGGCCTGGATCAACCCTATGAGCCTCCGGTCGCGAAGCAGCCAGAATGAATTTGCATGTAGAGACGCGGCTGGCCGCGTCTCCGGAGACGGAGCAAGCCCCGTCTCTACAGGCGTGAGCAGATCTTAGGTTTGAAATCTTGCACTATGGGAGACAGCATGAAGCGAGCAGCAGTCATTCTAGGAATACTGAGTCTAGGAATAGTGATAACGACTGTCGCGGTCGGGGCAGCGGCCCAGACCAGCGCACAGCCCGCGCAGCAGAATCCGCCGGCCGCGGGTCAGACGCCGCCGGCAGCCAAGCGTCCACCGCAAGCCAAGACCCAACCGGAATTCGATGCCTGGAAACTGGCGTCGGCAAATACCGACGGACCGGGACTGGAGAAAGCGGCAGACGATTTTGCCACCAAGTACCCCGAAAGCGAACTTCGCATTCTGCTGTACAAGAACGCGATGCGCCTCTACCAGAATGCCAATAATGCCGAGAAGACCGAGGTCATGGGTCGCAAAGTTCTCAGCTTTGACGCGGACGATCCCGAAGCTCTGGTCATCGTCGCCGAAGTGATCGCGGAGCGAACGCACGACTCGGATATCGACAAGGATCAGCGCTTCGCCGAAGCGGTCACCATGGCGCAGAAGGCGACGCAAACGGTGGACACTGACGTCCAAGTGCCGGCGGGCACGCCGCAGGAGAGGATCGACGCCTACAAGTCGCTACTGCGCTCGAACGCGTATTCGATTATGGGCACGATCGATTTCAAGAAAGAGAATTACCCGGGGGCGCAGGAAAATCTGCAGAAGTCGATCGACGTGTTTCCCAGCAACCCGGATCCAGTGGCCGTTCTCCGTCTGGCGCTGGCGCTCGATAAGCAGCAGAAGTATCCGGACGCGCTCAAGGTGGCAAACCGAGCCGTAGAATTGACGCAGGACAACACCGCGGTTGGAACCCCGGCGCGGAGGGAGCGCGATCGCCTGCAACAGCTCACCGGAGGCACGGCTCCGGCCCAACCGCAGAGCCCGCCGAAGAACTAGCTGTCCTGTGGAGACGAGGCCTGCCTCGTCTCGCAGGCGCGGGAAAATCTCAGACGCGGGGCAAGCCGCGTCTCTACTCAATGAAATCACGCGAAAGCGAAGTTATTGCGCTGGAAGAAGGCCTGGGTCACCAGTTCCAGCGCCGGGAACTGCTTGAGCAGGCGCTTACCCACAGTTCGCAGGCGCGCGAGGCGGAGGCGCTGAGCGCGGGAAGTGGAGTTCCTGGCAGCGGCTCGTACTTCGGGGACAACGAGATCCTCGAGTTCCTTGGCGACGCCGTGCTCGGCCTCGTCACCAGCGAGGCATTGTTCCATCGCTTCCCCGAATTCCAGGAAGGGCATCTTTCGAAGCTGCGGGCTCATCTGGTCGGCCAACGGCATCTGCTGCGGGTGGCGGAGCAGTTGCAGATTGGCCATTACATGCGTCTGGGCCGTGGCGAAGAGAAAAGTGGCGGCCGCAACAAGGCCAGCCTGCTGGTGGACGCTCTGGAAGCGATTCTGGCGGCGCTTTATCTCGACGGTGGATGGCAGGTGGCGCGGGATTTTATCGTCCGCGTGATCGTGGAACCGGAGTTGGCTCACATGAAACTGGAGACCAGCGCCATGCCAGTGATGGATTTCAAGTCGGCGTTGCAGGAAGCGCTGCAAGCCAGAGGCGGACCGCAGCCGGTTTACGCGCTCGTCAAAGAGGAAGGCCCGGAACACAAGAAGACTTTTACGGTTGAGGTACGGCTGCCGGAGCCTGAGATGGGGTCATTCGTAGGACGGGCCCAAGGCGCGACCAAGAAACGCGCAGAGCAGGAAGCGGCGCGGCAGGCTCTGGAGCACCTAGCAGCGTTGCCCGGAGCGCGGCGGTCAAGTGCCGGGAAGAACGGCGACGCGGAGTAAGAAAGGGGCATCCAATCTCCTGTAGAGACGCGGCTCGCCGAGTCTCGGACCGACCTCAACCTTCGGGACGCGGCAAGCAGGAGACGGGGCAAGCCGAGTCTCTACAGAAGAGTTATGTCGTGGAGTAAGAAGATTTCCGTGGGGGATTGGCCCGCGACCATTCAGTCGGTCGCGGGAACGGTGGTGATTGCGGTTTTTGTGGTCACCTTCCTCTTGCAGGCGTTCACCATTCCTTCCGGCTCCATGGAACACACTCTGCTGGTCGGCGACTACCTGCTGGTGGATAAGTTTTGCTACGGTGGCGGCGTGGGATGGAACCGTCTGATACCTTACCGCAACGTTCGTCACGGTGACATTATCGTCTTTCACTATCCCGTGAACCCTGCACAGGACTTTGTGAAGCGAGTGGTGGCCTTGCCAGGTGATCGCCTGCGCCTCATCAACAAGCGCGTCTACATCAACGGCGGTCCGGTCGAGGAGCCCTATGTGCAGTACATCACCACGATGCGTAATTATTATCGAGACGACTTCCCGCGCACCGATACTCCCGACTACGGAGTCGATGCGAAGTGGTGGAAGGAAATGCCGAAGCTGGTGGAAGACCACCAGTTGATCATTCCCGAGGGCTACTATTTTGTGCTGGGAGACAATCGCGACGACAGCCAGGACAGCCGCTACTGGGGATTCGTGCCGCGCGAAAACATTATTGGGCGGCCGCTCTTGATCTACTGGTCGTCGGGCAATCTGGATAACGATCTTCCCGGATCGCCAACCGTGGGTGATAGACTTTATCACCTCGCCTATGCGGTCACGCACGTGTTCCAGATAACGCGCTGGGAACGCACTTTCAGGCGAGTGCGTTGAGAAGAACGCTGAGAAATCCTCTGAAACAGGTAGCGAACGTGTCCAAAAAAGAAAAAGAAGAAGTTGTGGACGAGAAACCGCGCGAGACGACGGTGGAATTCCTGGCTTCACTGGCGGGAGTGCTGGTCACCGGACTGTTCATCATCACGTTTGTGCTGCAGGCGTTTGAGATTCCCTCCAGTTCCATGGAGGACACGCTGCTCATCGGCGACCACGTATTCGTGAACCGGGTGCAGTTTGCGCCGCCAACGGGCTGGATGGGCGCGCTGATGCCCTATCGCGACGTCCGTCGCGACGAAATTGCTGTGTTCATGTCGCCCGAACAGCCGGGGCTATTCCTGGTGAAGCGGATTATCGGCGTTCCTGGAGACCACATCCACTTGCGCGATGACGTCGTTTACCGAAACGGCGAGAAACTGGCCGAGCCCTTCGTCCGCCACAAACGGGAAGATCACAATCCTTACACCGATAATTTTCCGGCCTTGCCGCCGACGGAGGAATATGGCGTAAGAAACGAAAAATGGGCGCAGGAACTGCCTAAGCATATCGTGGGAGACGACATCGTCGTGCCTCCGGACAGCTACTTTGCCATGGGCGATAATCGGGACGTGAGTTACGACAGCCGCTTCTGGGGCTTCATCCCGCGCAAGAATATGATCGGCCGTCCCATGTTTATCTACTGGTCATTTCTGACCCCGGAGGACCAGTACCAGAAAAGCGGCTGGGACGACCGTGTAGGGTACTTCCTGAAAGACATCGTCTGGCACTTCTTTGATGAAACGCGCTGGTCACGCACGTTCAAGGTCGTGCGGTGAAATTCTTTCGGTCCAGGCGCGGGATGGCTGCAATCGCGGCTCTCGTGCTGGTTCTATTTCTGTTCCGTCCTGCCGTTTACAGGTTGCGAAATCGGATTTCGAATTCCATCGGAAGCGCTTTGGGACGAAAGGTGGCGCTCGACAACGTACGGATTCATCTTCTGCCGCGGCCGGGCTTTGATCTGGAAGGGCTGGTCATCTACGACGACCCCGAATTCAGCGCGGAACCGATGATCCGCGCGCAGGAAGTTTCGGCCGCCATCCGCCTCAGTTCCCTGCTCCGCGGCCGGCTTGAGATTGCCACCCTCAGCGCAACCGAGCCCAGCATCAACCTGGTGCGCAGCGAGGAAGGCCGTTGGAATCTGGCGAGCCTGATCGAGCGCAACGCGCAGATTCCCGCGGCTCCGACCGGAAAGCCCGCGTCCGAGCGCCGTCCCGCATTCCCTTATCTTGAAGCCACCGGCGCTCGCATCAATTTCAAGCTGGGGGAAACGAAGAAGTCCTACGCGCTTACGGACGCCGACGTGGCGCTTTGGCAGGATACGGAAAATTCCTGGGGCGCTCGCCTCAAGGCTGAGCCGGTACGCACGGATTTCAATCTCACCGATACCGGCCTCGTCCAGATCAACGCCTCATGGCAGCGCGCTTCGAGCTTGCGCTTGACCCCGGTTCAGATCACTGCACAATGGCAGAAAGGCCAACTCGGACAGATCACGACGTTGTTCAGCGGAAGAGACCGGGGATGGCGCGGTGGAGTAAGTTTCACGGCGAACCTGTCGGGCACTCCGGAAGCGCTGCGAATCGAGAGCCGGACCGCGATCGAAGGGTTCCGTCGCTACGACATTGTTGGCACGGAGAACGTGCGCCTGGCTACGGTTTGTTCTGGACAGTACGGCGCGGCCACCAGCACGATTGCCGACTTGCAGTGCGAATCCCCCGTGAGCGGCGGGACCTTGCGCCTGCGCGGTGGGTTGTCGTTGCCCTTGGCCCTGGGCGCACCGCTCCCCAATTACGATTTGACGCTCGAGGCGGACAAAGTGCCGCTGGCGTCGTTGGCGCGACTGCTGCGGCAGGCGAAGAAACAGATTCCTGGCGATCTCACTGCCAGTGGATTGCTGAGTGCGGAGTTCCACGCCGCACGCAACGTTGCCGACCTTCTTAAGGACGGTGGGGCGACAGACGGGGGCGGGCGGCTCTCCACCACGCGGCACGGAACGGCGACGCAATGGACCGGCAGCGGAGCGGCCACGAATGTGCGCCTCGCGTCCAATGCTGGAAAAGATGAAGTGGCGTTCGGCACGGTTCCCCTCACCTTGGTCGCGCCCGATTCACCGAGAACCAAGCCTGCTCATTCGAGGCCAACAGAAAAAGTAAAGGAACAGGAACCTGCGGAACCTCACTTGCGGATTGGGCCCGTCGCCCTGACGATGAACGCCGCTGCGCCGGTGAACGCCGGCGGGTGGGTCTCCGCTGCCGGTTATCGCTTCTTTCTGCGCGGAGACATGGAGCTGAAAGACCTGTTTCGCCTGGAAAACGTTCTGGGCTTACCGCTTGCGCACCCGGCTGTGGAAGGAGCGGCCAAACTCGATGTGAACGTCTCTGGACCCTGGCAGGGCTTTACCGCTGCCGCCGCACTTGGCACCGCCCAACTGCGCAACGTGCGCGCCGAGATGCGCGGCCTGAATACGCCGATTGAGATTGCTTCCGCGACCGTGTCGCTTGCGCCGGACGCGGTGAGACTGGATAAACTTTCCGCTCGCACGGGAACCACTGGCTGGAGCGGCGCAGTCAGGGCTCCTCGACACTGCGCCGTTCCAACTTGCGCATTTCAGTTCGACCTCACTGCTGACCAGCTTTCGACCGGAGATCTCGTGGAATGGTTCACACCGCATTCCGCCAAACGTCCGTGGTACCGCCTCTTGAGGTCCACTGAACCGCAAGGCGCATCGCCACTCCTTGCGATTCAGGCGCACGGCACGCTGCATGTCGGCCGGTTCGCATGGAGGAAGTTGGTCGCCACAGAGATCGCTACACAAATGGAAGTGGATCGAGGCAAGATCACATTGACGGCTTTGCGCGGGCAACTGTTGCAGGGCTCGCACCAGGGGAACTGGGTGATTGATGTTTCTGATCGTGATGCACCGGCTCACGACGTGTCGAGTTTGCCATTGCGGTATCACGGCGCCGGCACGCTGCACGACATTTCCCTGGCGCAGGTGGGCACGTTGATGAACGACGATTGGATCACCGGAACGGCCGACGGGAAGTTTGAGTTAGAAGGTACCGGAGACAGCTTTCGCGATTTACTGGGACGCTCCGACGGTAGGCTACAGTTCGTGATGCGGAACGGCAGTCTGCCACATATTGAAATTCCGGGATCGTCCGCACCTCTGCCGGTGCACCGGTTCGCCGGGGAACTGCATCTGAAAAAAGGCGCATGGGAGTTTTCCGCAGGTCGATTGGAATCGCATGACGGCATCTATCAGGTACGCGGAAGCGTTTCCCCGGGCAAGGGTTTCGACTTCGTACTGACGCGTGGTGACGAGAAGTCGTGGAGCCTCACCGGGACGCTGGCCAAGCCGCACGTCAGCCCGTTTGATCGAACGGAAGCCAAGCGGGCGGACCCCGACGCGAAAACCGACAAGCCCTAGACTGAATGTGCTAGCGTAAGTCGGCAAGTCGCGGTCATGAGTTTCTTTCCTGGTCAGATTTTCCGGCAAGCTCGGCGCCGCGCGGGTGGCCAATCAACACGCCAAGGATAATCCAGAGTCCGAGCACCAGCCATTCCCATTTGGAAAAGTGTCCCGGGACAAATTTGACAAACTTCATCAGCACCATCGCCAAACCAACCAACGCACCCAGCAGAGCGATCAAGCGGTCAGCGATTCGCGGCCTCATCCAAAGATACGCAGCGCACGCCGCGAACCATCCGGTGGCGGACGCAACCGATCCGACTTCAGAGATCGGAACCAGAATCGCACTGCCGAGAAACATGCACGAAGCCGTAGCAATGCCAACCCAGATGACGGCTGCGGCCGGCGTTTGATTCAGTGGATGCACGCTGGCCAGACGTCCGTCCACCAGCCCTCGGCGTCCCATGGCAAACAATAAGCGGCTGGCGGCGATGAAATTTCCATTGAAGACCTTGAAAAGGGAAAGCAATGCGGCACTAAGGATGATGCTCACGATCCAGCGCGAGCCGACGGCATGCTCGAAGGCAACCGCCGTCATGAAGGGCGCGCCGGTCAGTGAGCGCCACGGTGCGACGAAGCCGACCGCCGCAATCACGATGATGTAGAACCCGGCGCCGACGATGATCGCCGCAATGATGGCGCGCGAGAATCCCTGAGCGCGAAAGTGGGGATTGGCCTCCTCGGCCGCCTTAGTCACCGATTCGAATCCGGTCATGTAGTAAGGAACAATCTGCAACACCAGCAAAATGGAGATGAACGAAGTATGGGTAAACAAAGGCGGGAAATTGGCAGGCGACCCGCGCGCCACACCCGCGGCGACGAAGATAACAAAAAGCGCAAGCGTGCCGAACGTGGTCCAGTTTTGAAAGGTAGCGCTCAGCCGGACGCCATGATAGTTCACCACCGTGACCAGTGCTGTGAGCGCGATCCCGATCACGAGGTGCGGCAAGTACACCGGCTTTCCCGCCACGCGGTATAACTCAAGGGAATCGAGCGCGGGAAATATGTAGCCGGCAATGCGGCCCACGGCTACAGCCTCCCAGGGACAGACAATGAAGTAGGCGAGGAGCATCATCCATCCGGTGAAAAAGCTGACGGGGCGCGGAAAGACTCTCGCGGTATAGGCCACTTCGCCCGAGGCGTCTGGCATGGCCGTCACCAGTTTGCCGTACACGTAGCCGATGGGCAGCAGAAGAATCCCGCCAATCGCGAAGCCAAGAATGCCGCCGAGCGGACCGCCGCGCATCAGCCAATCGTCCATGACGACCAGCCAGCCGACGCCGACCATCGTTCCCCAGCCGAGGGAAAAGTAATCGGTGACGCGCAATTTGCGGGCGAGTTGGGTCATCAGGAGGGGATTGACGTTGCCGAGCTTCGCTTGGCGGACAGCCGAGGGCTGCGGTCCTTACGTGTGGCTTGAAAGGGAGGGCTCATGGGCGCGAATTATATCGTATCGCGCCCTTGGGTTTGCTTAGGCGACGGCGAAGCGCGGCGGTTGCTTCTGCGACCGCAAGATACAGATCGCTTCTTTCAGGGAAGAAATCTCAAACACTGAGTTGAGACGCGTCGCCTCCAGCATTTTGCGGAAGAACACCGGCGGATTGACCAGCTTCATCTTGGCAGACTTCTGCATTGCCCAGCGGCGCACCAGCAGCAGAGTTCCCAATCCGCCCGCATCCAGTTGCTCGACTTCGGAAAGATCAAGCACCAGCACCCGGACCCGTTCGAGTCGCTCGATCCGTCGCCGGAACTCGTCGAGCGCTGCCCCGCGCACCATGCGTCCCGAGCAGTTTACGACTGCCACGTCCTGCAAGCATTCGACTTGCAATTGGAGTTCCATATGTCTATTCATACGAACCTGCTCTGGAAAAAGTTCCGTGAGCCGCTGTCATTGAATTAGACGCGGAGTATGCGGAAAAGTTATCCATGGAAAAGTAGTTTGGGCACATCAAGTCTGTGAATGTTAAGGATGAGTGAAATCGCCACAAAGCTTGTGGTTTAGCCCCGACCTACAGCCCCGCTTCGATCCGGGATCTCGGGTCGAGAAGGTCGCGCAGTGCATCGCCGATAAAGTTGAAAGCGAGGACAGCGAACATCACCGTCACCGCCGAGAAGAGCACCAGATGCGGAGCATCGAAAAGGTGCGAGCGGGCGTCGTTCAGCATCGATCCCCAGCTCGCGGTGGGCGGCGGGACACCTAATCCCAGGAAGCTCATCGTCGCCTCGGCCAGCACCGCGCCCGCCATGCCAATCGCCGCCTGCACAATCACCGGTTGAATGATGTTGGGCAGGATGTGTTTCGTAATAATGTGGAGATCTCCGGCGCCAAGCGCGCGCGCAGCTTCGACAAATTCGCGTTCGCGCACGGCCAGGACTTGCGCGCGGACGAGACGTGCATAACCAACCCATCCTCCGAGAGACAAGGCGAGAACGAGGTTGAAAATGCCGGGGCCTCGGAAGGCCACGAAGGCGATCGCGATGAGAATGCCGGGGAACGAAAGAAACGCATTCATCAGAACGACGTTGACGAAGCGGTCGATGGCTCCGCCGTAGTATCCGGCAAGACTGCCGATGATTAGGCCTAGCAACAACGAACACGCCACCACGCTGCTGCCGACGAACAAAGAAATTCGCGCGCCCCAGATCAGGCGGGAGAGGATATCGCGTCCAAGTTCATCGCTGCCGCACCAATGCTGGGCCGAGGGCGATTGCAGGCGATTCGGCAGATCGATGTGCGCGGGATCTTGCGGAGCAATCCAGGGTGCGAAAATCGCGGCGAACACGAAGATGGAGACCAACACTACTCCGACTGCCGCCAACGGATTGTGGCGGGCGATGCGAGGGAGCGAGATGGCTAGGGCGGACATGGATTACGTCGATTTACCTAAGCGGCGCTGGAGCAGCACGTACGCTCCGATTCCCATCCAAACCACGTTCAGGGCGGCCGAAGGGTACGCGCCGTTCCAACCGCTATTTACAACAAAGCCGGCGGATCCGACCACATTCATCCACTGGTAGAGAGCAGAGCGGCCGTGCAACTTTCCCAACGACAGAAGCGCGTAGGCCGCCAGGATCAGCAGCGCGCCCACCCACCCGACAATTTCCACAAAGTAGTGCATCGAACCCCCATCCGCAAAAACAGCACCCGCAAACTCAACCAATCTCTAACTCGAAAACAACCCCGAAGTCTCCTTCACTGCCTAATCCTCGGGTTCACCGCCGAGTACAGCAAGTCGGTCAGAAAATTCACGGCAACATAGGTCAGCCCTATCGCTAGAATGCATCCTTGCACGAGATAGTAATCGCGGTTGGCGATGGCTTGGATGGTTAGGCGTCCGATTCCGGGCCAGGAGAAGATGGTTTCGGTCACGATCGTACCGGCCAGCAGCGCGCCGAATTGTAACCCGAGGACGGTCAGGATCGGGATCATGGCGTTGCGCAGGGCGTGACGATAAACGGTGCGCTCTGGCAAACCTTTGGCGCGGGCGGTGCGAATGTAGTCTTGGCCTAACTCTTCCAGCATCGAGGTGCGCACCATACGGGTCAGGATCGCCGCCAGCGCTCCGCCCATGGTGATGGCGGGGAGCACTAGATGGGCTAAGGTGCCGGAACCGCTGACGGGGAGCCATCCCAGCTTGACCGCGAAAAATAAGATCAGCACTGGGCCCAGGGCGAAATTTGGAAACGAAAGGCCGAAGAGGCTGACTACGCTTAGGGCGCGGTCATCCCACTGATTACGGCGCTGGGCCGAGCGCACTCCGGCGGGAATGGCCAGCACAATCGCTACGAATAATGACGCCAGCGTCAGCTGCAAGGTGAAGGGATAACGTTTTGCGATCAGACTTGTTACTCCCTGATTGAAACGCAGCGACTTGCCTAGATCTCCGCGCAGCACGCCTCGCCAGTAATTCAGGTATTGCTCGCCTAGCGGGACGTCTAAGCCGTAGGCGTGTCTAGCGGCTTGGATGTCTCCGGCGGCTGCGCCTTCGCCTAGCATTTGTTGGATGGGGTCTCCGGGGACGAAGTGGATCAGCAGAAAGACGGTAGAGACGACCAGCCAGATTACTGGCAGGGTGTAGAGGAGCCGCCTGAAGATTTGACGGAGCATAACGACAGCTATTCTCTCAATTCGAGCGGCCCAATCAAAGCCTGCCGCATTCAAGGTTGCAGTCGCGGCAATTCGGATCGTATCATCCCTCGTCGGATCATCGATCGTCGTATGATCGATCAATGAAGTGCTTCGGGAAATGCATATGCAGACCGCGATAGTTTCAATGGCCCTCGCGTTCTTTGTTCCGGCCGCTCTCACTTACGGCCAGACTTCGGGTGCCACCAGCGGCGGCGCTCCCGTCGAGTATCAGCCTAAGGGTTCGATTCGGGAGTACTTCTTAGGGGCCTGGAAGCTGGTTTCGACAGAACACAAGTATTCCGACGGCCACACGACGCCCTATCCCGACCTGGGGCCCGATGCAACCGGTTTCCTCCTGTACACTCCCTCGGGCCACATGTGCGCCCAGTTGATGAAACCCGGGCGCCCTCGTTGGTCGGGAGGGAACACGCCAACCGCGCCGGAAGCTGCTTCTGCCCTCGATGGATTCATCTCCTACTGCGGAGCCTTCGAGGTACGCGAAAACGAGCACATCATGATTCATCATCCGGAAACGGCGTGGTCCCCCAACTATCCAGGAACAACTCAGGAGCGGCCGTATCACCTGGTGAACCAGGACCGCCTTTTTTTTCGTGGTGCGGGCACAGAAAAGCAAAAGGACGGAACAGAGGTTCCCGTGATTTGGACGATCACTTGGGAACGGTTGAAGTAGTCAAATCTCCAGCTGGGTGGGCTGAGGCTGCGGGCACAGGCGCGATGCGAACCGTGGCGATGCGGTGGCCGTCCATTCTTTCCACGACAAAACGCCGCCCTTCATAATCGAACGCCTCACCGCCCGCGGGCATCTTCTGTAAGCGCGAAAGCAGGAAGCCGGCCAGCGTCTCGTAGCCTTCGTCTTGGGGAAGCTTCAGCTCGTATTGGGCTTCGAGGTCGCGAATGTTGATGGTTCCGTCGAGCACCAGCGGCGCATTCGCGTCGGTGACCGCAGGCTGCGTGGCAGCAACGTCGTATTCATCTTCCAGTTCGCCGACCAGTTGTTCGAGCACGTCCTCCACACTGATGACCCCTGCCGTGGAGCCGAATTCATCGACCACAACCGCCAGATGCCGCTTGCGGGCCTGAAATTCACCCAGCAGTTCCAGCAACGACTTGGTTTCGGGCACCACCAGCACATCATGCATGACCTGGTCGATCTTCATCTGGGAAATGCGCTGGGCGGCGGCCAGTCCAGACGCATCGGCGCTATGGCCGAGGCGCAGGCGCGTCCAACGCATCAGGTCTTTGGCGTACAGCACGCCGACAATATGTTCGGGACCGCGTTGCGGATCATAGATCGGGACGCGCGAGTGCTGATCGTCGGCCACCCGCGCCAGGGCTTCGTCGAGGTTCAGGTCAGACGGCAAGGCAAAGATTCTGGTACGCGGCACCATCACTTGACGCGCCGTAATGTTGTCGAGTTCCAGCGCATTGAGCAGCATCTCTTCCTGGGCGGGAGAGAGCTGCCCGGAATGGTGGGCGGCGGTTACGATCAGTTTGAGTTCATCGGGAGAGTGCACCGAACCGTGCCGGATCTCGCGTGTCCCGAAGGAGCGCAGGACAAAACCAGCAACCCGGCTCATGCCCGCCGTCAGCGGGCGGGTAATGGTCAGAAAGACGTCCATGGGGGCGGCGACGGCAAGGGCGACTCGCTCGGCCCGTTGCAATGCCAGCGACTTGGGAACCAGCTCTCCGAGGATTACATGCAGGCTGGTGATCATGACGAAGGCGACGCCCACGGCGATAACATGAGCGTAGACCAAGGCGTACGGCAGGCTTCCGATCCAGCCCTCGAACAATCTCGCCAACACTGGCTCGCCCAGCCAGCCCAGAGTCAGACTGGTAATGGTGATTCCCAGTTGCACGCCATTGACTACGCGGCTGAGTTGCTGGTGAAGTTTGAGGACAGTGCGGGCACCCACCCGGTGGGCTTCGATTAGCTGCTGGATGCGCGTCTCGCGCACGCTGACCAGCGCGAACTCGGCTGCGGCAAAGAAGGCATTGGCCGCCACCAGAAGCAGGATGACGAACACCCGCAGCAGCACGTATGCAATCATGGAACCCTAATTTTAACATTCCAAAGGGATAAGGCCCTGCCTCGGAAATGCTTGGGCGGTATCATGAGAGATGGTCACGGCAAACTGCGAGAGAAGGTCGGCTGGACGGCCGGGGCGGCCGTCCCTACGTGATTCCCGGTTGTGCGCTTTCCTTTTCGTTGGCCGGCGGTCTAAGCACTTAGCAGCGATGCCGTGATACGAAGCTGGAGAATTTTGAGGAACTATTCCAGTGGTTCTTCCGTAACAACAGTTGGCTCTTAAGATTTGGATTTCTGCAGGAGGCGGTCGTGGAAGGCAACGGCAATGGCAAGAGAAAGCGGCGTAAGCGAATCATCATCTGGAGTTCGATCGGGGCGACCGTTCTCATCCTGGTGGTTGCCGGGGCGCTGATCGCATCCAGCACCGGAACCAAGATCGATCCTTCGAAGCTTGCCAAGGTCGAAAAAGGTGACTTGGCGAAAAGCGTGGTGGCCACGGGTAAGATCGAGCCCATCACCAAGGTCGAAATCAAGTCCAAGGCCAGCGGCATCGTGAAGAAGCTCTACGTCGATTACGGCGACAGCGTTAAGAAGGGGCAAGTGCTCGCCGAACTCGATCGGGACGAGATTCAAGCTCGCGTCGATCAGGCGCGGGCGCAACTCGAGGCTTCGACCGCCAGCTTGAACGGTACGCGCGCCGATCTGGAGCGCGCCAAAGTCGATGCCGAGGGGCCCGATGTCCCACTTCTGAAGCGTGCCTACGAGCGCGCTCAGCGCATGGCCAAGGACGGAGTGGTTTCCGCTTCCGCGCTCGACGACGCGGAGAAGAATTACGAGATGGCGCTGAACAAGCAAAACGTTTCCAAGGCGCAGTTGGTGGTTTTGCAGGCCAAGATTGGTCAGGCCCAGGGGCAGATGTCGCAGGACCGCGCCAACCTCAAACAATTGGAAGAGCAACTGGCGTACACCACGATTGAATCTCCGATTGACGGGATTGTTCTTTCGCGCGATGTGGAAATTGGCGATGCCGTCAGTTCCATTCTGGTGCTGGGATCGACGGCCACGCTGGTGATGACGCTGGGCGACACGAGCGAAGTTTACGTCAAAGGGAAAGTGGACGAGAGCGATATCGGCAAGGTTTATCTGGGCCAACCTGCCCGCATCAAAGTCGAGTCGTTCAAGGACAAGACCTTCACCGGCAAGGTGACGAAGATTTCGCCCATGGGCGTCGAAAAGGACAACGTCACGACCTTCGAGGTGCGGGTCTCGATCAACAATCCCGAAGGCGTCCTTAAAGCCATGATGACGGCCAACGCCGAGATCATTCTCGAAGAGCACAAGAACGTGCTCCAGATTCCGGAAGGCTCGATCATTTACGACAAGGACAAGAATGCATCAGTCGAAGTGCCCGACCAGAAAGCCAAAGACGGCAAGAAGAAGATTGCCGTCAACATCGGCATCTCGAATGGCGCGAAGACCGAGTTGCTGAAAGGGCTGAAGGAAGGCGACCAGGTGGTACTGCAGTAGGAAAGGCAGGTCTTAGGTCTTAGGTGTGAGGTCTTAGGAAAAACAGCCGACCTGACACCTGAGACCTGACACCTCATTCATCACGGAGGGGAATCGCTATGACTCAGATCTGCTTTCATCGTGCAGTTCGTACGCTGGTCTTTATTCTGGCCACCTCGCTGGCTGGCTTCGCTTCGGTCATCGGGACTTTTGACCGGTCGTTCCAGGTCAGCGGCCCGGTGGAGCTCGAGGTCTTGACTCGCTCGGGCGACATTACGGTTCGGAACGGCGCTGCGGGCACGGTCTCGATTCACGCCAAGATCCACTCGGGCGATTCCTGGTTCGGGGGCGACCACAAGGCGGAGGTTCAGGAGTTGCAGAACAATCCTCCGATTCGCCAGACCGGCAACAGCATCCGCATCGACTACGTGAATCTCACCAACATTTCGATCGACTATGAAATCACGGTCCCCGCGAACACGGCGATTCGCGCCCATACTGGCAGCGGCGACCAGACGGTCGAAGGTCTCAAGGGCAATGTCGATCTGGAGAGTGGATCGGGCGACCTACGGCTGGCTCGGCTCACCGGCGAAATGCATTTCCAGACGGGCTCGGGGAACGTTCGTGGGCGCGAGCTATCGGGTCCCGCGAAGATCAAGGCAGGCAGCGGTGACATTGATGTCGAGGAAATGGGTGCGGGCGACGTGGAGATCCGCACCGGCTCTGGCAATATAACCGTGAGCGGCATCAATGGCGGATTCCATGCCGAGGCGGGGAGCGGCGACATTCATGGCAAAGGCATGCCGAAGAACATGTGGAGCATCCGTACCGGCTCGGGGAACGTGAACCTGCAGGTGCCCTCCGACGCCGCTTTCGATGTCGACATCTCTTCGAATTCGGGAAGCGTCACGCTGGGCCATCCCGTGACTACGACCGTCCAGGGTCGCATTCAGGAGTCGCGGAAAAGCGTCGTGGGTAAAGTGCGCGGCGGTGGTCCTATAGTTTCTGTTCACACCGGCTCGGGCGACGTGCAAGTGGACTAAAATAGCGTGTTCATTGCTAACTGCTGACTCCTTGACGCGCCCTCGTGCGGCATCCGATACTTCGTTGGGTCCCTGATAACTTCCAGATCGAACGAGGTAACGGATTGGAACGCAACGCGATCATCACTCTCACCTCTGACTTCGGACTCAACGATCATTTCATCGGTGCCATGAAGGGGGTCATCCTGGAGATTGCGCCCGAGGCGCAGATCATCGACATCAGCCACGCGGTGCAGCCTTTCGACATTCTGGATGGCGCGCTGACCATTTCGCAGGCCTACTCCTACTTCCCTACCGGCACCGTGCACATGGTGATCATCGATCCAGGCGTGGGGACGGCGCGGCGGCCGATAATCCTGAGCAGCGAGCGCCACATGTTTGTGGCTCCCGACAACGGCGTGCTTTCTCTGGTCTACGACCGCGAAGAGCGGCTTTCGGTCCGCCACGTCACCGCCGAGCATTATTTTCTGCAGCCCCGCAGCAATACCTTCCACGCCCGCGATATTTTTTCTCCAGTCGCGGCTTTTCTCGCCAAGGGAGTCGAACCCAGCCGCTTCGGCGAAGAGATCACCGACTTCGTCCGCTTTGGCGCGCCGCGGCCCAAGCCGGTGGACGAGCGGACCTTACGAGGCGTGGTGCTGAAAGTGGATCGTTTTGGCAATCTCATCACCAACATCACTCCACAAGATGCGCCCCAACTTTTCGAGGCCGCGCCGCCGGCCTTCAAGATTGCGATTGGAACCAAGGCGCAGGCGACGCGCATGTGCACAAACTACGCCGAGGGCACTCCAGGCGAAGTTTTTGGCATCCTCGGCAGCATGGGTTTTCTGGAAGTCGCCGCCAACCGCGGATCAGCCTTCCAACTGCTGGGCGCGGGCAAGGGCAGCGAAGTGAATGTGGTGATGGGCTGAGACCCTAATCAATATAGAGGCGTTCCCTCACCCGCTGCTGGGATCACCACGTCCCCTGGTATTTTTTCAACTGATCGTCGGGCACTGGTTCGATAAGACTTGCCATTGAACGAAAGTTTCTCCTCACGGGCGGAGATGTTCCCCTCGCCATACCACACCCGCACCATGACACCTATGTCGTGCCAGCCATCCGACTTGGTTCTTAACACGCGGATTGGACATCGCGTAGTTGGAATCCTCCTAATGACCCTATAGGAGGAACCTTTGGGAGCTAATATCAAAGTTGCACAGCCACCACTCCCACACCAGAAGTCGCCACTGACGAAAACAATAACGTCCTGTGTTCCATCGTCCTTAAGGTCAACGAAGGCGGGAGAATATCGTGTTGGTTCGCGTTTATCGGAACGTGAGGCCGCCAGATAATCCTGAAGGAACCTCTTTAAGGAATCTTCCCGGCTTGGGCTCGGATGACGCTGTTGTTGGGCAAGACCGCCAGGCGTCAAAAACATAAGACCAGCCACCACAACCGCAACCATGATCAGACCAAAATCAAGAAAGCCTTTTCGCATAGTTCACTTCTAAGTCAGCAGTTTGAAGGCATGGGTCCAGTCATTGCGAAGAAAGCCAGGAATACACCAGAGCATGCACAGGGGTTCAATAGCGCGCGCAGCCTCGGCTCCGCCCGTATCTCTGCGACTTCCCAACCGAACTGATCCAGAACCTTGCTCACGGACTTCTTGGCCCCTTCATGATTGCCGCAGATGAACATGGTTGGCTTGCCGCCCTTGAATTGCGGATTCACCATGCAAGGGCTGCCGACCGAATTGAAGGCCTTGACGAAGTGCGCGCCTGAAAACTCGGCTTGCAGACGCTCCATGAGGGACTCATTGAGATTCGTAAAGAATTTGAGCACGCCGTTGACCGGCGGCGCATCTTCAATTGGATTGGTCGCGTCCACGACAGGTTTTCCCATCAGGTTCTGTGCGCCAGCCAAACGAAGGGCATCCGCTGCCGCCTTACCCTTGACCGCCAGGACGACCAGTTCGGCGAACGCAGCCGCGTCAGCGAAGGTACCGACTTTCCCCTCGGGGTTCTGCGCTTTCCATTCCGATAGCTTTGCGGGGGTCCTGGTTCCCATGGTCACATCGTGGCCATGTTTCAAAAATCCGCCAGCCAATACCTTCGCCACATCGCCCGAGCCCAGGACGCCAACTTTCATTGCATTCTCCCTCCAAGGAAAAATTCCGCTAACAGATATTGACTAGAGTCCCCGCCAGAAGGTGCAGAAAGTATTTTCCGCGAAGCGGCATCACCGCAGCCCGCTATGAGCTCTTTGCCCCGGGATGGACGTAGCGATCCATCTCCGCTGTCCACTTCAGGAAGCGCCAGAGCCTGCCGCGCTCCGTCCACAAGAAGCCCCAGAATTCAAGGAATCCGATCTGGGTCATCTTGACGCCGGTGTAGGTCTCAATGCGCCACAGAAGATAGGGACTGCGCCAGGGAGCAATCCGGTGGCCGCGGGTGGAGTTCCAGAGAAAGCGCAGCATGGGCCGCATCGGGTTCCAGTATAGCGCCGGCGAGACGGGGCAAGCCCCGTCTCTTCCGGCAATGTTTCTACTTTGTAATGTCGACGCTGGCGCGCGTGTTTTCCCACTCCATGCGCAACGTGCATTTGCTGCCGGCCTGGTCAAATGCGATGGTGAAGTTCTCTACCGGCGCATTGGTTTTGGAGACGCTCATCGGTACGCGCACGAGATCTTCTTTCTCGCCGGGATAGTCCGTTCCCCACTCTCCTGTCTTCTTGCTGACGACGAGTGTCCATGCATCAGCTTTTGGGACGGTAAAGATCGTATAACTGCCCGCCGGGACGGCTTTGCCGCCCACCGTCAGATTCGCATCGCTGACCAATGCGGTCGATTCATTCGCTCCCGTGCGCCAGATCTCTCCATAGGGCACCAACGCCTTGTCGCTGGCAGCGCCGAAAATCTTTCGCCCTTTCGCCCGCGGACTGGAATAGTCCACCTTGATGGTCTTGCCATCGGAAAACTTGCAAGACGCACTGGCGGGCGGACTGGGCCGCTTGGATTTGTCCTGCGACATGCTCATTTGCGCCGGAGCGAGAGTCGCAACCGCGAAGAGTACCGCTGCAATTAAGGCAAGCTTCTTCATTTTTCCTCCTGAAATTAACGGCTGGCTCTTGGCTCTTAGCTATTGGCTTTTGGCTAAGAGCTAACGGCTAAGAGCTAAGAGCTGCACGAGAATTATACCCACATCCCCACTACAATCTCTTCATGGCCGTCTTCGACGATAAGCAAGCAGAACTCGAACACTACGAAACCCGCATGGGCGTGCCCCGCGGACGCCTGGCGGTCACCATGGACCTGGTCACCGACGCCATGGCCCTCGTCGGGCAGCATGGCGTTTATTGCCAGAGCCAGCGCTGGCCGGGCAAGCCGGCCATGGACGTGCAACTCATCCTAAAAGACCTCACCGACGCCAAAGAGTTGATTCAGAGTGTGATGGAAGCACTCAAACCCAAGGCCTGATTTCCCGGAATAAGACGGGCAAGCCCCGTCTCTACAGCCAAACTGAAGTCACTTCGAAGCCCGCCAAACGGAAACGGCAAGTGGCGGGAAGGCCTTACAATCCAGCCATGGAGCGCAAGATCTTCTGGGCCGCAATGACCGTGCTTGGGCTGCTCGCCGATTTCGTTCTGCCGTTGTGGTGGGCTGTCGGCGCGACTATCCCCATCATTTACTTCTCGTGGTGGATTGCGTATCGCAGCGGCTGGTTTGAGTAGCCTAATGTTCCAGTCGCAGCGGGCAAAAGTGTAGGGATCCTTCGACTCCGCAGGAAGATTCGCGAATCCTCCTGCTCCGCTCAGGATGACAAATGGTGAGAGCTACTACGCCAGCGTGCACTTCCCTGCCTCAATCGTCTTCTGCGCGATCTGCTGCCGCAGCGCAATGGTGTTGAACGGCTCGTGCTTGGCCAGTCGCCGCACGATCGCCAATTGCGTTCGCAGCATGTCGCCTTCGGCCACGTCGGCAATGACCTTCTTGGCCGCTGCTTCGATTTTTTCCAGCGCTTGCGTCACGTAGACTCGCGCCATCGCAATGGGGAGCGCTGCCGACGCTTCTCCTTTTTGTTCGACCATCTTCTGCGCGCGCAGTACCGCCGATTCCATAGCGTAGATTTCGATCGTCATATCGGCGATCGCACCCATCACTTCCTGCTGGTCCTGAATCGTCATCATGTACTTCTGGGTTGCTGACCCAGCGATAAACAGGCCCAGCTTCTTCGCTTGTGCGACCAGTTTGCGTTCTTCGGCCAATGCACCCTCGATCTCCTCGCCGATGGACGGCCCGCTCAGCACTTCGTCCATCAACTTCTTGATCGCCGGCATCAGCGGCAACTGGCCGCTCATCGCCCGCTTCAGTAGAAATCCGGTGATGATCAGCCGGTTGATCTCGTTCGTGCCCTCAAAGATGCGGTTGATGCGGGCATCGCGATAGGCCCGTTCCGCCGGATACTCTTCCACAAAGCCGTAGCCGGCATAGATCTGGAGTGTCTCGTCGACCACGTAATCGATCATCTCCGAGCCCCAGACTTTGAGGATCGAGCACTCGATCGCGTATTCCTCGATCGCTTTGCGCTGTTCTTTTGCCGCGTCCGGACTCGCGGAATCGATTTCCGAGAGCAGCGCGTCCATCATCCCGACGGTACGATAGACCAGCGACTCGCCGACGTAGATCAGCGTCGCCATGTTTGCTATCTTTTCGCGCACCAGGCCGAATTCGCCGATTGTCTTGCCAAACGCCTTGCGCTGTTTGGCGTAGGCCACGGCGCTCTCAATCGAAACCCGGCCCCCACCCACGCACATGGCGCCAAGTTTGAACCGTCCAATGTTCAGAATATTGAAGGCGATAATGTGCCCCTTGCCAACCTCGCCCAGCAGATTTTCGACCGGAACCTCGCAATCGTTCAGAATGACGGGGCAGGTAGACGATCCGCGAATGCCCATTTTGTGCTCTTCTGCGCCGGTGGAAAATCCCGCAAAAGTTCTTTCGACCAGGAACGCGGAAAACTTTTCGCCGTCGATTTTCGCAAACACCGTAAACAGGTCGGCAAAGCCGGCGTTGGTGATCCACATTTTTTCGCCGTTCAGGATGTAGTGCTTGCCGTCCGGCGAAAGCACGGCGCGGGCGCGGCAATTGAGCGCGTCGGAGCCGGACGTCGCTTCCGACAAAGCGTACGCCCCTACAAATTCTCCGGTGGCCAATTTCGGCAGATATTTTTTCTTTTGCTCTTCGGTTCCGAAATAAACGATGGGCAACATTCCGATGCCGCTATGCGCGCCCCAGGTGGTGCCGAACCCAGCGTACTTGGCGATGTGGTCCGCGATGATGGCGGCGGTAACTTTGTCCATTTCGAGGCCGCCGTAAGCCTCGGGAATCTCCACCCCGCTGAGGCCGAGGTCGCCGGCCTTCTTCAGCAGGTCGCGCGAAATCGCGTAGTCCTTATGCTCGATCTTCTCCGCCTGGGGCAGAATTTCGTTGACGGCAAACTCTTCCGTCGTCTGCCCGATCATCCGCTGCTGCTCGGAAAAATCTTCTGGAGTGAAGACATCGGCAGTCTGCCGCTCTTCGAGCAGGAAGCTGCCGCCGGAAATCCTGGTTTTGGGTAGCGCTGTCGTAGCCATTCTTTTTAAACCTCGAAATTGGACCTGGAAATTTAGATCGCTTGATGAAACCGCTGAGTGGACACAGGACAAGCGACAACAACCATTCTAATACGGCGGGCGCAAATGGAGATTCCTCACGCGGGAGCGTTTAATGGCCGTTGCGCCCTGCCTACGGACCATCGGGCAGTGTATCGAACAGGAACGCATCGCTGAGCATACGAGAACCGTAACGCGCCATGCACGACTCGTATTGCTGCTGCAGCAACCGATAGAACAGGGCTTGGCCAGGGTCATTTCGCCCCCGCATCTGCCGCCGATAGGCTGCCAGTTGACCCGCCAAATCCGCGCAATCGTTATACCAATATTGAGCACTGCAGGTAAGACCATTCCACGATTGGCCCGTCGCGCACACGTTGTTCGCGGGCACGCATGCACCCGTGCCATTACGCGATTCTCCCGGCGGGCAGACCGGACACCGCCCCTTGAGACACGGCGCCGGACGCTTGAATTCCGCGGTCTGCACCGGCTTTCGGAAAGGATGGAGGACCGAGCGTGAACTTTTCTTTTCCGGCGCAGCGCTTGCCTTGGCGGTTGATGATTTGGGGAATGACGCTGTGTGCGATGCCGACGCACCGGTGCTGCCAACATGCGAAGCGGAAGCGTTGAAAGTGTGGCTGCTCGTCGAACTCGCCGAAGAGCCGCCGCCCGAGTAACCGCTGTGAGAAGAACCACCGGAGCTTGACCCTCCCCCGGAGGCATGCTGTGCCAGAACAAGCGTTGCTGAAACCAATAGGATAGTTGCAATGACAAGACCGGAGAGCCGCATTGGGCACCTCCCAACCGACTGAGGCCAGTCGGTCAAATCCGTGCCGTTCTACTTACTTAGACGGTAAGGAGCACCTAAAGGTTACTCCAAAACAATGTCAACGAACATAGAGATTCAGTAAAGATTAAGCAAAAACGTCACGGCAAATTCTCGAAAATTCCCGCCGCCCCCATCCCGCCGCCGACGCACATCGTCACCATGCCGTAGCGTGCCTTGCGGCGCTTCAGTTCGCGGATGACGGTGGCCGTCAGCTTCGCCCCTGTACACCCCAGGGGATGGCCGAGTGCGATGGCTCCTCCGTTAGGATTCACGCGTTCAGGATCAAGCCCAGCTTCTTTGATCACCGCCAGCGACTGCGCCGCAAACGCCTCATTCAATTCGATCACATCGATGTCGGAGAGCTTCAACCCGGCCAGCTTCAGCGCCTTCGGGATGGCAAACACCGGCCCCAGGCCCATCTCTTCCGGCTTGTATCCGGCGGTCGAGAACGCGACGTAGCGCGCCAGCGGAGTGATGCCCAGAGCTTTCGCCCGCTCGGCCGACATCACCACGGCCGCCGCCGCGCCATCCGACATCTGCGAGGAATTTCCCGCCGTGGTTACGCCCTTCACATGAAACGCGGCCTTCAGGGCACTTAGAGCCTCGATCGAAGTATCGGCTCGCGGGCCTTCATCCACTTTAAATGTGATTTCCTGCTTTTTCGGTTTCGACCCATTCGGTGTCGTGAAAGTCACCGGCACGGCCACGATCTCATCTTCGAACTTTCCTGCCGCAATCGCCGCCAGCGCCTTCTGATGGCTGCGCAGCGAAAACTGATCGCACGCCTCACGCGTGATGCCGAAGCGCGTCGCCAGCCGCTCCGCCGTCAGCCCCATTGAAAGATAAGCATCCGGATAATGGTCCACCAGCCAGGGGTTGGGAGAAATTTTGTTGCCGCCCATGGGGATCATCGTCATCGATTCCGTCCCGCCGGCCACCATCACCTCGGCGCCACCGCTCATGATGCGCTCGGCCGCCATGGCAATCGCCTGCAATCCGGACGAGCAGAAACGATTGATAGTCACTGCCGACACCTCCACCGGCAGCCCCGCGCGCAGCGAAGCGATGCGGGCCACGTTCATCCCCTGCTCAGCCTCAGGCATGGCGCAGCCCACGATGACGTCTTCAATTTCCTTGGGATCAAGCTGCGGCACCCGATCCAGCACGCCCTTGATAGCTACTGCAGCCATTTCATCAGGACGCGTAGCCCGCAGTGTCCCCTTATAAGCCCGGCCTACCGGAGTGCGGACGGAAGAAACCACCACGACTTCTCGCATAGAAAACTCCGTTGCTATTGTAGCGCGGCGTGGGACCGGCGCTCATCTACCATGCAATGTTAAGGGCGTTAAGGTGAGTCTCATTGCGCCTCCCTCCCCCTGCCTTTTCAATAACTTAGCCCCGTAAAATCCCCCAATTCCCCGCTTAACCCCGTTTTTCTCCCTTTCATTGCCTTCTTCGTGCGTAACGTACACGGTTTCAATAGGATTAGAGCGACCCATTCCACGCATCGAAACTTCTGGGTTTCACAGGTAGGTTTCCCTCGTGGAAAAGTCTATTTACATAGGTTCCCGCAGGCGGGACCGCGGGGACAGTTCTAATCTCCCGAGCTGAGGAAAGCGAGAGCAGAATGCACAAGCCGATTAAATATGTTGAAAAGGCCGTGACGGTTGCCGCCACGGGCGCATGGGCAGTGTTTGAACGCCTCAACCGCATTGCTCCGAATAACGCGCCCATTCCCAAGTGGTCCGAGAAGCCCCTGCTCAAGTCGTGGGAAAAGTCGAAGCCGCCGCTCGGCTGGCCGCGCTCGACTGATTCGCTTTGTCCCAAGTGCGTGCCTGAAATTCGGCAGCAGATTCTCGACGGCCACTTGCCGGTCGACGTTCTGATGAACGAAAAGGTCGGCGAAATCAAGGCCCAGATCGTGGAACGCGACGGTAAGATCTGGATGGTCAAGGACTGCGCCAAGCACGGGCACTTCGAAGACCTGATGTCGATTGATCCGGAATTCTCACAACACCTCGAAGAAGTTTTCCCGGGCCGCGATATTCGCGCCCACAAGGACGAGCATCTGCATCACCACGGTACGTCCACGGTGAAGTATGGACGCGGCGCCGTGCTCACCGTCGACCTCACCAACCGCTGCAACATGATGTGCGATCCCTGCTTCATGGACGCGAACCAGGTTGGCTTCGTCCACGAACTGACTTGGGAAGAAATCAAGACGGTGCTCGACAACGCGATCACGGTGAAACCGAAGCGGCAGATGTCGGTGCAGTTCTCCGGTGGCGAGCCCACGCTCTCGCCGTACTTCCTCGACGCGGTACGCTACGCCCGCAAGGTTGGATACAACAGTGTGCAGGCGGCAACCAACGGAATTGAATTTGCCAAGAGTTTTGAATTCTGCCAGCAAGCCGTAGAAGCCGGCATGCGCTACGCCTATCTGCAGTTTGACGGAATCGGCAATGCCGCTAACGATCATCGCGCTGTGGGCAATTTGTTCGACGTAAAACTGAAGGCCATCGACAACCTGCACAAAGCCGGCTGCGAAATCGTGCCCGTTATCACGATCATCAACGGCATCAACAACGAGCAGGTCGGACGCATTATCCAGTTCGCGCTCGACAATCCGAAGAAAATCGGCTTTTTGAGCTTCCAGCCGGTTTCCTTCACCGGACGCGACGAAGCCATCACCGACGAGCGCCGTCAGGCGCAGCGTTACACGCTGGCACACCTGGCGCACGACGTGAAGAATCAGACCGGCTTTGGCGAACCTACCCGCGATTGGTTCCCGATCAGCTTCATGAGCACGTTCAGCGACTGGGCCGACGTTCTGCACGCAAATGATTCGAACAATGACTGGGGCCAGCTCTCTTGCGGATGCCATCCGAATTGCGGAACCGGAATGGCGATGATGATCGACAAGGAAACGAAAGAAGCGGTGCCGGTTACGGCTTTCCTGAAGGGCGATCAACTAGCCAAGGATATTGCCAAAGTCAACGATGCGGCCCGCTCGAAGTTCTGGACGGCGTTCGGCATGGCGCTTTGCTTGATGAAGAACTACGACCCGTTCCAGTCGCCGACACACTTCAAGATGATCGACCTGCTCAAGAAGTTCGATAAGAACTTCAATGCTACGGGCAGAAACTACGGCAAGGTTGGTCCAGACCGCACGATTGATGACGTGATGAAGCGGCGTCAGGACCGGTGGAACTTCCTGTTCATCGCCGGGATGTGGTTCCAGGATCTGTTCAACTACGACTTCCGGCGCACCGA
>Ga0209415_10003571_pt1 | contig 28897 bp, 22 predicted proteins | sample PeaSoiSIISIP2007_FD_187696 | JGI IMG/M metagenome (GOLD analysis project Ga0209415, IMG submission 187696) | Peat soil microbial communities from Weissenstadt, Germany - SII-SIP-2007 (SPAdes) (version 2) | ecosystem: Environmental > Terrestrial > Soil > Wetlands > Peat | place: Germany...
CGGCGCTGTGTTTTCTTGATTCGGCTCCGCCGCTGTGCTTGTTCGATTCGCCTCCGGCGCTGTGTTTTCTTGATTCGCCTCCGGCAAAATGCTGGCTGAGGCGGTCGGTGTCGATCGTGGCCGAGGTGATGATCACCTTGAGGTCGGGCCGGGCGGGCAGCAGCTGCCTGAGGTAGCCGAGGATGAAGTCGATGTTCAGGCTGCGCTCGTGCGCCTCGTCGATGATCAGGGTGTCGTAACGCAGCAGCTGCCGGTCGCGCTGCATCTCGGTAAGCAGGATGCCGTCGGTCATCAGCTTGACGATCGTGTCATCGCTTGACGTGTCAGCGAAGCGCACCTTGTAGCCGACCGTCGTCCCGAGCTCGGTCCCGAGCTCGTCGGCGATCCGCTCGGCCACGGCGCGGGCTGCGATCCGCCGGGGCTGGGTGTGGCCGATCTGGCCCGTCACACCCCGGCCGAGTTCCAGGCAGATCTTCGGCAGCTGAGTGGTCTTGCCCGAACCGGTCTCCCCCGCGACGATGACCACCTGGTGATCGCGGATCACCTCCGCGATCTTGTCTTTCAGCTGGCTTACCGGCAGTTCTGGCGGGTACGAGACCACCGGCACCGCCCGCCGGCGCGCTTCGATCCGTTCCTTTGCCGCTTCCAGCTCGACGAGCACCCGGCTGAGCGCTCGCTCGCGCGCCTCCGCGTTCCGCATCGCGGCTGCTTGCTCGACCCGCCGGCCCAGTCGGCGCTCATCTGCGAGCGTCAGCCCGGACAGGCATGCGCGCAGCTCAGCAAGTGGGGGCGTCAACGCAGCAGTCTCCAGGGCCTGGCTCGGCGGCACGCGATAAGGATCGCGGGGAATTCCTCAGGCACCTAACGCTTTACCGCCTCGCCTGCTTCCTCAGCCGGGACCAGCGCCTGCCATCGAACGGACAGCAGCACTGCTCCGTGGCGGCCGGGGGTTGGTCGAAATGTGCCATTAGAGAAGGCTGCCAGATCGCCGGGCGCCGGGCTGGGCCGCTGCCACCAGTGCCACCGGCCGGGCCTGGCTACTCCACGGGAAGTAGCCGCGCTGCCTACTCCGAGACGACGACTCCGCCCCAGGACGTGCCTACGCTGTGCCTATGGACCGGGCTCGGGCGGCATGGCGATGGTGGTGCGCCTCTCCTGCTCGCGACGCGGTCTTCGCCGTGACGATGACCATCGTGATGCTCGCCGGCTCCTACGGCGAGGCGCATCCCGGCAATCCGGCCGACAAGATCGCCAACGGCCACCCTCTTCCGCACACTCCCACGGTCGCGTTTCTCCTGGTCATAGTCGCGGGCCTGGTGCTGGCCGGACGGCGGCGCTATCCGCTGACCGTGCTCGCCATCTCAACCGCGGCGGTCATGACCTACAGCCTGCTCGGCTACGTGAACGGAGCGTCCCTGCTGCTCCCGACCGCTGCCCTCTACGCGGTCGCCCAGACCGGCAGCGTCCGCCGCGCGTTCGCCGCGGCGGCCGTCACGCTGGTGGCGCTGATGGCGGCCACCGCGGCGGCCAACCCGTTCGGCACGTTCGGCGGCGGATTCGACCTCATCCCTGGGCTGATCGCGGCGGCCCTGTTCGCCGGGCTCGCGGTCAACAACCGCCGCAAGTACATCGCCTCGATCCAGGGCCGCGCGGAGGACGAGGCCCGCCGGCGCGTCGATGAGGAGCGGCTGCGGATCGCGCGGGAACTGCACGACGTCGTCGCGCACACGATGGCCACGATCAACGTGCAGGCCGGGGTCGCCGCCCACGTGCTCGCCGAGCAGCCCGATGCCGCGGCCGCGGCGCTGCGCGCGATCAAGGCCGCCAGCAAGGACGGCCTGCGCGAGCTGCGCGCGGTACTCAATGTGCTGCGCCAGGCCGACGAGGCCGAGACCACCCGGCCGGCGCCCGGACTCGCCCAGCTCGACGCCCTGGTCGCCGGGACCAACCAGGCCGGGCTGCCGACCACCGTCACGGTGACCGGGGACTCACGCCCGCTGCCAGCGGAGGTCGATCTCGCCGCCTACCGGATAGTGCAGGAGTCGCTGACCAACGCGATCAGGCACGCCGGGCCGGCCTCCGCCATGGTCTGCCTGACCTACGACGGCGACGAGCTGGCGATCGATGTCGCAGACACCGGCCGGGGGGCTCTGGCCGGCCTGAGCGAGGGCACCGGACACGGGCTGATCGGCATGCGGGAACGTGCCGCATCCGTCGGCGGCACGGTCCGGGCCGGCCCCGGACGACCAGGCGGTTACCTGGTCAGCGCCCGGCTGCCGATCGAAGGCCGGCTGCCCGCCGACGTGCGGCAGTCAGCCGGACCCGCCGCACCCGCCCGGCCTTCAGTCCCCCCTGACCGGCCGGAACCTGAAACCGCCGAGCAGCAAGCCGGACAGAATCGGCCCGAGCCTGAGTCCGCACAGGATCAGGCCGCACCCGAAGCCGCCCCGCATGGAGTCGCCCAGGACCTGGCCGCGCCAGAACCCGCCAGGCTTGAGGAAGGCACAAGATCGTGATCCGCGTGCTGCTCGCCGACGACCAGGCGCTGATCCGGGCCGGCTTCCGGGTACTGCTCGAGGCGGCCGGTGACTTCGAGGTGGTCGGCGAGGCCACCGACGGAGCGGAGGCGGTTAACCTGGCCCGCAGGGAGCGCGCTGACGTCGTGCTGATGGACATCAGGATGCCGGGCGTCGACGGCGTTGAGGCGACCCGGCGGATCGCGGCCGACGACGACCTGGCCGGGGTCAAGGTGATTATCCTGACCACGTTCGAATCCGACGAGTACGTCTACCAGGCAATCCGGGCCGGAGCCAGCGGCTTCCTGGTCAAGGACTCTGAGCCGGCCGAGCTGATCCAGGCCGTGCGGGTCGTCGCGCGCGGCGACGCCCTGCTCTCGCCGGGCGTGACCCGGCGCCTGATCACCGACCTCGCCAGCCGTCCTGAGCGCTCGGCCTCGCCGGTGACCGGCACGGCCCTTGATCCCCTGACGGCGCGGGAACGCGAGGTGCTGGCGCTGGTCGCGGCCGGCCTGTCGAACGACGAGATCGCCGCCCGGCTGCACCTGAGCCCGCTGACCGCCAAGACTCACGTCAGCCGGATCATGACCAAGCTGAGCGCCCGCGACCGGGCTCAGCTAGTCGTCATCGCCTACGAGAGCGCCCTGGTCGTCCCCGGCCGGCAAGCGCAGCCCCGGCCCTGAACCGGGCCGGATCAGTCCCCCGTGCGCCCAGCCGGTGCCGGGCGCGAGCCGGGGCAGCGTGCGGGGACGCCGATCGCGCTGAAGCTGGCAGGTGCTCAGCGAGGGCGGATGGGCGTTCCCGCGTTCTGCCCGCCTGCCCCGGTCCGGCACGTGCTGAACCGGCCGGCCAGATCGACGTAGGTCCGTGCGGCCAGCCCGTGGCCGCACGAGCGCACGGTACCTGCCACTGGCCCGAGTATCACGAGACCGACGATGCCCGCGAGGACCACGGGAATGATCACCAGTGCGCGCAGCTTCGGCCTGCGCGCGGCCAGCCGCCGCATCCGCCGCACGGTATGCCGAAGGTGATGCCTGCCATTGAGCGATTCATTCGAAGGCATCGGCTCGGTTCGAGTGAGCCTCGTGAAGATCGCGAACATGGAAACTAGCCGCGGATCGCGTGCCTGCAGCGCTCCCGCAATGCTGTCTAGAATCCGCTGCTGGCAGGCGGGCAAGCTCATGGAACTCTCCGATCGGTACTCAAGAAACGGTCCCGACGGCGACCGGGTCCTGCCAGTAGCGCCGACTCAGGTCTCGGCCGTGCAGCGGCTGACGTGGCACTACCCAGCCCACACGGCTGAAACGAGGACAGCAGGACTTCGGCGCGCCTGCTCGGTAGTCTCGACAGTATCCGAAGAGTCAATTCGGTAACCCGGCAATTCAGTTATGCCAGAGAACTGCGCGGGACGGCTGCCGAGGTCGCCGTTGTCGCGTTTTCCGAGCGAGAGGACCAGCATTCGTGTCGAGTGTCATCTGGGAAAGTGCCGAATACGCGGCGGTCGCCGAGCATCTGCGGCAGCTGCATGAGCCGACCTTCGGCCTGCCGCACGACGCCTCGGAACCGCATGTCACGGCCGACGGAACCCGGATCGTGGTCACCGGCTCGATCTTCGACGAGCTGGCCGGCGTCCCGCGGACGAGCATCTGCGCGGTCGAGGGCGGCGGGCTGCGCCAGGTGACCGCGGGGTCCGGCTCGGCCCGCTGGGGCCGCTTCTCCCCGGACGGAACCACGCTGGCCTTCCTGTCCGACCGCGCCGCGCCCGGTGTGTTCCAGCTCTTCCTGCTCGCCGATGGGCACTTTGGCGAGGCGCTCGCCGCACCGGCGGTGCCGGGAACGATCGAGTACGCCCACTGGTCGCCAGACGGCCGGCAGATCCTGCTCGGCGTCGCCGGGCTCGGTGCCGAGCTATCCGGCGGGCAGGGGTCGGGACGGAACGGGGGCGCGGCGGACGAGCTGCCTTCCTGGCATCCGGCTGTCGACTCGGGCGTGCCCGACGATGCCTGGCGCCGACTGTGGCTGTACGCGGCGGACACCGGAGAGCTGTCACGGCTGTCCCCCGACGGCCTGAACTGCTGGGAGGCGGGCTGGTGCGGTCCGGATCAGGTGGTGGCGATCACCAGCACCAGGGCGGGCGAGGACGACTGGTACTCGGCGGCGCTCACCCTGATCGACTGCGCTACCGGCCGCAGCCGTGAACTGCTGCACAGCGACGTCCAGCTCGGGCTGCCGTGCGGTTCGCCGGATGGCAGCCGGGTCGCCGTCGTGCAGGCCGTCTGCAGTGACCGCTGGATCGTCGCGGGCGACGCGATCCTGATCGACCTGGCGTCGGGGGCGCGCGAGGTGCTGGACACCTCGGGCGTCGATGTCACCAGCGTGCAGTGGATCGGCAGCGGCCAGCTCGGCTACCTCGGGCAGCGGCACCTCGACTCGGTGGCCGGCCTGGCGGACCTCGCGACCGGAACCGTGACCGAACTGCTGTCCACCGCGGTCTCCTGCGGCGGCCGCTACCCAGAGGGGGCGTTCACGGCCGACGGCCGGGTGGTGGTGGTCCAGGACGCCTATCATCTGCCCCCTCAGGTCACCCTGGTCGGCCGGGACAAGGAAGAGGTGCTCGCGTCCCTGGCCCACGCGGGCACCGACTACCTGCTCTCGATCGCCGGCACCGCGCAGGCCATCTCCTGGCCGGCGCCGGACGGGCTGACCATCGAGGGCGTGCTGTGCCTGCCGCCAGGCGACGGCCCGTTCCCGCTGATCGTCAGCATCCACGGCGGCCCGATCGCGGCCTGGCGGGACAAGTGGTCGATGCGCACGCCGGCGGTGCCGCTGCTGGTCTCGCGCGGCTACGCGGTGCTGCATCCCAATCCGCGGGGCAGCGGAGGACGCGGCCAGGAATTTGCCCGGCGGGTGGTCGGCGACATGGGCGGCGCGGACAGTGACGACTTTCTGTCCGGGATCGACGCCCTGGCCGAGCGGGGCATCATCGATCCGGCCCGGATCGGCCTGATGGGCGGCAGCTACGGCGGGTTCATGTCGTCCTGGCTGGTGACCCAGGACCAGCGGTTCGCCGCCGCGGTGCCGATCTCGCCGGTCACCGACTGGTACAGCCAGTCCTTCACCTCCAACATCGGCGGCTGGGGCAACGCGTTCCTGCACGCCGATCCTGAGCAGCCAGGCACGCTCGCGCACACCAGGAGCCCGGTGCTGCACGCCAGCAAGGCGCGCACGCCGTGCCTGAACATCGCCGGCGCGAAGGACCGCTGCACGCCGCCAGGTCAGGCCCGGGAGTTCCACCAGGCGCTGCTGAGCCACGGCACGGAGTCGGTCCTGGTGATCTACCCGCAGGAAGGGCACGGAGTCCGCGCCTTCCCCGCGGCCGCCGATTGCCTGACCCGCATGACCGGCTGGTTCGAGCGGCACATGCCCCCGGGCGTCAGCTGATCCGGTCCGGCCGGCCCGTGCCGGACGCCGCCGGCGCCGGGCTGGCCAGTCCCTCGGCGCGGGTCAGCAGCTCGCCGGCCTGACGAGTGGCGGCCGGCCGCGCGAGCACCCAGATGAGCCCGACGACGATCCAGCCGATCGCCACCGACGGCCCCCACCAGGCAACCCCGGTCGGCAGCGGCCAGACGTTCCTGAACAGCGTGTAGCCGAGCACGATGACGCCGAGGACCGGTATCACGAGCTCCCACCTGCGGACGACCGTCTGCCCGGTGAAGAACACCAGGCGGACCATCCCGATCGTGGCCAGGATGTAGACCACGAGCAGGATCAGCGTCCCGATCGTCCCGGCCTCGGCGAACAGCGTGAACGGGTCGCCCCGCAGGACGGCCCAGGTGAAGGCGATGATGACGTAGGCGGTCAGCACCACGGCGCCGGTGGACATGATCGGAGTGCGCCGCTGCGGCGACACGCCGCTGAGGCGCCCGTGCAGGATGCCGTCCCTGCCCATCGCGAAGATCAGCCTGGACGAGCCGACCGTGCAGGCCAGCGCGCAGCCGAAGGCCGAGACCATGGCGCCGACCGTGATCACGTTGCCGATCCAGGAGGATACGTAGGCGGTGCCGAGATCGCCGATCAGCGACGTCGAGCCGATGAACTTCGTGATGCCGTGGGCAGACGTGCCGAAGCCCATCACCTCGACCGCGGTGACCACGAAGAAATAGATCCCGCCGAAGATCGCCACGCCGAGGATGGCCCGCGGGATGTCGCGGTTGGGGTGATGCGTCTCCTCACCCAGGGTGGCCGCGGCCTCGAAGCCGGCGAAGGACAGGAAGCCGAACACGACCCCGAGGAAGATCGCCGACAGCGGCGTTCCCGACGGGAGGCTGAAGATCGACCAGTCCACGCCCAGCTTGCCCGGGCCCGAGTGACCGGCCAGCTTGGCGAAGACGATCACGATCACGATCACGATCAGGGCGACGGTGATTCCCTCGGCGGCCAGCAGCAGCCTGGTGCCGCTGCGGGCCGGGGTGATCGCGATCCACCAGATCAGCGCCAGCCCGATCGCCCCGAGCAGGAACCCGGACCAGGCCGGCGGGTTCTTCCAGATCCCGAGCGCCGCGAGGAAGTTGGAGGCGAACCGGCCGCCGGCCATCGCTGTCGTCACGGCATAGAAGATGTAGGTCCCGGACAGCGCCCAGCCGGCCACCACACCGGCCCGCGGACCGAGCGTCGCCCCGACGAACCCGTACACCGATCCCGAGTGGTGGAACCGCTGGGTCAGCCGGACGAACGTATAGGCCACCAGCAGCACGCCGACGAACGCGAGCGCGAAGGCCACGGGAGTGGCCCGGCCGACCGTGGTCGCCGACGCCTGCGGATTGATGCTTGCCGCCATCGACGGCGCCATCAGGGCCATCGAGATGCCGATCGCTCCCCAGACGCTGAGGTTGCGATGCAGCGTCAGCTGTCCTGCTTTGTCCGCCCTGACCGCCATCTGCCTGGCACCTCCTGCCGCGGTCGCCGCCCGGCCCGCCTCGCCTGCCCGGCGACCGATCCACCGCTGCGCCCAGACCATGCCCGCGGGGCACGAAGGCCGGAGCACATGAACTCACCCGTGAGCCGATCATGCGCACCGGCTAGCCGGCAGCACAAGATCTGACCGCCGTCTTTTCGCCTGCGCGCCGGAACCTGCCGGAACCCAGAAGAATGCACCACGGACATACAGGCATTGGGGGAACAAATTCGCCCGGACTACTGCGGCCCGATTGGCGCAGGCGACAGAACAGCCGGTCGGGACCGCCGATCAGGCAGCCAATCCCAGGAAGCCGATCCGGGGCGGACGGTCCCTGGAAGCCGACCAGGCAGCCAATCCCAGGCAACCGATCAGGCAGCCAATCCCAGAAAGCCGACCAGGCAGCCAATCCCAGGTAACCGACCCGGCCAGCAGACCCGGGCAATCTGTCAGAGCAGGCTCTGGGCGCCCAGGTAACCGGCCAGCATGGCGCTCGCTACCTGGCCGACGGCGTCGTCGGACGGCAGGAACCTGGGATCGTGCAGAGTCACCGGACCGCCCGTACCCGCGAAGATCATCAGCGTCGGCGCGCTGCTCGCGTAGAAGGAGAAATCGTCGGCGCCGCACGAGCGGAACGATATGTCGACATCAAAGCCGGCCTCGCGCAGCCAGGGCCAGCTCGCGGTCGCCAGCGCCTCGTCGTTGACCAGCGCGGGCTCGCCCTCGTCGATCGTCACCGCCGCCCGGCAGCCATGAGCACGGCCGGTGTGCTCCACGATCTCGCGCAGCGCCTGGTGCAGACCGGGGCGGTCGTCGGAATTCAGCGCCCGCAGCGTTCCCTTCGCCGTGGCGGTGTGCGGGATGACGTTCCTGGCCTGGCCGGCCTGCATCACGCCGACCGAGACCACCACCGAGTGCGTGGGGTCGCTGCGCCTGCTGACGATCTGCTGTAGCGCGAGGATCGTCTGGCAGAGCGCCGGGATCGGGTCGGCGGCCAGATGCGGGTACCCGGCGTGGCCGCCGGTGCCCATGATCATGATCTCGAATCCGTCGGAGGCCGCGTTCACGGTGCCGATCGGCGCCGCGACTGTGCCCGTCGGCAGCTGATGCTGGAGGTGCACCGCGACCACGGCGCTCGGCCGCTGCGCTTCGAGCGCGCCGGAAGCCACGACGTCGAAGGCGCCCGACGGATAGACCTCCTCACGCGGCTGGAGCACGGCGAGCAGGGCGGTCGGCAGGCCTGCGTCCTTGTCCACCCGCCGGGCCGCCCGGCCGAGCGCGGCCAGCGCGGCCAGGTGCACGTCGTGACCGCAGGCGTGCATCGCACCGGTCCGGCAGGCCCAGGCAGCGCCGGTCTGCTCCTCGATCGGCAGCGCGTCAAGCTCAGCGCGGAGCATGATGCTCGGGCCATCCGCCGGGCCGATCCGCACGATCCGCCCGGTGCCAGCGACGGATGGCGCGTCACCCGCCCCAAGCGCCTCGGCGACCCTGGCCGCGGTGCGGTGCTCAGATCCGGACAGCTCGGCAGCGGCGTGCAGCTCGTGCCGGAGCCTGACCGCGTCGTCGAGCTCGCTCGCCAGCGCGGCGCGGAGGTCGGCGGCGAGGCTTGCGCCGGTCACCGGCCGGCCAGCCGGTACACCCGGACCGCGTTCGCCGAGCCGACCAGATGCGCGACCCGGTCGGCGTCGGCCGCGGACCACGCGCCGTCGGAGACGAACTCGCCGGTCACCCGGGCCAGATCGCGGCGGAACCCGACGGCGCCCAGGTAATGCAGCTCCGGCAGGCCGAACGCGTCGGATGAGTAGAGCATCTTGTGGAACGGCGCGAGCTCGAGCGCCTCGGCAAGCACGGCCGCGCTGCGCGCTCCGACGTGGTTGAGTATCGCCCCGGTGTCCATGTAGACGTGCGGGAAGACATGGGCCAGGTAGCCGGCCTGCCGGTGGTACGGATAGCAGTGCAGCAGCATGATCGGCGTGCCGGCCGGCCGGGTGGCGAGCAGGAAGTCGTGCATCAGCGACGGGTCGGAGCGGTGCAGCCGCACGTCGGGGTCGCCGAAGCCGACATGGAACTGCACCGGCAGCCCGGTGTCCACTCCCGTCCAGATCAGGTGCCTGAGCAGGACCTCGTCATCGACGCGAGCCGGCCGGCCAGCGTCGACCTCACGCAGCAGGCGGCCCGCTGCCGCCGTCACATCGGCGGCGCCCGGCCTGCCCGGCTCGAAGTCAAGCCCGAAGCGATAGGCGGCGATCGACTTGAGGCCGACCGCGTGCTCGGTGGCACTCGCCAGCGCGGCGGCGAAACCGGCACCGAAACCGGCCGCGCTCGTCCCTGAGCCTGCGAGCTGCTCGGCGACCGCCTCGAGCCGTACGACCTCATGGGCGCGCGTGCCGCTGGCCTGCGCGACCTGCCCGGCGGTGGCGACCTGATCGGCCTGATATCCGGTGTCCACGAGCCACGCGTCGACCCTCGCGGCCCCGAGCAGGCGCCGGTTCACCTCGGCCGTGCCGAGTTCCATCCTGCGCTCGACGTACTGCTCGGCAGGTACCGAGGGCTCCAGGTCGAGCAGGGGCGCGCACCAGCGCCTGACGGCGTAGCCGAGCTGGCTATCGAACGCCGAGGTGCCAGGCGATGGCGGCCAGGCCGACTCGGTGAGCAGTGCCTCGAATCCGGAGCGGTCGAGCGCGCCAAGCACAGCGCCGTGCATATGGTGATCGACAAGCGGAAGCAGCTCGGCGGTCGGCAATGGTCCCATCCCTTCCCCGTTCCGTAGCGCCCCGCCTGGTTGGGACGCCCGGATCAACTCGTCCCTTGTAGCGCGCTCACCAGCGCCAGCGGGTCTGCGCGACGACGTCGTCCGGGCTGACGTCGGCGAACAGCTCGATCTCAGCCCGGCGCACCGCGAGGAACGCCTCGAACATCGGATCGCCCATCGCCTGGCGGAGCACGTCGCTGCGCTCGAGCAGCCCGGTCGACTCAGCGAGCGACTGCGGCAGCCTGCGGATGCCGCGCTCGGCCAGGTCCTCCGGCTGCAACCCGACCGGGTCGCCTGCGGTCTCGACCGGCAGCGTGCCGCCAGCACGCAGGCCGGCCAGCCCGGTGGCGAGCAGCGAGCCGATCGCGAGATAGGGGTTGGCGGCCAGGTCGAAGCACTTGACCTCGAGGTTGGCCCGGTCGTCCTGCTCACCGGACGAACCGGTCACCAGGCGAAGCGCCGCCTCCCTGTTCTCCCGCCCCCAGCACTGGTACGCGCCGGCCCAGTGAGAGGGAACCAGCCGCAGGTAGCTGGCCACGCTGGGGGCGCCGACCGCGGCGAGCTCGGGCAGCGCGGCCAGGATCCCGCTCGCGAACGCCTCGCCATCGGCGGTCATGCCGTACCGCCCGGTGCCCCCGGCCAGCAGGTTCTTCCCGTTCCGCCACAGGCTGAGGTGAACGTGCCCGCCGTTGCCGACCGACCCGGCGACGACCGACGGGGCGAACGAGGCACCGAAGCCGTGCCTGGCCGACACCGCGCGGATCGTCTGGCGGACCAGCACGCTGTCATCGGCGGCGCCGACCGGGTCGCTTGGCGCGACCGAGACCTCGAGCTGGCCGGCCGCGTACTCGGGGTGGAACTGCTCGACCACGATGCCCTCGCGCTCCAGCGCGTCGACCACCTCGCGGCTGTAGTCGGAGAGCTCGATCACCCTGGTCATGCCGTAGGCCGGACCCAGGCAGGCCGGCACGAAGCGCCCGTCGGCATCGGTGCCGAGCGCCCACTCGACCTCGAAGCTGACCCGTGCCGTGATTCCCTGCTCGGTTGCCGCCTCGACCATCCGGCGGGCGAACGAGCGCTGGCATCCGGCGTAGCCGCGCCCCTCCTGGGTGTAACGGTCGACCGGCGCCCACGCCCAGCCCGGCTGGCCGGCCAGGACGGCCAGCCGGTCCACGTCAGGAACCAGCCGCAGGTCTCCGTCTGGCCCGCCGATGTGCTTGCTGGTGGTGATGCTGTCGTCGACCACGAAGACATCGAAGACCGGCGACATGCCGACGCCCCAGCCTGCGGCCCGCTCCAGCCGTCCGAGCGGGATCGTCTTGACCCGGGTGAGGCCGGCGTTGTCGACCCAGCACAAGGCCACCATCGAGACACCGGCGGCGCCGAGCCGCCTGGTGACCTCGGCGGCACCGGCGACCAGATCGGCTCGCCGCTGCGCGGTCAGCACGACCGGGCCGGTCGCTGCCTCCCGGCCGGCCTCGCCCGCGCCACCGGGTCCCGTCGGGTCATCAGTCTGCATCGTCACCGAGCACCTCGCTGCTAGCCAGCCGCGCCTAGGACGCGGACGTTCAAAACGCTACATCCCCCACTGTTCCGGTCAGTAGGCAACAGGCGAATCAGCCTGTGAGCGCAGCTGATCAAGAAGCTTGACGCAGGCGTGGACCGTGCGGACGTGCGGGACGTCGATCCCGAGCCGCCCGGCGAGCTCGCTGACCGCGCCGGTCATGCAGTCAAGCTCGAGCCGCTTCCCCGCCTGCAGATCCTGGAGCATCGACGTCCTGTGGTCGCCAACGGCCAGGCCGGCCTCCAGCCGCCGGTCCAGGGAGACCGGGAACCTGATGCCGAGCCGGTCGGCCACCGCGGCGCACTCGTCGAAGATGGCCCGCAGCAGGGCGCGCATCTCGGGAATCGTGCCAAGCTCGCCGAGGGTAGCGCGGGTCAGCGCCGTGATCGGATTGAACGCGACGTTGCCGATCAGCTTGAGCCAGATCTGATCACGCAGCCGCGGCTCGACCGGCGCCTTCAGGCCGCCGGCCGAGAACGCTGCCGAGATCTGCGCGCACCGCTCGCTCGCCGACCCGTCAGGCTCCCCGATCGTGAATCGCGTGCCCTCGATGTGCCGGATCACGCCGGGCTCGACGATCTCGGTGGAGCAGTACACGACGCAGCCGACGTTGTGCTCGGGCCTGATCGACCGGGCGAGCACGCCGCCGGGGTCCACGCTCTCCAGCCCGGCCCGTATCGTTCCGGCCTGGTGCCCAGTGCCCGGAGCGCTACCCGTAACCGCCAATTCCGGATCGCCGCCCGAGTCCCCGGCGGCTACCGCACCACGCCCGCCCGCAGGACCGCCCGCGCCCGTCAGCCCGCCCGCATCTTCCCTCAAGACCGCCGCACTGGCCGCGCCTGCCCCGCTGGTCATCGCCCCCGCGCCGCCCCCGCCCGCCGTTTTCCTCACGTCCGCATCGCCGCCCGCGTCCCCGGCGGCTACCGCACCGCGCGCGCCCGCCGGGCCGCCCGTGATCGCGGCGCCCCCGCCCTCCGCTCCGTTCTCCCAGGGGAGCGGCGGGTGTGACTGGAAGTACCACCACGGGATCCCGTTCTGTGCCCAGATGGCCGCGGCACCGGGCGCGAGCAGCGGACCAAGGCGCGGCGCGATCGCGGGCAGGCTGTAGGCCTTGAGCGCGACGAAGACGACGTCGGCGTCGGCGACAGCGGCCAGGTCATCGGTCGCGTCCGGCCAGGCGGCGAAGTCGCCTCTGGGCGACAGGACCCGGACTCCGCGTGCCCGCATGGCCTCCAGATGCGGTCCGCGGGCGATCAGCGTGACGTCGGCGCCGCCGCGAGCCAGCGCGGCCCCGACATATGCGCCGATCGCTCCGGCACCCAGGACGGCGAACTTCATCGCACGGCCCAGCCCGGTGCGGCCCAGCCGGGCGCGGACCCGTCCGGTGCGGCCCAACCCTGTGCGGCCCAGCCCGGTGCGGACCCGTCCAGCGCGGGTCGACCGGGTACGAACCCGCGCTGCCTGACGCACCTCGCGGCCGGCCGCCGCGGCACCCTGGCCGGCCGCCGCGGCACCCGGGTCAGCTGCCGCCGCGGCACCCGGGCCGGCGGGCTCACCGACCCTCCTGCCGGAGGCCGACGAACTCTGCGACCCGTCTGCGCTGGATCTTGCCGGTCGCGGTGCGCGGGATCTCGGGCAGGACATGGATCGTGGCCGGCACCTTGAACTGGGCGAGCCGCTGCCCGCAGTAGCTGATCAGGTCCCCGGCCGCCGTGTCCCCGGTAAGGGTCACGGCCGCCGACACCAGCTCGCCGTACTTCTCGTCCGGCACTCCGAAGCAGACCGCGTCGCTCACGGCCGGATGGGAGAGCAGCACCTGCTCGATCTCCGCCGGGGAGATGTTCTCGCCGCCACGGATGATCATCTCCTTGAGGCGGCCCTCCAGGTACAGGTAGCCGTCCCTGAGCACGCCGCGGTCGCCGGTGCGGAACCAGTCGCCGAAGAACGCCTCGGCCGTGGCCGCGGGATTGTTCACGTAGCCGGGCATTACGCCGGGGCCGCGGATCACGACCTCGCCGGCGGTGCCGTCGGGGAGGAACCGGCCGCCGGCGTCGACCACGCCGATCTCGGTGCCGGTCGGCACTCCGACCGAGGCCGGGACCCTGGGCGCCGGCGGCAGCGGGTTCGAGGCCATCTGATGACTGGCCTCGGTCATGCCGTAGGCCTCGAGCATCGGAACGCCGTAGACGCTCTCCGCCCGCTCGAGCAGCGCGGGTGACAGCGCCGAGCTGCACGAGCGGACGAAGCGCAGGGTGGCGGGCGGGCCGGCGTCGTCGGCCCGGTCGAGGATCATCTGGTGCAGCGTCGGCCCGGCCGACATCCAGGTCGCGCCGGCGGCGCGCGCCTGCGGCCAGAACCGGTGCGGCGTCAGGCGGCGCGGTACGACCACCGCGCCGCCCGTGCTCAGCGTGGCGAAGGCGGATGCGACCAGACCGTGCACGTGGAAGAGCGGCATGACGCAGAACGAGACGTCCGACGGGCCAAGCAAGTAGTGCGCGGCGATCGTCCGGGTCGAGGCCATCAGATTCCTGTGCAGCAGCGGAACCTGTTTCGGCCGGCTGGTGGTCCCGCTGGTGTGCAGGACGATGGCGACGTCGCCGGGGCGGCCGGGCTCGAATGAGATCGCGGCACGCGCCGGCTCCCCCGCCGCCAGCAGTTCCGGCGGTCCATCATCGGCCGGCCCGACCGTGAGCACGGAGGTGGCCGTCGCGGTCGCCGCCTCGGCGGCGGCAGCGGGCCGGCTGGCCGGCATCAGGAACAGCCTGGGCGCGATGTCCTGCAGGTAGAAGGTGAACTCACTGGCGGTATACGCGGGATTCAGCGGCGCCGCGGCCGCACCGGCGGCTGTGATCGCGAGCAGCAGCTGAACGAACTCAGGACCGTTGGGCAGCGCGATCGCCACCCGGTCAGCTGGCCGCACCCCAGCCGCGGCGAGGCGTCCGGCCAGCGTCCCGATCCGGTCGGCGACCTGGGCGTAGCTCAGCACCTGGCCGTCATCGGGAACGATGAACGCCGGGCTGGACGGCTCGCCGCCAGCCAGCAGCGCGCCGAGCGACTCACCTTCGGCCATGAGCGTCCCTCCGGTCATCAGCGGCCCGGGCCGCCTGAGCTGCCTGGTGAATCCGCGTATCCATCAGCCCCGAACCCCGGACCAGCCGAGTGGAACCGCGTATCCATAGTGGTTTTTCGTGATGGAAGCGCGGATCCACCAGGCCCCGTGGCTGGTCTTAGCTGTCGGCCGGGCTGCCCACGATCACCTTGGGGAGCCGCGGCGGCTTGCCCGATGCCCACGCCATCCGGGTTCCGTTCCAGCGGTACTTGTAGGTGTCGGTCCCGGCGTTGCCGTTCTCGGCACAGCTCGTGTTCTTTGACCTGCTCACCCAGTAGACGACGGCGAACTCGGCGGTCCCGGCCGCGCGCACCGCCTTGACCCCCCCGATGCTGAACGGCCGCAGCTTGCGGGTCGTGACCAGGAACTTCGTGCCGTTGAACAGGTAAACGACGCCGCGGTCGCAGTCATCCCCGGTGAACTGGCGCAGGTTAATCGCGATCAGATGACCGCCCTTGCCGTTCGACGTGCTGGCTGCCGCGAACGGGCACTTGTGAGCGGCGGAGAACGCCGCGCAGTGGCCGTTCTTTCTGGCGACATAGGCTTCGTCATGCCTGATGTCGGCGCTTATCGAACTCACCGATCCCGGTGTGGCGTGGGTGTGCCTGCCGATCGCGACGGCCGCGCCCGCGCCAAGGACGGTGGCCGCGGCAACGCCGAGCGCCGCGGCGGCCAGCGGCAGGCGGCGGCCGGAGAGCGGGTTGCGGGTGCCGGAGCGCAACCGCGAGTTACGGATCATGTGCCGACTCCTCAGGAGAGAACTGACGGGCTATGGCCTTCCAGACGCCGGAACCATCGTCGCGGTTGGGCGCGCTGGATTCTCGTCCTGAAGATAACCTGCCGGTCACCCGGGCCGCACGCCAGGCAGCCTCGGCCTCGCCCATCGGCGTGGACGCCGGGCCCTGGACGAAAGGCCAGATCTCCTCGGCGATAGCCCGCCAGTTGGCGGTCGCCGACAGTCCGCCGAGCAGGCCGAACAGGCCGAGGTTGATCCGCTGGAGTATCACGTACGAGCGCGGGATGCTCGCGTAAGCGGTCACCGGGCTGCGCACGTCGAAGAAGCGGCGCACGACAGCGGACGAGTAGTCGCCGGTGATCGTGCGGTCTCCCGGCGTCCGGATCATGTCGTAGAAGACGGCCAGGTGCTCGACCACGGTCTCGGTGCTGAGCGGCGCGCCTGCACGCAGGAAGCCGGCCGACTCCAGGCTCGCGCGGAACGCCTCCGGATCGTTGTCGACGCACAGATGGCGGACCATCTGCATCAGGGGCTTCAGCTCATCGGTGGTGAAGTGCTTGACCAGCCCGAAATCGAGGAACGTAACCCGTCCGCCGCCGTGGAACAGGTAGTTGCCCGGGTGCGGGTCGCCGTTGAACGCGTGGACCTCGTACAGGCTCCTGAAGACGAACCGGTAGATGGTCTCGGCGGCCAGGTCGCGTTCGTGCTGAGGCCAGGTCGCCAGCTCGGCGAACCGGACGCCGTCGGCAAGCTCGCTCGTCACGATCCTCGGAGTCGACAGCTCGTCGATGATCGCCGGGATGCTGATCGTCGGGTGGCCCTGGTAGTACGCCGCTAGCAGACGCTGGTTGGCGGCCTCCCGGCGGTAGTCGAGCTCTTCGCTGACCCGCAGCGACAGCTCGGCGATCAGCCCGTCGACGTCCTGGCTCGGCGCCGTGATCCGCAGCATCCGGCGCAGCAGCGCTACGTTCTCCAGGTCGGCCGCGATGGTCTCGGCGATCCCCGGATACTGCACCTTGACGGCGACCGCACGGCCGTCGAGCGTGATCGCCCGGTGCACCTGCCCGATCGACGCGGCGGCGATCGGCTCAGGATCCCAGCGGGCGAAGGCGCGCTCTGGCGGCATGCCGAGCTCGGACTCCACGACGGCGGCAGCGAGCTCCGCGCTCATCGGCGGAACACTGTCCTGCAGGCGGCTGAGCGTGCGGCGGACGCTGGGTGAGAGACCGTCGTCGATGTAGCTGGCCATCTGGCCGATCTTCATCAGGACGCCCTTCATCGTCCCCAGGGTGGCCGCGACGTCCTCGGCGGTCTGGAGGGCAAGATCCTGGCGAAGCTGCTGCCGATGCTCGCCGGCGGCCGCGAACAGCCGCGGCGCGCTGCCCGCGTAGCGCATCCCGCCGCGGGCGGCTAGCTGGAGTGCCGACAGGCCGCGTTCCAGCCGGAGCCTGCCCAGCCGCCGGCGTGCCACTGCCACGGCAACCGCGGCGCCGCCGGCGATCGTGACCGCCGCGAGCAGCCGCCGTCTCATGCGATCCGGGCCGCGCGCATCCGCGATGTCAGCCGCTGCCGGGCTTCGAGCACGCCAGGCTCGCCGATGAACACGGCATCGAGTACTCCGAGCGCTTGCCTGATCTCCGTCCGGCGGCCTGGGGTCAGCGGCCCGGGCGGCCCGTATCCGTACATCGCGAGCGCCCACTCCGGCAGGGCGGCGATCGCGCCGTCCCTGACGTCCTGCCAGATCTCGGCGATGTCCTCGGGCAGACCCGGCGGATCGAGCAGATAGGCCATCGACTCGCTGGCCGCCGGGGTGCAGCGCAGCTCAGGCAGAACCGAGGAGATATAGCGCTGGAGGCCGGCGACGCTGGCCGGGATCTGTGTCCTTGGCACTCCGACGAGCTCGGCCGCGACCACCATCTCGGCGACGTAGCCGTCGCTGTCGCCGTCCGAGAGCGGGGTACCGAAGATCCGCCTGGCGGCCAGCGCGGACTCGACCAGGGCCGCGTGCACCCAGAGCAGCAGCGCCGGATCGCTGGCCGCATACGGGCGGCCGGTCACCCGGTCCACGCCCCGGATGCGCTGATGGATCCCGCGCACCCGGCCCGCGGCCCGCTCGGCGGCTGCCTTGTCGCCGAAGCTGATCACCGAGACGTACGCCGAGGTGGCGGCCAGCCTGCCGACCGGATCCTCGCGCCAGCCGCTGTGCTCGTCGACTCCGGCCATCGCGAGCGGGTGCAGCGCCTGAAGCAGCAGCGCCCGCAGGCCCGCGATGGGCGCGGCCAGATCGGCGCTCATCCGCCAGGTGACGCTGCCCGGTCCGAAGAAGCCGTCATCGGCGGGCGCCTCCGGCACTCCGGATGCGTAAGCGGCGGCTGAGCGCGCCACCAGCCCGGTCGCGGCGGCATAAGGATCCGTCGTCACCTGGGTCGCCTCCGGCATGCGGCCCGGCTCGGCCGGCCGCATGCGCGACCGGGAACGCAGAAGGTCATGCCGTCAAACTACCCGCTCACCGGTGCGGCGGCCGGCCTGCTGCGGGCCGCAGGCTTCCGGTCTGGCTTGAACTGCCTGGCCGGTCTATCCGTAAACAGGAATGGCCGCAGGGGTACACCTTCTGGCCGCATCCGTTGGCCCGGCCGACGACACGCCAGACTGCGACCCGGCCGGCCCGGAGACTGACCCGAGCGCCATGCCCAGATCGGAAGACCATGCCGGTTATCGCCCTTGTCACCGGGTTCGTTGCTCTCCTCGGCGGCCTGTTCCTCCTGGCCATCTGGCTGATCGAGTACGACCCCGAGTACCAGACGGCGGCGGCCACTCGGCTGCCGGTGCCCGTGATCTCCGCTCACGTGCTGCTCGCGGTGACCGGCCTGGCCGTCTGGGTTATCTACCTGATCACCGATAAGCAGCGGCTGGCCTGGGTCACCGTCCTGATCCTGACCGCGGTCGTCAGCCTCGGCTTCACGATGGCCGTGCGCTGGATCGGCGTGCGGAAGATGTCGGCGACCCTGGCGGGTGCCGCAGCCGAGACCGGCGAGCCGCCTGCCCCGGTCACCGTGCCGCCTGAGCGTCATTTCCCGGTGGCCGTCGTCGTCGGCCACGGCATCTTCGCGATCACCACCTTCGTTCTGGTGATTCTCACCGCCCTGGGAGTCGGCGGGAGCTGACCGGGCCGCCGGGCTGGCGCGAATGGTAACGATTTGATTTCGGCGGTCTCATTACCCATCCGCCTCATCGGCCAGACCGAAGTACGACCGTGACAGAAGCCACCGACAGCCGAAGGCGGCAGTCAGCGAGCCCGGGCCGGACTGAGTCAGCCCTGGCACCCGGACTCGGCCGGAGACTGCGCGGCTCTCTGGGGAAATCCGAGGGATCGGTCAGCACCTCTGATATACCGTTCCGGAGATTTCACACACGCTACGTAGTCAATAAAGTACGCCAGGTAGCCATGTGCGGCGTGCTCACCACAGGGGCCAGCGGCAGCAGGCCGGGCCCGGGAGGGAAAGCTATGCCTAGTCGAGATGACAGCGGCTCACCCGCGGCCGGCCAGGACGCCGGCCAGCAGGAGCAGGAACGGCTCTCGCGGCGCTCAGTGCTGCGCGGCGCGGCGGGCGCCGGAGCGGCCGGGATCGCCGCCGCCGCGCTCACCGGCGTGGCAGCGCCGGCCCTGGCCGCCTCGGCCAAGCCGGCCAGGTCAGCGGAGCCGGGCGCCGCGTCGCGGACCGGTGACGCGGATACCGCCGACCAGATCGTCGTGCACGTGCGCGATGCGCGGTCCGGAGAGATCGACGTCTTCCGCGGCACGAGCCAGACGAGCGTGCGCGACCGGGAGCTGGCCGCGCGCCTGGTGCGCGCCAGCCGTCAGTGATCGTCCGCGAGTCAGTAATCGTCAGCACAAGCCTAAAGAGGTAATTGATGTCTTCGCATCGCGAGGCGCCGGAGATCTCCCAGGATCCGGTGGCCGACAGCACCGACCTGTATGCCTTTGTCAGTCCGGACCAGCCAGATACGGTCACGCTGATCGCAAACTACATTCCGCTCCAGGAACCGTCTGGCGGACCGAACTTCTACGCGTTCGGCGACGACGTTCTTTACGAGATCAAGATCGACAACGACGGCGATGGCCGGACCGATATCTCGTACCAGTTCCGCTTCGAGAGCAGGTTCACGACTCCGTCGAGCTTCCTCTACAACACGGGCCCGATCGGATCGCTCAGCGACCCGAACTGGAACAGCAAGCAGTTCTACTCGGTCACGAGGGTCGACGAGTGGGGCAGTCATGTCCTCGGCCACAACCTGGCCTGCCCGCCGTGCAACGTCGGGATCCTGTCCACGCCGGACTACGAGGCGAACCTCGGCAAGCCAGCGGTGCACTCGCTCAGCCACGGCACCAAGGTCTTCGCCGGCCAGCGCGCTGAGGAGTTCTACGTCGACCTAGGCTCGATATTCGACCTGGGCAACCTGCGCCCGTTGCAGGAGGCCAACGTCTTCGGTGCCGCGGCGCACCTGAAGAGCGCGCCCGGCGTGAACGCGACGAACCGGCTGAACGTGCACTCGATCGCGATCCAGGTGCCGATCTCGGCGGTGACCCGCAAGGGACGGCCGACGATCGGCGTCTGGACGACCGCCAGCCGCCAGCGCGTGCGGGTGGCGTCCCACGGTGCCGCCGATGGCGTGTCGAGCGGCCCCTTCACGCAGGTGTCGAGGCTCGGCAACCCGCTGATCAACGAGGTCATCATCCCGCTGGGCAAGAAGGACCAGTGGAACAGGGAGCATCCGTCCGGGGACAAGGAGTTCGCGAAGTACTACGCGAATCCAGAGCTCGCTGGCCTGCTGCCCGTGCTGTACCCGGGTGCCTTCCCGCATCTGGCCGCCCTGGACAAGGCCGGGACCGCCCGCGCGGACCTTGAGGCGATCCTGCTCACCGGCATCCCGTCTGGCCTGATCCCGGGTTTCACCAACTTCACCGGGTCGGTGCAGGCGGACATGCTGCGGCTCAACACGTCCATCCCGCCAACGCCGACAAGCTCGCCGAAGTACAGCATCCTCGGGCTGATCGGCGGCGACGCGGCCGGCTTCCCGAATGGCCGCCGGGTCACCGACGACGTGGTCACGATCGAGCTGCGGGCCATCGCCGGGAAGGTGTTCCCGCTGATCGACCCGACCTATGTGGTCGATGGCGTGGTCGATTCCGTCACCGACGGCCTGACCAACACCAGCGTCACCAACATGCCGGTAGCCGCGTTCCCGTACCTGGGAGTGCCCTACGACGGCTATCACAATCCGTCCTGAGCCAGGAGGGGAGATACCGGGCGCCGGCCGGCAGCGCTGCCGGCCGGCGCCCGGTGCCCTCCCCAGAACGTCCCGGAGAGTAAGGAGTCAAGCGCCATGGCAGAAACCATCCTCGCTCCGTCCAACGCCGGAAGCGTCGTCCTCGACGTCGGGGCCGACATCGGCGCTCTCGTGCTGCACACTCCGGCCAGCCTGGACGGGCGCGAGATCGAGATCAGCCCGGACGGCAGGCCAGCCGCACGGCGCACGCATTCCCAGGTGAGGGAGCGCCGGGCGGGCCACTGCGTGCAGTACGCGGCCGTCTATCCCGGGCTGACGGCAGGCGCCTACACCATCTGGCGCGACGACAGCACCCCGGCGGCAACGGTGACCATCCACGGCGGCCAGGTCACCAGCTGCCATTGGCCGGAGTTATCCCGGCGGGTTAAGTGACACCCGGCGCCCGATCGCTGGCGCACAGGTCCGCTCCTGCCGCGGTGCCGCGGGCAGGCCGCTCAGGTCGCGAATATGTAGAAATCGTCCCCCGCGATGCCGTGCGGCGCGACGGCGGCGCCGACTGCCGGAGGACCGTGCAGGCCCGTCCCGGCGAAGCCGCAGGAGACCGGAGGCATGGTCACGATGCCGTGAACGGGGCTGACGGCTGGCCTGCCCACCGTCGGCATCGTGCCCGAGGAAACGGCGACCATGAACCCGAGCCAGTACGCGCCAGTCACCGGGGGGGTATAAGGCGCCGACAGCGGGATCGTGGTCAGGCTGCTGGCCGTGCCCCAGCTGCGTGACCGGTCGGTCTGGTCGGCCGACGAGGCGACCACCGTGCCGGTGGCGACGCTGACGATGTTCACGAAGCCGTGCGTCCCGCCGGTCTTGGCTGTCCCGGTCACCCACATGCTGATGCCGGTGACCGGGAGCCCGGCGGCCAGTCGCACCAGCCGGTAGTAGGCCGTTCCGCTGACCGGGGAGAACGAGCCAGTGATCTGCTGGCGGTCGTGACTGGCCGCCAGGCACCCGGCCGGCTGAACCGCAAGGATCGCCTCGACCGGCAGGAACTTCGCCGACCCGGCCGCCTGTAGGGTCACTCCAGGGGTATAGACCACGGTGCCAGGTCCCTGGCCGAAGCCGAACGACGTGGACGGGCCGATCGTCACCTGCCCGGCGGTGCCGTCGTTGAAGATCCCCTGAGCGGCACCGATGTAGACGCCGCCGGTAACGGTGATGTTCGCCGACCCAGCAGCGTTGCTGATGAATGCCATCCCGTATTGCGGGGTGTTGGTACCGCCGCCGTCCGGCGGACCTGGATAAGTCTGGCAGCCAACGAAATTGACCGGGCCGTGGTAGCCATCGACGCAGTACCCGGCGTACCCGGCCGATGGCGATGACGTTCCGCACCGGCGGACGTACCCTCCGATGACATTGACCGGCGGCACGGCTGGTCCCTCGCTTGCGAGGAAGAAGCCGTGCAGCGCGCCGCCGTCGACGGTGCAGCCCTCGAAGGTGATGCCGCCCGCGTCCGGGGCCGAGTTGTTGTAGTCGGCCCGGTAGCTGAACCCGTATCCGGTCGCTGAGTGCTCGCTGTGGCACTGCTTGAATACGGAGTCGAAGCTGTTGAGAATCTGCCAGCCGTCACCGTGGTTGCTGTAGGACGAGCAGTACAGCCATTCTGAGTCGGCGCAGTGCACCCGGTAGCCGCCGCTGGGTGTGCTGGTGTTCGTGCCGCATGACCGGACGCCGACGTTGAACGCGCGGATCTGGCCGGTCGCCCTGGGCACGTAGAAGCCCCAGCCGGTCATCGCGTAGACGAGAACGTTCTGGAAGGTCAGCCTGCCGATATCGGCGGTGCCTGCGTAGACGCAGATGCCCTGCACATTCGAGGTCAGGGGAAGGCTCGTCCCGGAGATCATGACGTTGAATACGTGCTGCTCCTGCGAGACCGTGGAGTACCCGCCGGTCGCCTGATCGACAAGCAGGATCGCGGCCGCGACCGGCCACGTCCCGGCGGAGAACGCCGCCACGGGCTGGAGCACCGTGCCGCAGCCGGTCGTGCCGATCAAGCCGGAGCTCGGGGCGCCGAGCAGCGTCTCGAACGGGGGGACGACGATCGGCTCGTCGATATAGAAGGTGCCAGCCTCGAGCTCAATGGTGGCGCCGACGCCCTGCTGGCTCAGCGCGCCGTTGATGTTCGCCGTGTCCGTCACGCCCGTCGTGTCGCCCGACGGCGCGATCACCGTCGGGCCGCCTGATCCTAAGTCCGCGCCCGGGCTATTCATCGCGAGTTCCGTTCCTAGCTGGTCCTTGTTGGCCTCTGAGACTACTAGCGGCGGTGTTTGGCTGGTTCACCGAAGGCGTGCGGCCGGCCTGGACCAGGCAGAACGCCGGGATCCGGGGCGCACCGGGCCGACCACCGGGGGCGCGGGCATCACGGAGCGGGCGCTGCCGGGCCGGCCGCGTCCTCCCGGCGCGGCCGGCCCGTGCTCTGACCGCCTGCGTCTCAGAGCGAGCGCTGGTAGCTGCCGAACGCCCGGGTGGCCAGCCATGCCATCGTGGCCGCAAGAGCTACCAGGAGGCCGAGCCGCGGCCACACCGCTCCCCATTGCGCGCCAGCGATGAGTGCCTGGCGGGACGCGACCACCGCCCAGTCCACCGGGTTGTACCGGGCGACGTGCTGGACCCAGGACGGGGACAGGCCGGTGTCCATGATCGCCGATGACAGGAACACCAGCGGCAGGACGATGAACTGGCTGATGCCGATCAGCGCCTCCTGCTGGCGCAGCAGCAGGGCGAGCGCGTTCGACAGCGATGCGAGGATCACGGCGATCAGCACGGCCGCCAGCAGCGTGACGCCGACGCCGGCCGCGCCGCCAGGGAACCGGGTCCCGGTGGCGAAGGCAAGCCCGAAGACAACCAGGGTCTGCAGCACAGTCGTAATCGCCTGGTAGGCCAGCGTGCCGGCCATCATCGCCCCGCGGCGGACCGGTGATGCCAGGAGCCGGTCCATGACGCCGCGGTTCATGTCCTCGACGTAGACCGTCCCCGCCCAGGTGCTTGAGAACAGCGCCGTCATGACGATGACGCCTGGCGTGATGAACTCCAGATAGCTGCCGGAGCCCAGGCTGAACCCGGGGATGTGCACGACCGACCGGAATAGCTGGCCGAACAGCAGCAGCCAGATGACCGGCTGGACCAGCGTGGCCGCTGCATACGCGGGCTGCCGCCAGAGCGTCCGCAGCGCGCGAGCGGTGAGGTAAGCCGAATGCTGTCCGAGCCGCCAGCTGCCGATCGCCTGGGTGCCAGCGCTTGCCGCCGGGGCCTGCGTGATCGCGCTCATGCCGCCACCTCGAAGCTCCGGCCCGCGTAGCGCAGGTAGACGTCATCGAGCGAGGGCCGCGCCACCGTTACCGAGGCCACCGCGATGCCGGCGTCCTCGAGCGCGGCGAGCAGGACCGGAACCGCCCGCGCTCCGTTCTCCGCCCTGGCCCGCAGGCTGGCGCCGTCCGAGACGACGTCGTTCAGGCCGCCGAGCCGCGCCAGACGCCCGGTCGCCGCGGCGGCCGCTGCCGCCGACCGCAGCTCGACGTTGACGGTGTCGCCGCGCAGCTCGCTCTTCAGCGCCTCTGGCGTGCCGTCCACCACGATCCGGCCGTGATCCACGATCGCGAGCCGGTCGGCCAGCTGGTCCGCCTCCTCCAGGTAGTGCGTGGTCACCAGCACCGTCATGCCCTCGATCCCGGACAGCCGCGCGATCTCCGCCCAGAGCTCCGCGCGCGCCTGCGGGTCGAGGCCAGCCGTTGGCTCGTCGAGGAACAGCACCTGCGGCCGGTGCATCAGCCCGATCGCGACGTCCAGCTTGCGGGCCATGCCGCCGGAGTACGTCCTGGCGAGCCGCTCGGCGACGTCGTCAAGGCCGAACAGCGTCAGCAGCTCCTGGGCCCGTGCCCGGGCCGAGCCGCGCGACATGTCCTGGATCCGGCCGGCCAGGACGAGGTTCTCGCGGCCGGTGGCCATCGGATCGCTGGACGCCTTCTGCGAGACCAGGCCGATCGCGTGCCGCACGGCGTCCGGGTCGCGCAGCACGTCCAGGCCGACGACCGTGGCCCGCCCCGAGTCGGGGCGCGACAGCGTGGTAAGGATCTTGACTGTGGTGGACTTGCCCGCGCCGTTGGGGCCGAGCAGCGCGAACACGCTGCCGGCCGCGACGCCGATGGTCAGCCCGTCCAGGGCGCGGACCGGCGCGGCACCACGCCCGGCCCGGTAGGTCTTGACGAGGTCGACGGCCGACAATGCCATCGGATCTGAGGTGGGCATGAGACTCCAATCCCTTCCGGTGGGGAGTCGAGCCCGCAGTGCATATCGTGAGAGTTGCGCCTCGGACGGATCGCATGCGGTCTCGGCTCGGGTGTAACGGCCCCCGGCCGGTGTTGCCGCACCGGCCGGGGCTACCTGCTAGGTCTGCTGATCTGGCTTGAACGCAGCGGCCCCCTCCCCCAGATAGCCGACGAGATCGCCGCTGATCTGCTCCCATGTGACGCCCTCGGCCCTCAGCTCGTGAATGCGGCGCCACTCCTTGGTCCCGGCCAGCGCGCCGGACCGGATGCTCTCCGCCAGAGCCGAGACGAAGTCGAGCTCGGCGGTGAGCATGCTGTGCCGGTACAGGCTCTCGACCAGGAACAGGTCGGGAAGCGCCGAGTCGGCGGCCACGGAGTGCGAGGCGTCGATCGCGCGCAGCTCCATCCGAAGCCGCTCCGCGCGCTCCCCGAGCAGCCTGGCGACCTCGTCCGGCTCGAGCACCGGCATCAGGGACAGGCCCGCCTCGAGCGAGGTGTAGTCGCGGACCGGCGTGGAGAGCAGCTCAGCCAGCCAGTCCTCGCACTCCGTCACGCCCGCCTCGGTGATCTCGTACACGGTCCGCTCGGGACGCCGTCCCTCGCGGGTTGTCTCGCGAGTGCGGATCAGGCCGTGCCTGGTCAGGGACTCCACGACGGCGTACAGCGAGCCGTAGTTGAGCTTGATGCTGTTCTCCTTGCCGCGGCTGCGCAGCGTCGTCGAGATCTCGTACGGATGCATCGGCCGCTCGGTCAGGCAGCTCAGCACCGCCAGGGCCAGCGGGTTGGATACCCGGCGGCGGCTCACGGCGCGTCCCTCTGGGTCAACTCGACTCCTCTGACTCGTATACTCTGAACAGAGTATTCGCCTTAGAGCGAGTCGTGTCAAGTAATAACGCGTCATGGTTTCCGGGCCGGCGGCAGCGGACGCCCTCGCCCAGCGGGACGCCGTGTCATATAGCACTAGGTGCTTCCTGGCGAAGATCCAGCCTGAGCACTGCGGCGCACGCTGAACTGCGGCGCACGCTGAACTTACGGCGCACGCTGAACTACGGCGCACACGCTGAACTGCGGCGCATGCTGACGGCGCACGCTGAACTTACTCAGCGTGATCTCCGCGAGCGGCCGGCTGCCCCCGCGAGGTCAGTCGGCGAGCCTGAATGACTCATCCGGGGTGAGCTCGGCGACATCCATCTGCGCCTTCTGAAGTTTCCCCGAGTAGTCCCAGTTCATCGACTGCCAGCGGGTGAACTGGTCGAGCACCCACATGCCAGACTGACGCGACCCGTTGCCGGACCTGCCGTTGCCGCCGAACGGCAGGTGCGCCTCCGCGCCTGAGGTGGAGTTGTTGACGCTCACCATGCCCGCCGAGATGCCGCGGCGGAACGCGAACACCTCCGCGGGCTGCCTGGTGTAGATCGACGACGACAGGCCATAGCCCGGGGCATTGGCCAGGACGATCGCCTCGTCCAGCTCACGGTAGGTCGTGACGCCGACGATCGGGCCGAATGTCTCGTGGCGGAAGATCGCGTCGTCGCCGCGCAGGCCGTCAACGATCGTCGGATGACAGTAGATCCCGGCGGACGGATCGCCGACGAAGCCGTCCCGCGGGTTCTCCGCCGTAATCCGGCCCGTCCCCGTGGATCCGTGCACGCTGTGGTGCGGCTGGATCCAGCCGAGGTAGTCCGCGAACCGCTCGGCGAACTTCTCGTCGAGCATCGGGCCGAAGACGACATCGCCGAACGGGTCGCCGACCGCCGCCTGCCTGGTCACGCGATCGAACCGCGCCAGGAAGTCGTCGTGCACGCTGTCGTGCACGATCACCGTGCCGAGCGACGTGCACCGCTGGCCGGCCGTGCCGAAGCCGGAGAACAGCGCCGCCTCCACCGCGAGGTCGAGATCCGCGCTCGGCGTCACGACCATCGGGTTCTTGCCGCCGAGCTCCAGGCAGGCGGACTGGAGGTGCCGGCCGGCCAGCTCGCCGATCCTTGACCCGACCGCGCTCGAGCCGGTGAAACCGACCTTGTCGACGAGGCTTTCGTCCAGCGCCCGCTCGAGGCCGGCGAACGTCGTCTCGCCATCCGCCAGTACCAGGTTCAGCACGCCATCGGGCAGGCCGCCGCCGCGGACCAGCAGGTCGAAGAGCGCCGCTCCGCAGGCCGGCGAGTAGTCGGCGGGCTTCCACACCACGGCATTGCCGCACAGCAGCGCCGGGATGAGGTACCAGGACGGCACTGCCACAGGAAAGTTGCCCGCGGTGATGACCGCGACGACGCCGACCGGGTTCCTGAACGTGAACAGCTGCTTGTCCGGCATCTCGCTCGGCACGGTCTGGCCGTACAGCCGCCTGCCCTCGCCGAGGAAGAAGTCGCAGGTGTCGACGATCTCACGAACCTCGCCGAGCGCCTCGGCATACGGCTTGCCGATCTCCCGAGTGACGAGCCTGGCGAGCGACTCCGCGTTGGCCTCGACCAGCCGCCCGATGTGCGCGATCGCCCGGCCGCGCACCGGAGCCGGCACATCCGCCCAGGCCGGCTGCGCCGCGCGGGCCGCGCGCGCGGCCGAGGCGAACGTGCCCGCGTCACCGAGCGAGACCTCGGCGACGACCTCGCTGGTGCGAGCGGGATTGGCCGAGCAGATCCGGCCACCGGGCGCGCCCGCGACCGGGGCTCCGGCGACGATCGAGGTGATACGGCGATCCATGGCGACCTCATCTGAGTCCGGCGTCATCGGCTCCAAGCTGCGGCGCCATTGTCCTACGCGGCCGCCCGGCCGGCCTCCGCAGCCCAGCACTCGGCGAGCGCCATCGCGTCATGACATCAGTCGAAGTCGGGACCAACGTCCGTCACCGTGGGACTCTCTGCCCTGGTCATTATACCCCTATGGGTATATAGAATAGAGTCGACGGGGACGCGGACAGGGAGGACCAATATGGACCAGGTACGCGCGACGGCGCTGCTGGACAGCGTCGATGCGGACAAGCGGGCCGACGGGAACCACCGCGCAGGCCGGGATCACCAGATCGAGATCAGCTTCGCCGCCGGCGAGGCCTACGAGGTGGCGGTGCGCGGGCACCGGTTGCTGGTCGACCAGCCGGCCGAGGCCGGCGGCCTGGACTCAGCTCCGACCCCAACGGAGCTGTTCGTCGCATCCCTGGCTTCGTGCGTGGCCTTCTACGCGGGCCGGTATCTGACCAGGCACGGATACAGCCGCGACGGCCTCGCCGTGTCGGCCAGCTTCGACATGGCCAGCGACCGGCCAGCCCGAGTGAGCGCCGTACGGCTGTCTGTGCACGTGCCGGCCGACGTCCCGGCACAGCGCTGGCCGGCGCTGCACGCCGTCGTCTCGCACTGCACCGTGCACAACACCCTGGCCTCGCCGCCCGCCGTCGCCATCGACCTGAAGTAACCCCGGACCCTGAAGTAACCCCGGACGATGCCCGCGAGCCCGGCGCGCGGCTGGTCCGGCAGACTGCCCCGCTGCCGCTCGCGTAGCCGCTTTCATGATCACGGGACTTTCTCCGTCCTGGTGACTGCTTGGGAAAGTCCCGTGATCATGGCCGGCGCGGGAGGCGCGGGTGGCCGGCCCAGCGGGTGGCCGGCCCAGCGGATGGCCGGCCCAGCGGGTGGCCGGCCCAGCGGATGGCCGGCCCAGCGGGTGG
>Ga0209415_10003574_pt1 | contig 28889 bp, 21 predicted proteins | sample PeaSoiSIISIP2007_FD_187696 | JGI IMG/M metagenome (GOLD analysis project Ga0209415, IMG submission 187696) | Peat soil microbial communities from Weissenstadt, Germany - SII-SIP-2007 (SPAdes) (version 2) | ecosystem: Environmental > Terrestrial > Soil > Wetlands > Peat | place: Germany...
AGAAGGACTGCATCTACTGCATGGCGTGCGAGACTTCATGCCCCACACAATGCATCAAGATTACGCAACCCTAGACAGATAGGCCGTCAATTCCGGAGAACCACCAACCCCCGGCGAACACCGGATACAGCCTGTTCCACCTTCTGACGGAGCGTTCTGCAGAGACATCGAAACCGGACCCAGACTTGGCGCCGCGCATCACCAAATACGCACCGTTCACCATGCGGCATGTGAACGGTCGCGCCCATCCGGAAATGGACGCCGAGAGAACCCCTTCGGAACGGGTATCACTGCGTCCGACGCAAGAGCCCCGAGAGTGCGCCTTCAAAATAGACCTTCAGCGCCGTCCTCCTCATGGGTACGTAATGGTCCTTACTTGCGATTAGGGTCCACCTTTGTTTCTTGTTGCCTGGCAAGGAACTCGAGTCCAGCTAATTGAGTGAATTGCTTGGCCTCCTCCTTAATCGACCTTGCGAATGAGGATACCTTGGCGCCTATGGCTTAGTCTTCGCCCTTGGAGACAGACAGTGCCAACCGCTTTCGCTCAACCTTCTCTCGGTGCCGTAGCGGAAGTCGCTGGAGCAGGGATTGCGCTTCGTCAAACCTTCCGAGCTGCAATCTCCAGTAGTCCTTCTTCCTTTCTATGTGGAACCCGGACGACTTGCCTCCTCCGCGCTTGTCGAGATATGGTTCCATGGGTCTGTATCCGAGTTGCTTGAGGCAATCGTAGGCGAATCTCACCAGGTCGATGTCGGTGTTCCAGACGGAGACGATGATTCCGACCGTCCGTGGATTCGGATACATTCGGATGTGACCCTCCGCGTCTACGAGCCCGGCGAGGTAGGCTAGCATCGTCTCGTCTTGTTTCTGGACCCAATCGCGACACTTTTCGCGAGGCTCCAGCAGGAACGCGAAACTATCATCCAGGATTGCTTGGAAGTTCCATTCGAAGGTCCCGGTGTCCTTCTTGTACCTCGGGAGCTTGTACACGTGGCCGTGCGGGCTGAACAGTTCTGTGAACAGTTCGGCCAGAGCGGGATGCGTGGTGCTCGTTGAAACTCGGGTCACGTTTCCAAAGGGCACATATGCCGATAGGTCGCCGTGTTTCAGTCCGAGTATGTACGCCTTGTCCGCATCGGTTCCGGTGAAGGGCCTGCGTTCGTACATCCTTAGGTGATTGGCGACACCTTTCAGTCGAGCCTCCTCGAACGGTCTCGGCTCGATCCCAAGCTCCTTGAACAGGTAGGAGGAATATCCGCTGGTCTTGTTCCCCACCAGATCTGCTATGTCGTTCAGGGACAGCTCCCGCGTCCAATGGAGGCCTTCCATTGCAGCCTTGACCCGACCCTTTGTCTCTGGGTCTAGATGCCTGATGCTCAGGTTCTTGTACTGGAGTAGCTCGATGACCGCCTTCTCCTCGGCAGTCAGCCGCACCGTCTCGTCCGAGAAGCCCCCTTCCCTCGCCTCCACTGGACTGGGAGCATCCCCGCCCTCCTTCTTCGGGTACTTGGTCTTCCAGGCGGCCACCATCTTCTCTGTCTCCTTCCGGAGCTCCTCAATCCGGTTGCGCATGGTAATCCCGTGCTTCTTCAGATGGTAGGCGACGAGGAATGTAGCCGATCTTGGATTCGGAGTATTCAGGCCGTAGACTTTGGCAATCTTCGCGGCGGAGAGCTGCTCATCGACATACAGGCGTTGGAGGTCTTCCTTGGTGGGAGGCCAGGCGAGTTTGGGTTGGGCGGCTTGCTGCTGGGCGGACAATCTCTCTCTGACTTCGGAGGGCCTATTATGCACCACTCCAGAATGGGATCCAGCGTCGGGTCGAGCCGAAAAAATCGGGCTTCTTCCTTAGGAGGAGTTCCTTCGGATACGGAGGCATCTATTCCCTTCGATGTCTTTCGTCTGAACGAGGTAATGTCGTTCATCGCAACAGGGTAACTGGATAACAAAGTCAGGAAGCGAGGAAACGGAAACAATCGGGGAGCGAAAGGACGGAATGAGAACAGTGGAAGCGGCAAGAAGAGGCGAGGACCAGGACAGCAAGAAATGTCGAAGGAAAACGGTCAGAGGAGGATTAGAGTGGAGAGTAGCTGTTCATGGAGGACAGATTTTGAACGGGACGAAATGCGAACGTGAGAGGCTATGCTTCTTCCGCACTTAGGCCCTCGCATGACTAGTTTTGATTGGACAGGTGTCAAAAATAATTTGGACTCGGGACCATCTCATCATGCCCAATCTCAATTGGACATTTGAAGCTGAGATTCCAAAAAATCTTGAACACCTTTCGTGTGGCGATTCTAACAAGAATTGCAGTTCCCAAGGTCGCTGTGGCTGGATCGGCCAAGCTGGCAGCGATCATCCGTCATGCAATGCAGTCAGTAATCACCCGGAGGCGCAATGAATCTTTATGCACGGCCACTGACCCCTCCTTTCGTTCGACATATCATTCGGAATGTTAGGTTGGAGTCTGATGGTGAACTCAAATCGAACGGCACCAAGAAAGGTTTGAAGAGCCGAACTTCTCAACCTCAACCCATGGCCTCTTCCTATGAGAAGCTCCAAGACCTACTCGATGAGAGTTCGAGGCGGGCGAGCTTGCCAGCACCTTCTGATGCAGACATCTTCACGGTGATTTCCGACGTATTGGGCGCCACCTCGTGATGGAATCCGGTCGCGAATCGAGCCGAAGAAATCGAGGCTTTGGCGGTGCGTTCGCTTAGGGTAGCCAGGCACTAGGAGTGCCATCACGGTTGAGCTGCCTGCATATTGATTTCCTGCGCGATTATGAAGGAGGTCTGACTGACCGAGATACACCAGGCGTCGAACGGATGGCCGTAGTTGGACGAGGGCAGGAGGAACTCGCAGTTCGAGTTGGGCGAGGTCGCGTTGGCGTCGGGATACCAAATGGTTATGGGATATTCGACGCTGGGACTTGCGGGAAGGCCGACCGTCGCGTTGCAGCCGGTTGAGGTCGCGGCGGCTACGGCGCAATCGAACACCACCGCGTCGGCGATATTAGGCCCGAAGCAGGCTCCTCCTGAGTAGCTCGAGCGGCAGCCTGGCGTCCCGCTCGCCAGACCGACCAGGTAGAGGGCCCTCGCGAAGGGCGGGGGATTCAGCGGCGCCAGGACACTCTGGTTCTGCGCCCCGACAGAGGCCACGTAGGAAGCAGTGCCGTTGCCGCCGACGCAGTAGATCTGGGGTCCGCTCGGGGCGCAGGCGCCGGGAGAGAAAGAATCTGGAAAGTTCGTGGTTGTCTCCCATTGCCCTATCGAGACGCCTGAGACCGGGGCGAAGAAAATCGGAGTGCCAAGGTAGTAGATGTACGACTCGGCCGCCACGTAGACGTCGAAAGTGGCTGTGGGAAGCTGCGTGGTCGAGTTCCAGACGCCGACTCCGGAGGCGGAAAGAGGCGCGGCGTAAGATTGGCTGAAACAATCGCCCACGGGACCGCTCGGAGAGCAGCTTCCGCCTCCGTAGCAGTAGACGTAGCCGTCGACCATCGAGCAGCCTGCGGTCATGGACGCCGGGCCGGCCGCCTCGACCCAGGTTCCAACGCCGCCCTGCGACAGGGAAGCCACGAAGGTCTGGCCCGGATTGGAAAAGGAGGTTCCGTTGAACGAGGCCTCGACGCAGTAGACCTGCGATTCGAAGGTCATGCAGCGCGGGTATGGCGCCACGTGAGGGAACGACGTGGTCTGCTCCCAAGCGCCTATGCCGGCACTCGAGAGCGTCGCGTAGTACACGGCGGCAATCCTGCCGTAGGGGTCGGCCGTCTGGGCGGTCGTTACCCCCCCAATGCAGTATATGTTGCCCGAGCTCGCGACGCATCCTTCTGTCTCGACTGGAAGTGGGTAGTCGGTCGTGCGCGCCCACCCGCCAATCTCCCCCTGGGCGATAGTGGCGAAGAAGGTGGAATTGCCGTTCCCCCCGACGCAGTAGATGTAGCCGGAGGCGGTGACGCAGCTGCTGGGAAGATAAGACCCCGGATAGGGCGTTGTCGCGTTCCAGGGGCCGAGCTGGCCTGAGCCGGCTGCAACCGTTTCGGTCGAGGTTACAGTGGAGCCGCCGACCGTCCCGGACGAGGTCAAGGTGGCGGTGACGGTCGAAGTCGACGTCTCGGTCACGGTCTTGCCGCTTGACGCGCCCAGCCCCGCGTAGAAGGAGACTGCCGCGGTGGAAGCTATCAAGAGCGCGACCACGGCCGCGACCGACGCCGACTTCATTGCGACAACCGAAGAACTGCACGCCTAGGGGTCACTAAACTGTTGTGGAGGAAAGGTCGGGAGCGCCGGCAACCTCGGGGAGTCGTCAGGACTCCGCCTGACTGCCTGGAGCCACCGAAGCTGTACTCGAATGTGCCTCCGGAGGACTCGAGGCTCGCGTGTATGTGACTCGCCCGAATCAGTTCTGGACCCTGGCGCGAGAACCGTCCCGGCGACGTAACAAAGTATTTAGGCCTAGAAGAGGCCGTCTGTCTCTCTTGGCCGAAGACGCAGAGCTAGACCTGATCAACGCCCGCAAGCTCGCGGAGCTGAAGAAGAGGGCTCAGAGGGCCTCTGTCGCGTCCTCGCTCGCTGCCGCTGCTGCGCAGCCGAAGCCAGCAAAGAGCAGCAGAGAAGTCCTCCTCGAAGCGCTCTACGACAGAGGCGACGAAGTGCTCCAGACCGCGTATCAGGCTTATCCCCGTCAGACGGAGATCATCGTCGAGCAGCTGGCGCGGCTCTTGATACAGAACGGCGGAAGGGAGAGGATATCCGGGGGGGAGCTGTACGAGCTCTTCAGGAACCTCGGGCTCAGGTTCAGCCTGAAGACCACGATAAAGGTCCAGGACAAGGGAAAGTTCGTCGACCTCAAAGACAAGCTGAAGATGGACATGCAAGAGGGCTGAGAGAGATGGAGGATCGACGTGGGCAGGCCGGTATCCCGAACCTCCCAGAGATACAGGTAAAGACCCTCTCGAGCCCGTCCCCTGTGAAGCCGGTCCTCGTCTGCGGCCTCCCCGGGAGCGGATACGTCGGGAAGCTCGCAGCGGACTACCTCGTGACGGTCTTCAAGGCGAAGAAGGTCGCCGAGTTCTATGCGACCTCGTTCCCGCCGCACGTGAACATCAACGAGGACGGGGTGGCGGTCAGGCTCAAGGGCGAGCTCTACCATGCCGAGACCGGGCAGGGGAACGACCTCCTTGTCTTCACGGCAGACGCCCAGCCCGCGACCTCCGACGGCGCGTATCAGCTGGCAGAGGCTGTGCTCAGGGAGGCCAAGAATCTGCACGCGGACCTGGTCTTCTCCCTCGCAGCGTACATCACAGGCAGCTTCGTGAAGGAGAGGCGCGTCTTCGGGACGGCGACGTCCCTGGAGTTCCTTCCGCGGCTCTCTCAGAACGGGGTCCAGATCATGAAGGAGGGAGGGATAAGCGGGATGAACGGCGTGATGGTCGGGATGGCGAAGCTGCAGGGGATGGAGGGCGTTTCCCTCCTGGGGGAGACGTCGGGCTACCTCCTCGACCCCGCTGCCTCGCATTCGGTGCTCGAGGCGCTCTCCCGCATCTTGGGCGTCAAGATAGACATGACCTCGATCGAGGAGAGGGCGAAGGAAGCCCAGCAGATCTTCAGCCAAGTGCAGGGGATGGCCGAGCAGGGAGTCGAGGAAGCGAGAGGCGCCAAGGACGAGGGGACACCAGGCTACATCGCCTGAGCCCTTCCTCAGACAATCCTCTTACCTGTCCTTGCGCTCCGAAGGGCATCAGCCCTTGATGTTGCCTATCGGCCTGAGGGCCGCCACCTTGAGAGAGATGCCCGCCTGGTGCATCGTCTCCACGACCTCGGAGATGTCTTTGTAGGCCATGCCCGCCTCTTCGGCGAGGCCCTCCATCGTCGCCGCCTTCACGTAGATCCCCCGCTTCTCCATGCTCCGCTGGAGCTCCGCGCCGCTGACCTGCTTCTTGGCGGCCGTGCGCGACATCGTCCTGCCCGAACCGTGCGCGGTCGAGCCGAACGTCTCCTTCATCGCCTTCTCCGTGCCCAGGAGGAGGTAGGAGCCGGTCTCCATCGACCCGCCTATGATGACTGGCTGCCCAAGTTCTCGGTATGCTGGAGGGATGTCTGGGTGTCCCGGGCCGAAGCTCCTCGTTGCGCCCTTCCTGTGGACGAGGAGGTCCCTCGACGCGCCCCCGTCGACCGTGTGCCTCTCAACTTTGGCGATGTTGTGGCAGACGTCGTAGATGATGTGCATGTCCATGGCCTCGGGATCCTTGTGGAAGACCTGCTTGAACGCCTCGCGGATCCTCTGGACTATGACCTGCCTGTTCGCGAAGGCCATGTTCGCGGCGCACACCATGGCGCCGTAGTAGTCCTCCCCCTCCTTCGAAGAGAAGGGCGCGCACGCGAGCTCCCTGTCCCTTACAGTGATGCCGTACCGCTTCATGGCCTCGTCGAACACCCTGAGGTAGTCGGACGCAACCTGGTGGCCGAAGCCCCTGCTCCCGCAGTGCACCATGACCACGACCTGGTCTTCGTGGACGAGCCCGAAGTGCTTCCCCATCTTCGCGTCGAAGAACCTCGCGGGGTCGACCACCTGCACCTCGCAGTAGTGGTTGCCCGAGCCGAGGGTCCCCAGCTGGCTTATGCCTCGGCTGGAGGCCTGGCGGCTGACCTTCGCCGGGTTCGCGCCCTTGATGTACCCTCCCTCTTCGACCATCCCGACGTCGTCGTCCCAGCCGTAGTCGTTCTCGGCGCACCACTTGACGCCATACTTCATGACGTCCTCGAACTGTGACTGGTTGACCTTCACAGAGCCCTTGACGCCCACTCCGGTCGGCACCAGGCGGAACAGCAGGTCCACCAGCTCCTTGATCTTCGGCTTCACCTCGGAGACTCGGAGGTTTGTGCGGACCAGCCTCATCCCGCAGTTGGAGACTACGACGCCGTCCGCGATGAAGTTGTGATTCGGGTCGTCTATGGTGACGTCATAGACCTCACCCTGGTGGGGAATCTTCTCAATCGTCATCACATCATCGAAGAGGAGGCCGCTCGTGCCGTACTCCTTCTCGCAGAATTGGGCGAACTTCTCTTCTCCCCAGACCCTGGCATCCCCCCTGGGGTCCCAAATGGAATGTCTCAAGAAAGACTCCCCAGCCCGTTGAGTCGTGAGAGAGGCGACGATCGTACGTGCAGAGACGCCTTCGGAGTGCATCTCGATCGCCCTCGCCCGTACTTCGTCGCGTTCGATTCTGACTGGCATCATGCGGCTGATGTAGAGTGAGGCAAGGCTCGCTAGACGCTGCTTGTTCTTGTTGTAGACATATCCAATCCTTCCGAAGAAGCGTTTGAGATTCTCGGAATTCGCTTGGATGCTGAGCCGGAATCCGATTGTGTTTCCTCCGCTTCCCTGATAGGAGTAACCTTCTACAACGGCAGGTCGGGAGGTCTGCACGCCCAGCGATGCGAGTAGGGACCTCAAATCCTCCAAGAAAGCAATCGCGTTTTGGCGGAGGCTCTCTAGCTTGTTTACGCTGAACGAGAGCGTCGAAAAGTTGTAGCCGTTCGCTGTCCTCGGGGCGCTCAGCTCAGCGCCGAAGTAGGCGGCGATGAACAACCTCTTCTGCCAATCTGCCGACTCGTGCAACCACTCTGGAAGCAGGTACTCCGATGATGCCTTCCTCCCGTGCGGAGCGCCGAGCGCGACAAGCAAGACGCTGAGCGATGATGAGGAGACCATCAATGACTCGGTGAAATCGAATTCGCTCATTCCATACTTTGTCCGTATCTTGTGATGCCTCTCTCTCGTGTGAAGCGAAGAGCGAAAGCCTAGATCTAGGAGGTCTTTCTTGATCTGCTCAAGGTCTTCGCGCTTCCCGAAGAACGCGGTGTATGCCCCGTCTCCTGGTCTTGTCTTGGGTATCGTCCCGTCCCCAAAGACCATGCCGAGCAACTTGAGGAGGATCGGAAGTTTCTTGTGCGCGAGGGTAACCTCGTCCAATCCCAGTTTGGACAGGTGCGCGAGTATCTGCGATTGGCTATTCCCCCTCTGGGTGATTCCCATCCACTGCATCGCGTCCCTCAGTGCTTCACGCGAGATTATCTCTAGGTTGCCTCGAGCCGGGTCGGTCCGCTCCAAACCCTCAAGGCCTGAAGAAATGAGCGCGTCGTCGAGGGTGACGCCGCTTGCGGGGACCATTCCGCGCTGCGTCAGCAGGGGATGGTCGCCTGTTGCCTTGATTTCGTTGCCGCAAGACGTGGTGATTCGGTAGATTGTCTCGCCCTCTCTCCTTCTCATGAGCAACATGGCTCTCGTCGCTCTCTGTGTTCGTGAGTCGTCATCGACGGTAACAAAGCCGTCACGCTTGATGTCAATCGAGGAGATCCTTCGCCACGTTCCGTCCGAGTCGTAGACTTTCGAGTCTGGGTGGAGGCAGTTTATGTCGAAGCCGATCCCTCCTGGCGAGATGACCCCCTTCTCCGGGTCGAAGGCCGCGACGCCCCCTATCGGGAATCCGTACCCCCAGTGCGCGTCTGCCATGGCGTAGGAGTACTTCACGATTCCAGGGAGCATCGCCACGTTCGTGACCTGGTCGATCACGCCGGAGTCCATCGCCTCAAGGAGCTTCTTGGTCGCGTAGATCCGGGCGGGCACGTTCATCCCGGCCTTGTAGGATGTTGGTATCTCCCAGACGACGTCTGAGATTTGCTTCGCGTTTTTGATCTCTGTCATCTGCGGGCGAGGTCTCGGCCGCCCGCGCTTGCTGATTGGACTTAAGCCTTCTGCGCTCAGACTCCGTAAACCCTTCGGCGCAGGGGCGCAGATATACTGTCAAGTCATACTCGATTGTTGCGAGCGACGAAATGCCTTACGCAGCAATATTCAAGCGGTCTTGAAAGGATTCTCGGAGAATGCCTCTCTATCACCTACAACGCGATCCACTATGCCCAAGAGCACGGAATCGACAACAGGAAGGGGATGAAGGGGTTCTATCGGAGCCTGAAGGATACGAAGCTGCCTTCGTGCTACAAGGTAGCGGCTATCTGGAGGGCTTGCGAGGTCGTAGCGAGCAGGAAGAAGAGCTTGAATCGTGGTGCCAAGCTGAGACATCCTAAACCTCTCAGGCCCGTGATCTGCATGACATCTGGATTCTTCATTACCATGAAAGGTAGGCTGTTCGTCCCTCTCAGGCGTGATCAGTATTTCGATGTCCAACTCAACCATCACGTGACGGAGACGCTGGAGGGGAAGAAGGTGAGGAGCCTTACGATAACGCCGGGCTCACTGTCGTTATGCTACTCTGAGGACGTCGAGGCCGTGCCAGCAAGAACGGTCTATGGCGTGGACAGGAACGAGAAGAACCTGACCTTCGGAGACAGGGAGCGCGTGGTCCAAGTGGACATGGCGAAGGCCGTCAAGGTCAGGCAGACCACGAGAGAGATCATAAGCTCGTTCAGAAGGAATGACGTGAGGATCCGAAGGCGCCTCGCCCGCAAATATTGGACGAGGGCGAACCATAGGACGAACAGCCTGATGCACGCAGCGACTAACCTCGTCATAGAGACGGCCTCTAGGAACCGAGCCGGCATCGCCGTTGAAGACCTGACCGGCATCAACAAGATGTATCAAAGGGGCAACGGGCAGAGAACCGATCACCGGTTCAGGCTCAACTCGTGGCCACACTGGAGGGCGAAAAAGATGCTCGAATATAAGGCGGCATGGAACGGCGTGACACTGATCAAGCTCACGAAGTCTGAGACCTACGGCTCCTCATCGGAATGCTCGGCGTGTAGGGAGAAGCTCGACAGCCCTGAAAAGGGCGATGCAGAGCATGGAAGGATGCTGTGGTGTCAGGCGTGCGGGAGGTGGATAGACAGGGACGTGAACGCCGCTCTGAACCTGTCCACGAGGGGGCTGTCGAGGTTCGCCAGCTCCCGTCCCAAGTCACAGGAGGAGGAAGGTCGCTCGCAACAAGCTGACTTCACCTCTTCCGAGAGTAGGGAGAAAGGGTTGGCAGGTGAAGCCGTGAAGGGGAACGGGACGAAGACCCTAATCCTCAGAGTCGATGCCAGCAAGTTGATTCGTCGGCGTGAGCCAAGGAGTTGACAGAACCTGCGCTCAGATGTCGAGGACGACGGTCGCTTCCCACCGTCCGCGCTCTTCGTCGGGCTTCTTCACCCCGAACATGTGCATGGTGACGGCCTTCACGTCGTTCCTGAGGGCGTGCCTCCCTCTGTCGATCTCCTCTCCCCACATCTCGCAGGTCAGCCTCTTCTCCTTCCCCGGGAGGATCGAGACCTTGAACTCTTTGAAGAGGAGAGAGTCGACGTCCTTGATCACGATGAGCTCCGTCAGGAAGTCGTAGAGCAGCCTGTCGACGGTCGGAGACGTGACGTGTATCGTCCGCTCGACCCGCCCCACGACGGTCCTCCTGTCCACCATAACCTCTGTGAGGGCCCTCGCGGCTGACTCGAACATGACGGGCAGAGAGTCGCCCCGCGCGACGAACGCGATGTCGGCGAGGGCGATGTTGGAAAGGAACCTGAAATCGGAGTGGCGTCTACCCGCGCTGACCAACAGCCCGACGCGGCTCCCGGCCTTTATGAACGTGCGTCCGGTCGCGGGGGCATCTTGGGCGGCCAATACGCTTTTCACGCCGGGGGCGGGGGGACCCGCATTTGACGAGCTCGGGTCGCGAGGCCGCAATGGGCAGGGCGATGCTCCCCGAGAGGGCAGGGAAGGTCGAGTACGAGCCCGCCGCCAGCCTCGCCCTCGAGGAGGCCCTCTTCCTGAAGAATGAGGGCGTCATCCTGAGGGTGTGGGAGAACAGCGAGTCTGTGATCATCGGGCGCGCCCAGCTTGCGCGCTTCGAGACCGACGTCGGGTACTGCCAGGCTCATGGGATCCCTATCGTGAGGCGCTTCACCGCGGGAGGCACGGTCTACAACGGGCCGGGGAACCTGAACTGGTCGCTCTTCGTGGCCAGGGGAGTAGACTCGGGGTCGCTCAGGTACGAGTCGAGCCCCCACGCGATCTTCCGCATCGCGTCAGGGCCGCTCATCTCCGCCCTGGCCGCGTCGGGGGTGGGGGCGAGGCTCGACCCGCCCAACAGGATCCTCACGGATGATGGGAAGATATCAGGCATGGCGGCCTACGTCTCGAGGAAAGGGTTCCTCTGCCACGGGACGCTCCTGGTCGGGGCAGACCTCAGGAGGGTCAAGACCCTGACCACGCCGTCGGCGGAGGCGATAGCGAGGAAGTACACGAGGAGCCACGACATGAAGACCGCCAACGTGGCGCTGGACGTAGATTCGTTTATTCGCACCTTGGCCGGCACTCTCGCCGACGAGAGCGACTTGACACTAGACACGGCGAAGCCCGATGGGAAGGAGCTCGAGCTCATGGGGGAGCTCCTCGCGACCCGCTACGGCGACGAGGCGTGGAACCTCGGCGACCCGTTCGCGTGGGGCGACAAGGTCGCGGCCGCGATGGTGAGATAATAGATGGAAGACCAAGAAGTCACGCTCGAGGAGATAGAGAGGGCGGCGTCCGTCCTCAAGGGAGTCACCCGCGTGACTCCCCTCGACCGCTCGAACACGCTCAGCGAGCACACAGGCATCGACCTCTACCTGAAGATGGAGAACTTCCAACGGTCAGGGTCGTTCAAGATGCGCGGCGCCTACTACAAGATCCACTCCCTCTCCGACTCTGAGAGGAAGAGAGGGGTCGTGGCGGCCTCGGCGGGCAACCACGCGCAGGGGGTGGCGCACGCGGCGACCCTGTTGGGGGTCAAATCGACGATCGTGATGCCCGAGAGCGCCTCGCCCGCCAAGATTGATGCGACGAAAGGGTACGGTGCGAGGGTCGTCCTGCACGGGGCGGGCTTCGAGGACGCCCTCGAGATGGGGCGGGAGATAGCGCGAAAGGAGGACGCGACCTTCATCCACGCCTTCGACGACCCGATGGTCGTCGCGGGGCAGGGGACGGCCGGCCTTGAGATGATGGAGGCGGCGCCGGAGCTGCAGACCATCGTCGTGGCCATAGGAGGGGGAGGGCTCATCTCCGGGGTGGCGGTCGCTGCGAAGAGCATCAAGCCCTCCATCAAGGTGGTGGGAGTCCAGTCAGAGGCGTTCCCGAGCATGTACATGGCGTTCAAGACGGCGAAGATGGTGCCCTACAAGACGCAGGAGACCATCGCAGACGGCATCGCGGTCAAGCAGCCCGGGAAGCTCACCTACAAGCTTATCAGGAAATACGTCGACGACGTGGTGCTGGTCAGCGACACGGACATCGCCAGCGCCATATTCTTCATGCTGGAGAGGATGAAGGTCGTCGCGGAGCCTGCCGGGGCCGCGAGCGTCGCGGCGTGCATGGCCGGGCTGGTGAAGGCGAGGGGCGAGAAGTGCGCCACGGTGGTGAGCGGCGGCAACATCGACATGTACCTCCTCGACCAGATAGTCACGAAGGTCCTAGAGAAACAGCACAGGCTCCTCAGGGTCAGGATACTCATCTCCGACAAGCCCGGGGCGCTGAAGGACATCATCGAGGTGATAGCCCAGTCGAGGGCTCACGTCATCAGCATCGAGCACGACCGGGTGGGCGAAGGCGTCCCGATAGGCAAGGCCGAGGTGATCCTCAACCTGGAAACGCAGAACGCCCAGCACACCAAGACGCTGATCTCGGCGTTCGGCAAGTCCAGGCTCAAATACAAGGTCGAGAGCTGAGGCTCAGTCAGCTCGGCCGTGGAGGGCCTTTATCTCCCTCAGAGCCCCCGAGATGACCCTTATCGAGCCGAGGTAGTCCGGGATGTCCACGAACTCATTCTCAGTGTGCCCGAGGTTCGAGTCGGCCGGGCCGTAGGTCAAGCAGGGGATGCCCATCCTCTCTGCGAGCGTGTTCATGTCCCCGGTCCCGGTCTTGTGGGTCAGGACGGGACGAGAATTGAGGGTCTTGAGTATCGAGCGCTGGAAGCTTCTCACCACCACCGAGTCGAGCGGGGCGTCGTATGGCTCTGTGGACCCGTCGAACTCGACTTTGGCGTCTATCCCCCCCTTCATCATGGCGTACCCGTCGACCACTGCGGCGAAGTCCTCTTTCACCCGCGCCGATTTCATCCCAGGCGGGATGCGGACGTCGAAGGTCATCTCGCATTTCTTCGGGACGACGTTCGAGTAGGAACCCCCTTTGATGACTGTGAGCGAGGCGCTCAGAGACCTATAGTGGTTGCCCTCCACCGTGTTCTTCTTCTCGAATTCCTTGATGAGCGACATGATTTCCAAGGACTCGTCCACCGCGCTCGGGTGGGCCCACGAAGACGATGCGTGTCCACCATCGGTCCGGACGGTTATCCTGGCGGCTGTCCTCCCGCGGTACCCCACCGTGATCCTCCCGGCCCCGGCAGGCTCGCCGAAGACCGCGTAGTCGTAGTCCCCTCCCGAGTCGATGAGGGTCCCGACCCCGAGGCTGTCCCCCTCCTCCCTCGTGACGCACGCCATGGTCACCTTCATCCCTTCGGGAGCGGCACCTCCGCTGACCGCGGACATCATCGCGCACATGGGCGATTTCGCGTCGGCGGCGCCTCTGCCGTGGACCCGGTCGCCCTCGACTCTGACCTTGAGGAACCCCGGCACGGTGTCCATGTGGCCGCAGAGCAGGACGTGCGGGTGGCCGCTCCCCACCTCGCCTATGGCGTTGCCCGCCTTGTCTGTCCTGACATTCTTGAATCCCCGCTGGCGCATGCGCTCCCTCAGCAGCTTTGAGAGCTTCTCCTCCTTGGTCGAGACCGAGTAGGTCCTCAGAGTCTCGAGCAGCAAATCGACGGAGGGGTCTTTCCTGTTGGTCATCTTGCCACCTTTGGTCCTCGTGTGAGCCCGCTAGCCAGCGCTATCACGTCATCGCTTGTCGAGCGCCGCGAGGTATTCGACGGCGAGCCCGGGGATGTCGATGCCGGTCGCTGGGACGCTGTTCTTGAACTCCGTGGTGTTGTTGACCTCGTGGCAGACGAGCCCGTCGGCTGACTCCATGAGGTCTACGCCCACGAAGCGGCCTTCAACCGCCTTGGCTGCCTTCACTGAGATGTCGTCTATCTCCTTCGTGATCTTGCAGGGCTCGGCCTTCCCTCCCCTCGCCGTGTTGGTGCGCCAGTCCCCGGCGGAGGTGCGGTAGATCGCTGCGACGGTCCTGTCGCCGATGACGAACGTCCTGATGTCGCGAGGCGGCCTCTCCACGTACTTTTGGAGGTAGTAGACCTGGTAGCTCGGGTGCATGTACTCCCTGTCCTCGATGACGGCTTTTGCAAAGTCCTCGTCCTTGAGGAGGGCCGACAGCCGCCCCCAGCTGCCGATTGCGGGCTTCAGGACGGCTGGATAGCCCAGTTTGCCGATGGCGCGCATGGCCCCCTCCTCGGTGAACGCGACGTGCGTCTCCGGGGTCGGGATGCCCGCCTTTTTCAGCGCGAGGCTGCAGAGGAGCTTGTCGCTCGAGTTCCACGCCGTGCGGAAGGAGTTGACCACCGTGTGCCCCGCAGCTTCTAACGCGGCGGTGGAGTAGAGGTTCCTGTAGTGGCTGACGCACCTTTGGAGGACGATCTTCTCCCCTATCTTCGGGTCGGAGCCTCCCCCGGTGAGGCTTATCTCCATCTCCTTCAAGTCGACCATTGTCGCCTTGACGCCCCTCTTATCGGCCGCTTGCGCGATGGCCTTCTCCTCCCACCTGATTACGTCGTAGAGCAGAGCAAACGAAGCCGTAGCCCTTACTCGCCCCAGTCCTCTTGCTCTTTCTCTGCTGGTTTCAGTGTGACGAGCCCGGACGCCTCGTCCTTCTTGACTTCGTAGGAGGCGCCGCAGTCCTTGCAGCTCACGATCTCGCCCTGGATGGCGTCGCTTGGAATCGTCAGCGGAGCATCGCATTCCTCGCAGTTCGTCAGTGACTCACCCTGGATTCCTTTACCCGCTCGATGACCGATAATATTTAACGATTGTTTAGGGTGCGAACCGATTCATGAGCGGCAGGAGCCGGCTGGATCCCCGCCGCAGCGCTTAGAGCCCTGTCTCATCTAGTGGAAGGCCCCCATTGCACGGGCCAACAGAGCGAAGCCAGGTAGTCGGGTGGCCGAGGGTTAAGCGGCAAGAAAGCTGACCAAGACTATCACCGCAATGACGAGCAGCACGATGCCGATGATGACGTAGACGAGTCCCTTCCAATTGAAAGACTCCGGATACCAGTCGGGTTGTTCCTCGGTCACTCCAGCCCCATCCCAAAGACGAGGCTATTACCGTTGCAGGCTTGTCCCGGGTCTAGCTGGACGAACCTTCTTCACAGTAGTTCCTCCATCGATTGATAGTCGCGGCGTGCGAGCGAACAAGGTTCTAGGCGGTTTTGCGATCTTCGTTTCTTTTCAGCGAATCGTCCTCAGGACTATCGTCGTCTCGGTCTTCAGGACTCCCTCGAGCCTCCTGATCTCCTCGACGCACTTGTTCACTTCAGCGATGCTCTCGCCCTTGATTATCGCTGCTATGTCGAAGGGGCCGGTCGTCTCGTAGATCGTCTCGACCCCATTCACGGACTTGAGCTTCTTGCTGACGTCGGCGGTGGGGGCGGACGGGCTGACGGACACGTAGGTGATGGCGCTGGTCGCCGTCTTCGGCTCGTCGACGTCGATGGTGAACCTCTTGATTGTGCCCTCTTTCACAAGGTTCGAGATCCTCCTCCTTACGGCCGCTTCGGAGAGGTCCACCTTGGAGGCGATGTCGACGAACGCCGCCCTAGAGTCCTGCCGCAGTATCTGTAGTATCTGCTCGTCGGTCTTATCCAACGCCGCTGGCACCGCCCTCACCACGCGCTCGCCGCGCCTCTTCCGCGGCGATGGCGTCCCCGAGTATCCGAACGGATTTGTCAATCTGGCGTTCGGTTATCACCAGAGGAGGTAGCATCCTGACTATGGTGCGACCGGAATAGGTGAAGATCGCCCCTGTCGACATGGCGTCGTTGAGCAGCTGCTGTATGTCGACCCTCAGCTCGAAGGCCAGCATCAGCCCGAGCCCTCTCGCCTCTCTCGTGAGCTGGTGCTCTTTGCCCATCGCTTTCAGCTTGTCCAAGAACAGCCTCCCCTTCTTTTTGGCCTGCGAAGGAAGGTCATTGTCCAGGATGTATCTTAGCGTGGCCGTCCCTGCAGCGCACGCGAGAGGGTTGCCCCCGAACGTGCTCGTAGCCTCGCCCTTCTTCAGCGAGTTGAGGATATCGGCCCTCGTCACTGTGGCACCTATGGGGACGCCGCCAGCCAGCCCCTTGGCCGCGGTCATGATGTCAGGGACGACGCCCCAGTTCTCCATCGCCCAGAGCTTCCCAGTCCTTCCCAGTCCTGTCTGTATCTCGTCGGCTATTAGCAAGAGGCCCTTCTTGTCGCAGATTTCGCGGACTCCGCGAAGATACCCTTTCGGCGGGAGCACGATGCCTCCCTCGCCCTGGATGGGCTCGACTATGACCGCCCCGATGTCAGAGTCGATCTCTCGTTCGAGGGCGTCGAGGTCGCCGTTCTCGACGTGCTTGACTCCCTGGAGGAGGGGCTCGAAGGGCTCCCGGTATCTCTTGCTCCATGTGGCGGAAAGCGCCCCGGCGGTCTTTCCGTGATAGGCTCCCTTCATCGCGACGAGACCTTTCTTCCCGGTGACCTTCCTCCCGAGCTTTATCGCGACCTCGACCGCCTCGGCGCCGCTGTTGGAGAGGAATGCCGCGTCGAGGCCCTTGGGCGAGCAGGACGTGAGGGTCTCCAGGAACTCGGCCCGCGCGTCGTTGTAGAGGGAGCCGTGGCAGGTGATCAGCTTCTTGGCTTGGCGGTTTATCGCGGCCACGACCTGGTCGTTCGAGTGTCCCACTATCGCGACCCCGTAGCCCCCCATGCAGTCCAAGTACTCGCGGCCCTTGTCGTCCCAGACCAGCGCACCCTTGCCGCGGACTATCGCGACGGGGAACTTCTGGTAGGTGTGGGGGCCGTGCGCGTCCTCGGTCGCGATGATGTCGAGCTTCTTCTTGGTTACCAATTCTACCACTATGCCCTCGACATGACGGTGCAGCCCTTGTGCATAAGGGCGTTCGAAAGGGGTTCGGGGCCGAAACCGGAGGCGATTATCGCCTCGCCCACGCCTGCCTCGACCGCCTCGACGCCCGCGAGTATCTTCTTCTGCATGCCGAACCCAGTCTTCGGGAGGAGCTCGCGCGCCTCTTCCGGGGTCAGCTTCTCGACCACCTTGCCGTCCATGAGGAAGCCCTTGACGTCCGTCAAGAAAAGGACGGCGTCGGCATGGACGCCCATCGCGATGAATGCCGCGGCCCTGTCTGAATCGACGTTCAGCGGCTCCGCCTCCTCGCCCATCGCCACGGGCGAGATGACCGGGACCACTCCCCGCTCGAGGAGCGCCTCTATCACGGGCCCGCCGGCCGACTGCATCTTCCCGGTGTAACCCCCCTCAATCGCGACCTTCCTCCCCCTCTCGTCGATTATCAAGAGCTTCTTCTTCCGCGTTGCGCGCAGCACTCCTCCGTCAAGCCCGCAGAGCGAGACGGCGGTTATCCCGCCCCGCTCGAGGATTTCCACGAGCTTCTTCGCGATGAGCCCGCACATGACCATCGTGAAGATCTCGACTGTCGCCCTGTCCGTGTACCTGCTCTTCATGCCGTCTGGAGACACGACGAAACGCTGCTCCTTGCCCAGCTTCGTGGCGATCTCCGTCACGACGTCGCCTCCTCCGTGGACGAGGACGACCTGGTTCGTCTGGACCAGCTTCTTCAGGTCGGCCATGAAATCGGGCGGTATCTCTCCCTTGACTATGTCTCCGCCTAGCTTCACCACTGTTCTCATGGATTACACCGGGTGGAGCGGGGCGGCGGCTATCCCTTGCTTCTCGTCGAGCCCCAACATGAGGTTCATCACCTGCACCGCGTTGCCGGCAGCCCCTTTGAGCAGGTTGTCGATCGCCCCTAGCGCGACTATCCTGTGCCCCCTCTCGTCGATCTCGAACCCGATGTCGCAGAAGTTCGACCCGATGACGACCTTTGGGTCAGGCAGCCGGAAGGGCCCCTGCTTGTCCTTGACCATGCGGATGAACGGCTGACCGTTGTATAGCGAGCGATACATCTTCCAGACGGTGGAGTTCTGGACGTCTCCCTCGTAGAAGACGTGGCAGGTCGAGAGTATCCCCCTGACCATGTTAATCGCGTGGGCTGACATCGAGACCGTGACCTTCGAGCCCGAGAGCCCGCTCATCACCTGCTCGATCTCCCCGCTGTGTCTGTGACCCACCGGCTTGTATGGCCGGACGACCCCGTACCTCTCGGAGAAGTGGGTCGCGAGCGACGGCTTGCCTCCTGAGCCGGAGGAGGCTATCTTCGCGTCCACTACCACGTGGTCCTTGTCTATCTTGACCTCCTTCTGCTTGAAGAGCGGTGCGAGGGCGAGGATCGAGGTTATCGCCATGCACCCCGGCGAGGCGGCAAGGCTGGCGCCCTTGATCTCGTCCTTGTTCAGCTCTGGGACGGCGTAGACGAACTTCTCGAGCATCTCCGGCGCAGGGTGCTTGAAGCCGTACCACGTCTCGTAATCGGCGGGATTCTTCAGGCGGAAGTCGGCGCTCAGGTCGACCACCTTCACACCGGTCTTGATGAGCTGCGGCAGGAACTTCATGGACTCGCCGTGAGGGAGCGCGGTGAAGATCAGGTCCGCCCCCCCAGATACCTTCGAGAGGTCGTTGCCGACGAACTGCATGTCGGTCACCCCCCTCAAGTTTGGGTGGACGCGGAAGAGGTACTCGCCGGCGTATCTCCTTGAGCTCGCGAAAGCCAGCTCAACCTTGCCGTGCTCGAGAAGGAGCCGCAGGAGCTCGCCTCCGGCGTACCCTGACGCGCCCAAGACGCCTACGCGGACCATTATCTCTTCGCCTCCCGCATTACGTACTCTATCATCTTCTTCGCGATCCGGTGCTCGGTCGCTCCCTGCGCCCCCTTGAACTCGACTGTGTTGTTGACCTCGTGGACGGTGTAGCCCTCGTCCTTCGACTCCATGGCGTCGACCCCGAGGATGCCGCCGCCCACGGCCTTCGCGGCCCTCAGCGTGATGTCCTCGATCTCCTTGTTGAGCCTGAACGCGGTCGTGGTCCCTCCCCTCGCGACGTTGGTGCGCCACTCGCCCTTCGGGGCGTTCCTGTAAACCGACGCTATCACCTCGTCGCCCGCGACGATCAGGCGGATGTCGCGCGGCGGCCGCTTGACGAACTCCTGGATGTAGTACATGTGCTCGACCGGGCTCTGCATCGACTCGCGGTACTCGACGATCGTTCCGAGGGTCTGTGGCTCCTTCGCGATGTCGACCATCCTCCCCCAGCTCCCCGTGAACGGCTTGATGACCACCGGGTAGCCCACCTTCTCGGCGGTCTCGAAGACCGACTCTGAGGAGAGGGCGACGAAGGTCTTTGGGGTCGGGACGCCGGCCTTGGCAAGGAGCATCGACGTCACCAGCTTGTTCCCGCATGCCTCGGAGACCTTTGTGGAGTTGATGACCTGTATCCCGAAGTTCTCAAGGATCCTCGTGAGGAAGGCGGACCGGTAGTAGCTGATGCACCTCTGGAGGACGATGTCCCCGAAGCCGTTCGTGATCCTCTTGCCTGTCACGTTGAACGCGAGCTTCCTCACGTCGATGAGCTCGGACTTGCAGCCTGCCTTCCCGGCCTCGTTCTTCAGCTCCTTTTCCTCGATGCGCAGCCTGTCGAAGGTTATTGAGAGCTTCAAGGTGCGCTATTCGCCCCAGTCTTCCTCGGCGACCTCTGCCGGCTTGAGCTTGACGATGCCCTTGGCTATAGACTCCACCTCGTAGTCGGAGCCGCACTCCTTGCACTTCACTATCTCTCCGACGATGGCGTCGTCTGGGACGTTGATGTCTGCATCGCACTCTTCACATTTTGTCTTCAGCTAGCTTCTCACCTCTCGTTTCAGATACGAGCGCACTTCGTTTCGAAGACTGATACTGGATTCATTGAGTTTGTTCTCTTTCTCTTCGAGCCAATTGCTTAGTTTTTCTATTTCTTTCTCGTTCTGCACAACCTGCCGTCTGGTGAACTTTGGGTTCGCCCCACCGGCACTTCCGATAAGCCTCAGGGTTTTGAGTGCATCGAGCACCGCCAGAAGACGCGCTTTATCAATCTTTATCGCGCGGCCGGTCACCTTCTTGCTTACCTCGCCGAGGAAGTCGTCGGCGGCCTCCTCCAGGGACATCTCCTTCTCTATGGCGATGCGGACGAGCTCTCCGACGATCTGGTGAGCCTGGCGGAATGGGACCCCATGGGCTCGGACCAGCTCGTTCGCTAGCTCGGTCGCGGTAGACATGTCTCCCGTCACCGCCGCCTTCAGCCTCTCCTCTTCGAAGTCTGCGGTGGCAAGCATCCCCGCCATGAGGGAGACCGACGATGTGGCGTCGTCGAGGGCCCGCCACAGGTGGGGCGTGATCTCCTGAAGGTCGAGGTTGTACGCGTTGGGAAGGGCCTTCGCTATCGTGAACGCCGCGGTGGCCTCGCCGATCACCGACCCGCACTTCGCGCGGATGGTCTCGGCCACGACCGGGTTCTTCTTCTGGGGCATCATGCTGCTGGTCGCGGAGTACTCGTCGCCGAGCTCGACGAATCCGAACTCGCTGGAGCTCCACAGGATGAGCTCCTCCGCAATCTTGCTCAAGTCCACCATGAGGATCTCCAGGTCGGCGAGGGTCTCGAGGACGAAGCTCCGCGAGGAGACCGCGAACATGGAGTTGTTGACAAGGCCGTCGAACCCGAGCCGGTCGGCGACAGAAACCCTGTCGACATTCACGGAGGTCCCTGCGAACGCTGCCGCCCCCATGGGGGAGAGGTTCACGCGCCCGTAGAGCTGTGTCAGGCGCTCGACGTCCTCGGCGACCGCCTCGAAGTGGGACTGCATGTGGTGGGAGACGGTCGTAGGCTGGGCGCGCTGCAGGTGCGTGTATCCTGGGAGCGGGAGCTGTCCGTACCGGGCCATGACGCGCACTATGGAGGTCAGGAGGGCCTTCGCTTCATCGAGCAGGTGCAGCACCCGGGCTCGGGTCTCCATGCGCAGGGCGGTCGCGACCTGGTCGTTCCTGCTCTTCCCGAGGTTCAGGAAGCCTGCGGCGTCCATCCCGATCGATTCGACGGCCTTCTGCTCCAGCCAGTGGTGCACGTCCTCGGTCGAAGGGTCGACCTTCATGTGGTCGGGGAGCTTGTCGAGGAAGCGGAGGCAGGCCGCCCCCTCCTCCTTCCCCACCTCGCCAGAGCGCAGAAGCGAGAGCATGTGGGCCTTGTTGATGGCGACCACGTGTCGGCTCAGCGGACCGTCAAAGCTGACCGAGGACGTGAAGTCGTTGGCCTTCTTACTCGAGCGCTTGACTCTGCTTCCTCTCAGTATGTTGTCCACGTCTTGTCCCCCCGTTGTCGCCCCTTGATCGCGCGATCGCGTTGGCCGCTGTGCGAGATTGAAGGCCCCAGAGCTCGATGAAGCCTACCGCCGAATTCTGGTCGAAGGTCGACTCTTTGGAGTAGGTCGAGAGCTTCAGGCGGTAGAGGGAGTTCGGCGACGATCTCCCCACCACCCTCATGCTGCCCTTGTGGAACTTGAGCTTGACCTTTCCTGACACCCTCCGTTGGGTCATCTCGATGAAGCTGTCGAGGTCGAACCGGAGCGGCTCCATCCAGAGGCCCGAGTAGACGAGCCATGACCACTCCCGCTCGACCGCGACCTTGAACGCGAGCTCGTTCCGCGTCAGGACGAGCTGCTCCAGGTCCCTGTGCGCCTCGATGATCGCTAGGGCTCCCGGACACTCGTACACCTCCCGGGACTTTATCCCGACGAGGCGGTCCTCGATGTGGTCTACTATCCCGTAGGCGTGCTTCCCCCCGAACTCGTTGACCTGCTGTATGAGCTCGATGCCGTCGAGCCTCCGCCCGTTGAGCGAGACTGGCACCCCCCTGTCGAAACCTATCTCGAGGTGGCCGGGGGCGTTCGGCGCAGCATCGACCGACGAGACCCACTCGAAGGCGCTGGCGGGCGGCTCGGTCTCCGGGTCCTCTAGAGGCCCGCTCTCGATCGACCGCCCCCACAGGTTCTGGTCGGTGCTGAAGATCGACTTCTTCGGCTCGATGTTGATCCCGTGCTTCTTGGCGTACTTTATCTCGTTGTCCCGGCTCATGTTCCACTCCCTGACCGGCGCGATCACCTTGATGCTCGGGTTGAGGGAGCGCACCGTGACGTCCATCCTCACCTGGTCGTTGCCTTTTCCGGTGCAGCCATGGGCGACGGCGTACGCCCCTTCACGCTCTGCCACCTCGACGAGCTTCGTGGCGATGAGGGGCCGGCCGAGCGCTGTTGCGAGCGGGTATTTTCCTTGATACATCCCGTTGGCCTTTATCGAGGGTTGGACATAGCCCGTCACGAACTCCTCGCGGACGTCCATCTGGTAGTGCTTGACCGCGCCTGTCGAGTACGCCCGCTCCTCTATCTCCCGGAAGTCCTCAAGTTGCCCTAGGTTGAGCGTGAGCGTGATGACATCGGCGTCGAATTTCTCCTGGAGCCACTTTATCGAGACGGAAGTGTCCAGCCCACCAGAATAGGCCAACACTATCTTCTGCTTCAAGGATGTTTTTCGGACCCTCGCTGAAATCCTTTTATAGATTTTGGCCAGCAACGTCCCAATTCAGGGTGCTCTTGACACGAAATCGGTCACGCCGGGCGCTATAATCGCCGCAGTGAGGGACGAGATCAGCTACGACCTCTCCATCCAGGACGCCCTGGCCAGGGACTACGCAAACATCAGCGCGATATCAAGGATGCTGCAGCCTAGGATCGAGGAGAGGCTCGGGAAGGACGTGAACGTGGAGAGCGTGATCACGTCGCTGAAGAGGCTGAAGGGGACTTACTCGCCAGCCTCTGGGGAGATCAGGGCGATAATAGCCGACAGCGTCGTCAACGTGAGGACCAACGTCTCGAAGATCTCGGTCGAGAAGACGCGGAAGACCCTGGAGGTAGTCAGCTCCCTTATCGCGAGCCATTCGCAGGACTTCTTGCACGTCTCCGAGAGCATATCCAACATCACGCTCATCTTCGACCAGAAGCTCCACAAGAAGGTGAGGACCAAGCTCTCCGACTCTGTCATATTGGAGGAAGGGGACGACTACGCAGCGATAATCGTCCAGAGCCCGCTGGAGATCACCAACACCCCGGGGTGCCTCATCAACTTCTACAACCAGATAGCGAGGAGGCACGTCAACATCGAAGACACGGTCAGCTGCCACACCGACACCATCATCGTCGTGAAGATGAAGGAAGTCGGCAAGGCCTTCACCGCGCTCACCGACCTCATCTCCGAGGAGCGGAAGAGGATCGAGGAGAACGGGCGAGCGTGAATCTGCTAATCGGCCATGATTTCGAGATGATGCTCTGAATTTGGTCAAAGAGTTTAAAAAAGGAACAAGCGGAACTTTTCTTCTTTAAGAGACGTGATGGAAAAACCTGAGGGGAGCGGGCCCGCGGTTCTGCTTCTTGAGGACGGGACACTCTTCCTCGGGAAGGGTTTCGGTGCCGAGGCGACCGTGGTCGGCGAGCTGGTCTTCAACACAGGGATGGTCGGCTATCCCGAGTCCATGACGGACCCCTCATACGCAGGCCAGGTGCTATCCTTCACGTACCCGCTGATCGGCAACTACGGTGTTCCGAGCGCGCAGGACAAGGACGTCTTCGGGCTCCCCAGATACTTCGAGTCCGGCGGGATCAAGGTGACGGGCATAGTAGTCCAAGAGTACTGCCAGAGGCCGAACCACTGGGCCTCTGTCCAGACGCTGTCGGGCTGGATGGAGGGGGAGGGCGTCCCGGGGATAGAGGGAGTCGACACTCGCGCGCTGGTCACGACGATAAGGGAGAGGGGCGTGATGATGTGCGCGCTCACGAACGGCCCTGAGGTGGCCAACAGAAGAGAGCTAAGGAGGCTCTTGGAGAAGGCCGCGAGATACGACTCCGTGGACTTTGTGAAGCGGGTGTCCGTGCGCAAGGCCGAGACCTACGGCGAGGCCGAGAAGAAGATAGTCGTGATCGATTGCGGCGTGAAGGAGAGCATAATCAGGAACATGCTGGGAAGGGGCTACGCGGTCGTGAGGATGCCCTTCGACTCGTCCTACGCGGACGTCATGAGGCACGACCCTGCGGGCGTGATAGTGAGCAACGGCCCGGGCGACCCGCGCCTATGCGTCGAGACGGTCAAGACCACCGCGAGGCTCGTCGACTCGGAGGTCCCAGTTCTCGGGATATGCCTGGGCGAGCAGGTGCTCGGGATGTCTCAGGGGGGAGAGACTTACAAGCTCAAGTACGGCCACCGAGGACAGAACAAGCCGGTGGTAGACCTCGTCTCAGGAAGGGGCTACGTCACCAGTCAGAACCACGGCTACGCGGTCGACCCGAAGAGCCTCTCCAAGACTGACCTCAAGCCCTGGTTCGTCAACGGCGACGACAAGAGCGTCGAGGGCCTGGTCCACGCGAGCAGGCCCGCCATCGCGGTCCAGTTCCATCCGGAGGCCGCGCCCGGCCCCTATGACACCGAGTTCGTGTTCGACAGGTTCACAGAGATGATTCTGTCTCAGAAGAAGAGCGTGGTAGGTGAGAGAGTTCGAAGCATGAAAGCGTGAAGAGCGCGCTGGTGTTGGGCAGCGGGGCAATAAAGATCGGAGAAGCAGGCGAAAGCCGTTGAATAGACGGCCGCCATTTCGACTACTCCGGTAGCCAATGCCTCAAGGCCCTGAGGGAGGAGGGGATACGCTCCATCCTGGTCAACCCGAACATCGCCACGATACAGACCGACGATAGGATGGCGGACAAGATCCACTTCCTGCCGGTCAACCCCGATTTCGTCACCGACGTCATCGAGAAGGAGCGGCCCGACGCCATCCTCCTCGGGTTCGGCGGGCAGACCGCCCTCAACTGCGGCGTCGGGCTCTCGCGGCTGGGCGCTCTCACAAAGTACGGGGTGAAGGTGCTGGGGACGCAGATCAAGGGCATCGAGATCACCGAGGACCGCGAGCTCTTCAAGGAGACCATGCTCGGCATCGGCATCGCCTGCCCAAGGAGCAAGCCCGCCTACTCCCTGGAAGAGGCGCACGCCGTGGTGAAGGAGATAGGATACCCCGTGATATTGAGGGTGGCGTACACCCTCGGCGGGAGGGGCGGCGGGGTCGCGCGGAACGAGAGGGAGCTCGACGAGATCGTCCAGAGGGGGCTCAACCTCAGCATGGCGCACCAGGTCCTCATCGAGGAGTACATCGGCCAGTGGAAGCAGATCGAGTACGAGGTGATGCGCGACGCCGACGACAACGGGCAGATAGTCTGCAACATGGAGAACGTCCTCAGCATGAGGGTTCACACCGGGGACAACATAGTCGTCGCGCCCTCTCAGACTATAACGAACCGCGAGTACCACATGCTCCGGTCACTCTCCCTCAAGGCCGCGAGGAAGTGCGAGATCGTCGGGGAGTGCAACATGCAGTTCGCCCTCGACCCCAAGTCCGAGACGTATCGCGCCATCGAGATCAACGCCCGGCTCTCGAGGTCGTCGGCCCTCGCGTCCAAGGCGACGGGGTACCCCATCGCATACATCGCGGCGAAGATCTGCCTGGGATACTCACTGACAGAGCTGAAGAACAAGGTGACCGGCGTCACGACGGCCATGTTCGAGCCCTCGCTCGACTACGTCGTCCTGAAGATGCCGAGATGGGACACGAAGAAGTTCGAGGGCGCCTCTAGGGCGATAGGCACGGCCATGAAATCGATAGGCGAGGTGATGGCGATCGGCCGGGGCTTCGAGGAGGCCATCCAAAAGGCCGCGAGGATGCTGAACATCAGGTACGACGGGGTGATACGGCGCCTCCTCGAGGAGGACGACCTGGAGGTCCTGAAGGCACGGCTGAGGAACCCCACCGACCAGATAATCTTCGACGTGGTCGAGGCGCTGATGGTCGGGGTCCCAGAGGACGAGGTCGCGAGGCTCAGCGTGATTGACCCCTGGTTCATCAGCAAGCTGAAGAACATCGTGGACGCCTACCGCAGGGTCGAGCTGAGGGGGCGGGAGGGCGTGGACCGCGACCCCGCGGTGCTCCTGGAAGCCAAGCGCCTCGGCTTTTCCGACAAGCAGGTCGCGAACGCGGTCGAGATCGACGAGGACGACGTCCGCGCGATGAGGGAGAGGATGGGAATCACACCTCACGTGAAGGCGATCGACACCCTGGCAGCGGAGTGGCCTGCGCGCACGAACTACCTCTACGTGACCTACAACGCCTCGACCGACGACGCGAAGCCGAGCGACAAGAGGAAGGTGATAGTCCTCGGCGCCGGACCCTACAGGATAGGGAGCTCCGTCGAGTTCGATTGGGGGACGATGAACATGGCGTGGGCGCTCAAGGAGAGCGGGAAGGTCGACGAGATCATCGTCGTGAACTGCAACCCGGAGACGGTCTCCACCGACTTTGACATGAGCGACAGACTCTACTTCGAAGAGCTGACCGCGGAGCGGGTGCTCTCCATCTACGAGAGGGAGAAGCCGATGGGCGCCGTCCTTTGCGTCGGGGGCCAGACACCGAACGACCTCGCGCTCGAGCTCGACAAGAAGGGCGTCAACGTGATGGGCACGAGCGCCGACTCGATAGAGAGGGCGGAGGACAGGGAGAGGTTCGCCTTCCTGCTCGACAGGATAGGGATCCCCCAGCCAGAGTGGGGAAGCTTCAGGTCGATGAAGCAAGCCCGGGAGTTCTGCGACAAGGTGGGCTACCCCGTCATAGTAAGGCCGTCGCACGTCCTGAGCGGGTCGGCCATGAGGGTGATCTGGGGCAGCAGGGAGCTGGAGAGCTTCTTGGTGAAGGCCGCTGAGGTCAACCCGAACTACCCAGTCACGATAAGCAAGTTCATCGAGGACGCAAAGGAGGTCGAGGTCGACGGCGTCTCGGACGGGGAGACCACTGTCATCGGCGCGATCATGGAGCACGTGCAGAAGGCAGGGGTCCACTCTGGGGACGCGATCATGACGATACCCACGGTCTCCGTCAGCAAGGCCGCGAAGTCGAAGATACGCGAATACACCCGGGCCATCGCGAAGGAGCTGGGGGCGAAGGGACCGTTCAACATCCAGTACCTGTGTGTCAAGGACGGCGTGGAGGTGATAGAGTGCAACCTCCGCGCGTCGAGGTCGCTCCCCTTCGTCTCGAAAGCGACGGGCACGAACCTGATCAAGCTCGCGGCCTCCGTCATCCTGGGCGGGACGCTGGAAGGGATGGGCGACGTTCCCGAGCCCAAGCAGTTCGCGGTCAAGGCGCCTCAGTTCTCGTTCATGCAGATTGAGGGAGCGGAGCCTACCGTAGGCGTGGAGATGCGCTCTACCGGAGAGGTGGCGTGCTTCGGCGACACGCTCGCGGAGGCGATGAGCAGGGCGCTAATCGCTTCTGGCCTCAAGATCCCCTCGAAGGGAGAGACGGGGATAATCCTCGCGGACGAGAAATCCGAGCTGGACGAGGCGAAGGCCCTCGTCGAGGAGTTCGAGAAGGCGGGGATAGGCTTCGTCACGATAGAGTCCCTCGCCCCCTACCTCGGCGACATGACGAAGGTCGAGTCGCTCGACGCGATGCTTGAGATGATCAGCAAGGGCAAGGTCTCGATGGTCCTCTCGCTGAACACGAACCTCAACCGGATGAGGAAGGACCTCTACAAGGTCAGGCGCAAGGCGGTCGAGCTCCAGGTCCCCTTCCTCACCACGGTCGAGGAGGGCAAGGCCGTCCTGCTCTGCGTAAGGTCGCCTCTCAAGACGCTCAGCTGAGGTCAGACCCTGCTGAGGCGGGCGAGAAGGCCGTCGATGGCGACCCTCTCTTCGTCGCGGGTGCTCATGTTCCTCAGCATCAGCTCCCCAGACTCCAACTCCCTCCTCCCGATTATCACGACCCAGGCGAAGCCCCTCGAGCTGGCGTCCTCCAGTTGCTTGCCCAGGCTCTTCCCCCTCGTGCCCAGCTCGCTCCGTATCCCCCCGCCCCTCAAGGAGGAGACGGTCGCCAACGCCCTCTCGGCCAATGCGGGTTCTGTGTAGGCCACGTAGACCGAGGGGTCGCGGTCCGCGCGCCCGCCAGCCTTCCCCATCGAAAGGGCGATGCGCTCGACCCCTCCTGCGGCCCCCGTCGCGGGGAGGTCAGGCCTGCCGAAGAGCTTCGGGAGGACGTCGTACCTCCCTCCGCCGCACAGAGAGCCTAGGTCAGGGTGCATTCGGTCCACGACCTCGAACACGATGCCGGTGTAGTAGTCGAGGCCCCTAACGATGCTCAGGTTGTACTCCACGTCCTTGATCCCCCTCGACTTTAGCGAGTCGCGCAAGGCGACCAGCCCTCCGCCCCCGGCTGAGGCGAGCTTCAGCTCCTCGAGCCTCTCGCACACCTCGCCTGGGGCGCCCCTTGTCCTCCCGAACTTCAGGAGCTCGGCGATGGCCTCCCTGCTCACGCCCTTCTTCTCGTACTCCTCGGCCAGCTCTGCCTCTGTCTTCTTCTGGACCTTGTCGAGGGCCCTCATCATCTCAATCATCTTCTCGTCGGAGGAGACGCCCATCGACTGCCTGATGTACTCCTCCACCACGCGGCGGTCGCCCACCTCGAGCGAAAAGTCCTGCAGTCCGACCTTCTTGAACAGGTTGTAGCACAAGTCCATAATCTCTGCGTCGGCCTCGACGCTCTGGTCGCCGAAGATCTCCACGTCCCACTGGTAGAACCACCTGTATCTCGCGTGCTGCGGCTCGTCGTAGCGCCACACTCCCCCGTAGGAGGCGAGCTTGATTGGCGGCTTCAGGCCCTTCTTCGAGGAGACGTTGC
>Ga0209415_10003576_pt1 | contig 28881 bp, 28 predicted proteins | sample PeaSoiSIISIP2007_FD_187696 | JGI IMG/M metagenome (GOLD analysis project Ga0209415, IMG submission 187696) | Peat soil microbial communities from Weissenstadt, Germany - SII-SIP-2007 (SPAdes) (version 2) | ecosystem: Environmental > Terrestrial > Soil > Wetlands > Peat | place: Germany...
CATGTGCCGCCGCTGCCGCTCCAGAACGGAGAATGAAGCTTCCGGCGAGCCCCACCGCTGCCACCACGACACACCTCGCGACCTTGCCAAGCCACGCCGAGGAGTGAGCGGCACGGATCTTGCTGTCTCGATCCGAAAGAGCATCGGCCAAGACGCTCATGGCGTTCCTCGCGTGATGCCCCAACGGGAACCAGCCGAGCGCTCTTCGTGATCGGCTGCGCTCGGACGCGACCGGTAGTTCCCGCTCCGGTCGATCATCGTTACCCATCCGTCGGACGCTGATCGGACGATGACGGCCACGCTAGCAACAGAGCCGTGCGGCTCAACAGGACGTTGTGGCTCCGCTAAAATGATCCAGTACCCCCTTTTCCCAGCCCATGTTGGGCGAATGTGACCGGCATCGGGGGCCCGACCCCGGGATCGTTAGCATGAGCGCTGGGTCGCATGACCGTTTCGGTTCGGACCCAGGGGGTGGCGTGGACCCAGATCTTGCAGCGATCGACATCAGCGGGACCCTGCAGAAGCAGGCGTGGGACGATGACGTCCTCCCCCCGGTCGAGAGCCTGGGTTCGGGGCTGTGGTCGATCCCGGTTCCGATGCCCCAGAGCTCGCTGCGCTACGTCCTCGTATACCTCCTCGAGCTCCCCGACGGCGTCGCGATGATCGATGCCGGCTGGGACACCGAGGACGCCTGGTCCGCGTTGAACTCCGGCCTGGGCAAGGCCGGCTACGAGATCGGCGACGTGAAGTCGGTGCTCGTCACCCACATCCATCCCGACCACTATGGCCTGGCCGGACGGGTCCGCGAGGCGTCGGGGGCGTGGATCGCGCTCCACCCCGCCGATGCCGAGATGCTTCCGCGGCGCTATATGCAGATGGACGACCTGCTCACCCGGATGCAGGGCCACCTCTCGGAGAGCGGCGTCCCGCCCGAGTCGCTGGACACGATGCGGGGAGCGTCGATGCCGGTGCGCGGATTCGTCAACGCCGTGCTCCCCGACGTGTTGCTGGAGGACGGGGACCGGCCGGAGGTTCCGGGGTGGAACCTGAAGGCCGTGTGGACGCCCGGGCACTCACCGGGGCACTTGTGCTTCTACGACGCCGAGCGCCGCGTCCTGCTCTCCGGTGACCACCTGCTGCCGAGAATCACCCCCAACATCTCGTACCACCCCCAACAGACGGCCAACCCACTGGCCGACTTCCTCGACGCGCTCGACAAGGTGGCAGCGCTCGATGTCGGCGAGGTTCTGCCGGCCCACGAGTACCGGTTCCGGGGGCTCGCCGAGCGGATCGTGCAGTTGCGCAACCACCACGAGCACCGCCTGTCGGAGATCCGTGCCGCGCTGGCCGAGCATCCCGGCGCGACCGCGTGGGAGATCGCGATCGGGCTCACCTGGAGCCGGCCGTGGAGCGAGATCGCGTTCTGGATGCAGCGTGCCGCGCTGGGAGAGGCTTTGGCCCACCTGATCGTGCTCGAGTCACGCGGGACCGTGCGCCGAAGCTCGGAGATCCCCCAGCGCTGGGAGTTGACGGGCGCCAAGTAGACGGACTCGCCCGAGCGAGTCGGCGCGCTAACCGGCGTCGATGACGTAGGCGAGCGCGAAGCCGTCGTAGCCTTTCGACCCGACGGTCTGGACGCCGGTGACGTCGACCCGCTTGTCGTCGCTGACGTTCTCCATCCACTCGCGCATGGCGCGCACCTGCGAGTCAGTCGTGTCGCCCTCGATGATCGCACCGTTACGGACCAGGTTGTCTACGAAGATCAAGGTGCCGGCGCGGGCCAGTTTCACAGACCACTCGAAGTACGCTCGGGTGTTCTCCTTGTCGGCGTCGATGAAGATGAAGTCGAACGGCCCGACACCCTCGTCGGCCAGCTGCTTCAGGCTGTCCAGCGCCGCACCGAGCCTGATCTCCACCTGCTCGGCGACCCCTGCCCGCTCCAGGTTCCCCTGGGCGACCGAGGCGTGCTTGGGCACCGCCTCCAGGGTGATCAGCCGTCCCCTCTCGGGAAGCGCACGGGCCATCCAGATGGTGCTGTAGCCGCCCAGGGTGCCGATCTCGAGCACCGAGGTCGCGCCGACGGATCGCACCAACAAACTGAGCAGCTTGCCTTGGTTGGGGGCGACGTTGATCTCCGGCAGCCCGCTCGCCCGACTCGCCTCGAGCGCCGCGTCCAGTGACGGGTCCGGTTCGAGGAGGAGATCGCAGAGGTACTTGTCGACGGCGCCCCAAGGTTGATCAGCCATCGGGTCACCATACCGGCGCTGGGCGGGTCCAAACGCTCGGCCTTGGCAGATCGCGCGCCGAACACGCGCGATGCGACGATCCCCTACGAGGTCAGTCGCGCGCTGGCTGCCGCTGCGCCGAGGTGCGCCAGCGCTGCCTCGACGAGCTCGCTTCGCCCGAGGTCGATCGAAGATGCGGCGCGCCCGATGAGGCCGTGCAGGTAGACGCACAGGTTCGCCACGGCCTGTTGGGTGTCTCCGATCACGATCGGCACCGGTTCGCTGTCGCAGTCGAGCGCCGACACCTCGAGCAGTGCCCTACGCAACGCGAGAAGCGCCCTCGGCACCGTCGACAACTCGGCGCCGGAGCGTCGTAGCCACACGCTGACCTCAAGCTCGAGGTTCAGCTGGTTGCCCCGCAGGTCGTCGTCTGGGAGTTCAGCCAGCCCCCGGGCGGCCAGCGAGACCAGCTTCATGGGGTTGGGCGCGGTAGCCATAGAGCCAGTGTGGCGAATGGGTGTAACAGGATGGTGGACCCCGCCAGCCTGCTGGGTAAGACTAAGACCATGGCAAGGGCGATTTGGTCGGGATCCCTCAGCTTCGGGCTGGTCAACGTCCCTGTTGGGCTCTATCCGGCCACACAGGACAAGACCATTCACTTCAACCAGTTCGAGTCCGGGACCTCGGACCGGATCAGGTACAAGAAGGTGAACGAGCGGACTGGCCGCGAGGTGGCCCAATCCAAGATCGTGAAGGGCTTCAACCTCGGCGACAGTGAGTTCGTGATGCTGAACGACGAGGAGTTAGCGGCGGCCGACCCGGAACGCTCGCGCACGATCTCGATCCTGGACTTCGTCGACGCGAGCGACATCGACCCCCTCTTCTACCGATCCGGCTACTACCTGGCACCCCAGGGGGAGGGTGCGCGCCGCGCCTACGCCCTGTTGCGCGAGGCGATGGGCGAGGAATCCAAGGTCGCCATTGCCTCGTTGGTCATGCGGAACAAGGAGTACCTGGTGACGGTGCGCCCCGATGGGCCCGACGGTGTCCTGATCCTCCAAACCATGTTCTTCTCCGACGAGGTCCGTTCGCCCGCAGAGGAGCTACCGAATCTTCCCCGTGAGGAGCACTTCAGCGACCGCGAGCTCGCGATCGCCCGCCAGTTGATCGACGCGATGACCTCGCCCTGGAACGCCGAGCAGTACCGCGACACCCACCGGGAGCGGGTCGAGGAGCTCGTGGCGAGCAAGCACGAGGGCAAGGAGATCGTGCTCGAGGCGCCGGCGCCGGCTCCCAAGGTCGTCGACCTCATGGCCGCTCTCGAGGCGAGCGTGAAGGCGGCCAGCAGCGGTTCCGCGCCCAAGGTGGCTGCCAAGACCTCCAAGCAGGCAACCACGACCCGGCGCGCCAAGACGGCGGTGGCGGCATCCGCGTCCAAGCCCACCGAGGCGCAGCGCCGCTCGGCGCGCGAGAGGGCTTCCTAGGCACCTCACGCGGGGGTCGAGCCCGCAGCCAGACTCGGCCGCCCTTCGGCCGCGTCTCCTCGACGACCGCATTTCCGGCGTTTCCGTCGAAACGCTTCGCTCAGCCCGATCAGACGAGAAGGGACATTCACCCGTCGCCCGGCCTCGACGCGGTGCTCAACACCACAAGGAGGGCCATGCCCAGCCGACCGCAGACCACCAGGGCCAAGAGAGCGTCGTCCACCCGGGTCGACCTCCTGCGCGAGGAGTCGATGCGGACTCTTCGTGAGATGGAGGAGGCGATCGTTCGAACGCGGAACCAGCTCAAGGCCATGGAGACGGTGATGCGGCGTGCCCGTCGTTTGCTCGAGGCCGGGCGTCCGGCCCGCGAGGTCGCCCGGGCGGCTGGCGCCGCTCAGGCCCGGGCAGCCACCTCGGCGATCATTCGTGAGGTCCAAGGCGCGCGCCACCGGGCGCAGCGGGCCCAGTTCAAGCAGGCCTCAGCCGAAGGCAGCACCATGGCCGAGATCGCCCGTGACTGGGGGGTATCCCGCCAGCTCGTGTCGCGCATGGTGAAGGAGCCCTCGCCGCGTCGCAGGAAGGTCTGAGCCGGTTGGCCGACGTACGGCCGGCCCGTCCCGAGGAGTTTGCCCTCCTCGGCCCACTCGAGGACGAGGCCGGGGAGCGGTTCTCGGAGATCGGGATGCCCCTTCGGGCGCCGGTGCCGGTGGCCGACCGCGGCGAGGTGCCCCTGGCCGTGCTGGTCTCGGGGGACCCACCGGTCGGCTTCGCGTGGTTGAACCTCGTCTGTGTCGAGGCGCACATCGAGGAGCTGGCGGTGCTCCAGCGCGTCGGCCGCCGGGGTCTCGGACGGGCGCTGGTCGAGGCCTCGTGCGCATGGGCCGAAGAGGCCGGCTACCGGTCGGTCACCCTGTGCGCTTACCGCGACGTGCCGTGGAACGGTCCCTTCTACCGCTCGGCAGGGTTCGTCGAGCTCGAGCCCGAGGCGTGGTGTCCCGAACTGGTCCAACTCCGCGCCACCGAGCGCGCCAACGGGCTCGACGACTTCGGGCCGCGCGTCGTCATGATCCGCCACCTGCGCGCAGCTCGGACCACCTGAAGCACGACGTGAGGTGGTCGTTGATCAGTCCGGCCGCTTGAAGGTGCGAGTAGCAGACGATCGGACCGACGAAGCGGAACCCCCGTGCTCGGAGATCCTTGCTCAGCCGATCCGACAGCTCGGTGCGCGCCGGGATCTGTGCCGTGTCGGTCCAGCCGTTCACGACCGTCGAACCGCCCACGAACTCCCAGAGGTACGCGTCGAAGGTCCCGTGGGACTCCCTCATCGAGAGCAGCGCCCGGGCGTTCGTCACCGCCGACTCGACCTTGGCGCGGTTGCGGATGATCCCGGGATCCTCCAACAATTTGGCGATCTCCCGGTCGCCGAAACGGGCCACCTGCTCGGGGTCGAAGTCGCAAAAGGCCTGGCGGTAGCCCTCGCGGCGCCGGAGGACGGTGAGCCAGCTCAGGCCGGCCTGGGCGGCCTCGAGGACCAGGAACTGGTAGTGGCGGTGATCGTCGTGGACCGGCACTCCCCACTCTTCGTCGTGGTAGGGGGTCAGAAGCTCGCCGGTTGCCCACGCACAGCGCGCGGTGTTCCCGGGTGGCGAGCTCATCGGGTCAGTGTGCCACCGGGGTGGATCGAACAGGTCGGGCGGTCGGAGCCGCCGGCCGGTCGTCGACTCGCGCGGGTGTTGGAGTTGGGGATTGTCTGGGGGTCACTTGGGGAGTATGTGACAGATGTTGGGGAGGAGCGGTCGTCCATTGGGGACGAGGTGACTTTTGTGGGGAGAACATCTGGATTTCGCGAAGAGGTCTTGACCGCGCAATTCGAAAAGCGCACGCTTGGCATCAGTTCGGGTGGCTAAAGCCCGCCACAGCCCCCAGGGGGTCACCGCAAGGTGAGTCCAAGGGAGCAAGACCGAAGAGAAGCCGCAAGGCGGATCAGAGGAGGATCCGAGGGGAAGCCGCAAGGCAGACCCAAGGACGGTTGGTGCCCGTGAGGGTGGCCGATCGGGGCGGAGGAAAGGTGCCCGACAGGCGGCTCTGCAAAAGTCGGCAGCTTCCCTGGAGCTTGTCGGCTTGCGCCGGGTCGGGGTTGTCCGACACGGCCCTGACTGCGGGTTGCGGCAGACCACCACGGGCGTAGCCCCGAGGAGCACGGACGGTTTCGGCCGGACGGTTACTCGGGGCTGCGTCGCGTCCGGGCTCAGTTACACGGTCGAATCCCGCACCACGAGCGGCCCCCGCAGCTCGTCCATCCCGCACGGGTCGTCCATGTCGGTGCACCGCTCGCACTCGAGCTCCAAGGTGGTGTGGGCCAGGTCGAAGCGGACCGCCACCCCGGCGCGGACCAGCTCGCCGAGGGCCTGTGCCTGTTCGAGGGTGGGATGGCCCTCGAGGACAAGGTGAGCCGAGAGCGCCCGAACCTCGCTCGAGAGGCTCCACACGTGCAGGTCGTGTACCTCGGCGATGCCGTCGACGCCGGTGATGGCCGAGCGCAACGCGACGAGGTCTATGTCGGCCGGGGTGGACTCGAGCAGCACGTCGACGCTCGCCCGCACGAGCCGGTAGGCCTGGAAGACGATGATGAGCGAGACGGCGAGCGACGCCGCCGGGTCGGCGAGGTCGGCCCCTCGCCCACCGGCCGCGATGACCAGGCCGGCCACCAACGCCAGCACGGCCGCCAGCCCGTCCGCCGACATGTGCACCATCGCCGCGCGCATGTTGAGGTCGGTGCTGCGATCTCGCAATACGAGCGCCGCCGCGGCGTTGACCACGAGCGCGCCGCCGGCGACGATCGCCAGCGCGTCGCCGTTCACCGTCTCGGGACGGACCACGCGGTCGATCGACAAGATCACGATGGTGACGGTGACCAGCGCGAGCGCAACGGCATTGAACAGCGCGGCGAGGATGGTGGCCCGGTGGTTGCCGAACGACCGGGTGTCGTTCCTCGGCCGGGTCGCCCATCGGAGGGCGAAGAGCGCGGCCGCCAGCCCCGCTACGTCGGTGAGGTTGTGACCGGCGTCGGCCAGCAGGGCCGACGCGTGCGCCGCCAATCCGGCCACCAGCTCGCCGGCGACCAGTGCCACATTGATGCCCAAGGCAACCGAGAGGCGGGTCGACCTTGTCATCGAGATCTCCCGAGTCCCGCGTTCATGAGGCCGACCACAAGGTGGCGGCCCGTTCGCCCCGTCCGACCTGCGCCGCCACATCGTCTTGGACGAGCGCCAGGTCATCGGGGTGGGTGACACCGACGCACCGGCTGTCGGTCGCCAGCACGAAGAAGCGCTGACCGCTCTGCGGGTCGTCGATCAGCCGGCCGACCAGTTCGGGCAGGAGCACCTCACCCTCTCCGGCCCCCTTCACGGCCAGACGGAGATGCTCACCCATCCCGGGTGAGAACCCCCATAGGTTCATCGACACCAGCGTCGCTGGGTCGAGGACCTCGGGAGCGCGGCCGTCGCCGGTTCCAAAGGTGCCGTCGTCCCGAGCGACCACGCCGCGGCGCTCGTCGATCTGGATCAGGTGACCGCCGGCGTCGGTCCTGCAGACCCCGCGCGTCACCGGCGAGCTGCCGATGACCGCCCGGTCGAGCCGGAAGCCGACGAGGGCGTTGTCCTGGTTCGTCCCGGTGAGATGGCTGGCCAGGATGCCAAGGGCGGAGGGGCCGTAGAGGTCGTCGGCGTTGGCTACGCCGAACTTGCCGACGCGCTCCACCTCCGACCACGCTGAGAGCACGGCGTCGGCGGTGCCCCTCGCGGTCTCCTGGAGGGCGAAGCGAACGTCGACGTCCCGGGGCCATAGGCGCTCGACGTGGTCGCGGATGGCTTGGCCGGTCTCCATTCCGATGACGAGCACGATGGTCCCGAACCCTGCCGACAGTGCGTCGCTCGCCACGAGGTCGACGATGGCCTCGCCCCCCGGTCCAACCGGGGCGAGGGGCTTGAGCCCCCCATAGCGCCGAGCCTGCCCGGCCGCCAGGATCACCAGGACCGGGCCCGCGTGGGGTGCGGTCACGCCCCCCAGCGTAGAACGGCGCTCGCCCAGCTCATTCCCCCGCCGAAGCCCGAGAGCAGCAGCAGGTCGCCATCGGCGACCCGGCCGCTCTGCAGCGCGTGGTCGAGGGCGAGGGGGATCGAGGCCGATGAGGTGTTGCCGTAGCGGTCGATCACCACCGCGGTCCGGTCTTCGGGGATCCCGAGACGCTGGCCGGCCGCCTGGATGATCCGCAGGTTGGCCTGGTGAGGGACGAGCATGGTGATGTCGTCGATCCCGACGCCGGCGTCGGTGAGGGCCTGCTCAGCCGATTCGACCATGACCCGGACCGCCTTGCGGAAGATCTCCTGGCCGTCCATGAACAGGTAGCCCCCGTGGTCGCAATAGAGGAGGTGTCGCAGGGAGCCGTCGGACTGGAGGTTGTGGCTGAGCAGGTTGCCCGGGCCCGCGACGGCCTCGATGACCACCGCCCCGGCGCCGTCGCCGACCAGCACGGCGATCTTGCGGTCGTCCCAGTCGGTGATCCGGCTCAAGGTGTCGGCCCCGACCAGAAGGATCCGATCGGTCCCGGTGGCGGCCAGCCCGGCGCTCACCACCAGCCCGTACATGAACCCCGAGCAGGCCGCGTTCAGGTCGAACGCACCGCCGCGAACCCCCAAGAGTTCCTGGACGGTCGCCGCCGTCGCCGGCACCATGGCGTCGGGGGTGCTCGTCGCCAGCACGAGAACGTCGATGTCAGCGGCGGCGATCCCGGCTCGCTCCAGCGCCTGGCGCCCGGCCTCGGCGGCCAGTGAGGACGTCGTCCCGCCGACGTGGCGCTCGCGGATGCCGGTCCGCTCGGTGATCCAGGCGTCGTTGGTGTCGAGCCGGGCCGCGAGGTCGTCATTGGTGAGGACCTTGTCCGGCACGGCGATGCCGCAGCTCCTGACCACGATGCCGCGACCGACGCTCACGCCGGCCCCGCGATGGCGGTGATGCCCACGTATCCAGCGTCGCCGTCGACGACGCCGCCGGTGTTGACGGCGAGGCCGAGGCGGGCGCCTTGCACCTGGCGAGCCCCGGCCCGACCCCGGAGGTGGCTCACGATCTCGACGACCTGGGCGATGCCGGTGGCGCCCAGGGGGTGCCCTCGGGCCACCAGGCCGCCGCTCGGGTTGACCGTCACGCCCGGACCCCCGATGGCGGTGTCACCGGACAGGGTGGCCGGACCGGCCGCGCCGGGTGCGAAGAACGACAGGCACTCGAGCGCGAACAGTTCTTCGGCGCTCGTGGCGTCGTGGAGCTCGACGATGTCGAAATCCTTAGGACCGAGCCCGAAGGACTCGTACGCGGCGTTCGCGGTCTCGGCCAGGCGGTCGTGGTAGTCGAGACTGCCGCAGCCCGATCGGGCCAGCGAACCAACGATCTGCGCGACCGGTCGGGCGAAGCTGGTCGCGCTGCCGGCGAGGACCGCCGCCGCCGCTCCGTCGGTGAACGAGCTGCACATGAGCCGGGTGAGCACGCCGGCGACCTGGGCCGAACCGAGCACCTCGTCGATGGTCACGGCCTGTTGGCACTGGGCAAGCGGGTTGAGGGACCCGTTGCGTCGCGCCTTGACCGCCGCCGCAGCGATCTGCTCGATCGTGGCGCCGCGCTCGTCCATGAACTGAGCCGCCCAGGAGGCGTTGAGGGCCATGAGGATGCTTCCGGCCGGGTTGCCGTTCGCGGCCAGCTTCGTGTGCTGATCGGTCCGGTAGTCCGAGGGCAGGCCGGATTCGATGGCCGCCAGGGTGGCCGCCCGGTCGCCGGTCCACATCTTCTCGACCCCGAGCACCAGCACCGGCCGGTCCTGCGCCCGTGCCGCCAGCGCGCCCAGGTGCAGGGCCGAGGACCCGCCGGCGCACGAGTTGTCGACGTTCACGATCGGGACGTCGCCGAGCGCCGACTTGCGCAGCCACGCCTGGCCGCGGATACACCCCTGGTCGTTGAGGTGTCCGCCGCTCGCGTTGCCCATCACGACGAGGGCGAGATCGTCCGCGCGGACGCCGGAATCGGCCAGCGCCTCGGCGACCACCTGGAGGGCCATCTGGTCGGGATTGAGATCGCGCCGGCTCATGTCGGTCATGGCGGCGCCGAGGATGGCGACGGTGTCGGTGCTCATGGGGCGACTCCCAGGCGCTGGATTGGCTTGGCGGGAAGGCCAGACGGTTCGACGGAAGACCCGGACCGGAGGGCCTCGATCAGCGGGCCGAAATGCTCGAGGGTCTCGTCCGCGGCGACCATGACCACCACGTGGCCGGCGCCGGCGGCGTGGTAGGAGGCGATGCCAGCTGCGCAGTCCTCGGGTGGACCGGCGATGAGATGGCGGTCGAACACCTTGGGCGGGAGGGAGTAGAGGTCCGAGAGCCAGGCCGACCCCTCCTTGCGGGCGACCTCCGCCGAGTCTCCAATGCAGATGGTGGTCACGACCGAGGTGTCGATCGCGGCCGGGTCCCGGCCCGCCTCGACAGCCAGGTCCAGCAGGCGCCGGCGGGCCGTTCGGTACTCGGGAGGAGTGGCGAAAAGCGGCACCCAGCCGTCGGCGACCCGGGCGGCTCGGCTGACCGCGGCGTCGCTCGTGCCGGCGAGCCAGATCGGGATCCGCGGCGTCACCGGCTCCTGCCGGTAACGCTCCTCGGGGTCGCCTGCGGTGTCCCAGGCCCGTGCCAACGCATCGATCCCCTCGTCGAGCAGTTGGCCTCGCCGCGAGTAGTCGACGTTCGCGGCTTCGTACTCGCCGCGGTGACTGCCCACGCCCAGTCCGAGGACGAACCGGCCGCCGGTGAGCACCTGGAGCGTGCCGGCCTGGCGTGCAACCGCAGCGGGGCTCCGCATGGGGAGCTGGAGGACACAGGTGCCGAGCGTCGCGGTGGTGCTCGCGGTCGCGGCTACGGCGAGCGAGGTGAGCGGCTCGAGCAGCGGACGGTGCCAGAAGAGGTGATCACACGCCCAAAGGCCGGCCGCGCCGGCGCGTTCGGCGGTCGCGACGATGGTTCTCAGTCGATCGGTAGTACCGGAGGTAGGGCAAGTTTTCGCACCATCGGTGATACCGGATTCACCAGGGAATTCTTGCCAGGGAATGGTGGGAAGGATCAATCCGACAGACCCCAGTGGCCCCACCGGTCGTACCGATCGCACAGTACATTCTACGACGGTTGTCCGAGGTCGCGCCACACCTTCGTCGATTCTCACCCGCGGACTCCGCCGCGTCCGACCTCGCCGGTCGGGGGTCGAACTCGTGGCGCGCGATCACCCGGATTTCCTCGAGACCGATCGCTGATCGCGCACCGGTACCATCGAGGTCGTGTCCGCCCTCGTTGACCTCCGGAGCGACACCGTGACCCGCCCGACGCCGGCGATGCGAAAGGCGATGGCGGAAGCCGAGGTAGGAGACGACGGATACGGGGAGGACCCCACCGTCAACGCGCTCGAGGCGCTCTTCGCCGACCGGATGGGCATGGAAGCAGCGCTCTACCTGCCGTCGGGCACCATGGCCAACCAGATCGCCCTTCGGGTGCTGGGCCGGCCGGGAACCACGGTGATCGTGGGTCGCCGCCAGCATCTGGTGGCCTACGAGATCGGGGCGGCCGGGCGCAACGCCGGGGTGCAGCTGGCCCCGGTCGACGACGCCGGGGGGATCATCGATCCGGCCGACGTCCTGTGGGCGCGCGAGGGGGCCGAGAACCACCTGCCGACGCCCGGCCTGGTGGCCATCGAGAACACCCACATGGCCTCGGGCGGCCAGGTCTGGTCGCTCGAGTCCATGAAGGCCCTGCGGGCTGCGGCGGGTGACCTGCCGATCCATGTCGACGGTGCCCGGATCTTCAATGCCGAGGTGGCCAGCGGCGTGCCGGCCGCCGGGCTGGTCGAGGGCGCCACGACCGTCATGGCGTGCCTCTCCAAGGGGTTGTGCGCGCCGGTTGGGTCGCTGCTGGCCGGCTCGGGTCCGGTGGTCACCGAGGCCCGCGTCGAGCGTCGCCGGCTGGGCGGGGCGATGCGCCAGGCCGGGGTGATCGCCGCGGCGGGCCTGGTCGCCCTCGAGTCGATGACCGAGCGGCTGGCCGAAGATCACCAGCGGGCCGGGCGCCTGGCCGAGGCCGTCGCGGCGCGCTGGCCCAGGTGCGGTCTCGATCCGGCTTCGGTCACCACCAACGTCGTCGTGTTCACCCATCCGGATCCACCGGCACTCTTGGATCACTTGCGTGCGGCCGGGGTGCTGGCCGGCACGATCGCCCCGGGCACCATGCGGTTGATGACGCATCACGACGTCGACGACGACGGGATCGAGCGTGCCGTGGCCGCCCTGGGGGGAGCACCGAAGTGACCGGCCGAAGGCCCCCGAGGGGGCTCCGTTGAAGATCCGGATCGGCGTGAGCACGACCAGGGGCGACCCGGATGCCCACTCCATCGGTGCGCTCGCCGACGACATCGAGGCGCTCGGGTTCGACTCGATCTGGCTACCCGAGGTCCTGACCCAGGCGGCGGTCGACCCGATCGTCGCGTTGGCGTGGATCGGCGGGCGCAACCCGAGGCTCAAGCTCGGCACCACGGCGCTGCTTCCCGGCCGCAACCCCCTGCGGCTGGCCAAGCAGGTGGCGACGGCCGACGCGCTCACCGAAGGACGGTTCCTCCTCACGCTCGTACCCGGTTTGGCCCAATCGCCCGAGCGCGACGCGGTGGGCGTGACGACCGCCCGCCGGGGTGCGGTGATCGACGAGCTCCTGCCCGTCCTGCGCGAGCTGTGGTCCGGAAAGACGGTAGGCCACGACGGCCCAACGGGAAGCTTCCCCGCTACCGAGCTGTGGCCGCTTCCGGTGCAACAGCCCTTCGACGTCTGGCTCGGCGGGATGGCCCATGCGTCGCTCGTCCGGTGCGGACGGTTGGCCGACGGTTGGCTACCGTCACTGTGCACGCCCGAGGAGGCCTCCGCCGGTCAGCGCGTGATCCTCGAAGCCGCCGAGGAGGCCGGCCGGACGATCAGCCCGGAGCACTTCGGGGTCAGCATCGTCTATGCCGGTTCCCCCCTGGACGACCGGGTGGTCGCCGCGTTGTCGGCCCGCTCGCGCGGGAGGGACCCGCGCCAACTGGTCCCGGTCGGGTTCTCAGCGCTCCGGGACCGGTTGGAGAGCTTCATCGCTGTCGGTTTTTCCAAGTTCGTGGTTCGCCCGATCGCGCCGCCGTCCGGGTGGCGATCGGAGCTCGAGGGTCTGGCCACCGCGGTGGGTGACCTCCAGACCTGACGCCGACCGCCTAGACCCGGGCCGGCCCGGCCGCCGGAGCGGAACGGGCTGCCCGGGACGAGATCGAGAAGGCCACGGCGGCGAGGAAGAGGACCGCCGAGGCGATTTCGATCACGAATGCACCGACCGCGTCGTGGGCCACGAACGAGTCTTGGAACCCGAAGAGGCCGTAGTTGACCGAGATCAGAAATCCGGCCACCGTGGCGATCATGGTTCCGGCACCGATGAGCGCCGTCCAGACTCTCCGGGCCACCGCCGTGCCGACGGCAACGACGAACGCAGCAACACCCTGGACGACGAACAGCGGGCCGATCGTCGCGATGTGCCGGTAGGCGATATCCCACAGGTGCAGGTGGATGTAACCCGAGACGACCATGAGAGCCGCGGCCGCCCAGGTGGTGACGTTCACCAACCACCGGTGCGACGACCCGTCCGTCCAGAGCAGCGCCAACATCGGGTGCGGCTCGCCATCTGTGCTCGGGTGGGTGGCGGTTGCGGTCACCGTGCGCTTCCTGGGCTCGCGTTCAGGCTCGGTTACCTAGATCGTCGGCCGGCTCAGTACCCGTAACCCGGGGACCCGCTGGAGGATCCGCTGGACGTGGTCTTGGTGGCACTGGCGCTGGCGTGCTTGGCGGTGGCCGCGAACCAGGTGCCGCTGCCCTGCTTCACTCCATTGCCGGTGACGTCACCGGGCGCGGTGTCGAGCGCGTAGGTGTAGAGCGGGTGCTTGTTCCAGGTCAGTTGGAGCCTGCCGCCCGAGGCCACCGTGCCGAGTTGTGTCACGCCGGGTCCGCCCTTTGGCTTGGTGCCCTTCGCGATGGTGACCGGCGGCCACACGCTGGCGCAGCCGCCCGTGCAGGTCGCCTTGTTGGCAGGGTCGGAGGTCAAGAGGTACACGGTCATGCCGGAGCTGTTCACGAGGACCTTGCCCAGGCTGCCGTGGCCGACCAACTTGACCGTGACGCCGCTGGCGGCGCCTGCGGGGGAGGGCAGTGCGGCCACCGAGACGGCGAAGCCGACCCCCAGCGCAGCGGCGGCGACTGCCAACCTGGCCACCCGGTGCCGCTTGGGTCCTCGTGCCTTGCCGGTCTGCGAACTCATCGAATGGCTCCTTCGTATGTCGTGAACAGGCAGGTCGGGCCCCTTCGAACCCCCAGTCTTCCCACCTCAAAGGGTGTTACGGACGCGGCTCCCCAATGGATTGCTTCCCACGAATCCATGCTTCTAGGTGGGCAAACCCTCCTTTTGGGCAATCCCGTTCCCGTTGCGCACCGTAGTCCTGGGCAGTGGGTCAACTTGATCTGTTAGCGCCCCGACCTGGGTTCCACGTCTGCGTAGGGCATCGGTCCCTCGGTGGGAGGGGCGTGAAACTGCTCTCCGGAGCTGCCGACGTAAGGCTCCATGTACGCGCATGGTTGAAACAGACATCGCCTAGTCCTGCCAGTGGGACAATTCGCCGACATGGAACGAGATGGCAGGGAGCCGGGGTGATCGCGTGAGTGAGCTCTCCGACGAGGCGCTGCTGTCGGGCATGGCGGTGGGCGACGACACCGCCGCGGTCACGTTTGTACGCCGGTACCAGCGGCGTGTCTACGGGCTGGCCGTGTCGATGCTCGGCGACGCGCAGGCCGCCGAGGACGTGGCCCAGGAAGCCCTGGTCCGGGCGTGGCGGCATGCCCAGGTGTTCGACTCCCGTCGAGGATCGGCGGCCACATGGGTGCTTGCGATCACCCGCAACCTCGCCATCGATGCCATGCGGGTCCGCCGTTCCACCCCCATGGATCCGGCGCGTTTTTTGGCCCTCGGCTCGGTGAGCATGGACGAATCGCCCGAGGAGGCCGCCGAGGCGCTCGACGCCAACCCGGACATCCGCGCCGCGTTGGCTGGTCTGCCGCCCGAGCAACGACGGGCGCTCGTCCTGGCGGTCGTCTACGGGCTGACCGCGGCGGACGTCAGCGAGCGAGAGTCGATTCCGCTCGGCACCGCCAAGACCCGGATCCGCGCCGGGCTGCAGAAGCTCCGCAAGACATTGGACGTGAAGGTGAACCGGCCATGAGCATGAATCCGCGAGACCCGCACTGCGAGAAGGTCCAAGACGACCTCGCCGAGCTGGCCCTCGGAACGCTCACCGGTCGCGAGCGGTCGGTGGTGCTGTCCCACGTGCAGGGTTGTGCTGACTGTCGCGACGAGGTCGACCGGCTCTCCGCCGCCGCCGACGCCATCCTCACGCTCGCTCCGGAGGTCGAGCCGCTGGCGGGCTTCGAGACCCGGCTGTTCGAGCGGATGGGGGTGGCACGCCCCCGGCGGTGGCACCTGGCGCGGCGCCATGGGCGCCGGGTCGCCCTGGCCGGGAGCGCCCTGGCCGGCGCGCTCGCGCTCGGGCTCGGCCTGACACTCGCCCTCGGCGGGAACTCGATCCCGCCGGCGGTACCGGCGATCGCCGCCAACCTCACCGCCGACCACCACATTCGGGGCGAGGTCTACCTCACGCCCGGCAAACCCGGGTGGCTGTTCATGGTGGTCGACCACACCAACACCAACGGTCTCGTCACCTGCCGCATCGCGACCGCACACGACGGCACGATCACCGTCGGCACGTTCTCTCTGGTGTCGGGTTCGGGGAGCTGGGCGTACGCGCTCCCGATCCCGGCGGACCAGGTGCGAAAGGCATGGGTCGTCACCGGCGCCGGCACCGTTCTCGCAAGCGCCAACCTGGCTCGCTGAGCCCGAGGCCGAGCGCCCCGGAGCGCTAGTACCGGTAGGTGTCGGCCTTGAACGGACCGTCGGCCGACACGCCGATGTAGGTGGCCTGCTCGTCGGTCAGCCTGGTCAGCTTGACGCCGAGGGCGTCCAAGTGCAGCCGGGCCACCTTTTCGTCGAGGTGCTTGGGCAGGACGAACACCTTGTTCTCGTATTGGCCGGGCTTCGTGAACAGCTCGACCTGCGCCATCGTCTGGTTCGTGAACGAGTTGGACATCACGAAGCTCGGGTGGCCGGTCGCGTTGCCGAGGTTGAGGAGCCGGCCCTCCGACAGGACGATCACCGCGTGGCCATCCGGAAAGATCCACTTGTCGACCTGAGGCTTTATGGTGACCCGCTCAATACCGGGCACCTTGGCCAGGCCGGCCATGTCGATCTCGTTGTCGAAGTGACCGATGTTGCCAACGATGGCCTGGTGCTTCATCTTCGACATGTGCTCCGCGGTGATCACATCCTTGTTGCCGGTTGCCGAGACGAAGATGTCGGCCTCGCCGACGATGTCCTCCAACGTCGTGACCTGGTACCCCTCCATGGCGGCCTGCAACGCGCAGATCGGGTCGATCTCGGTCACCACCACGCGAGCACCTTGGCCGGCCAGCGACTCGGCGCAGCCCTTGCCCACGTCACCGAAGCCGCAGATGACCGCGACCTTGCCGCCGATCAGCACGTCAGTCGCACGGTTGATCCCGTCAACCAGCGAGTGCCGGCAGCCGTACTTGTTGTCGAACTTGGACTTCGTGACCGAGTCGTTCACATTGATTGCCGGGAACAGCAACTCGCCATTGCGCTCCATCTCGTAGAGCCGGTGGACGCCGGTCGTCGTCTCCTCGGTGACGCCGCGGATGCCGTTGGCCACCTGGGTCCAACGCCCGGGGTTCGTCGACAGCCCCACGGCCAGGCGGGACAGGATGACCCCGAACTCCTCGGTGTCGGCGGTTGAGGGGTCGGGGACCGCCCCGGCCTTCTCGAACTCCACCGCCTTGTGCACGAAGAGTGTGGCATCGCCGCCGTCGTCGAGGATCATGTTGGGACCCTCGTCGCCCCAGGTCAGCGCCTGTTCGGTGCACCACCAGTACTCCTCGAGCGTCTCGCCCTTCCACGCATAGACCGGCACACCCTTGGGGTCTTCGGGGGTTCCATCGGGCCCGACCACGGCGGCGGCGGCGGCGTGGTCCTGCGTCGAGAAGATGTTGCAGCTGGCCCACCTGACCTCGGCACCGAGTGTGACCAGGGTCTCGATGAGGACGGCCGTCTGGACCGTCATGTGGAGCGATCCGGTGACCCGGGCCCCCGACAGTGGCTTCGCCTCCCCGTACTCGGCACGCATGGCCATCAAGCCGGGCATCTCGTGCTCTGCCAGCTCGATCTCCTTGCGCCCGAATGCAGCGAGGCTGAGATCGGCGACCTTGAACGGGGGCCGCTCTTGCGCTGTCGTCATGGACTCTCCTTCATGGCGGTATCGATGGTGCAGATCGTCGTCTGTCGTGCACCGCGCGGTCTTCACGCGATGCGTATGGGTGCTTCCAACAATAGGCCCACCGTGAGGCGACGCCGCGACGAGCAGTCCCGGTCCGACCTTGCGTCGCTCGGGGGACGGCTCGCTCAGTTCGGAGGCGTGGTCGGGGAGTCCGATCCAGCACCGATAGCGGGGGACGAACCCATCTCCGCCTTCAGTGCCGCCAGTTCCTGGTCCACGTCGGACTTGGACGCGACCTCGTCGAGCTCCTTTTGGATGTCGTCATCCCCGCCGCCGACGTCTTCGAGCGCGCCGGACTCGAGCAACTCGTCGAGCGCGCTCGAGCGCGCTTGCATGTTGGCGATCTTGTCCTGTGCTCGCTGGAGGGCCGCTCCCGAGTCGCCGAGTGACTTCGAGATGCCAGCCACGCTCTCGTTGACGCTGCTCATGGCCGAGGACGCGGTGTACTGCGCCTTCAGCACTTCCTTCTGGGAGCGGAACTGGTTCACCCGTTGCTGGAGGGTCTGGAGCGTTTTGGTCAGCTTGTCCTCTTCCTCGGTCAGCTGTTGGTGTTGGGGTTCCATCCCATCGATCTGCGCTTGGGCGGTCGCCTTGCGGGCCAGGGCCTCCTTGGCCAGGTCCTCTCGGCCTGCGTTGAGCGCCTGCTTCGCCTGGTCTTGAAGGTGGTCGACCGAATGCTGCAGCTGCTGCTCTTGGAGCTCGAGCTGCTTGCGGGACGCGGCGATGGCGACGAGGGAACGCTTGACTTGGGTGATCTGCTCGAGCATCTTCTCGTAGGAGAGGTCGAGCATCTCGTCGGGCTTCTCCGCCGAGTCGAGCGCCTTGTTTGCCTTCGCCTCGACGATGTCGTGGGCTCTTTGGAACAGTCCCATCGGTACCTCCTCGGAGCCGGTTCTCGGCTCGATCAACGGCAAACTACCTCCCCTGTCGGTGCGATGGATCTACGCGCGAGGGACTAATCGGGAGGCTCGTCTACCGGAGCGCCTCATGGGGAGGACCTGCCGCTCGCCGGTTCGGCGAGCGGCAGTCGGTAGGCTGGTGCTGCGGGACCCGGCCCCAGTAGCTCAGGGGATAGAGCGTCGGTTTCCTAAACCGTGCGTCGCAGGTTCGAATCCTGCCTGGGGCGCAAAAAATTGTTACGCGCACCTCGTGGCCGACCGCCTGCCAAAACCCTTTGCGGAAGTGTTTGATGGCCGTTCCCCCTTGGACGCGTGTTGGGGTGGGTGGCAATCAGTTTCGTTTGGTACTGGAAGGGTCTCGACGGCTCACGCCGGCGGACCGCTGGCCAACTGAACGGTGGCGGTGTGCGCTTGTCCCGACTGGTCGGTCCACCCGATCTGGACCTTGTCGCCTGGGTGGTGCGTTTCAAGAGCCGCGGTGAGGGCGGAAGGGGAGTCGACGGTCGTGCCCGAGAGGCTGGTGATCACGTCACCGGCGGAGATTCCGGCACCATCGGCTGGGTCGCCGGTCACCACAGCGGCCACCGCCACTCCGGTTCCCTGCGATCCGCCCTGGCCGAAGCCGCCTCCGAAGCCACCAGAGCTGCCCGTCGGCTCGACCTCGACGCCCAGGAAGGCGGTGAGACCGATGTGGACGGTCGTGGAAGCCTGACCGGCCTTGATCTGCTTAGCGATGGTGATCGCGCTGTCGATGGGGATGGAGTAGGCACCACTCCCGCCCGTCTGGAACTCGAAACCGGCCGACGCCGCGGTGTCTACTCCGATCACCTGACCGCCGTCGTTCACCAGGGGCCCTCCCGAGTCTCCGGGCTGGATGTCGGCGTTGGACTCGATGAGGCCGCCCAACTGCTCTGAGGTTCCACCGCTTCCATCGCTGGCCGTGATCGACTGGTTGAGGGCCGTCACCGATCCACCGGCTGAGCTCGGGGTGCCCCCGGTGCCGCCGGCGTTCCCGATGCCGACCACGGATTGACCGACCGAGACGTTCGACGAGTTACCGATCGAGACCGTCTGGAGCCCCGATGCTCCATGAAGCTGCAGGACCGCCAAGTCGTGAGTGATGTCGTAGCCAACCACGGTGGCGCTGTAGGTCTGGCCATTTCCCACGTCGGTGACGCTGATGCTGGTGGCGCCGTCGATCACATGGTTGTTTGTGAGGACCTCCCCCGAAGAGGTAAGGACGATTCCGGTCCCGGCCGCCTGCGCTCCTTGGTAGCTGAGTGTGGTGTTGATGTCGACCAGCCCGGGATCGACCTTCGATGCGATAGAGGAGACATCAGTCGGCCCGCCCGAACCGGTGCTGCCCGAACCCGGGCTGGGGGAGATGGGCGGCGAAAAGCCAGGAGAAGCACCGCCGGCTGGCGAGGAGCTGGAAGCCGGGCTCGATCCCTGGTTCGTCCACAGGCCGTGCCCGATGCCGACTCCGGCCGCGAGCAATAGGGCGACGGCAAGCAATAGGGCGACCGCTTTGGGAGCCGACCTTTGACCCTTCGGTTCCTCCGATCGGGGCGGGGCCCAAGAGGGGTTCGCGTCGGCCCAGGGCGACCGCCATGACCCCGTGCCCCATACTCCGGCCGGGGGGCCTCCACCTTGGCCCGGTGAACCCGCAAAGGGTCCGGCGCTAGAAACCGAATACGGAGCGGTGGGGGGCCCCGAGGGTGCAATCGGCGCCGTCGGTGCAACCGGCTCGAACGACGGCGGTATCGCTGGTGTTGGCGGCGCTTCGTTTTGGTCGGCGGGGATATGGGCGAAAGGCTCTTCGGCCTCTCCGTCTCCCGTGCCTTCGTAGTTATCGTTCATTTCCGTCCACGCTCTGAGCCCGAGCCCCCAATGGGCCCGGTTCCGTATATCCCAGTAGAGCGGGGCTTCATAAGGTTTCCGTGAACTGTGAATAGGAAGCGGCTAATCCTGGTCGAGCCCAGCGCCGCGTTGGGCACACCCGTGAAATACCACCGGGTCCGGGTCCGGCCCATTCCGCCTTCCATGACGCGCCGGTGCGGCCCGCCTCCAGGACCAGTTTCAGGTGACCCCCCACTTCGGCCCAAGGTGGTCGACCGGTGTACCCGCCTGGTGGCAGCACGAGGTCGGGCGTCCAGATCCCCAAGCCGGGGTGCGACCACGCCAGACGGAACCGCCGACAACGGCTGGCCGCGCCGAGGGTCGGAGTCGGCTGGCCGCGCCGGGTACTACGCCAGCTGGGTCCTCGGCACCGAGGACAGGTGCCCGTCTCGGCGAAGTTCGACAACGGCGGGGACCGGGTCAGGGTCCGAGAACAGCCCTTCGTCCGCATAGTCGGCCGGTCGGCCGGTCGGGTCCACCACCCAGCAGGACGCCTCGAGCGCAATCCCGTTCGGATCGGTGAAGTACACCGACCGCAGGAAACCGTGGTCGACCACGTCGGTGATCTCGCTCCCAGCGGCCTTCAGGCGACTCCGGAGAGCCAGCAGGGCGTCCTCGTCGGGGAGGTTGAACGACACGTGGTCGAACTGGATCGCGCGCGGGTCCGGGACTCCGGCCGGCTTGGCGAACGACTCTACGGGCGCATTGCGGTACTCGAAGAACGCGATCGTGTTCTCGGCACCGAGCTCGAAGAAGTAGTGCCGGAAGCTCCGTCCGGCCAGATCGGCCACCAGCCTCGCGCCCAACACCCCGTGGTAGAAGCGCACCGTCGCATCCATGTCGTTGGTGATCAGCGCCAAATGGTTGATCCCCCGCCAGCGGGGCACCTCTTCGTCCGAGTCGGTCGTCACGTGGTTCGCTTGCGTTTCCATGCCATCCAGCCTACCGGTGCCGGCCAGATTTTGGAACGGCGTCACCGGCATATCCAGGCAGCTCAGGAACCGAAAGGATCCCCTCGGTCACCGAGTCGCAGGGAGACATGTGGCTGGTCAGACTGTGGGTTGCCGAGGCTCGGAGTCCCCGGTGACGGCGACGTGGAACACCGAGAGCCGGGGTTAGGGAGGTTGGCAACGTTATGAGCGACGCGAACACAGGTGAGGCGGCGCTTTCTGCGCTCTTGCAGGAGACCCGGCGGTTCCCTCCTCCCGACGATTTCGTCGCGAACGCCATAGTGGGCCCGGCGGTCTACGGCCAGGCCGACGCAGATCCGGTGGTGTGGTGGGCCGAGCAGGCCCGCCAGCTGCGATGGGAGACGCCGTGGAACGAGGTCCTGGACTGGGATGTCCCGTTTGCGCGCTGGTTCGTCGGAGGTCGGCTCAACGCCTCGGTGAACTGCGTCGACCGGCACGTTGAGGCGGGCCTAGGCGACCGGGTCGCGTTCCACTGGGTGGGGGAGCCTGAGAGCGACGCCCGAACTATCACCTACGGCGATCTCTTGGAGATGGTGTGTAAGGCCGCCAACGCATTGACCGAGATCGGAGTGCGGGCGGGGGACCGCGTCGCGATCTACATGCCCATGGTCCCCGAGGCGGCCGTCGCAATGTTGGCCTGCGCGCGCTTGGGGGCACCCCACTCGGTGGTCTTCGGTGGCTTCTCGGCGGAGGCGCTCGCCGGCCGGATCCTCGACCTCGACGCACGGGTCGTGATCACGGCCGACGGAGGGTTCCGTCGGGGTGCCGCGTCGGGGCTCAAAGTGAACGTGGACGTCGCACTCGAGCAGTGCCGGGACGTACGTACCGTCCTCGTCCTGCGGCGAACCGGCCAGGAGGTCGAGTGGCAGGACGGGCGTGACGTCTGGTGGCACGAGCTCGTAGACCGCCAGAGCGCGTCGCACTCGCCGGAGGCGTTCGACGCCGAGCAGCCGTTGTACATCATGTACACCAGCGGGACGACGGCGAAGCCGAAGGGCATCCTGCACACGACCGGTGGCTACCTCACCCACGTTGCGGCAACCCACCGCCTGGTGTTCGATCTGAAGCCGGGCGAGGACATCTTTTGGACCGCGGCCGACATCGGCTGGGTCACCGGTCACAGCTACATCGTCTACGGACCCCTGGCCAACGCGGCCACCTCGGTCATGTACGAGGGCACTCCCGACTCCGGCGGACGCGACCGGTGGTGGCGCATCGTCGAGGACTACAAGGTGTCGATCCTCTACACCGCGCCGACCACGATCCGCACGCTGATGAAGTGGGGAGAGGAGCACCTGGCCAAGCACGATCTCTCGAGCCTCCGAGTGCTCGGCTCGGTGGGCGAGCCCATCAACCCCGAGGCGTGGATGTGGTACCGGACCCACGTCGGGGGCGACCGGTGCCCCATCGTCGACACCTGGTGGCAGACCGAGACGGGGGGGATCATGATCACCCCGCTGCCCGGCGTTACGACGACCAAGCCCGGCGCGGCAATGACCCCGTTCCCGGGCATCGGTGTCGACGTCGTCGACAACGGCGGCGCGTCGGTGGGCAACGGTGAGGGCGGCTATCTCGTCCTCACCCGTCCGTGGCCGGGCATGTTGCGGGGCATCTGGGGCGATCCGGACCGCTACCGCGACACCTACTGGTCTCGATTCGAGGGGCAATACTTCGCCGGCGACGGGGCCAAGCGGGACGACGACGGCGACCTCTGGCTTCTCGGGCGAGTCGACGACGTCATGAACGTGTCGGGGCACCGGATATCGACCACCGAGATCGAGCACGCGCTGGTCGGGCACCCAGCGGTCGTCGAGGCGGCCGTCGTGGGTGCCTCCGACCCGACCACCGGACAGGCCGTGGTGGCCTTCGTCACGGTGAAGGGAGAGGGAGTCGAGGGCGAGGCCGGCCAGGCGCTGGTGGACGACCTGCGTTCCCACGTGGCGAGGGTGATCGGTCCGATCGCGAAGCCGCGGCAGATCCTGCTCACCCCCGAGCTCCCGAAGACCAGGAGCGGGAAGATCATGCGCCGCTTGCTCCGAGACGTCGCCGAGAATCGCCAACTGGGCGACGTCACCACGCTGCTCGACCCGACCGTGGTGAACATGATCGACACCCAGATGCGCGAGTCGGCCGGGGACGAAGACGCCTGATTCTCCCGCTTCCCCGGGAGCGGGAAGGGCGAGTGTGATCGGCAACGAGTGCCCCTTGGCGCGCTTGCGTCTTCCAGGTATGTCTGTAATGATGTAATCATGAACGATCCACTGAATTGGCAGGGCCGGCGCGGACCTCGACGGGGCAGCCGGTTTGGCGCGGGCCCCTTTGGACCCGGGCAACGGCGGGGCCGCGGACGGCGCGGCGGCGAGGAACGGACGACCGGGGAGCAGCGACAGCGCATCGGGGCCTGGGTCCTGGGGCGGGTGCCGGGCGACTGGTACATCGAGGCGTCTCAGGTGTCTGTGGACGCGGACGAGATCCTGATCGTCGGCCGGCTGGGGGCGGTGGAGCTGCCCGCGGGGTCCTCGCCCGAGGATCGTGCGACGGCGGAATCGGCGCGCATCGCTGGACACCGCGAGGACACGCGTGACCAGCGGGTGCGGATCGCCCAGGAGGCCGAGGAGCAGTTCGCCAGGATCGTCTCGTGGGGCGCCCGATGTGGCGACTCCCTCGAGATCTTCACCTCGGCGAGCGTCCCGGTCATGACCCGCCTGCGCATGCCCGAGCGCCACGTCCTCGACACGCTGCTCGACGCCGGGGTGGCCAGGAGCAGGAGCGAAGCACTGGCCTGGTGCGTGCGACTCGTGGCCAAGAACGAAGAGGCATGGATCAGCGAGCTGCGAGACGCGTTCGTCCACGTAGAAGACGTCCGCTCGAGGGGGCCTTCCCCCGAGGGCTGAGGGCCCCGCCTGCCTCGACCGGCGCGAGCCGCCCGTGGGCGGCACACTGGGGCCACGCGACCGATGGCCGCAGACGGGAGAAAGGCCGATGGCCCACTACCACGAGGTCATGGATGAGGTTCGCGCCCCCTACCAGGAGCTGCAGGAGGCGATCCCGGGGGTCGCCTCGGGCTACGCCGAGATGCACAGGGCCGCGATGGGCGAGGGTGAGCTGTCGGCCAAGGTCAAGGAGCTCATCGCGTTGGCCATCGCCGTGACCAGGGAGTGTGACGGGTGCATCGCCGCTCACGCCCGTGCTGCGGCGCGGCGCGGCGCCACCGCCGCCGAGGTCGCCGAAATGATCGGTGTGGCCATCTTGCTGAACGGCGGTCCCGGAACCGTTTGGGGGCCTCGCGCGCTGACCGCCTTCCACGAGTTCGCCGACGGCTGAGCCGTTTCCCGATCCTGCGTGCACGATGAGGCCGGATTGCACGGCAAGATGGTGGTGAGCAGCCCGGTCTGAGGCTGCTCAAGAGACGAAACCTCAAGAGACGAAACATCGAGGCCCCATGGACGAGCAGATCGCCAGCGCCGAGGGAGCGGAGGCCGCCCCCCTGGACGACGCTGCCCGGGCCAAGCGCCTCGTAGACCTCCAGGGCCTGATCGACCTCATGCGGCCGGCCGTTCAGGCCGACGGCGGTGACCTCGTGCTGGTCAACGCCGACGTGGAGACCGGTGTGGTCGAGGTAGAGCTCGCCGGCGCCTGTAGCTCGTGCGCGATCAGCTCGGCGACGCTCCAAGGTGGGGTCGAGCGGATCCTGCGGGACCGCCTGGCGTGGGTGACCGAGGTGATCGGCGGGCTCGACGAGTCGATGGACGACTTCGAGAGCGCCGCGTTGGGTCGGGGAGCGTACGTCCCGAGGATCTGATTCTCAGGCTGCCAGTGCGTCCGGGTCGATCGGGCCATAGCGCACCAGAGGTTCGAACTGGTCGAGGACCATCCGATCCTCGTGCAACAGGCCCCGAAGCGGCTGGTCGGCCAGCCTTCTCGTGACGAAGCGTCGCGCGACCGCAGCCTTGCGCGCGTCGCCGTGGTGGTCCAGCGACCAGGCCGCCTCCTCCACCAATAGGGCGGCCTCGGCGGTGTCGGCGAGGAGCTCCGCCAACCGTCGCGACTGGAGGAGAGCCAGGTCCTCGTGCGCCGCTGCGAGCACGTCGATCGCGCCCCATGCGTCCTTCCGGATCCGCGCGACCACGTCGATGCTCGAGGCCAGGACCCGATGCCCGCCTGCCGTGTCCAGCGCGCGATCGATGCGGTTCCCGAGCGCGACGTGGGCCTGCTCGCCGCGGATGGCCCGGCGCACGTCGATGGAGAGGATGTTCTCGGTTCCCTCCCAAATCGTGTGGCACTGGGCGTCGCGCAGTTGACGGGCGATCGGCCAGTCGTGCATGTAGCCGTTGCCACCGAAGACCTCGAGCGCGCTGGAGGCCGCCCACAGTGCGACCCGGGTGCTGCGCATCTTGGCCAGTGGGATGAGGATCCGCCGCACGAGGCGCGCCTCGTCCTGGTCGACTGCGCCTCGCAGCGCGCCCGCACACTCGAAGGTGACGGCCATACCGGCCTCGAGGTCGACGAGCAGATCGACGAGCGTCTCGCGCACCAGCGGGTACCGGTCGATTCGTTGACCCCACTGGGTCCGCCGGGCCGCGTATATGGCCGCGTCGAGAAACGACCGGCGGTGAATCCCGAGTCCCATGAGGGCCACGCCGAACCGGCTCGAGTTGACCATCTCCATCATCCGGTTGATCCCCCGGCCGTCACGCGCGGCGCCGGGGTCGGCGGTCTCGGGGTTGCCGCCGGCCAACCAGGCCCGCGCCCCGTCGAGGCTGACCTCACCGGTCGGGACCCCGACGGTTCCAAGCTTCGCCTTGAGGCGCTTGATGTTGAACCCGTTCGGCGAGCCGTCGGGTTGGCGGCTGGGCACGATGAATGTCGCCAGTCCCCGCGTTCCCTCGGGCGCCCCTTCGGGCCGGGCCAGCACGATGAAGACGTCGGCGTCGACGTTGGAGCAGAAGTGCTTGTCGCCGAAGAGCAGCCACTCGCCGCCGTCGGCCACCGCGCTGGTCGTGTTGGCGCCGACGTCGCTCCCGCCCTGGCGCTCGGACAAGAACATCCCGCCTTCCCAGGACTCGTTGGGGTCGAGGCTGGTCAGTCGGGAGACGAAGAGGTCACGGATCGACAGCGGCGCATAGCGCTCGACGATGTCGGCGGCCCCTCCGGTCATCCCGAGCGCGCAGTACGCGGCGGTCTCGCACTGGCTCAACAGGTAGGCGCGCGCCGCGGTCACCACCGCCGGCACCGCCCGCCCGGCATGTTGGGACAGCCCCACGAACCCGGTGCGGACGAGGTCCGCCTTGTTGGCCGTCCAGGTGGGGTGATGGACGACCTCGCCGACGTCGAAGCCCCACCGGTCGTAGCGCTGCAGGACCGGGCCGTTGGCGTCGGTCACCTCGGCCCGAGCGGCCAGGACCTTGCCGACGAGCTCCCCGTACTCGCTGACGTGGTCCTCGGCGAACTTGCGATCGTCAGGGTCCGGGAGGTGCCGGTCCAAGAGGAAGGACAGGTTGGGATCGAGCGCGTACCAGTCGAGGCCGATCGCTTGGTCGTGCTCGGCGTAGTCGGCGAGCATGGGTTCAGGGTACCTCCCCCGATGCGCTCGGCTCCCGGCCAACTCCCCAGGCCCGGGGTCTCGGCGAGCTTCAGTGCAGAGCTGCTCACCGGCGCGGCGGTCGCTCCTCGGCCTGCCGCCAACGGCCCCGTCGTCGCGGTGGTTCGCCGTGGTCGGTGTCGGGTCGGAGAACTTCTGGCGGCCACCGGGTGCTGACCATCCTCGGGTTCGGTGCCCACTGAGCTCCTCAAGTGGGCGAACGCGGCCTCTGCTTGCACCCGGCCCTCGGGCCGGGGGAGGCTGAGCTCTATGGTCGGGCTGGCCGGGGGGCCTCGAAGATGAAGAGCCCCAGGCGGTTCTGGCAGGAGACGACGGCATCGTGGGCGCTCAGCCGTCGGGTCACCGTTCCCGAACCGATCCCGGCGAGGCCTCCGGGGCCCGGTGGGCTGCGGATCGCGTTCCTCATTTATCGCGGCAACCCGCTGTGCGGAGGCCAGGGCGTCTACACCCGGCACCTCACCCGGGAGCTGGTCGCGCTCGGCCACTCGGTCGAGGTGTTCGCCGGCCAGCCGTGGCCCGAGCTCGACCCGGGGGTCGGTTTCACACCGGTGGCCGGCCTCGACCTCTACCGCGACCCTGACCCGTTCCGGGTCCCGCACCCGAGGGAGTTCCACAACGCCGAGGACGTGACCGAGTTCGCGGTCATGTGCGCGGCCGGGTTCGGCGAGCCGCTGGCGTTCTCGCGCCGGATCCGCAGGGTGCTGGCCGGGCGCGCCGGCGAGTTCGACCTGGTGCACGACAACCAATGCCTCGGGACCGGGATGCTGGGCCTCATCAAGGACGGGTGGCCGCTGCTCACGACGCTGCACCACCCCATCACGGTCGACCGGCAGCTGGCCCTGGCCCACACCACCAACGCGTGGCAACGGTTCACCACCCGGCGATGGTTCGGGTTCCTACGCATGCAGGTCCGGGTGGCCCGCCGGCTGCCGGCGGTCGTCACGGTCTCGGAGTCGTCGCGCCGCGACATCTCGGCCCAGCTGGGGGTGGCACCGGACCGGCTCAGCGTGGTGCCAGTCGGGGTCGACCACACGGTCTTCGAGCCGATTTCCGGCGTCACGCCGGTCTCCGGGCGCCTGATCGTCACATCGTCGAGCGACGTGCCACTGAAGGGCCTCGTGCCCCTGCTCGAGGCGGTGGCCAAGCTCCGGACCGAGCGCGAGATCGAGTTGGTCGTGATCGGGCGGCCCCGGCCCGGGGGCAGGGTCGACCGGGCCATCGCCCGCCTCTCCCTGTCCGACACCGTCCGGTGTGTGAGCGGGATCTCGGACCGGGAGCTGGCCACCCTCTACGGCGAGGCCCAGGTGGCCGTCGTGCCGTCCCTCTACGAGGGTTTCTCGTTGCCGGCCGTCGAGGCCATGGCCTGCGGGGTGCCCGTCGTGGCCACCACCGGCGGCGCTCTTCCCGAAGTGGTCGGGAACGACGGCGAGACCGGGCTGCTGGTGGCGCCTGACGACCCCGGTGCGCTGGCCGCGGCCATCGGCCGGTTGCTCGACGACGCCGAACTGCGGGCGAGGTTGGGCGCGGCCGGGCGCGAGCGGGTGCTCACGCGCTTCACGTGGGCCGTCACCGCCCAGGGGACGGCCGAGTGTTACCAGGCGATGTTGGCCGGCCGCCCACTGCCGGGCGCCCCGCTCCCGCCCGGCGCCGGTGCCACCGAGGCCGAGCCGTGCTGACGGCGGACTTCGATCGGCTGGGAGTGGTCGAGGGAGACCGGTTCTTGGACCTCGGTTGTGGCTTCGGGCGTCACGCGTTCGCGGCCGCCCGCAGGGGCGCTCAGGTGGTGGCGCTTGATGCCGGGATGGACGAGGTGGTACAGGTCCGATCGGTCCTGGGCGCCATGATCGAGGCCGGCGAGCTGTCGCCCGACCGGGTGCGTGCGGGGGGAGTACAGGGCAACGCGCTTTCGTTGCCGTTCCCAGACTGGTCGTTCGACCGGATCGTGGCCTCCGAGGTCCTCGAACACATCCCCGAGGACACCACGGCGATCGCCGAGCTGGTCCGGGTGCTCCGCCCCGGCGGCACCATGGCGGTGACGGTGCCGCGCTGCGGCCCCGAGGTCGTCAACTGGCTTCTGTCGGATGCGTACCACGACATCCCGGGCGGCCACATCCGGATCTACCGCCGGGCCGAGCTGGTGCGCCGGGTCAGCGCGGCCGGGTTGCGTCCGACCGGCGGCCACCACACCCACGGCCTGCATTCCCCCTACTGGTGGCTCCGGTGCCTGGTCGGCCCGACCAACGACACCAACCGGGCCGTGGCCGCCTA
>Ga0209415_10003577_pt1 | contig 28874 bp, 24 predicted proteins | sample PeaSoiSIISIP2007_FD_187696 | JGI IMG/M metagenome (GOLD analysis project Ga0209415, IMG submission 187696) | Peat soil microbial communities from Weissenstadt, Germany - SII-SIP-2007 (SPAdes) (version 2) | ecosystem: Environmental > Terrestrial > Soil > Wetlands > Peat | place: Germany...
CCTCGGCGAGCCGCTGCCGGTGTCGGCGGCCCAGGGCCTCGGCTCGGGCGACCTGCTCGACCGCATCGTGGAGCTGCTGCCGCCGGGCGAGGAGGAGCAGGAGGGCGACACGGTGCGCCTCGCGGTGATTGGCAGGCCGAACGTGGGCAAGTCCTCACTGGTCAACCGCTTCCTCGGCGAGGACCGCGTGATCGTCTCCGAGGTCGCCGGTACCACCCGTGACGCGATCGACATGCCGCTGATGGTGGGCGACCGCAGGCTCGTGCTGATCGATACCGCTGGCATGCGCCGCCAATCAAAGGTGGCGGACTCCGTGGAGTACTACACGGCGCTGCGTTCCCAGCGAGCCGCCGAGCGCGCCGACGTCGCGTTCGTCGTGTGCGATGCCGGCGACGGCGTCACCGCCCAGGACCTGCGCATCGCCGAGCTCGCCATGAAGGCGGGGTGCGCCACGGCGATCGTCCTCAACAAGTGGGATCTGCAGGAGCAGATCGAGGTTGCGGGCGGGCGGCGCCTGGACCTCGAGCACGAGCGTGGACGGGTGGCCAACAAGCTGCGGCTGCGCCCGCGGGTCCTCACCGTCAGCGCCAAGAGCGGCCGCCACGTCTCGCGGCTGCTCACCGAAGCCGTCGGGCTGGGGGACCGAATGAACGGACGCATCCCCACCCCCGAGCTCAACCGCTTCCTGGCGGAGGCCGTGCAGGCGCGCCAGCCTCCCGTGGGCACGCGCCGGGGGTCCAGCCAGCATCGCCTGAAGCTGATCTACATGACCCAGATCGGCGAGCGTCCGCCCCGGTTCGCGATCCAGGTCAACTCGCGCGCGCGGGTCACGCGGGACTACGCCTACTTCCTGGAGAATCGGCTGCGTGCCCGCTACGCGATGGACGGGGTGCCGCTGATCATCGACTTCGTCGAGCGCGGACAGCGCGGACGCGCCCGCGCCGCATAGACTTCTGCGGATTTTCCCGACACCCGCCCGCAGCGAGCAGGCGGAGCGACCTACGAGACCCTGGAGCTGACAGACCCAGCCATGAATGAGCTTTCCGACAACGAGTACCTGTTCACCTCCGAGTCGGTGACGGAGGGGCACCCAGACAAGATCGCCGACCAGATCTCCGACGGCGTCCTCGACGCCGTGCTCAAAGACGACCCGTACGGCCGCGTTGCGTGCGAGACGCTCGTCAACACCGGGCTGGTAGTGGTGTCCGGAGAGATCTCCACCGAAACCTACGTCGACATCCAGGAGGTCGCCCGCGAGACGATCCGCAAGATCGGCTACACCGATGCCGACCTCGGCTTCTCGGCCGACTCGTGCGCCGTGCTCAACGCGATCGACAAACAGTCGCCCGATATCGCGCAGGGGGTCGACAAGGCCTACGAGGCTCGAACCGACGCCAGCGACGAGGATGAGCTCGACGTCGCCGGCGCCGGCGATCAGGGAATGATGTTCGGGTACGCCACCAACGAGACCGACACGCTGATGCCGCTGCCGATCTCGCTCGCGCACCGGCTCGCCGAGCGCCTGGCGTCGGTGCGCAAGGCCGGCACGCTGAACTACCTGCGGCCCGACGGCAAGACCCAGGTGAGCGTGCGCTACATGGACGGCAAGCCGGTCGAGATCGAGAAGCTCCTGATCTCGACCCAGCACGGCGAGGGCGCCGAATCGCTGATCCCCGACGACCTCTGGGAGCACGTGGTCGAGCCGATCCTGCCGAAGGACCTCTACGACGCGGGCAGGCTACGCAAGAACTTCCTCGTCAACCCCACCGGCCGCTTCGTGATCGGCGGACCGGTCGGGGACGCCGGGCTGACCGGACGCAAGATCATCGTGGACACCTATGGAGGCATGGCCCGCCATGGGGGCGGCGCGTTCTCGGGCAAGGACCCCTCAAAGGTGGATCGCTCCGCGGCGTACGCCGCGCGCTGGGTGGCGAAGAACATCGTCGCCTCGGGGATGGCCGAGCGGGCCGAAGTGCAGGTCGCCTACGCCATCGGCGTCGCCCACCCCGTGTCGGTGATGGTGGAGACCTTCGGCACCGAGCAGGAGGGCCGCTCGCGGGGACAGATCGCGCGCGCCGTGGACGCCGTGTTCGACCTGCGCCCCGGCGCCTTCCGCGAGGAGCTCAAGCTGCACCGGCCGATCTACCAGAAGACCGCCGCCTACGGCCACTTCGGCCGCGACGACCACGACTTCACCTGGGAGAAGACCGACAAGGCAGCCGCGCTGCGCTCGGCCGCCGGCCTCTGACCGGCACGGCCTCTAGGGTCCGGGCGATGTCCGCGATCGCCCAGGTCGAGCCGATGACGACGGCCCGCGCGCTGCGCGGGCCGTTCGACTACCGGCTGCCGCAGGAGCTGCGCGGCGGCGTCGTGGACGTGGGCTCGATGCTGGTCGTGCCCTTCGGCCGTCGCGAGGTGCTCGGGGTCGTCGTGGGCCTCGCCGACAGCAGCGAGGTGGCCGAGGAGAAGCTGCTGGCGCCGCTGCGGGCGCTGGAGCTGGGCGTGCCCGCCGAGCTCGTCGCGCTGGCCGAATGGATCGCCGCGGAGTACTGCTCGACGATCGCCCGTGCGCTTGCGCTCGTGCTGCCCCCCGGGGCGGCGCGCCGCCTGAGCGGGCGCAGGCGACGGGACGTCGCGCCGCCCCGCCACCTCGCGGTGGGGACCCGCAGCCCCTGCCCACCGCCGCTCACCGACGAACAGCAGGCCGCGCTCGCGCCGTTGCTGGCCGCGGTCCGCGCCGGCGCCACCGAAGAGCGCCTGCTGGCGGGCGTGACAGGCTCGGGCAAGACCGAGATCTACCTGCGCGCCGCCGCCGCCGCGCTGCAGCAGGGCCGCGGCGCGATCGTGCTCGTGCCGGAGATAGCGCTCACGCCGCAGATCGTCGCGCGCTTCATCGACCGCTTCGGCGACACGGTCGCCGTGCTGCACTCGCGCCTGACGCCCGCCCAGCGCTATGCGGAGTGGCGCCGCCTGCGCGAGGGGACGGCGCGCGTGTGCGTGGGGCCGCGCTCGGCGGTGTTCGCGCCCGTCGGAAAGCTCGGGCTGATCGTCGTCGACGAGGAGCACGACGCGTCCTACAAGCACGAGGGCGACCCGCGCTACGACGCCCGCGACGTGGCCGCCGAGCGCGCGAGCCGTGGCCGCGCGGTGCTCCTGCTCGGCAGCGCCACGCCGCGGCCGGAGACCGTGCAGCGGACCGCGGTGAGCGTCCTGGCCAGACGCGTGGACGGCCGTCCGCTGCCCGCGGTGCAGATCCTCGACATGCGCGGTCACGCGCACGGCCTGCACCCGGCGAGCTCGCAGGCGCTGGCCGACGTGCGGGTCGCACGCGGCAAGGCGATCGTGCTGCTGAACCGGCGTGGCTGGTCGAACTTCCTCTCCTGCCGCTCTTGTGGCCTGGTGTGGAGCTGTCCGCAGTGCGACGTCGCGCTCGTCCTGCACCGCGCCGGCGGCTACCTCGCCTGCCACCACTGTGGCCATCGCGAGCCTGCGCCCGCCCGCTGCGGCGCATGCGCCTCCACGTCCGTCGCCCGCCACGGCGCCGGCACCGAGCGCCTGCAGCACGAGCTGAGCAAGGTCTTCGACGACGGTCGCTTCCCCGTCTTCAGGCTCGACGCCGACGTCGTCGCCGACGATCCCGTCCCGCTGCCCACGGGGAGCGAGGAACAGCGCGATGCGGGCGTTGGCGCGGTGCTGCGTCGCTTCGAGGAGTCCGACTGCGGTGTGCTGATCGGCACCCAGATGGTCGCCAAGGGGCATGACTTTCCCGACGTGACGCTCGGTCTCGTGCTCGACGCCGACGCCACGCTGCGCTTCCCGGACTTCCGTGCCGAGGAGCGGACCTTCGCGCTGATCGCCCAGCTCGCCGGACGGGTCGGGCGCGGAGCGCACGGGCGGGTGCTGGTGCAGACGATCGCGCCGCAGGCGCGCGCGATCGTGCACGCCGCCCGTCACGACAGCGACGGGTTCCTCGCGGGCGAGCTCGAACGTCGCCGTGCCCTGCGCTACCCGCCCTTCTCCCACCTGGTGCGAATCGTGCTCGCGGCCGAGGAGTCCAGCCGGGCTCTCGCCGCGGCGCGCGAGCTGCGCGCGCTCGTCGCCGCCGAGCTCAGCACCGAGCAGGCGAGCGTGCTCGGCCCCGCCGCGCTGTTCCGCCTGCGCGGGCGCGAGCGGTTCGTGCTACTCGTCAAGGCGGTCGAGCGCCGCGACGCGGTGCGGGCGATCGGCGACGCAGTCCAGCGCGTCGCAGCGGCCCGCGAGCACGGTGGCGTGAGCTTCAGCGTGGACGTCGATCCGCAGTAGCGCGGGCCACAGCGGCCGTCAGATCGCCGCCGCGCTTGCCAGCGCATTCCGACATCTGGTACGTTGCCGCCGCGGTCGATCACGGGCCTGACATGGACGTGGTGGACCCGCGGTGGGCCCGGAGGGCGCGGTCACGGCAGTCCAGCGGGCGAGATCACATAGGGGGACGGAGCATGGACGGGCGCCGTGCAGGGCATCGGACGCCGAGAGCATCGGTCGCGCTGGCAGCGCTCGCGTGCTGCCTGCTCACCGCGCCGGTCGCAGCGGCCGGGCAGGCGGCGGCGCACGCCCGGATCGGCTACGCGCGGCTGGTGCACGCCTGTGCGCCGCCGGTCGCGGGTAGCGCGAGCTGCTTTGCGGTCGCGCGCCAGCCGGTCTCCGCCGCCGCGGCAGCAGCCGCCGGCAGCGGCGATGTGCACGCCTATGTGATCGGCGATGGCGCGGCCACCTCGGGTCCCGCGGGCGGGCTCACGCCGGCTGAGCTCTCCAGCGCATACGGCTACGAACCCGCGACGGGCGGCTCCGGGCAGACCGTGGCGATCGTCGACGCCTACGACGACCCCAGGATCGAAGCGGATCTGGCCGCCTTCGACAGCAACTACGGGCTCGGGGCATGTACCACCGCCAGCGGCTGCTTCAGGAAGGTCAACCAGGAAGGCAGCGAAAACCCCGCCTTCCTTCCCGCCCCGGACGAAACCGGCTGGTCGCAGGAGACATCCCTCGACGTGGAGACGGTGCGCGCGGCCTGCCGGTCCTGCAAGATCCTGCTCGTCGAGGCCAACAACGCGAAGTACGTCAACCTCGCCAAAGCCGTCAACACGGCGGTCGCGTTGGGGGCCACCGAGGTGTCCAACTCCTACGGCGGGCCCGAGGTCGGAATGGGCGCCGAACAGCGCGCAGCCTACAACCACCCCGGCGTCGTGATCGCTGCCGCGACGGGCGACTACGGATACGACGACTGGAACTACTACCTGCTCGGCTTCGAATTCTCCGAACTGCCGAACATGCCCAACGCGCCCGCGTCCCTGCCGTCGGTGGTGTCGGTGGGAGGGACGACGCTGGCGCTCAACGAAGGCGCCAAGCGCGTCAGCGAGCGGGTGTGGAACGACGACGGCCCCTTCGACGAAAGAGAACGGGGCGCCGGCTACGTGGCCACCAGTGGCTGCAGCACGCTGTTCGTCGCACAGCCGTTCCAGCTGGCGGTCGCCGGCTTCGCGGCGACCGGCTGCGGCAGCGCGCGGCTGGCGGGCGACGTGTCCGCAGACGCCGATCCGCTGACCGGCTTCGACATCTACGACGACTTCAACTTCTGCGGCTGCAAAGCCGGCAAAGAAGCGATCGAACTGCACGGAGGCTGGCAGACGTTCGGAGGCACGTCGCTGAGCGCGCCCATGATCACCGCCCTGTACGCGCTCGCCGGCGGCGGCAAAGGCGTGACCTACCCGGCGCTCACGCTCTACGGGCATCTCGGCGACCCCGCCGCCCTGTACGACGTGACCCAGGGCGGCAACGGCCTATGCGACGCCGAACCGAAGGCCGTGTGCGGTGAACCGAACCGCATAACGGGAGCCACGCTCGACTGCGAAGGCACCAGCGCCTGCGACGCTCGCAGCGGCTACGACGGGCCCACCGGGGTGGGCACGCCGAACTCGCTCAGCCTGTTCGAGCCGCTGCTTCCCACGGCCGCGATATCCGCGCCGGCGAAGCTCAGGCCGGGGGTCGCGGCGGGCTTCAGCGGGGCCGCTTCGAGCGACCCATATCCCGCCGGCTCGATCTCCAGCTACTCCTGGGCCTGGGGCGACGGCACCAAGAGCGGCGGGGCCTCACCGTCGCACGCCTTCCCCGCGCCCGGCCCATACCTCGTCACGCTCACGGTCACCGACAACTACGGCCTCACGAGCGCCGCTGCCACGCATGCGGTCAACGTGTCCACGCCCGCGGAAATAGCAGCAGAAGAAGCTGGGGCCCTTCCACCGCCGCCGAGCCCCGCCCGCGCAGTGGCGGGCTTCCAGACGGGCCTGACCCCGCCCGTGCCCGATGCCCAGCTGGCGAGCACCTCGCTGCAGGTGAGCTCCTCGGGCGCCGTGACGCTGAAGGTCAGCTGCCCCGCCGCTGAGAGCAGCTGCGCGGGCACCGTCACCCTGCGCACGCTCGCAGCGGTGATCGCCGGCTCCGGGCAGGCCGCGCGGCGCAAAGCCGCCGTGCTGACCCTGGCCGCGAGCCCGTTCACCGTCGCCGGAGGCAAGGTGGTCGCGGTGGTGCTCCATCTCTCGGCGCGGGCGCGCGCCCTGCTCGCGCGCTCGAAGGTCCTGCGCGCGCGGGCCACGATCGTCGCGCACGACCCGGCCGGTGCCACGCACTCCCGCCAGACGCTCGTCACGCTGCGCCCGGCCAAGGCCAAGCACCGCAAAGGCTGAACCGCGAGCGGCGCTCGGCGCCTGCGGCCGCGGGCCGGATGCCGGCGCAGACGACGGGCCGCTTCGGGGCGGGTCTCACACCTCGTAAACTCAGCGCGAGCATGGCAGAGCAGCAGCACACGCTCCAGGAGATCGCGGCCCCGCCCTCCGAGCAGGACGACGTCGAGGTCGAGGCGCTCGAGGATGCGGCACCCGTCTCCGAGCTCGACCCCGAGGCGCGCGCTCGCCGCGAAGCGGCGCTTGCGCTCGTGCGCAAGTTCGGCGACCCGGTGCTGCGCGCGTCCGCGCTGCCGGTGGAGCGCTTCGACGAGGATCTGCGCGAGGAGGTGGGGCGCATGGGCGAGCTCATGCGCGACGCGCTCGGGATCGGGCTGGCGGCCACGCAGCTCGGCGTGCTGCACCGGGTGCTCGTCTACAGGGCCTACGAGGAGGACCCGCTGACGGCGCTGGTCAACCCCGCGATCGAGTGGAGCAGCGACGAGCTGGAGGTGGGGGAGGAGGGCTGCCTGAGCCTGCCCGGGGTGCACGTGGAGGTGGAGCGTCCGGCGCGCGTGCGCGTGCGCGCTCAGGACGAGACGGGTGAGACCCTGCAGATCGAGGCCGAGGGGTTGCGCGCGCGGGTGATCCAGCACGAGATCGACCACCTCGACGGCGTGCTGATCCTCGATCGCATCTCGCGCCAGGCGCGCAAGGAGGCGATGCGCGCGATGCGCGAGGCGCAGGAGAGCGCGAACGGCGCCTAGACCCGCCTCTTGGCCACCGTCTTCCTCGGCACCTCCGAGTTCGCCGCCGCGATCCTGCAACGGCTCGCCGACAGCGAGCAGCACCGGCCCGCGCTGGTGGTCACGCGTCCCGACCGTCCGAGCGGCCGCGGACAGCGCCTGACGCCCCCGCCGGTGGCCGAGCGCGCACGCGCGCTGGGTCTGCCGCTGGCGCAGCCGGAGAGCGTCAACGACCCGCAGGCGCGAGCGACGATCGCGCAGGCCGGGCACGCGCAGGCCGAGCACCATGCAGCGGGGGCGTCCGCGTCGCCGGCGCGCCAGACCGTCGTGGTGTGCGCGTTCGGGGCGCTCATCAAGGAGCCTCTGCTATCCGATCACGAGATCCTCAACGTGCACCCCTCGCTGCTGCCGCGCTGGCGCGGCGCCGCACCGATTGAGCGGGCGATCATGGCCGGCGACGCCGAGACCGGCGTCTCGATCATGCGCCTGACCGCCGGCCTGGACAGCGGCCCGGTATGTCTGGCCGGATCGGAGCCGATCCTCCCGCACGACACCTACGGCTCGCTGTCGGAGAGGCTGCAGGGGCTTGGCGGCGAGCTGCTGCTGCGCGCGCTGGCGCAGGCGCCCGCGTTCGTCGAGCAGCCCGCCGAGGGGGTCACCTACGCCGAGAAGATCGGCCCGCAGGACCGGCTGCTCGACCCTCTGCTTCCCGCCCCGCAGCTCGAGCGAACCGTCAGGGCGCTGCAGCCACACGTGGGTGCACGGGTCGCACTGGCGGACGGCTCGCTGCTCGGAGTGCACCGCGCCGCGCTCGTCGACGCGGGCGAGCGGCCGGGCGAGCACCACGCGGTCCTAGACGGCGAGCCGGCGCTGACCGGTCTGATCGCCTGCGACGGGCGCCTGCTGTTGCGCTGCAGCCCCGGGCTGCTCGAGCTGCTAGCCGTGCAGCCGCCGGGCGGGCGGGAGATGGACGCCGCCTCCTTCCTGCGCGGCCGTCAGCGCCCGCCCGGCCGCCTGTAGGCGCTCGCGTACGCGGGCGCGAGGATGCCCTCGCGCAGCCGCGGATCGGGCTCGGGCTCCTCCGCCCGCAGCGCGAGCGGGAGCACCCCCGCCCAGGCGGGCAGCGCGTAGTCCTCCTCGTCGTCGAGCGGGGGCCCGCTGCGCACCTTCGCCGAGCACTCGCCGATCCCCAGCGCCAGGAACGCGGTGGCGCGCAGCTCCTTCGCCGTCGGCGGGCGCACATCGCTCCAGCGTCCCGGCACGATGTGTTCCACGATCGCCTCGGCCGCGGCGAGCTTCTCGGCGTCGTCATCGACGTTGCGCGCGCGGCCGAAGATCATCGCCGAGCGATAGTTGGCCGAGTGGTGCATCGCCGAGCGCGCGAGCACCAGGCCGTCCAGCAGCGACACGGTCAGGCACGCGCGCGCGCCCTGCGCGAGCGCGCGCAGCGTCCTGCTCGCGACCGAGCCGTGGCAGTAGATGAGATCCCCGCGGCGCGCGTGCAAGGTCGGCGTGACGATCGGCTGGCCGCCGTCCGCGACGATGCCGAGGTGCGCGATCAGCGCCTCGTCGAGGATCGCCTCGACCACCCGCCTGTCGTAGCTGCCCCGTTCGCGCTTGCGGCGCAGGCGCACCAGCTCCGACGCGGGCTCCGGGCGGGTGCCGCCCGGAGCCCGCGGGCGTGCGCCGGGAGTCCCGGAGGGGATCGGCGGCTGGCTGTGCGGCGCTCTCGACAAGGTGGCCCCCTATCTGTCATAGTACAGATCGTTGTCTGACCTAAAACAGTACTGGATGCGCGCGTCGAGTGCAGCGGAGCTGGTCGAGGCGGTCGAGGCGGCCGTCGCCGGCGGAACGCTCGCTCCGGGAGAGCGACTGCCATCGGTGCGCCGGATGGCGGCGGCGGTAGGGCTCAGCCCGGTGACCGTCGCCACCGCGGTGGCCGAGCTGCGCAGGCGCGGCCTGGTCATCACCGAGGCGCGGCGCGGCACGCGCATCGGGGAGGGGCCGCCGGTCGGCTCGCTGCGCGCCCCGCTGCCGGTGCCGGAGGGCGCGCGCGACCTCTCGCGCGGCAATCCCGACCCCGCGCTGCTGCCCGACCTGCGCGCGGCGATGGTCCGAGCGCGCCCGCCGCTGCGCCTCTACGGCGAGCTTCCGGCGATGCCCGAGCTCACGCGGATCGCGCGCGATCAGCTGCAGGCCGACGGCATCCCGGCCGAAGCGCTGTGCGTCGTCAGCGGCGCGCTCGACGGCATCGAGCGCGTGCTGCAGGCGCACCTGCGGCCCGGCGACCGGGTGGCGGTCGAGAGCCCCGGCTACGCGGCGCTGTTCGACCTGCTGCGGGCCCAGGGGCTGCTGCTCGAGCCGGTCGCGGTGGACGAGCGGGGGATGCGCCCGGCAGAGCTGGCGGGCGCGCTCGCGCGCGGCGCGTGCGCGGCGATCATCACCCCCCGCGGGCAGAACCCGACGGGCGCCGCGCTCGACGCGCGGCGTGCCGCGGAGCTCGCGGCCGTGCTCGCAGGCTCGCCGGGGACGCTCGTGATCGAGGACGACCACCTCGGCCCGGTCGCGGGCAGCGAGCTGCACACGACGGTGACCGGACGCGAGCGCTGGGCGGCCACGCGCTCGGTGGCCAAGGCGCTCGGGCCGGACCTGCGGCTCGCCGTGCTCGCCGGTGACGCGCAGACCGTCGCGCGTGTGCAGGGGCGCCAGCAGTGCGGGCCGGGCTGGGTCAGCTATGTCCTGCAGACGCTCGTGCTGGAGCTGTGGAGCGACCCGCAGGTGCAGGCGCAGATCGTCCGCGCGCGCGAGGTCTACGCCGAGCGGCGCGAGCGCCTGGTGGAGGCGCTGCTGCAGCAGGGAGTGCATGCGCACGCGCCGTCCGGCCTGAACGTGTGGGTCCCGGTGGACGACGAAGCGGGGGTGATCGGCGCGCTGCTGCAGCGTCGCTGGGTCGTCGCGCCGGGCGCCCCCTTCCGGCTGGGCGCGGCCGCGCCCGCGGTGCGGGTGACGACCTCTACGCTCTCGGCGCCCGAGGCCGAGCGCCTCTCGGAGGATCTCGCCGATGTGCTCGCGCCGACCCGCTGGGCGCGCAGCGGATAGCCGATGATGGTAGACGTGGCCGACCTTGCCGCCACCGGTGTGGCTCCCGCGCGGCGCTGCGCCTACGCCGTGCTGCGGCGCGTGTTCGAGCGCGGCGCCTACGCCGACGAGGCGCTGCGGGCCGAGGCCCGCGGGCTCGACGCGCGCGACCGTGCGCTGGCGATGCGCCTGGCCTACGGAGCTGTGCAGCGCCGCGCGACGCTCGACTACCTGGTGGAAGGCCTCGCGGAGCGCCCGTGCCAGCGCCTGGACCCACCGCTGCTGGCCGCGCTGCGGCTCGGGCTGTATGAGCTCCTCTACATGCACGGCGCGCCAGATCACGCGGTGGTCGGGGAGGCCGTCGCGCTTGCCAAGGCCAACGCGCGGGCGGGCCACGGCCTCGTGAACGCGGTGCTGCGCCGGGCCGCGCGCGAAGGACCCGACGCGCTGCTGGGCGCGCTCTCCGACGCCACGCCCGAGCAGGCCGCGCTGAAGCACTCGCATCCGTTGTGGATCGCGCAGCTGTGGTGGCAGGTCCTCGGCGCCGACGGCGCTCGTGCGCTGATGGCCGCCGACAACGAGCCGGGGGAGCTTGCGCTGCGCGCCAACACGCTGCGCACCGACGCCGCGACGCTCGCCGGCGAGCTGCCGGCGCCCAGTCACGGCGACGCCGTCATACCCGAGGCGCTGGTGCTCGAGGCACCCTTCGACGTGCACGGCTCGCCGCTGTGGCGCGCGGGCGCGTTCGCGGCACAGTCGCGCGCGGCGATGCTCGTCTCGCGCACGCTCGATCCGCGGCCCGGCGAGCGGGTGCTCGACCTGTGCGCCGCGCCCGGTGGCAAGGCCACGCACCTGGCCGCGCTGATGCAGGGCCGCGGAGAGGTCGTGGCGGTCGAGCGCGACCGCCGCCGTGCGGGGGCGCTCGCGCGGGCGGCGACGCGCATGCACGCCCCCAATGTCCGGGTCGAGCTCGCGGACGCCCGCGAGCCACGCTCCACCGAAGCGGCCTTCGACCGGGTGCTCGTCGATCCGCCCTGCTCGGGCCTCGGCACGCTGCAGGCGCACCCCGACCTGCGCTGGCGGATGACGCCGCAGGCGCTCGAGCAGATGGCGCGCACGCAGGCCGAGATTCTCGCCGCCGGGGCGGGGGTGCTCCGTCCGGGAGGCGTGCTTGTCTACTCTACCTGCACGGTATCTCCGACTGAGAACGAGCGCCTGATCGCCGCCTTCCTCGATTCACACCCCGACTTCCGCACCGACGATCTCGCCGCAGAGCTGCCCGCGTACAGCGACGGCGGCTTTCTGCTGACGCTGCCCCACCGCGACCGCACGGCCGGCTTCTTCATCGCCCGCCTGCGGCGGAGCTAGACGATGGAGGGCGAGCCCGACGGCCAGCACAAGGCCGCCGTCGACCTCGGGCCGGAGTGCCCCAACTGCGGCGAACCGTGGCTGCGGCCGACGAACCTGCCGGGACGCTACCGCTGCGTGTACTGCCTGCGCCGCTTCGAGCTCACCTCCGTATGCCCGAACTGCGGCGAGCACTCGACGATCGTGAGGATGTCATCCACCGCGATCCTGAAGTGCAACAACTGCGGCGACTCGATGCTGCAGGCCGTATGAAGACGCATGCCGGCGCTGGATCGGCGTCCTCATACGGTGCGCGGTTGTTAGGGACGCGGATCGCATGAGCTCGCCGCTGAGCCTGCTGCGGGACGTGCGCGTGGCGCCGTCGATCCTCTCGGCCGACTTCGGACGCCTGCGCGAGCAGGTCGGCGAGGTGCTCGCGGCGGGCGCGCGGGTGATCCACGTGGACGTGATGGACGGGCACTTTGTTCCGCCGATAACGGTCGGGCCGCTGATCGTCTCGGCGCTCGCGCAGGAGGTGCACGCGGCCGGCGGCGTGATCGAGGCGCACCTGATGGTCGAGCGGCCCGAGCGCCACGTGAGCGAGTTCGTCGAGGCGGGCGCCGACTCGATCACGTTCCACGCCGAGGCCACGCCCCACGCGGCGTACACCGCCAACCTGATCCGCGAGCGCGGGGTGGGCGTCGGCGTGGCGATCAACCCCGCCACGAGCGTAGGTGAGCTCGCCGAGCTGGCGGGCATGATCGACCTGGCGCTGTGCATGACCGTCAACCCCGGTTGGGGCGCACAGCCGTTCATCGAGCACTCGCTGGCGAAGCTGCCGCGCGTGCGCGCGATCCTCCCCGAGCATGTGGCCGTCGAGGTCGACGGCGGCATCGACACCGAAACCGGTCCGGGCTGCCGGCAGGCCGGCGCGAACCTGTTCGTGGCGGGCTCGGCGGTCTTCGCGGCCGCCGATCCGGCCGCGGCCTACCTGGCGATCGCGCGGTCCGTAGAGGCCGACTGAGCGCCGGCCGGGCGTCGGGTCGATCCCTCGCGGCGGGGACCGCGGCGATAGAGCAAGGTCAGCGAGAGCGCGAGCAGCGCGGTCGCGCCCGCGTAGCCGATCTCGGTGCGCAGCAGCTGTTCGGAGACGATCGAGCTGAGCATCCAGGCCAGGAAGAGGATCGCCGTGGTCCCCCAGCAGCAGGCTGCCGCGCGCGCCCGGTCGCGGGCCAGCGCCGCCTGGTTGAGCGTCCCGGAGACGAGGTGCAGACCCATCCCCACTCCGATCAGGGCGAGGCCGAAGCGGTTGTAGGAGTGGTGCTGCCCGAACAGGTGGCTCATGACGAACGGACCGATCGCCAGCAGCCCCAGCGCGACGGCGGCCGTGAACGCGGCGATCGCCGAGACGGTCACGCGCACCGCCCGGTCGAAGGCCGCGTGGCTGCGCGTGGCGTCGAGGCCGGCGAGATGGGGCAGCAGCGAGGTCTGGATCGCCTGGAAGAGCTGCAGCGGCGCGCGGGCGATCAGCAGGACGTTGAACACGACACCCGCCAGGGCGTCGTGCGAGGTCGCCGCGACGGTCAGCACGGGAGCGTTGAGCAGCGTCTGCTCGGAGAGCATGATCGCGGATACCCAGCCGGCAAAGCCGGTACCCCTGCGCAGCGAGAGGTCGTCGCTGGGATGGGCGGCGGCCTCCTGGATGCCCTCCGCCGCGGGTCCCGCCAGCCCCGCCTCGGCCTCGTCGGCGGTGATCGGAGCATCGGCCAGCGCGGCGTCGGCCTCGTGGGGGTGGGGCGGGCGCGCGGCGAGCGCCTCGCGGCGCTCCTCGCGCTCGCGGACGAACGCGGCGGGCACCACGACCAGCGACACCAGCGGCGCGGCGGCGATCCCCAGCGCGACCGCCGTCTGCCCGCTGGCGATCCCGACGGCCACTGCGAGCGGGAAGCACAGACGCGCGAAGGCCTCCATCAGCACGAGCCCTCCGTACAGCGCGAAGAACTGGTGGCCCGCCAGCCAGCCGCGCGCGAAGTAGCTCGCGGCGTATGCGAGCGTGCCCACGAGAAACACGTCGTAAAGCGAGTCGTAGCCGTCGAAGACGTCTTCCACGAGCCATTCGTGGAGCACCAGCGCGGCGAGCAGGAACGTGAGCGCGAAGGCCGCCTGGATGGCCGCCGGCACGCGCAGCGGGTGCTCTGCGTGCCCGCGCGCTCGCCGCTGGGCGATCGTCCGCGAGAGCAGCTGTTCGATCGGACGGTAAATCACCGAGATGATCACGAACATCACCGCCCACAGCAGGTCGATCCGCTTCGCTGATTCTTCGCCGAGGACGTGGCTGGCGATCGAGAAGTAGGCGAGCGTCAGCAGCCCGGTCGCCGCGATGCCGGCCGAGAGTATGCGCGCGCCCCGCGTGTAGGAGCGGGTCGAGGTCGTTGCGGGCCGGGGGGAGCTAGAGGCGGACAAGCAGCATGGTCCAGGGGAACGGCGAGCGCACCTCGATCACCTCGCCGTGCCGCGAGAGCAGCGCCACGAACGACCGCCTGGACCAGTGGTTGAGGTGCCCCGGGGTGTTGCCGAGCGCCGACCAGTAGGCCCCGCGCGTCATGTTCAGCATGCGCCACAGCGGCTCACGCGGCACCGAGACGAGCAGGTGCTCGCGCGCGCACCTGGCCATCTCGTGCAGCGTGCGCGCCGGATCGGGGACGTGCTCGAGCACCTCGATCGCGCTGACCAGGTCGAACTCGCCGTCGGCGAACGGCAGCTCGGCCGCCTGCACCACGCGGTACTCGAGGTTCGGCGCCGGGTGCGCCGCCCATCCGGCCTGGATCGACTCCTCCTCGAGGTCGATGCCCACCACGCGGCCGTCGCCGAGCTGCTCGGCCCAGCGCTGCACGAGCACGCCCTCGCCGCAGCCCACGTCGAGCAGCGAGCGCGGCGCGGCCCGCCCGAAGAGCTCCTGCAGGTCGCGCTCGAAGCCGGCCATCAGGCGTCGCACCACCGGGTTGCTCGAGCCGTACTTGTCGTAGGTGTTGCCGGTGACGACGCCGTCCCTGGACACCGTCACGCCACTCACAGCCGCACCGCCTCTCCCTCCCTGCGCTCGCCGAGCGGCCGCTCGCCGTGCCCCTGTGTGCCCTCGGGCTCCGCCGCGGCGGGCGCGTCGCTGCGCTGCTGCGGGCCGGCGGGCGCGCCGCTCTCGTAGTGCGAGGGCGCCACGCCGAGCTCGAGCTCGATGCGGCGCACCCGCTCGAAGGTCTTCTGCGTCATCACCCGCTGTGCGGCCAGCAGGTCGCCGATCACGCCGAGCGCCCACAGCACGACCGCGGCGATGAACAGGACCGCGCCGAGGATCAGCGACTGCACGTGGCCCTTGCCGTTGCCTTCCGCGTAGGCCACCGCGAAGCGGATCCACACGCCGACCGCGCCGAGGCCGATCACCAGGGCCAGGCTCCAGAAGACCCGCAGCGGCTCGTACTGCGCGTATATGCGGAAGATCGAGATCGCGTTGCGACGCACGTAGGAGCCCATCGAGGGGAACAGGCGCGACTCGCGCGTCTGGGGGTTGGTGCGCACGGCCACGTGGTCGATCGCGACCAGCAGCTTCCCGGCCTGGATGATCGTCTCCAGCGTGTAGGTGAACTTCGAGACGACCATCATCTGGATGGCGGCCTCGCGGTTGTAGGCGCGGAAGCCCGAGGTGGTGTCCGGCACCGACGTCGAGGAGGCCTGGCGCACGACCCATGAGCCGAGCCGCTGGAGCGACTTCTTCAGCGGCGAGAAGTGGTCGATGTCGCCGACCTCGCGGTCGCCGATCACCATGTCCGCGTCCCCCGCGAGGATCGGCGCCACGAGCCGGGCCACGTCGGGTCCGTAGTACTGGTTGTCGGCGTCGGTGTTCACGATCACGTCCGCGCCGAGCTTCAGGGCCGTGTCGATGCCCGCCTGGAATCCGGCGGCCAGGCCCTTGTTGTTGGTCAGGCGCACGAGATGATCGACCCCGAGCTCGCGCGCCACCGCCACCGTGCGATCGGTGGAGCCGTCGTCGATCACGAGCCACTCGACCACGTCGAAGCCGTCGAGCTCGCGCGGCAGGTCCGCGAGCGTCGCGGGGAGCTGGTCCGCCTCGTTGAAGCAGGGGATCTGGATGATGAGCTTCATCTGCCGCGATTGCCTAGACTTGCCTTCCGGCAAGTATCCCAAAGCGCAGGTCATGGTCTTGGCGCCGCGTGTCGAGCCCACCCACCCGGCGCCGGTGTCAATCCGCCTACCCGGGCCGGGATCAAACACCAAGGCTTGATGGAAAGCGCGACGCTCACCCGGCAGCGACCGGGCTCGATCCGGCCGGCGCGGCTGCGTGCGGTGCCCGCGGCCACATGGGCCCGGGTCGGCTTTGCGGTGCTGTGCGCGGGCGCGCTGATCGGTTATTTCGCGTTCCCCACCTACCCGACCTACGACTCCTTCTACGCACTGCTGTGGGGTCGCGACCTGCTGCACCTGCACCTTCCCGACTTCAGGGTCTACCGCGGTCCCACCGAGCACCCGTTGGCGATCGTCTACGGGATGTTCTGCTCGCTGTTCGGGCAGGGCGGCGCGCGCCTGATGGTGCTCGGCTCGATCGCGTCGTTCGTCGCGATGGTGGCCGGCGCCTACCGGCTCGGGCGCCTGTGCTTCGGGCCGGTCGTGGGGCTCGCCGCCGCGCTGCTGGTCCTCAGCCGCTTCTTCGTGGAGAACCTGGCCGCGCAGGGCTATCTGGACATCTCCTACGTGGCGCTGATCCTGTGGGCGGTGGTGCTCGAGGTGGAACGCCCACGGCGCGGTACGCCGGTGTTCGTGCTGCTCGCCGCGGCCGGCCTGCTGCGACCGGACGCCTGGGTGCTCAGCGGCGCCTACTGGCTGTGGTGCTCCTGGCGCGCGGACAATCGCACCCGCGTGCGCTACCTGGCGCTCGCCGCCAGCGCCCCGCTGCTGTGGGCGGCGATGGACACGCTCGTCACGGGCAACCCGCTGTACTCGCTGACCGCGACCTCCGGGCTCGCCGCTGAACTCGAACGCACGCAGGGCTTCACGAGCGTGGTGGCCTCCGTGTGGAACTACGGCGCGCGCATCGACAAGGTGCCGGTCGTGCTGGGCGGCATCGTGGGCATCCCGATCGCGGTCTGGATGGCGCCCCGGCGCGCGCTGGTCCCGCTCGCCGCGCTCGCTGTCCTGCTCGGCGTGTACCTGGCCGAGGGCGCGGTGGGGGCCTCGGTCGTCGACCGCTACCTGCTGGGGGTCGCCACGATGCTGCTTCCCTTCTGCGCGGTCTCGATCGGCGGCTGGGCGATGCTGCGCCCGGGAACCCTGCTGCGGCGCGCGTGGATCGCCGCGGCGGCCGCGCTGCTCGTGTTCGGAGCGGCCAGCGCCGCGTCCTCGCTGAGCCTCTCGAGCCTGCGCACCACCCTCGCCTACCACGAGGACTTCCACAAGGGGCTCGCCGCGGCGCTCGCCGATCGCCAGGTGCGGGCGCAGCTGCGCCGCTGTCCGCTGCTGTCGCTGCCCAACAACAAGCTGATCCCCGACGCCCGCTGGATCCTCGACACGGTCGGCCAGCACGACATCGTGGCGCGCAGCCAGGCGCGTGCGGATGTGGCGAAGGGTGCGCACACGCTCGAGAACCGCATCCGACGCGGCAGCGTGGCGGTCTACCCGCTGGGCAGCGCCGTGTTCATCGAGGCCATCGTCGACGTCGGCGATGACCCCCGCGACCAGGTGCCGCTGACGGGCTTCAGGCGCATCTACACGAGCCGCTACTACGCCGTGTATGCGAACTGCTGAGCAGCCGCCAGCGGTCGGCGGGCGCGCCGCGGGCGAGTCAGTGCGCGCGCGCCGCTGGGCCTGGGCGGGGCTGGCGATGGTGCTCGCCGGAGGCCTTGCGCTACGCCTGTGGGGCGTGCAGGCGGGGCTGCCGTTCGCCTACAACACCGACGAGGCCGACCATTTCGTCACGCACGCGGTGAGGATGTTCGCCGAAGGCAGCCTCAACCCGCACTACTTCGCAAACCCGCCGGGCTACACCTACCTGCTGCACTTCCTCTTCGCCTTGTGGTTCGGCGGCAGCGGCGGCGTGCTGCACGCCTTCAGGCTGCACCCCCAGCAGCTCTACACGCTCGGGCGCGTGACCGCCGCGCTGCTCGGAACCGCGGCTCTGTGGCTGCTGTACGCGACCGGTGCGCGCCTGCTCGGGCGCGGCGTCGGCCTGCTCGCGGCGGCGATCGAGGCGGTCGCGTTCCTGCCCGTGCTCTACGGGCACCTCGCCCTCAACGACGTGCCCACGCTCGCGCCCCTGACGCTGTCGCTGCTCGGCAGCGCCGGCGTGCTGCGCAAGGGGCGCCTCCGCGACTACGTGATCGCGGGCGCCGGGCTCGGCCTGGCTTGCGCCAGCAAGTACACCGCCGGGATCGCGATCCTGCCGCTGGGCGCAGCGGTTGCCGCGCGCTACCTCGACGGCGGGCCCGGCGCCGGGCGGCGCACGCTGATCGGGCTCGCCGCCGCCGGCGCGATCGCGCTGGGCTCATTCCTGCTGGCCAACCCCTTCGCGATCCTCGACTACTCGGGCTTCCACGGCGAACTGGCGCACCAGTCATCGCTGTCCGCCGAAGCCCAGGGCAAGCTGGGCGCTCCCCGCAACGGCGGGCTCAGCTACTACCTGTGGTCGCTGACGTGGGGGCTCGGCTGGGTGCCGAGCCTTGCCGCCCTCGGCGGCGCGCTGAGCGTCTGGCGAGTCGATCGCCGCCTCGGCTGGATGCTCGTGCCCGCGCCGCTGCTGTTCCTCGCCTTCATGGGCCTCCAGGGCCGCTACTTCGGTCGCTGGCTGCTGCCGATCTTCCCGATCCTGTGCCTGCTCGCGGCGCTGTTCGCGGTGCAGGTGCTCGATGCGGGCGTGCGGCTGCTCGGGCGCAGGCGCGCCCAAGCAGAGCGCGCGCCGGCGGCCGTGCGGCACGTGCGCCCTGCCCGCATGCTGCTCGGCGCGGCGATCGTCGCCGCGCTGCTCGCGCAGGGCCTTCTCTACAGCGTGCACGCCGGCCTGGTGCTCTCGCGGGCCGACACCCGCACGCTCACGCGGCAGTGGATGATCGCCCACATCCCGGCCGGCACGCCGATCGTCGTCGAGCCCGTCGCGCCCGAGGAATGGGCTCACGAAGCGAGGCCCGGGACCTCCACCGCGGCGAACCCGCGCCGCTGGGTCAAGTACCCGTCGATGCTCTCGCGGATCACCGCCTCCGGAGCGCTGGCCGCGGGCACCACGGTGGTCAGCATCGAGGACTACGAGCGCACGCTCGCGCCCGCGCTGATCGGCTACTACGAGCGCAACGGCTTCTGCTGGGTGGTGAGCGGCTCCACCCAGTCCGGGCGGGCGCTCGCCGACCCCCGCGCGGTGCCGCTCGCGATCGCCTACTACGGTGCGCTCGCCCGGCAGGGGCAGGTCGTCTTCCGCGCCTCGCCCTACGCCGCAGGCGCGCGGGCGGTGCCGTTCAACTTCGACTGGAGCTTCGACTACTACCCGCTCGGTTACCGTCGTCCGGGGCCGCAGATGACGATCTACCGACTGCACGGCGGCCGCTGCGGGTAGCCACCGGCGCCCGCCCGTGCAGCCACCCGCGGATATCCTGGGTCGCAGATGTCCACGGTCACCGACACCGACAAGACCCATCTGGCGCGCGCGATCGAGCTCGCCGCAAGGGGTACGGGCACCGTCAAGCCCAACCCCGTCGTCGGTGCCGTGGTCGCCCGCGACGGCGAGATCCTCGGCGAGGGCTGGCACCAGGAATACGGTGGCGCCCATGCGGAGGTCAACGCGATCGAGGCCTGCGGGATGGCGGATCTCGGCGGTGCGACGCTCTACGTCTCGCTCGAGCCTTGCTGCCACGAGGGCAAGACGCCGCCGTGCACGGACGCGATCCTGCAGGCGGGGATCATGCGCGTGGTCGTCGCCTCCGACGACCCCACCGACAAGGCCTCCGGACGCGGCCTGGGCATCCTGCGCGACGAGGGCGTGGAGGTCGTGCTCGCCGACGGCGAGCTCGCCAGCGCCGCCCGGCTGCTCAACCAGGCGTTTCGCAAGCACGCCCGCGTGGGGCGCCCGTGGGTGCTGTTCAAGTCGGCGATGACGCTGGACGGCAAGGTGGCCACGCGCGTCGGCGACTCGAAGTGGATCAGCGGCGAGGCCAGCCGCGACCTGGCGCATCGCTGGCGCGCGTCGGTGGACGCCGTCGTCGTGGGCATCGGCACCGCGCTGGCCGACGATCCGCAGCTGACCGCGCGGCCCTCCGGCACGCCCGCGGAGCCGGGTGCCCAGCCGCGGCGCGTCGTGTTCGACTCGCTCGCGCGGCTGCCGCCTGTGTCGCAGCTCGTGGCCGCGGCCGCGGAGGTACCGCTGATCGTGGTCGTCTCGCGCGCAGCCGCCCGCGCCGACACCGACGCGCTGGAAGCCGCGGGCGTGCAGGTGCTCGTGGCGACCGGCGAGAACGAGCCTGCGCGCGTACGCTCGGGCCTCGATCAGCTCGGTGCCCTCGGTGTCTCCTCGGTGCTGCTGGAGGGTGGGCCGCACCTGGCCGGCGCGTTTCTCGATGCCGGCGAGATCGACGAACTGCGTCTGTTCCTGGCGCCGCTGCTGCTCGGCGGGAAAGCGGCGCGTGACCCGCTCGAGGGAGAAGGCGTTGAGCGCATCTCCGAGGCCCTGCACGCCCTCAGCTTCGACTGCGAAAGCGTCGGGGAGGACCTGCTCATCTCCGCACGCCTGCGCGCGTGGTGAGGGCTCGCGCGAGCCGGGCGAGGGGAAGCTCATGTTCACCGGCCTGATCGCGGACCTGGGCAGCCTGCGCGCACTGGAGCACGACGGCGTGGGCGCGACGCTGACGATCGACAGCCGGCTCGCCGCGGAGCTCGCCGAGGGCGACTCGATCGCCGTCAACGGGGTCTGCCTGACGGCGACCGCGGTGTACGCGTCCTCGTTCCAGGCGCAGGCGATGGCCGAGACGCTGCAGCGCTCCTCGCTCGGCGCGCTGCAAGCCGGCGCGCGCGTGAACCTCGAGCTGCCGTTGCGCGCCGACGAGCGGCTCGGCGGCCATTTCGTGCAGGGCCACGTCGACGCCACCGGCACCGTCCGCGCGATCCGCCAGGAGGGGTTCGCGCGCGTGCTGGACGTGGAGGCCCCGCCCGCGCTTGCGCGCTACCTGGTCGAGAAGGGCTCGGTCGCGCTGGACGGCGTCAGCCTGACCGTGAGCTCGCTCAGCGAAGACGGCTTCGCCGTAGCGCTGATACCGGAGACGCTGCAGCGGACGAACCTCGGCGCGATTGCCGAGGGCGCGCCCGTGAACATCGAGGTCGACGTCCTGGCCAAGCACATCGAGCGGCTGCTGGAGGTCCGCACATGAGCAATGCCCGTACAACCACCCCTTTCGCCACGATCGAGGAGGCGATCGAGCAGATACGCCAGGGCCGGATGGTCGTGGTCTGCGACGACGAGGACCGCGAGAACGAGGGCGACCTCGTGATGGCCGCGCAGTTCGTCACACCGGAGGCGATCAACTTCATGGCCAAGGAGGCACGCGGCTGGATCTGCCTCGCGCTCACCCCCGACCGTTGCGACGAGCTCGGCCTCGAGCTGATGACAGCGAAGAACGAGTCCGCGCTGCAGACGCCGTTCACGATCACGATCGAGGCGCGCGACGGCGTCACGACCGGTGTCTCGGCGCACGACCGCGCGCACACGATGCAGGTCGCAATCGACCCGACCACGCGGCCGGGTGACCTCGTGCAGCCCGGACACGTCAACCCGCTGAAGGCCAAGCCCGGCGGCGTGCTCGAGCGCACCGGCCACACCGAGGCGAGCGTCGACCTCGCGCGCCTGGCGGGCCTGACCCCGGCCGGCGTGATCTGCGAGGTGATGAACGAGGACGGCTCGATGGCGCGCGTGCCCGACCTGGCCGAGTACTGCGAGCGCCACGGGCTGAAGATGGTCACGATCGCTGACCTGATCGCCTATCGAAGGCGCAACGACAAGCTCGTCGCACGGGTCGTCTCCACGCGGCTGCCGACGACATTCGGCGACTTCGAGGCGGTCGGCTACCGCTCGCTGGTGGACGACAAGCACCACGTGGCGCTCGTCAAGGGCGAGGTCAGCGGGCAGCCCGACGTGCTGGTGCGCGTGCACTCGGAGTGCCTCACCGGCGACGTGTTCCACTCCCTGCGCTGCGACTGCGGAGAGCAGCTCGAATCGGCGCTGTCGATGATCGAGCGCGAGGGCCAGGGCGTGCTGCTCTACCTCTCGCAGGAGGGACGCGGCATCGGGCTGCTGAACAAGCTGCGGGCCTACCGCCTGCAGGAGGACGGGCTGGACACGATCGAGGCCAACGAGCGCCTGGGCCTGCCCGCCGACCTGCGCGACTACGGCATCGGCGCTCAGATCCTCGTGGACCTCGGCCTCAGCTCGATCAGGATCCTCACCAACAACCCCAAGAAGATCCGCGGGCTGGAGGGCTACGGGCTGTCGGTCAGCGGGCAGCTCCCGATCGAGCACGCGCCCAACGAGCACAACGCTGCATACATGCGCACCAAGGCCGAGCGCATGGGCCACATCCTCCATCACCAGGGCCTCAACCTCGACGCGGAGCTGCTGCACGCAGAGCGCGGGCGGCGCTCCCGCGCATCCGGGGAGCCGCCCGCCGGAGAGGCGCCGAGCGCGGGGCCGGAGGAGCCGTGAGCCCGGCGTTCGCGATCGCCGTCGGGCGCTTCTACGAGGATCTCGCCGAGCGTCTGGTGGCGGGTGCCCGGTCCGCATTCGGCGAGCAGGGACACGACGATGTCGCGGTGTTCGACGTGCCCGGCGCGTTCGAGCTCCCGCTCGCCGCGAGCTACGCCGCCAGATCGGGGCGGTACGCGGGCGTGGCCTGCCTCGGGGCGGTGATCCGGGGCGAGACCGACCACTACGACTTCGTCTGCGCCGAGGCGGCCAGCGGGGTGATGCGCGTGGCGCTGGAGACGGGCGTACCGTGCGCGTTCGGCGTGCTCACATGCGAGACGATGGAGCAGGCGCTGGCGCGGGCGGGCGGCGGCAAGCGCGACCAGGGCCGTCACGCCGCCGAGGCGGTCATGCGCATGGCGCAGCTGCGCGCCGAGCTCGCCGGTGCGGCGCGATCCGCCGGCTGATCGGCGCGCGCCACCCGAGCGGGGGGCGATCCTCGTTACACTGCCTCCTCGATATGTCCAAGGTATGCCACAGCTGCGGGAAGGGCCCCGCGTTCGGCCAGAGCCGCAGCCACTCGATGGTCGCCACCAAGCGGCGATTCGATCCCAACCTGCAGAAGGTGCGGATCCTCGTGGGCGTCGCGCCCAAGCGCGTGTACGTGTGCACGCGCTGCTTGAAAGCCGGCAAGGTCACGAAGGCTCTCTGAGTCCGCGCGAGGGACAGCTGCTCGCGTCGCCGGTCGCCGATCGCATGCGCATCGCGCCGGGTGTGCCGGCGGCGCCTGGAGCCCCGGCTGGCGGCGCGGTGGGCGAAGGTGATAGAGGTGTCCGCGTGACGGACACCAACCTGGTCCGGTTTCGAGTCGCGGTCGCCGGTGCGCTCGCTCACCTCGAATCTCGTCGCGAGGAGGTCAACGACCTCAACGTGTTCCCCGTCGCCGACGGGGACACGGGCGACAACATGGCGCTCACGCTGCGCGCCGTGCTGGCCGAGCTCGACCTGCTGATGGGCAGCGACGCGCAGCGGACGATCGACGAGATCGGACGCGAGGAGATCGTCCACTCGGTCGCGCGCGCCGCGCTGCTCGGTGCACGCGGCAACTCCGGCGTGATCCTCTCCCAGCTGATCCGGGGCGCCGCCGAGGAGCTCGTCAGCCGGCCGGGCCAGCTGATCGACGCGACGCTCATCGGCGCCGCGCTGGCCAACGCCGCCGACCGCGCGTACTCCTCGGTGCGGGAGCCCGCCGAGGGGACGATCCTCACCGTGGCGCGGGAGATGGCTCACCAGATCGTGACGGACGTCGCGCACAGCGCGGAGAACCCGCGCCTCGGTCCGGGCACCGCGCCGCGCACACAGGACCGGGCGATCGCCGACGCGTTGGAGCGAGCCGTGCAGGCCGGCCAGGAGTCCGTCAGGCGCGGCCCCGACCTGCTGGCCGCGCTGCGCGAGGCCGGGGTCGTGGACGCCGGCGGATACGGCCTGACGATCATCTTCGCGGGCGTGGTCGCGGCGCTGCGCGGCGAAGACCCGCCGCAGCTCGATCATCACGCGCCGGCGCGCATAACCCACCCCGAGCACTCCTCGCTGACCTATCGCTTCTGCACGAACTTCGCCGTGACCGGCAGCGCTCTGCGGCCGGCCAGCTTCACCGAGCGGCTCGAGGCGCTCGGCGACTCGGTGCTGGTCGTGGGCGATGAGACGACGCTGAAGGTGCACCTGCACACCGACGATCCCGCGCTCGCGACCGCCGTGTTCGCCGACGTCGGCGAGGTCTCGCGCCTGGACGTGGCGGACATGCGCGCACAGGTCGACGAGCGCGACGCACGCATCGGCACGTCCTTCGGTGGCGAGCAGGTGCACGCGCGCGCCGAGGGCACGGCCGCCGGCGAGGCCGCCGGGGCGGTGGCCCACGTCTCCCGCTCCAACGACGCGCTCGCCGGCGCCCATGGCGCCGTCACGCCGGCCCCGGCCGCCGGCCAGGTCCGCTGCGGCGCGGTCGCGGTCGTCAGCGGCGAGGGCGTGCGCGAGATGTTCCACGAGCTCGGCGTGTACACGATCGAAGGAGGGCCGACGCTGAACCCCTCCACATACGACCTGCTGGCGGGCATTCACGACGTCCCCGCAGAGGAGGTCGTGCTGCTCGCCAACAGCGCCAACGTGATCATGGCCGCCGAGCACGCCGCGCGGCTGTCCGACAAGCAGGTGCTGGTGGCGCCGACCACGAGCCAGCAGGCCGGGCTTGCGGCGGCGGTGGCGCTCGCCCCCGACCGGCCCGTCGAGGAGAACGCCCAGGCGCTCAGCGAAGCGCTCTCGCGCGTGCGCACCGGGTCGATCGCGCCGGCCGCGCGAGACGACCCGCAAGGACGCTTCCACAGCGGCCAGGCCGTCGGCTTCATCGACGAAGAGGTGCGCGCGTGGGGCGAGCCGCGCGAGACGCTGCGGGCGATCGTCGGCGAGCTCGCCCGCGCGCCGCAGGGAGCAGAGCAGCCCGAACTGATCACGATCCTGGAGGGCGAGGTGGCCCCGCTCGCGCTGGACGAGGTGCAGGAGATGCTCGACGAGCGCATCGAGCTCGAGCTGCGCCACGGTGGCCAGCCTGCCTACTGGTGGCTGCTCACGGCCGAGTAGGGCGGCGCCTGTGGGCCCCGGCTTACGACCGCGGCCGCGATCATGATTCCCCGCGCATGCCGGCGACCAGCACCCAGCCGCAAACGCCCGAGCCGGCGGGCACGCTGAGCCGCGAGGAGCCCGGGCGCCCCGCCGTGGTTGCGTTCGGGCGCACCGAGACCCTCACCAGCGAGCAGCTGATCGCGGCGCCCGTGCGCTGGCCGCGGCCCTCTCGGCTGGACGCGCCGCTGCAGGCGCCCACGAAGAAGGCGCAGGCGGGCCTTCGGGCACTCGGCCTGGAGAGCGTCGGCGACCTGCTCGGGCACCTCCCGACCGACAGCCGGCGAGCGTGCACGGTGGCGGCGCTGCGAGCCGGCGAGCAGGCCACCGTCGCAGTGCAGGTGCGCACGATCGCGGCGCGGGCGGTGCGCCGCAAGGGCATGCGGCCGCTGGTTGAGGCGGCCGTGTTCGACACGAGCGGCACGCTGCGTGCGACGTTCTTCAACCAGCCGTGGCTGGTCGACCGCTACGCCCCCGGCACGCGTGTGCTGCTGCACGGCACCTCCGATGGGCGCGGCCGCTTCCGTGTCAGCCACCACGCCGCAGGCGAGGAGCTGGGCGGCGAGTCGCCGACGGGCGGCGAGGGGGGTGCCGTGGCGCACTACCCGGCCGCGGACGGGATCAGCTCGACGCAGATCCTCACCCTCGTCCGCGGAGCCCGCGGTGCGCTCGGCGACATCCCCGAGGTGCTGTGCGCGTCCGTGCGCGTGCGCGAGCGCCTCCCCGACCGCGCCGGGGCGCTCGCGGCGATGCACTTCCCGCGCGAGGCGCGGGACGCGCAGGAGGGCCGCCGCCGGCTCGCCTTCGAGGAGCTGCTGCTGTCCCAGCTCGTGTTCCTGCGCCGCCGAGCGCGGCGGGCGGGATTGACAGGTGCCCGCGCGCTCGACCGCGAGCCTGGCCTGACCGCACGCTGGCTCGACGGGGCGCTGCCGTTCGCGCTGACAGACGACCAGCAGGCAGCGATAGCCCAGCTCGCAGAGGACCTCGCGCGGCCGCAGCCGATGCAGCGGCTGCTGATGGGGGAGGTCGGCAGCGGCAAGACGGTCGTGGCGCTCTACGCGATGCTGCGGGCCGTGGAGCATGGCCACCAGGCGGCGCTGATGGCACCCACCGAGACGCTCGCCGAACAGCATTTCGCGACCGTCCAGCGCCTGCTTGGCGTCGAGCCCGTCGCGGCGGCGCTGCTCACGGGCTCGACGCCGGCGGGCCGCCGCCGGGACATCCTCGGCAAGCTCGCGGTCGGCGAGCTCCCGCTGGTGGTCGGCACGCATGCGCTGATCGAGCCGGACGTGCGCTTCGCCGCGCTCGCGCTGGCCGTGATCGACGAGCAGCACCGCTTCGGGGTGCGCCAGCGCGCCGCGTTGCAGGCGGGCGATCCGGACCGCCCAGCGCACACGCTGCACATGACCGCCACGCCGATCCCGCGCACGCTGTCGCTGGCCAGGTACGGGGACCTGGAGACGAGCGCGCTGCGCGAGCTGCCGCTCGGCCGCCGGCCGATCCAGACAAGCCTGGCCTCCGGTGCGGCCGCGCGCGCACGGGCCTTCACGGAGCTGCGCCGCGAGCTGGACGCGGGCCACCAGGCCTACGTTGTCTGCCCGCTCGTCGACGAGGCCGAGGCCCCGTCCCCGAGCACGAGCGCGGGCGCGCGCGGCGCCAATGCCGGCGAATCCGACCTGCGGGCGGCGACCGCCGAGCTCGAGCGCCTGCGCGCGGGCGAGCTGCGCGGCTACGAGCTCGCGCTGCTGCACGGTGGCATGCGCCCCCGCGAGAAGCAGCAGGCGATGGCCGCGTTCGCGTCGGGCAGCGCACAGGTGCTGGTGGCCACGACCGTGATCGAGGTCGGCATCGACGTCCCCAACGCGACCGTGATGCTGATCGAGAATGCCGAGCGCTTCGGGATCTCGCAGCTGCACCAGCTGCGCGGCCGCGTGGGTCGCGGCGAGCACCGCGGACGTTGCTTCCTAGCCGGCGGCGGCGGCTCGCCCCGGCTGCGCGCGCTCGTGGCGTACTCCGACGGCTTCCGGCTGGCGGAGATCGACCTGCGCCTGCGCAAGGAGGGTGAGCTCATCGGCACGCGCCAGTCGGGGCTCTCGAGCTTCGCCGTCGCGCGCCTGCCCGAGGACGCGGACCTGCTGGAGCGCGCGCGTGCGTGCGCCGAGCAGATCGTCGCGGAAGACCCTGAACTGCGCTCGCCCGAGCACGCCCTGCTGGGTCGCGCGCTGCTGGACAGCGTGGGGGAGCAGGCGCTCGCGCCGATCCCGGGCTAGATGATTGACTCCACGGCCATGCACCGCTGGATCGCACGTCTGACCTTCGCCGGCCGGTGACCATCAGCCGGGCGGTTACCGTTCGGGCATGCGCGTGATCGCCGGGAGCCTCGGGGGGCGCCGCCTGAAGGCTCCCCACGGCCGGCTCACGAGGCCCACCTCAGACCGGGTCCGCGAGGCGCTGTTCTCGATGCTCGGCGAGCTAACCGGCGTGCGCGCTCTCGACCTCTTCGCGGGCTCCGGCGCGCTCGGCATCGAGGCCCTCTCCAGGGGCGCCCGGCGGGCCGTGTTCGTCGAGCGCGACCGCACCGCGGCGCGCGTGCTCGGCGAGAACCTCGCCGCCCTGGCGCTGTCCCCGCCCGCCGCCGAGCTGCGGTGCGATGAGGTCCTGAGGGCGCTGCAGAGCGCGCGCGAACGCAAAGAGACATACGATCTCGTCTTCATCGACCCCCCCTACAGCCAGGCCCGGGACTTGGGCCGCGAGCTCACGAAGGCGCTCCCGCCGCTGCTCGCGCCCGGGGCACGCGTAGTCGTCGAGAGCGACCGGCGGGCGCCGCTCCAGCTGGAGACCCCAGTGGAGCGGCAAAGGCGCTACGGCAACACATCCGTCACAATCCACCGCCACGAATGAGCCAAAAAGGGAAATCGATCGCCGTCTGCCCGGGTAGCTACGACCCGGTGACCAACGGGCATCTCGACGTCATCCGCCGCGCGGCCTGCCTCTACGACGAGGTGGTCGTGGCCGTCGTCAACCGCTCGGTGCGCAAGAGCTCGGCGCTGTTCGGGATCGACGATCGCGTCGGCTTCATCGAGCGCGCGATCACCGACCTGCCGAGCGTACGCGTCGAGCCGTTCTCCACGCTCGTAGTCGACTTCGCCAGGAGCATCGGCGCGCGGGCGATCGTCAAGGGGCTGCGGGCGATATCGGACTTCGAGTACGAGCTGGAGATGAACCAGCTCAACCGCCGGCAGGACCCGGAGATCGAGTCGGTCTACCTGATGGCCAGCCCGCAGTACAGTTTCCTGTCATCCAGCGGCGTCAAGGAGCTGGCGACGTTCGGCGGGCGGATCGACGATCTCGTCCCCGACGAGGTGGCCCGGCGATTGCAGGAAGAGCTGAAGCGCTGACGAACTCACTGCCGACAGGTGCATGAAATATGGATGTTCTCGTACTCATAGACAAGCTCGACGACCTGGTGCACAACGCCAAGACGATCCCCCTCAGCGACTCCGTGCGGGTCGACAAGGAGGAGATCTACGACATCCTCGACCAGATGCGCGCGACGATCCCCGAGGAGATCAAGCAGGCCCGCTGGATCGTCAAGGAGCGCCAGGAGATGCTCGC
>Ga0209415_10003580_pt1 | contig 28869 bp, 24 predicted proteins | sample PeaSoiSIISIP2007_FD_187696 | JGI IMG/M metagenome (GOLD analysis project Ga0209415, IMG submission 187696) | Peat soil microbial communities from Weissenstadt, Germany - SII-SIP-2007 (SPAdes) (version 2) | ecosystem: Environmental > Terrestrial > Soil > Wetlands > Peat | place: Germany...
TCTGATCACCGGAACGCTGATTTTCGTTGGTGGACTGAACTGGCGGATGCTGGTAATCCTGCTGCTCGCGGGGGTGCTCGCGGCGCCTGCCGGATGGCATTATTTGAAACCTTACCAACGTGGCCGGCTGGTGAGTTTTCTCAACCCGCAGTCCGATCCGCTGGGCACCGGCTATCACATCATTCAATCTGAGATCGCGATCGGCTCGGGCGGCGCCTGGGGCAAGGGGTTTCTCAAGGGCACGCAGGCGCGGCTCAACTTCCTGCCGGAACAGACCACCGATTTCATCTTCGCGGTATTCGCCGAAGAGTTCGGATTTTTCGGCTCAATCGTATTGCTCGGGCTCTACTCTGCGCTGATCGCGCGCGGCGCATGGATCGCCCGCCACGCCCGCGATCGCTTTGGCACCCTGCTCGCGATCGGCTTCACCGGCATCGTCTTCTGGCAGGTCGCGATCAATATCGGGATGGCGACCGGGATGCTGCCCGTGGTGGGCATTACATTACCGCTAGTGAGTTACGGAGGATCGTCGCTGATCGCGATGATGGCGGCGATGGGCGTCCTGATCAGCGTCAACACGCGGCGCTATCTGTTCTGAAGGGAAGAGGCATCCCGCTACAATCGCTCCAGGGCATGGTCAAAGTTCATGGTATGAATGACGCGCGCGGAAGCTCGCCGCGCGAGGAGTTGACATGGCGCGCGCACCGAAACACATCAATCCCAAGGATCAGGAAATTCACGAGATCCATCTCCGCTATGTCGAGGTGATGGAAGGCGAGCGGCTCGCCTCGATCAGCGACGAAACCAAGTCGCACTACCTGCGCGTGCTCAAGACGTTGACGGATAAGCTTGCAGTGCCGGGCAAGCCGCTGTCGGAAGTGGTCGGCGAAATGATGGCCGAAGCGGCGCCGCTGCTCTTCCAGGCAATGCAGCGCTAATTCCCGTTACTTCGATTGAGCTATGCTTCGAGAGCGTACCCGTTTTCCTCGTGCTCGCTGAGATCGAGGCCGATCGATTCGGCTTCCTCATCGACCCGCAGGCCCACGATTGCGTCAGTTATTCTTAGCAGGATCAGGCTGCCGACAAAGGCGAAGCCGACGCTCGCGGCGACCGCGATGGTCTGCACCAGCAGCTGCTTGGGATTGCCGTTTAGCAGACCGTCGGTGCCCGCCGAATTCACCGCGGCACTCGCAAAGACTCCGGTCGCGAGCGCACCCCAGATGCCGCCGACGCCGTGCACGCCAACGACATCAAGCGCGTCGTCATAGCCGAACCGTGCCTTCATTCGCACCGCTGCGTAGCACACGACCCCGGCAACTCCGCCAATAACTATCGCCGCACCGGGGCCGACGTAGCCGGAGGCCGGCGTTATCGCGACAAGTCCGGCAACCGCGCCGCTGGCCGCGCCGAGCACGGTCGGCTTGCCGGTTCTCCACCACTCGGCGACTACCCACGAAAGCGTCGCGGCGGAAGCGCCGAGATGGGTCGCAACGAAGGCCGACACCGCGAGTCCGTTGGCCGCCAACGCACTGCCGGCATTAAAGCCGAACCAGCCGAACCACAAAAGGCCCGCGCCGGTGATAGTGAGCGTGAGATTGTGCGGCACCATCGGTTCGCGCGGATATCCGTGCCGCCGGCCGATCACCAACACCGCGGCCAGCGCTGAGATCCCGGAAGAAATGTGAACGACGGTGCCGCCCGCGAAATCGAGCGCGCCCATCCGATGAATCCAGCCGTCGACGCCCCACACCCAATGCGCCAGGGGATCGTAGATTAAAGTCGTCCAGAGGAGACTGAAGACTAGGAAGCCGCGAAACGATATGCGTTCGGCGAATGCGCCGGTGATTAGCGCCGGCGTGATTACGGCGAACATACATTGAAAGATCATATAGGCCTGATGCGGTATGGTGGCGGCGTAGTCGGGATAGGCCTGCGTCGCGCTAACGCCGCTCAATCCGATCCAACTCAGGCCGCCAATGAGCGCGTTGTACGGAGAGAAGGCCAGGCTGTAGCCGAAGAGCGCCCATTGGACGGAGACAATCGCGACCATGATGAAGCTCTGCATCAAGGTGGCGAGGACGTTCTTGCGCCGCACCATCCCGGCGTAAAAGAGAGCGAGGCCCGGCGCCGTCATCAGGAGCACCAGCGCCGACGATGTGAGTACCCAGGCGGTATCGCCAGCGCTGACTTTAGGATCGTCGGCCGCCAAGGCGGGTACTGCACTCAATATCAACGCGGTAAGGGAGAATCCGAAGGTTCGAACAAGCGCACGCGGTCGCATCAAGGGCATTCCGAGTCCTCCATCGAGCTGATGGTGGCGCCAAAAAATGGCAGGCCTCGTCGCACACTCCGCTCATCCAGCGGCGCATCAGCGCATTGCTTGTGACAGAAGTTGAGGCCGCCGACAAGAATCAGGACACAGAGGAAACTAATCCAGTGGATTGCGCTGCGAAGATCCGTACGACCGTTCGAGACGGCCGATCGAATAAACAGGCGACGGTGCGGCGCGAAATCCCCTGGCTAACGCGTTTAGCCCTTGGGCAGTTGCAGAATGCGCTCGCCGATCATGTTCTTCTGCACCGCCGAAGTGCCGCCCGCAATCGTTAACATTTCGACGTTGAGGATGCGGCGCATCCAGTCGCCGTCGGGCGCGAACAGCGATTTGCGTTCGATCATCGCGTAACCGCCGAGCAGCCGTGTCGCGAACTTCGTCATCCGCTGTGACAGATCGGTCGAAATGAGTTTGCCGATCGACGACTCCGCGCCCGGTTGCTGGCCCTTGAGCCGCTTGGTGAGCGAGCGCAGTCCATTGTATTTCTTGGCCGCGACTTCGATCGCAAACTGCGCGATCTGCTGGCGGATCTCGTCGTCCTCAACCGCCGAATGACCCTCGATCGGAATCGATTTGGCCATCTCGATCAATTGCGCAAGGATCACTTCGGTGCCCCCGATGGTCTCGCTGATGCCGAAGCGCTCGTGCATCAGCGTGGCGACCAGCACCTGCCATCCGGCGTTGAGCGGACCGAGCAGGTTTTCCTTCGGCACGCGCACGTCTTCGAAAAAGATCTCGTTGAACTCGGAATCGCCGGTTATTTGTTTAAGCGGCTTCACGGTCACGCCGGGGCTCTTCATATCAACCAGCAGCGCGCTCATGCCCTTGTGCTTGGGGACGTCTGGATCGGTGCGCACGAAGAGCTGGCAGAAGTCCGAACGGTGCGCGTGCGTGGTCCAGACCTTCTGGCCGTTTACGATGAACTCATCGCCGTGGAGATCGGCGCGCGTCTGGATCGAAGCGAGGTCGGAGCCGGCGCCGGGCTCCGACATGCCCTCGCACCAGATTTCGTCGGCGGTGAGGATCGGTTTTAGGTAGCGCTGCTTTTGCGCGTCGGTGCCCCATTGCATCAGAGCGGGCCCGGTCATGATGATGCCGAGGACGTTGATGCCCATCGGGAGGCCGAGACGGCCGAGTTCCTGCTGAAAAATCACCTGCTCGATAAAGGTGGCGCCGCGTCCGCCGTATTCCTTCGGCCAGTTGAGCCCGACCCATCCGTGCTCGTAGAGCTTCTTGTGCCAGCGCTTATTGCGCTCCCACAGCAGGTCTTCATCGATGCGCTCTTTTTCCTCGGGCGTGAGCGGTGGCGGTGAATTGGCCTCGAGCCACGAGCGCACCGAATGGCGATAGGCTTCCTGTTCGGTCGAATAGTTGAAATCCATGTGCGGCCACCTTCAATTCGATTCGCGGGTACTATCGAAACGATCGTACCTAAGCCGGCGGGAATTAGGTAGCGTTGAACGAGGATGCCCGAAGCGCTCGCGGACCCTCTTCGATGAACCGGCAAAGTCCATTTTCGTATCGTTGTAATCAATGCGGCCGCTGTTGCCGCAATCAGTCGATAACGCTGTCGCCGGTGGACGTGATTGCGATCGCTCGCGCGACCGGCCTCAGTACGAGCGAGGCGGTCACGCGCTATACGATGCGGCGTGGATCGTTGCTCCGGTTCCAGGCCAGCGGTGAGTGCGTCGCGCTCGACGGAGTGCGCTGCACGATTCATGTTGGGCGGCCGCTCGCCTGTCGGCTCTATCCCCTCGGCTTGGAGCGCGGCGGAATGAACGAACACTTCGTCCGGCTGGAACCGGCAGCGGGCTCGGCCGGAATATACGGCGATGCAGGGGCTGTCGGTGAATTTCTCGCGGCTCAGGGTATCGACGAGCGTCTCATATTGAATGAGCATTATCGGCCGTTGATTTCGATACTGCGCGATCGCGTCGCCAGCGTGACGGACTTCGAGACCGTCGAGCCGCGGGAATTCTGGCGGCGCGCCATCGCAGACGCGTTGCGGGAGACCAACTACGATCCGAACCGGCTAGTCAACGCGATCTTCGATGCGGACGACGATGGATGCTATCGCGAATCGATCACGGCAACGGTCGAGATGCACACGTCGGCGCTGGTTGAGATTGCTAGGTGCGAAACTGATGGTGCGGCACTCGCGGTCGCGGCGGTGTTGCTGACGGTCAGCTTGGGCTATTCGCCGAGTGAAGCGATTGACAGCGCAACAGCCTAGTCGGGTTCACTGTCCGAATCGGAATCGACGCCTTTGCGCTGCTTCGGCTGTGTCGTGGGTTCTGCTGCCGCCGCGGGTGACGGCGTCGCGACCGGCGTTGGCGGCAGCTTATCCGCGCCGAGGTCGCGAACGATTTGTTTCGCGTGGCTGGACGGATCAACGCTCGGATAGACCTTCAGGATATGCCCGTCCTCGCCGATTACATAAGTGACGCGGCGGTCGAGCCCGAGGATTGGGATGCCGTTATCAGCGCCGTAGGCCTTGGCGATTTTGTTGTCGGGATCGAGGAGCAGCGGGAAAGGCAGGCTGTATTTGCGGGCGAACGCGCGATGACTGTCGGCGCTATCGATACTGCATCCGAGCAGCACGATGCCCCAGCGCTGCAGGTCGTTGTAGCCATCGCGAAAAGTGCACGCCTCTTTGGTGCAGCCGGGCGTGTTATCCTTGGGATAGAAATAGAGCACGACCTTGCGGCCGCGATAGTCGATGAGCTTGACCGGCGTCGCTTGATCGCCGAGGACGGCGGTGGTCGAAAATTCCGGCGCGGCGTCGCCAACTTTGAGCATCTCGCCGCGCGCGAGCCACGGAAATAGAAGATTGAAGAGGGCTCCCATAAGGACGACTCCTGTTACGGTCGTGAGGAACCTCATTGATTAGCTATCTGCCATGCGCAGTCCGCGCGAGCCTAGACGTAGTGCAGCCACTTCTCGTAGCGCGATTCGCGGCCGCGCAATGCGCCGTGAAAGACCTCGATCACCTTGCGCGTAATCGGTCCGGGTTTGCCCTCGCCAATTTGCCGATCGTCGAGTTCGCGTACTGGTGTGACTTCGGCCGCGGTGCCGGTCATGAAGGCCTCGTCGGCGATATAGACCATGTCGCGCGGAAAGGGCTGCTCGAGAACCGCGATACCCTGGTCGGCCAGGATCTTAATCACCGATTCGCGCGTGATCCCCGCCAGACACGACATCAGCGGCGGCGTGCGCACGACGCCGTCGCGCACGATGAAGAAGTTCTCACCGCTGCCTTCGGAAACGTAGCCGTTGACGTCGAGTAGCAGCGCTTCGTCATAGCCGTTGCGGCGCGCCTCATAGCCCGCTAACGCCGAGTTGACGTAGTTGGCGGAGAGCTTCGCCATCGGCATCATCGAATTGTGATGGAAGCGAACGAACGAAGAGGTCTTCAGACGCACGCCTTTAGTGATGCCCTCATCACCCAGATAAGCGCCCCACGGCCACGCCGCGATCGCGACCCGCACCTGGTTGTTGCGCGCCACCACGCCCATCTCACCGGCGCCGTAAAAAGCGATCGGCCGCAGGTAGCATTCGTCGAACTTGTTAACGCGAACGACATCGGCGCAGGCCTTGACCACTTCTTCGGGACTGAACGGAATGCGCATCTCGACGATATGCGCAGAATCGAACAGGCGGCGGATGTGCTCCTGCGCGCGGAAGATTGCCGACCGTCCATTCTCGGCCTTGTAGCACCGCATCCCTTCGAACACCGCCAAACCGTAATGCAGGCTGTGGGTGAGAACGTGGATGTTGGCCTGGTCGTAGGGCACCATCGCACCGTCCATCCAGATCTTTTCCGAGCGCACATTGTTTGCTGCCAAAGCGCAACCTCGCCTGAGAGAATCGAGCGCCCGCCGAGGCCGTCGAAGACGGTAGTCGGTGAGCGGGGGAACGTCCCGCAGTTAACTCAACGGAGCTTCAAAAGTAGTCGATGATGCCGATTTGAACAAGCCACAAGATGCGGGCGCGGCCGGCGAACAACGCATCCCTAGCGTGGATTCGGGAGTCCATCGTGATCCGGAGCGTCGAGCGCTGCGTCGTCACCGACTGCGTCAGTAGTGGCTTGCGATGGCTGGTCAGCCGGGACGGCTGCATCATCTAAGGAACTCCGGTCAGGTAAGGAGCTCCCGTCAGGCGGCGCCGTCGTGTCGGTGAGAATTTGCTCGGCAGACCCGTTCGAGCCCCGGCGTCGGCGCCCTCCGCGGCGTCGTCGGCGACGGCGTCCGGGCGGAGCGGACGCCGGTGCGGCGTTGAGTTCGCGATTGGCGTTGCCAGAAGTGATCGCGGAAATCTGGCGGCGATGGCGCGGCGGCTGGTCGCGCGTTTCGGCGAGGAATCGATCGAAGGCCTCGACCTCAATGTTGTAGGTCGGCGCGATTAACTCGAAGAAACGTCGGGCCTGGGAATAGTAGGGGCGCCGCACGATGCGCCGCGCCAGGCGGGTTCGCATCCTCATATGAGTGGCCGCCTCGAGCAGCAGACGCATGTGGTCGGTGTCGGCACGCGAGAATCCGCGCTCGCGCAGAAATACCACTAACATCAGCCGCTGGGCCTCGCCCCCGCTCGCGACCGCCACGTGATGGAAATCGGCGAACAGGCAGGCAAGGATCAGCGGTCGCGAGGGCTCGTCGTCATTTTCGATCACATTTCCGAGCGCGGCGAGATTTCGCGCCGTGGCGGTATTTTCCCGATCGCCCTCGGCAGCGTCCGTGTTCGCCCGGAGATGCGCCGAAAGCTTTGGCAGCAGCACTTCGAGCAAGCCCAATTGTTCCATCAGGAACAATGCGCGCTCGGCGCCCTTGAAACTGAGCGTGCGGAAGATTTCCTCGACCAGGCGTGGCACCGAAGACTTGGCGAGGTCGCCGCTATGGTGTTCGATCGCCGCACGGGTAGCAGGTTCGATCTCGAAATTGAGCTTGGTCGCGAAGCGCACCGCGCGAATCATGCGGACCGGATCCTCGCGCATCCGCACTTCCGGGTCGCCGATTGTACGAATCAGCCGCGACTCAAGGTCGGGTACACCACCGACATAATCGATCACTTCGAAGGTGCGCGGATCGTAAAAGAGCGCGTTGATGGTGAAGTCGCGGCGAAACGCGTCCTCTTCCGGTGTGCCGAAGGTGTTGTCGTGACGAATCATCGGATCATCGCCTTCGGCAACATCCTCGGCGCGCCGCCGAAAAGTTGAGACTTCAATGTTCTGCTGGCCGAAAAAAACGTGGACGAGGCGAAAGCGTCGGCCGATCAGGCGTGAATTGCGGAACAGATCACGCACCTGTTGCGGATGCGCTGAGGTCGCGATGTCGAAGTCTTTGGGCCGCCGCCCCATCATCAGATCGCGCACACCGCCGCCGACCAGATACGCGGTGTAGCCCGCGGCATCCAGGCGGTAGAGAATCTTGAGCACGTTCGGATCGATATCGCGACGCGATACCGGGTGTTGCGAACGCTCCAGAATCGATGGTTCCACTTGATGCAGTGTCCGTCGCATGTGCGGCCGCCGATCCCCGGCGTCGCTTGCTTAAACCCCAGCGACTGTAGCACGGCATAGAAAAATCTTCATCGCCCGAAACCGTCGCTACAGACACCTCGTGTAGAAGGATCATGAAGCTGCGCGACGCGCGCTCATTCGAGACGCATCGCATGAGGCGCCACAATTCAATAGACTCAAAAGACTATGCCTCGACCCGATCGGCACAATATACAGGTCGTAAGCCACGGCCCGTCCTGTCTTGACGGAGTGATGGCGGCGGCCGCAATCAAGCGCTTCTATGTCGAGCAGCGCGTGACTACGATGCTCGCGGCGAACGGCGACAGCGACCGGGTCATCCAGAATTTACGGGCCAAAGGCGGCGACGACGAGATTTGGATCACCGATCTCTCGTGGACCTCGACCAAGACCGCGGAACACTTGACCAACCTGGTCAGCAATGGCGCGCGCCTTTACTGGATCGATCACCATCGCACGGCAGTGTCGCGCGCCGACGCGCCCGAGTTCGACGTGCCGTTCACCGGCCGGCTGCTTTCGGAGGAGTTCTCTGCCGCGCGACTCGCCTTCAATTATCTGAAAGGTCTGGCTGAGGAGCGGGGTGAGCAGTCGCGCCTGGCGGAGTTCGAGAAATTCTTCCCGTTCGTCGCGATCGCCGACGACCACGACCGCTGGATCCATCAGGTGCCCGAGTCGGCCGATTGGGCGCTCGCGGTGCAGACCCTGGGCGGGGTCGATTCATACCGCGAAATCACCAGACTGACGGAACCGGTGATGAGTCGGCGAATGCGGATCGCGCTCGAAGCCGGCCGGAAGGCGATGGACAAAAGCCTTGACCTCGCCAACGCCACCATGATCGAGCGGCCGTTGGGCAACGGTCTGCGCATTCGCACGGCGTGCTGTATGGGTTACAGCAGCGAAGTCGCCTCGAAGCTTTATGAAGGCCAGTCGCACACGGTGATCGCGTTGTTCGATTTGCGCAGCCTCGGCGTGAGCCTGCGGCGCAGCGCCGATTGCGAAGTTGACCTCTCCGTACTGGCGCATCAGTTTGGCGGCGGCGGCCATGCGGCGGCGGCCGGTTTCGCGATCGCCGACGCCAAGCGCGCACCCGCGGAACGGCTTGCCGAGATTCTCGGCGATCGCCTCGAACGCAATTCCTGAACTCGCCAACCGCGCGACGAGCGCGATTTTCGCGGCTTGCACACGATCCCGTCGCACAGGTAGATTCGCGCCGTGGATCAGGCGCTCGCACAAATCCTCAATTTGTTGCTCGAATCCGAACGTGCCGGCGTAATCGCGATCGACGATCTGCTCCGCGAAGTTACGCACCCGGAATTGCGTGCACTGCTGAAGACTTCGCGCGAAGATGAGGCCGCGACTGCCAACCAATTAGAGCAATTGATTCGGTCCAGTGGCGCTTCTCCGTCTGACACGGTCGGTCCCTTTGCCGCGAAAGTCGCGGTGGCGGGCGCGCTGCAAGACCGCCTCAAACTGCTGATCCACGGCGAGGAATGGGTCGCGCGTAAGGTCGAGGAAGCGATCGCATTGGCGCCACCCGCAGGTCCGATCCACGACCAGCTACAAAAGATGGCCAACCGCCATCGCTTCGAAGTCGAATGGGGCCGCGCCGAATTGATCCGGCTGATGAACACGCTCGAATGAACCCGCGCACGCTCGATAATTAAGGTGCGCTCCGCCGAACCCCGTGGAGATTGATCGATGGACCTGAGCTTCTCGCCGGAACAGGAGGAATTTCGCGCGAAGGTACGGACTTTCCTGCGCGATAATCTGCCGCCCGGATGGGGCAAAGCGGGCTTCCGTCCCGACGGCATGTCGATGATCGAATTCATGCGCGACTGGCAGCGGCGCCTGTATGAGGGCGGCTTTCTCGGGATGGCATGGCCGAAGGAGTTTGGCGGGCAAGGCGCGTCGCAGATCGAAATGGCGATCTTCAATGAGGAAGTCGCGCGCGTTCGTGCACCCGCACCGCTCAACGTGCTCGGCCTCACGATGGCGGCGCCGACCATCATCACGTACGGCAACGACGAACAGAAGGCGCGCTACCTGCCTAAGATTCTGAGTTGTGAGGAAATCTGGTGCCAGGGCTTCTCCGAACCCGATTCCGGTTCCGATGTTGCCGCGGCGCGCACTCGCGCCGAGCTTCAGGGCGACGAATTTATCGTGAACGGCCAGAAGGTGTGGACCACGCTCGGCCATATTGCCGACTGGTGCATGCTGCTGGTGCGAACCGATCCCGACGCGCCGAAACATCGTGGCCTCAGCTATCTGCTGGTCGATATGAAGAGCCCCGGAATCACCGTGCGCCCGCTGCGGCAGATGACCGGCGAATCCGAGTTCAACGAGATGTTCTTCGAAGACGTTCACGTGCCGCGCCGGAATCTGCTCGGCGGCGTCAACGAGGGTTGGCGTGTGGCGACCACCACGCTGATGAACGAGCGCGGGACGATGGCGATGGCGGGCGTCATGCGTTATCGCATCGTCTATGAGGAAATTCTCGATCTCGCCCGTGCCACCATGCGCAATGGCGCACCGGCAACCAAGGACTCGGTGATTCGCCAGCGGCTCGCGCAGTTCTACGTCGAGCTCGAAATGATGCGCTTCACTTCATACCGAGCCTTCTCGCAGATTCTCAAGGGCGGAAATCCGGGGCCCGAGGGATCGATTTCCAAACTCGCGTGGTCGGAGCTGAATCAACGGATGCAGGAATTCGTCATCGAACTCGAGGGGCCCGCGAGTCAACTCGTCAAGGGCTCGCCGCATGCGGTGCAGGGTGGCCGCTGGCAACATCATTTCCTGCGCTCACGGGCCAACACGATCGAAGGTGGCACCTCGGAAATTCAGCGCAACATTATCGCCGAGCGCGTGCTCGGATTGCCGCGGGCGCGTTAACCGACCAATCAACGCCGGAGGGCCACATGGACCCTCCGACGCGATCTCGCCCCCCACACACAGCATCCGCTCCACCCCACCCGACATGAATTAAAGTTTGTTCTCCGGCGACGCATCTGAGGCTCGTATAACTCAAGATATGTGCCGTATTCTGGCGCCTAACTACGCATCAATCCACGCCAGGGAGTTAGTAAAATGCGGCGAGATTGGCGGCAAAATTTTGACGTTCTATCGCCATGAAGTTGCCAATCGCGATGATACAAATCAGCCGGGTGGCGCGCGAGGCTTGCGCGCCCGCGGATTTATCGCTAGCTCCCTCGAAAAGATTTGCGGTGTTCGGCTCGGGTTGCCGGCACCGTCCGATTCGGAGGTAATGGTCATGCCAAAATTCGAGCGCGCCGGCGTTTCGCTCTACTACGAAGAATTCGGCTCCGGCTATCCTTTGCTGCTTTTTGCGCCCGGTGGGATGCGGTCGAGCATCGAGTTCTGGCATAAGAGCCCATTTGATCCGACTAAAGAATTCGCCGCCGATTTCCGCGTAATCGCGATGGATCAGCGCAATGCGGGTCAGTCACGCGGACCCGTCAGCGCCGCCGATGGCTGGCATACCTATACTGCCGACCACCTCGCCCTGCTCGACCATCTCGGCATCGCGCGCTGCCATACGATGGGCGGATGCATCGGGTCGTCTTATTGCCTGAGCATGATCAAGGAGGCGTCGAATCGCGTCAGCGCCGCCGTGCTGCAAAATCCGATCGGACTGCACGAAAACCGCGAGGCCTTCCGCGAGATGTTTGACGGCTGGGCGAAGGGCTTGCAGCGCCACGATGCGAGCCTGACCGACGATGCGCTGACGACCTTTCGCGAGCGCATGTACGGTAGCGACTTCGTATTTTCAGTGACGCGCGATTTCGTGCGCAAATGCACGCATCCGTTGCTCGTGCTCGCGGGCGACGACCTCTACCATCCGGCGCCGATTTCGCGCGAGATCGCATCGCTCGCGCCGAAGGCCGAGTTGGTCGAATTGTGGAAGACTCCCGACGCCATTCCGGCGGCGGTGAAGCGCGTGCGCGAATTCCTCAAGGCTAACGAGAAACACTAGGCGAGCCTGCGAGCTGAGCACGCCAGTCGCCGGACGAGCAGGTGAGTCGGCGCGCTTGCGTTATCGGAAACGCTATCGCGAGGCGCGTATCGATTCCGCCGTCAGTCGATCGCGAGACTGGCGAATGATACCGCCGACTCGGTCTGCGGCTCCATCGCGATGTCGTGCATCAGCAATCGCGCGCGATGGTCGCGCAACAATTCGAGTTGCGTGTACATCGGCGACAGCCCGCAGATTTTGCGCTGGTCCTGATCCTTGGCGATATCGGCAAAGAAACCGGCCGGATCGCCGCGCTTGATGTTTTCTATCAGGGCCAGGTCTTCGGCCTTGACCCATTCGGCAATCTTCTGGTCGGCGCTGAAGGAGTCGCCGAACTTCTTGCCGACGTGTGCGAAGTCAACGCCCGCAACGATCAGAACGCGGCGGTCCTCAGCCGCGAGCTCGGCGCGCAACGCCTCGATGAAACCGCCCACCCGCGCATCGAGCGCAGGGGTCTCGCCGCTTGTCACCATCTCGTGGAAGGAGCCGACGAGGATCGGCACTACCTTGTAGCCCGCGGTGCCCAACGCCCACGCCAGAAATAGCGCCTGGAATTCGATCGAATGCTCGTTGCGATGAAGCAATTCTTCGGCGAAAAGATCGCCGTCGCTATAGCGCGCGGCGAGCCGATCGACGAATTCACGATCCGTCGTGACCGCGCCGAGCGGCGTCATATAGTCCTTGCGCGTCGCGGTAAACAGTTGGGGACCGCTGCCGTAATGCGACGTGCCCAGGATGATTACGAGGTCGGGCCGCTCGCGCGTGAGCAATTCGCCGTATGCATGAGCGTATGCGGGTCCGCCGCGGCGCGGATCGATATGCGGCGCGATCAGACCGCTCAGCGCCGCGCCATTGCTGTTCGGTTGAGGAATCTGTCCCGGCCCGCCCGGCGCACTGAAGAACGCCTCGATTTCGCGCCGCAGCTTGACCGCTTCATTCTCGTAGCAGAGCCCGGCGAGCGCGGCCGGGCGTTGCGGATTACGCAGGTATTCCTCGCGAACGTCGGCGATTCGCGCCGCGTACGCCGGCGAATCAAGAAAGTAGCCCTGGTCCAGCGCGCCGATCAGCCCGTCGAGATGTTCCGAGGGCAGCAAGTCCCCGAAGCGCCTGGTGAACGCAGCTTTGAGATCGAGTTTCGAATTGGTGCCGTCGAACAACGTCACCAGAAAATATGCGCCCGGTCCGATCAGAATCGGCGTCGGCGCGATACCAGTCGGATCGCGGAGGCAAATGTAAGTCTGCCCGTCCTGATCGACCGGAAAGGCCTCGACCGCCCGAATTTTCGGATTCTCCATGTAAATTGTGAACGCCCCCTGCGGCAATTGCGCGACGCGCGGCCTAAGTCCAACGTGCCCTCTCGATGCTAGGGGCTTTGGCAAAACGCGGCAAGCCGCCGACTCGATCGATCTTCGGGTCTGCTCTGGACGGCGCGGGGTCGGACGCGAAAGACTTGGGACGCGCGCCGGACCGTAATGCGATGAATTCGAGAAGTTATCGGCGAACGAGGGAATGAAAGATGAAGATCGTGCGCTTCAGGCATGAGGGACGCGACCGCTACGGTGCGCTCGAGAACGATCGCGTCACGATGCTCGAAGGCGCGATCGAAGCATTGACGCCCATGAAGGGCGCCGTCGCGATCGCGCTCAAAGATGTGCGACTTCTCGCGCCCACCACGCCGAGCAAGATCGTCGCAATCGGGCTCAATTACGCCGATCACGCCGCCGAAGGTAATCGCGAACTGCCGAAGGAGCCGATGCTCTTCATCAAGCCGTCAACCGCGGTGATCGGTCCCGGCGACGAAATCGTTTATCCACCGCAGACCGGCAACCTCCATCACGAGGGCGAACTCGCGATCGTGATCGGCAAGACCGCCCGCAATGTTTCGCAAGCGGAGGCGCGGCGTTACGTGCTGGGCTATACCTGCGCCAACGACGTGACCGCTCGCGACCTGCAGCGGCGCGACGTTCAGTTCACGCGCGGCAAAGGCTTCGACACTTTCGCGCCGCTCGGTCCCTGGATCGTCACCGATCTCGACCCCTCCGACCTCGCCCTCGAAACGCGCGTCAACGGCGAAGTCCGCCAGAAGAGCCGCACCGCGCAGCTCATCTTCAATTGCGATCATCTCGTCAGCTTCATCTCGCAGGTGATGACGCTGCTGCCCGGCGACGTGATTTCGACCGGTACGCCCGCGGGTGTCGGGCCGATGAAGGTCGGCGACGTTGTTGAGGTTGAGATCGAGCGGATTGGATGTCTGAAAAACACGATCGCGGCGCCGCGCTAAGACGGCGTAATCCGCCGCGCCACGATCGCGACGATCATAGCGGTCACGGCGAGCCCATGCCCAAAGCCGTCCGCTATCTCGTCGGTCGTGTGACGGATGTGAAGCGTGGCGCGTCGATGAAGTTCCTGATGCCGGTGCGCGGCGCCGAAGAGGAGTGCTTCGTGATCAATTTCCACGGCCATCTGCACGCCTACGTCAATCGGTGCCGCCACGTTCCGATGGCGATGGACTGGGTCGACAACCAGTTCTTCGCCGAGCGCGGTCGCTACCTGATGTGCCAGACCCACAACGCCTACTACGAACCGTCGAACGGGGAGTGCATCGCGGGACCGCCGGATACCTGCGGCAAGATGCTCTATCGCGTGCCGCTCGAAATTGAGGACGGCAATATCTATGCGCGCCCCCCGCACGAGGAATTCGAGGACTGATTCGCGCACGATCCGCTGAACTCAGGTGGTCCCGATGCGTTGCGCAGGCGCTTCGATTAATCGGCTGTTGGCGTTCGCAACAATCGCGTATGCCAGGTCATCTTGACCCAGGATTCGCCGTTATTCTCGACAAAGACCTGCGCCTGCACGTTCATCGCATCGTGGTTCGGAGTCACCGTGCACTGCAGTTGAGTCAGTTCGTCGAGCGTATTGACGATCCCGCTGGGCAGGTCGAAAAGATTCACTTGCGGCGCGCGAAAATGAAGATACGCGGTTAGCTCGGCGCGATCCCTGCCGGCTACCGATTTGACGCTAACCGATTGCCGCTGATCGCTGACAATTGATCGTTGCGCGACTGAGGTCTCGGCGAAGGTCAGATGCCAGCGGTCGCCGGCGCCGCTCTGCTTGTAGCAGAGCTTGTACAACTTCGTTAGCCATCGAACGTGCGTGGCCTCGGGCGTCAGCGGCGTGATCGAATCGACCGCAGCCACCTCACCCGCCCAGCAACCCCGGAAGATTTCGGGCAACGGAATCTCGCGCATATTCGAGCCGGGACCACCGGGCATCACCGGCTGCTCCGGCAGTGTTGGGATCGTCTGCGATTGCGAGGGCGCGGGCTGGTCGCGCGGCAGGTTTTCGACCGAAGGCTTTTGCTGGGAAGGCAGGACCTGCACCTGCTCTGCGTGCGCCACTATTGCAGGTCGCAGTCCGAACTCAATTGATAACGCCAGGATTGATAACGCGAGATTTGATGATGCAAAGACGACGGCGCAGTTGACGCAGACTGTGCGGAATCTCGAACGGCTTGGCGCTGTGCGCACCGCCATTGCAGTTCACGCGAGCGCTCGCGGCTTACTCGTATTCGTCGCCGAAATGCGCGCGGATTATCCGCGCCTTCAGGTATTCGAGTGTACCCAGGTCTTCGACGATATCGCCGCCGGTGTCATAGAAGAAGAGCTCGCCATTCTTGGTGCGCCCGACCGCGATAATCCATTCCAGGTCGTCGCGGTCTTCGAGCAGGTAATTGATGGTTTGGGCAACGCCCCGGCCCGGGATAATCGTGATCTTGGGACGAGCTAGTTTTTCCTGCTTCGGCATTGCTTTGGTAAACACCCCTGGCGAGAAGGTGCGTGAATCACCTTCGCTTAGATTAGGAACGCCCTCTGACCTAAGTCAATAGCGCGTGGACGGCGACCTCCGCATGATGCGTGTTCGGAAAGAAATCGAACCCCCGCACCCCGCTAATTTCGTATCCGTTTGCGGCCAGGCTTTGCAAGTCGCGCACGAGTGTCGCCGTATCGCACGAGACATAGATCACCGCACGCGGGCGCAGCCGCGCGACCGCTTCCATCAACTCGAGCGCGCCGGTGCGCGGCGGATCGATGATCACGAGTTCGGGCCGATAATGCGCCCGCTCGAAGAAGCGGGCGGTCTCCGCTGCTTTCATCGCGATGAACTGTGCATCTTTGAGACCTATCCGCGCGGCATTTTGTTGAGCGCCCGCAATCGCGAGCGCGTCCGCATCGACGCCCGTAACGCGCGCGCCGCGCCGCGCCAGCGGCAGGCTGAAATTGCCCGCCCCGCAGAACAGGTCGAGCACCGGCATGTCCGCGCGTACCGCCGCCATCGCGACCACCGTCGCGACCAGCTTTACGTTCTGTGCCCGATTTACCTGGCTGAACAGGTCAGCGTCGATTTCGATCACGCAAGCGGGCTCGAGCTCGAACAATATCTTCGCGTCGCCAACCACTTCACGCCGGTTGCCGCCGCGCATCACGATGCCGCGAATTGCGCTGTCGCCGTGCATCACCTGACGTGCGCGCGAGACCTCCGCATTGCCCGGTGCCTTCGCGAGATTGGCGACCTGTACCTCACCGTTGCGATCGCTTACGACTTCGATCTCCGTGCATCGGCGGCCCAGCGCCGTCGCCAACGCGACCGGGATTCGCTCCGGTGCGACGGCCACCATGCACCGATCGATTTCGACGATCGAGTTGCTGCCCGCTTCGTGGAACCCGACGCCCGCGCCACTGGTCTTGAAGCGGGTGCGCGAACGATACGCAAACTCGGCCGGCGCCGCTTCGACCAAACCTTTCGGCTCGAGTTCGACGCCGAGCAGGTGGCGGAATTCTGCCGCGATCAATTCCGCCTTGAGCGCGACTTGCGCCGGATATTCGATCTGTTGCCAGTCGCATCCGCCGCAGCGCGGCAGGAAATGGCATGGCGGCTCGCGCCGGCTGCTCCCGGGTCGAATTATCCGATCGATTCGTGCGATCGCGTAGTCGCGCCGCTCGGACTTTAGCGCCACCTCTAACCGGTCTCCAGGCGCGGCGTGCGGAACCATCACGGATTTGCCGTCGAGTCGGCCGACGCCGTAGGGTCCAAAGGTCATTGTGTTGATTTCGATTTCCGGCATCTAAAAACGCGGCGGCGGATCGTGCGGCGCGAAGCTCTCGCGCATGTCCAGAATATTATAGCGGAGCGAGCGTCTAAATGTGTGAATTCGCAATAGTGGCGATACAGGCGGCACGCAATCTATAATTTCTGATGGTGCCGGGCACTTTGCCCGGACTCCTCAACCTTCAAATCATCCTTCGTCAGGTGATCTTCCTTGGCCATCGAAGCAACTCAGCCGGAATCAAGCGACCAACTCGAACCCCAGCGGCGCCTCGGCATCTTCACCGATCGCCTGTTCGAGCGGATGTCATCGGATCTCAGTGATAGTTACCCACTGCAAAAGCGGCTCGCGATCGCCGCCAGCGCCTTCGAATTCTTCGCCACCCGATGCGAGCCGTTGCAGCTGCGGGTGCGCGCTGGCGACGCCGACGGCTCGTGCGTGGTTGAAACCGCGATGGACGACCGCCCGTTCATCGTCGACAGCGTACTGGAATTCTTTCACAAACACGGGATTCCCGTCCGCCTGCTGCTGCATCCCGTGTTCCACGTCGCGCGCGTCGCCGATGGATCGATTGTCTCTTTCGAGCAGGCGACCGCGGGCGAGCACGCCGAGTCTTTTACCCACGCGGAGATCGAATTGCCCGCCTCACTCACGGCTGCTGCGCTGGAGCGCGGACTCGCCGAAGTCCTCGACGAAGTGATCGAGGTGAACAACGATTTCGCGGCGATGACCGGGCGCGCGCTCGAAATTTGCGACGAGACCGCGGCGGCCCGCGGCCTGATCGAAATCCGCGATCTGCTCCGCTGGCTGGTTTACGACGGATTCGTCTTTCTCGGCTATCGCCGCTATCGCGTGGTTAACCACGACGGCAGGCGCGCACTGGTCGCCGAGCCCGGCTCAGGCCTTGGCATCATGCGCAACGAGGCGCGATCCCGCTACGCCACGCCAGTGACGCTCGATTCGATGGACGCGGATCAGCGCACGTTGTTGTTCGACGGAGCGCCGCTGATAGTCGGCAAGGCGCGCGCTGAAGCCCACGTCCACCGGCGCGCTCCGCTCGATGACGTCACGCTGCGCCGCTGCGGACCCAACGGCGAGGCGATCTGTTTCGACCGCTTCGTCGGGCTGTTTACCTCGCGCGCCTATGCCGAAGAGTCGCAGCACATCCCGGTGCTGCGCGCCAAACTGGGCGAAGTGCTGGCGGCCGAACACGTGCAGGTTGGATCGCACGACTACAAGCAATTCGTCGCGGTCTTCAACAGCTTTCCCAAGGAGGAGCTCTTCCGCGCGCGGGTCTCGGAATTGCGCGCCCAGATCCGCGTCGTGCTCGACCTCAAGAACGCGGGCGATGTGCGGCTTAGCCTGCAATCCGATCCGGTGCGCGGCAACGTTATCGCCCTGGTGATCATGCCGCGCGAGCACTTTTCTGCCGGCGTTCGCATGAACATCCAGGAGGCGCTCGCCCGTCATCTTGGCGGCAAACTGGTTTACTACCACCTGGCCCTGAGCGACAGCTACACGGCGCGATTGCACTTCTGCTTTTCGGCGGCGCCACCGGGTCTGGCGGCGGTCGCCGCGATGGAATCCGACGTTATCCGGCTCGCCCGCACCTGGGATGATTTCCTGCGCGATCACCTCGTCGAGCGCTATGGACCGGCACGAGGCAATGAGATTGCCATGCGTTGGCGCGACGCGTTCAGCCCCGCATATCGATCGGGCACCGCAGTCGAGATCGCGCTACGCGATATCGATCGCGTCGAGGCCCTGTTTGCGGACGGCGCCTTCAGTGTCGATATCCATACCCCCGCGCCGGGTGCCGCCGGCATCGAAAGCGAACTGCGCATGTATGAAGTCGGCGACGCTCCGATTCTCTCCGAGCTGGTGCCGACGTTGCAGAACTTCGGCATTTCGACGGTCAGCGAAGAGGCCCACGACCTGCGTCCGCTGTTCGGCGATCAGCGGCGGGCAGCCCACGTTCAAGCGTTCCGCGTGCGCAGCCTCAACGGCCGCGTGCTCGACCAGTCGTCCGGGGCGGGATTGGTGGCAGAAGCCTTGGCCGCGGTGCGCGACGGTCGCACCGAGGACGACGCGCTCAATGCGCTCACGCTCAACGCGGGACTCGCATGGCGCGAGGTCGCGCTGGTGCGTGCGTATCTCGCTACCGCTTTTCAGATGCGCCTGGTGCCCGCCCGTCTTGCGGCGAATCGCCCGCTGTTACTCTACCCGCAGCTCGCGCGCCTCCTGATCGATTTTTTTCTCGCCCGCTTTGACCCCGATCGCGAAACTCCTCTTGACCAACTCGCGGCGCTGCGCGCCGGCTATCTCGAACAGTGCAGTGCGGTCGAGAATATCGCCGACGATCGCTTCGCTCGTACGCTGCTCGCGATGGTAGAGGCGACCGTCCGCACTAACTATTTCCAGGCTCAATCCGCGGCCAATGCCTATATCGTGCTGAAATTCGAGAGCGCGCACATTCCGAATCTGCCGGACGCCGCTCCACTCTACGAAATTCACGTCAACAGCCCGCGCGTCGAGGGATGCCATCTGCGCGGCGGTAAAATCGCGCGCGGTGGCATCCGCCACAGCGACCGTACCGACGATTATCGCACCGAAATCCTCGACCTGATGAAAACGCAGACCGTCAAGAACGCGATCATCGTGCCGGTCGGATCGAAGGGCGGTTTCGTCGTCAAATCGCGCAGCCAACGTCCTCCCGATCGCGAAACTACGGTCGCCGCCTACAACACGCTGATCAACGCGATGCTCGATCTGACCGACAATATCGTCGATGGCGTCATCGTCCGTCCGCCGCGCGTCCGCGTGCTCGATAGCGACGGTCCCTATCTGGTCGTGGCCGCGGACAAGGGCACCGCGAGCTTTTCGGACCTCGCCAACGAGATTGCCGAAAGCCGCGGCTTCTGGCTGGGCGACGCCTTCGCCTCCGGCGGCGAGCACGGCTACGACCACAAGCGTATGGGCATTACGGCGCGCGGCGCGTGGGAATCCGCTAAGCGTCATCTGCGCGAGATGGGACGCGAGATCGATCGCGGCACGCCCGTCACTGTCATCGGCATCGGCGACATGTCGGGCGACGTCCTCGGCAACGGCCTGCTGCGCTCCGACAACCTCAAGCTCATCGCAGCCTTCGACCATCGCCATATTTTCATCGACCCCGATCCCGATCCGAAGGCGAGTTTCGCCGAGCGCAAACGCCTGTTCGAACTGCCCGCTTCAAGCTGGGCCGACTACGACGAAAAGCTTATCAGCAAGGGCGGCGGGGTTTTCCGTCGCGGACAAAAGCGCATCGCGCTTGCGCCCGCGGCGCGTCGCGTCATCGGCTGCGAGGCCAACGAACTCGACGCCGATAGCCTCGTGCAGGCGATCCTCCGCGCCAAGGCCGATCTGTTGTACAACGGCGGCATCGGCACCTACGTCCGCGCGAGCGGCGAAACCGACGCCGAAGTCGGCGACCATGCCAACGACAACGTCCGCGTCGCCGCGCCCGAACTGCGCTGCAAGGTCGTCGTCGAAGGCGGCAACCTCGGCTTCACGCAGGCCGCACGAATCGAATTTGCCCTGGCCGGCGGGCGCATCAATAACGACGCCATCGATAATTCTGCCGGCGTCGATATGTCCGACCACGAAGTCAACTTGAAGATTCTCTTCGCGCCGATCGTCGCGCGCGCCGAACTCACCGCGGTCGAGCGCAATCGACGTCTCGCCGCTGCCGCCGAGGAGGTCGCCGAAGGCGTGCTGCACGACAATCGCGACCAGGTCCTCTCGCTCAGCCTCGAGCAACTGCGCAGCCGCACCAGTGTCAGCGCGTTTCGCGATCACCTGACCGTACTCGAGCAGAATGGCGTCGTGCGCCGCGCCGACGCGATCCTCCCGACCCATGAGGAGCTGCGCGAACGGCGTGCGCGCTTCGCCGGGTTGACGCGGCCGGAGCTCGCGATGCTCACCGCGTACACCAAAATCGATCTCACCGCACGCCTCCAACAAAACTCGCTGATTGACGACCCATACCTCACCGATCGCTTCCTGCGGCTCTATTTTCCGCAGACAATCGCCGCCGCGTTTGCCGCCGAGATCCCGCGGCACAGCCTCCGCCACGAACTCATCGCCACCCGCATCGTCAACGAAATGGTCGATCTCATGGGCTCGGTGTTCGTCTTCAACCTCGAACGTGATCACGGCATCGAGGCCGCCGAGGCGCTGCGCGCGTGGCTGTCCGCCTCCGGCGTGCTCGAACTCCCTCGACGCGCCGCCGAGCTCAAGGCCAACGCTGCCGAACTCACCGCCGATGCCGAGCTGGGCGCGTTTCTCGGCCTCGAGCGCGCCGCACGACGCGCCTGCACCTGGGCGATTGCGCACGCCAATTCCGCCGAGCCGCTCGGCGTCACCATCGGCCGCATCGAGCCCCAACTGCGCAAGCTGGCCGCCGAATTCGAGAACGTGCTGGCCGGTGGCGAACGCGATCGCTTAGAGCACACCTATCGCGAGCTCCGCGCCGCCGTCCATCAGGAGCAGCTCGCGCACGAACTGGCCCGGCTGGCCTTCGCCGATCATTTGCTCAATGTCCTGAGTCTCGCCTTCGACCGCGGCTGCGATCCGATGGTCGTCGCTCGCGCTTACTTCGGTCTAAGCGAGCGCATCGAGTTCGCCGCGATCGAACTCGCCATCGACGCGATCAGTAGCGACGACCGCTGGGAGCGCCGCGCGGCGCGCGATCTCGCCGCCGAACTCTCCTGGGCGCGCATCCAGCTATGCCGCCTGGCGCTCGATCGTGCGTCCGATGGCGCCCGCGCCGCCAATTCCATTACGCCCGGACGCGAGCGCCGCGCCGCCGAAGTCGAACGCCTGATGGGCGACTTGCGCACCCTCACTTCCATCGGATTGCCGCCGTTGCAGGTTACCGTACGCGCGCTGTCCCGCCTCGCGAGCGGCATCTGACATGCCTCACCGTTAGCAAGAACGCTTCAGTCGACCGGCAGCGCTTACTCGGCCGCGGGTGTGAGATTCGGCAGCGGCGCCGTGGCCGGCAACAACGCGTCCTGCGCCGCCACCATGCTCTCGGCCGCAATCGCCTGCAGGTCCTGATACAGCCGCGCACCCGCCGCGATAAAAAACACGATCGTGGTGTAGGCCACCGCCGACGCGAAGAAACTGAACAGGAAGATCATCGAAGTCAGCGCCTCGCTCCAGATTGCGAGCGGCCCGACCAGCAGGCTCAGCGCAAAGAACGCGCCGCCCACCCACCAGTTGAAGCCCGACCACACCGCAAGGAACACTACGATTCGCACCGCGACCTTGAACAGCCTACCGCGCATCAGGTCGCGGCTATAGAGCAACGCCTGCCAGCTCCGCCGATTGTCGAACACCAGCGCATACGGGGCGAGGTAGAGCCACACGATCGCCAGTAGTCCCGGTATCACCAGCAACACGAACCCCACCCCAATCGCGACCACCTGGATCAGCGCGATCCACAGAAACGACGGCGCCAGCGAGATCGCCTCGCGATACACTTCGATCGTTTCGTTGAGCACGCGCGCCTGGCGCGTCCCCGACCTGATTCGCTTGATCGTGCACAGCCCCACCAGCTTCACCAGGAACGCTATCGCCATGAGCGTCAGGTGTAACGCGAGCAGCATCCAGCGCCCAAAGAGCGGTGGTGGCGGCGGCCCGGTATCCGGCGCGTACGGCATTTGCATTCGCCACCATCCGACCGAGCGCACGCCCGGCTCAAATGTTCGCACCAGTTGATGTTGCAAATTGAGCGCGTCGGGCAGCACGCACAGTGCCGACAGCAACACCATCGGCGACAACACCAGCGCGAGCGTCAACCAATTCCCGCGCAAGTCGCTGACCGCGTTGGCCAGGTAGATGAAGCTGCTCTTGATTCGCGTCAGCATTGACGAATTCGAGGTTGCCATCGCGCCGTCGCTAACACAAGGCGCCGCCTGGCACGCCCACGCCTGATGCGACAAGCCCCGTGACTATACGCTATAGTTTCGATGCGCCGCGCTTCGGCGACATCCGCATCAGGACGGGAACGCCATGACTGATCAGGAACGGGCGGCTCGCATCGAGCACGAAAATAAGATGATCCGGCGTCTGCGCTTTCTGGTCGAGCTGACTTTCGCCACCATCGCGCAGGACGAATCGATGACCCTCGAACAGGCCTGGGACCACGTCCACGCGCTCAAGGGCGCGGCGGTCGCGATGTTTCCCGGCAAGGACGATACCTTCGACCTGCTTTATCTGCCGCGCTTTTCGCGACTGCTGGCTGAACGTTTCCGTGCCAATTAGAAAACCCCCGACTCTCCGGCTGGTCAAGGCCGCCCCGCGCCGCAAGCGCACCGCCATCGGCCAGCTTACCGGCCTCGTACTGTCGCGCACGAAATTCGGCAGCGCGGTCTATCAGGGCGAGTTGACCTTCGACGATCGCATCGTGCGCCTCAAAAAGCGCCAACACGGCATCGACGACTTCATCCTTCCCGGCTTCATCGACCTCCAGGTCAACGGTGGCTGCGGCATCGACGTCATGTCCGCCACCGCCGGCGACCTGCTTGAACTCGCGCATTGCCTCGCCCACGAAGGCACCACCGGATGGCTCCCGACCGTCATCACCTCGCCGCTCGAAACCATCGAGCGCGTCGATGCGGTTATCGCCGAGGCGATCGCGGCGCAGGCCGCGACCGATCGCGCGGTCCATCGCGGCGGCAGCAATCTCCCCAGCGCCACCATCCTCGGGATGCATCTCGAGGGTCCCTTCATCTCACCCGCGCGCCGCGGCGTGCATCCACCGATGAATCTGCTGCCTCAGGGCGACGCGCTCGATCGCGTCAGCCGTCTCAAGACCCTCAAGCTGATTACCCTCGCGCCAGAACTCGACGGCGCGATCCAGGCCATCCGTGCCTTGACCGCCCGCGGCGTCGTGGTTTCGATCGGCCATACCGACGCGACCTACGATCAGACCCTCGCCGCCATCGACGCCGGCGCGCGCATGTTCACCCATTTGTTCAACGCGATGCCCCCGCTGCACCATCGCACGCCCGGCGTCGTCGGCGCCGCGCTCTCGCTCTCGACTGCTCGCGCCGCCGTCATTCCCGACGGCGTCCATCTCCACCCGGCCCTGCTCAACACGCCGAATTTCAACCCGGTCGTTTCCACCGACCGCGTCGCGCTCGCCAGCACCGACGGCTCTCCGATGCCGCTGTTTGGCGGCCTCGTCAGCGAAGCCCGCACCGCCGAGGGCGCCGCCCGGCTCCCCGACGGCTCGCTGGCCGGCAGCGTCATCACGATGCTAGACGGCTTGCACCTTACCGCCCAACGCCTCGTCGCCAACGGATGGTCGCTCAACGGCGTGCTCTCCGAATATGGCGAGATGTCCGCGTTCGGCCCCTCCGCGATTCTCGGCTTGACCGATCGCGGCCGCATCGAACCCGGCTGGCGCGCCGATTTAATCGTGCTCGATCGCGATCTCAATCTGAAGGCGGTGTTCGTCGGTGGCCGCGAACTCGACTAACCAACCTCCGCACAGCAAGTCGATCGCATCTCACCCGCGCCGCCCGCCAGTTTCATCGATCGGAGAGGAGAGTACCTATGCCGCTCAATCCCGCATGCCTCGGCAAAACCTATCCGCCCCTGACCACTACCGTCACCCGCGACGCCATCCAGAATTACGCGCATGCCTGCAACGACGATAACCCGCGCTACTTCGACGATAATGCTGCCGGCGGGATCGTCGCGCCCCCGATGTTCGCCGCGGTCGTCACCTGGCTTTCCGTGCTCACCGTGATGACTGATGCGGAGCTTCATGCCGACCTTCTCCGTCTGCTCCATTCCGCGCAGGACATGGAGTTCCTCGCGCCGATTCGCCCCGGCGATTCGATCACTTCAACGGCTAAAATTGCTTCGATCGAATCCCATCAGGGTGGCGAATCGATGGCGCTCGAACTCGCAGCGCGCAACGCTCGCGGGGATCTCGTTAACCACACCGTCTTCACCAGTTTCATTCGCGGGCGCCGCTCATCCGCCCCGCCCGTTGATTCGAAGGCCGAACCCACGATCGATCGCGGGGCGCCGCTCGTCACTGTCGCGCAGACCATCGACCTCGATCAGACTTCCCGCTATGCGGCCGCGTCAGGCGATCTCAACCCGATTCACGTGGACGCCAATGTCGCCAAAACGGCGGGACTTCCCGGCATCATCGTTCACGGTCTCTGCACGATGGCCTTCACCGCGAAGGTGATCGTCGATCATCTCTGCGCCGGCGACCCCGGGCGGCTCAAGCGGCTCGCCGTGCGCTTTTCACGACCGGTCTTTCCCGGCGACACCATCACCACCAGGGTCTGGCCCTCCGATGACGCTTACGAACTCCACTCTGCCTCCGATCGCCGATCGTCCTCTGATCCTGACGTGCTCCGCTCCGCCGATCGCGATCCAATTCGTTCTGCCGCCGTTAGCGACGCATTTCGCACCTATACCTATGAAACCTGCAATCCCGACGGCCTCGTCGTTATCCGCAACGGCCTCGCCGCAGTCTCGCCCTAGTGCGGACTTGGGTACCATGGTTCAAACCTTATCAGCTGCAGCGCAGCCGCGGCCGTGCGGATCTCACCGCACTTTGCCCAATGGGAAGTCTGAAACCTGTTGCAGGTTTCAGAAAAAAACTATGAGTTCTTAGCTCTTGAACCACTGAATGTTCCCTCTACTCCGCTATGCGAAAGATTACGATCGGCCTCTCGCTTCCGCTCAGCGGTGAATACGCCGCGATCGGCTTGCAAATCGAAGCGGCGATGCGCCTGTTTGCCAGTGACACCAACGCCGCGGGCGGCGTCGAAATCGCGGGTGAACCGTGTGCCATCGATCTCGAGTATCGCGACGACGGCAGCCGCCGCGATCGCGCGCGCGAAATCTACCGATGGCTCGCCGTCGAGCGCCGCGTGGACGTCCTCTTCGGCCCCTACTCGACCGCCCTCACGCGAGTGGCCGCGGCCGTCGCCGACGAAGCCGGGATGCTCCTGGTTAATCACGGTGGCGCGGGCGACGATCTCTATCCGGACGCTCTTGCCACCGATCGCATCACCGATCGCCCCCGGATGATCGTCGGTGTCCTCGGCCCCGCGAGCACGTACATGAACGGCGTCGTTCGCCTGCTCGCGACGCTCAAGTTCTGGCGCAAGCGCGTGGCTATCGTGGCGGCCAAAACGCCCTTCGCGCGCGCCGTCGCCGCCGGCGCGGAGCGCCAATGTAACTTGCGCCGCAACTGGCTTCACGGGGTGCGCCTGCGCCTTAAATTCTCGACCCGCTTCGATCCCGATCACACCCCGGAGGTTCTCATGGCCGCGATCCGCCGCAACCGCATCAACGCGATTCTCAGCGCCGGCAGCTACGCCCACGACCTCGCGATCATGGAACTCTGCGCCACGTCTGCCGCCAATATCCCCGTCCTCGGATGTGTCGCCGCCGGGGTGGCGCGCTTCGGCCGCGACCTCGGCGGCGAAGCCGAGGGCATCGTGGGGCCCAGCCAATGGGAGCCGGATTTCGCAATCGTTCCTGAACTCGGGCCATCGCCGAGTGAATTCGCGCGCCGGATGGAAGCCCTTGGCGCCACCGCATGTGACTATCCCGCCGCGCAGGCGTATGCCGCCGGACTCCTCACCCTCGCGGCCTTACGCCATGCGGGCGCACTTGTGACTGCCCCGGCGTCACGGCAAGCGAGCGCACTGGACCAGGCGCGCCTGCGAGGCGCGTTTGCCGACCTGCACACCACCACGCTCTTCGGCGATTTCGCGATCGATCCGGCGAGCGGCCGGCAGGTCGGTCATCAGATGTTGCTCGTGCAATGGCATCGCGGACGCAAGGTCCTGATCGACGCCGAGCCGAATCCTGACGCCGGCGCGATCGAGTTTCCCTCGGGATGGCGCATGGTGCTCGCTTCGATTAATTATTTTCGCTTGACCAGCCGCGCCCCGTCCGAGGAAAACCCCCACGCAGAACCACCGGACGAAATCGACGACGACGAAAAAAACTAACCTGTCTTCCTTGGCGCGGGCGCCCACTTAATCCGCCCATTTTACTCGGCGCCTTGCGAGACCCACGGTCCGATTCCGGTGAAGCGCGCCGGCGTAATTCGGGTGACGTAACCTGCAATGTTTCGCATCGAGGATGGTGGAAAATCAGCGTTCGGGCCGAGATAGTTTCGCGCCAGACGCTGTAACAGGTCCACCGCGCCGCCTTCGGTCACCCGCGCGTCACCGTAAATCACCACGTATTCGCGCAATCCCTGTGCGTTGGTCTTGTCACCGAGCATGGACAACGCAACTCGGGCATCGCGGCGGATGTTTTTGACCTTCTGATGCACGGCCAGGTGGCCAATCACGAACTCTTCATCCTCGATTCCGACCCAGACGACCGTGACTTGTGGGCCGCCTTTCGAATTGAGCGTGGTCAAATGAGCTAGCGGCGCCCTGTCGATCAGTTCGCGTATCGATTGGGGTATCTTCATGCGCGCTGCTCCTTGCCGTTGCGTCTCTATCTATTTTCGTTTTCGCCGGATCGCTGTGCATCAGGTGGATAGTTCTTCGAGCAACCTCCTCGCGTCCTTCAGATCGCCGGTGTCGAAGCCCTCGGTGAACCAGTCGTAGATAGCGGCGAGCAGCGCGCGGGCTTCTTCGCGACGGCCCTGCTTATCAAGCAGACGCGCGAGGCTCGTCGTCGCGCGCAACTCCCATGACTTGGCGCTCTGCTTGCGCACAACCGCAATCGCTCGCTCAAAGCAGCTATGAGCTTCCGCCGTGCTGGAATCGTTTTGCATACGCAGCAACTCGCCGTTGTGCCGAAGCGTCTCAGCCTGAAGGGGACGTCCTTCAAGTCTTTTCAAGGCGGTGGTTGCTGCCATCAAGACGCGGCGTCTGTCATCGAACTCCATTTGCGTGCAGGCATCCGCCAACAAATTGAGAACGTATGTCATCACTAGGGAAGCCCCAGTTGCGCGAAGGCTGCTGACAACCTCTTGTATCTGGGCAACCCCTTCTTGGTAGCGACCCTCCTGGGCCAGCACCCAGCCGCGCTGGGCAATCACAATAGGCAAAACTTCGGTTATCCCGTGCTTGTTACTAAGTGCGATCACGATCTCCGCGTTCTCCTGAACTGCTCGTGCCTCCCGCCGATGTTGCCGCACAGTACCGATAGCTCCTGCGGCAAAAGCCAGACTGACCGGATTGGACGTCATCTGAGCCATCGCGAAGGCCTGGTTGCTCCGTTCTAGAGCCTGATCGGGATAGCCGAGCGCGTTCAAAGTGAGGGCGGCATACGACAAGCTATGTACTCCCACGTCAAACCCATAGATGAAGGCTAGCCGCTGATGTAGCTGCGGATCATAGCCGCCGATCGCCGTTTCGAAATGTTCCCGGGCAGAAAGGAACTCTCCCATCCAAAATGAGGTAAATCCTAAAGCGTACTCCGCGTACATCGATAGCGCTCGGTCGTCCGTGACCAGAGCTCGCCCCAGAAGCTGCTCCGCGATCTCAAAAGATTGTGGTAATTCTTCTCGCAGAGCATGCACCGCCCACAGCCCAAGCAGGGCAGGGAAAACTTCCGGGGGATCGCCCAACCGCTCGGATAGCTCTCGCGCCCAACTATAGGCGCCCTCTACTTCCGGTGCAGCCCACCCCCCTTTTACGGCAACGAAGGCAGGGCCAACTGCCAACTGAAGGAGCAATTCGCTCTGCATCCGCTCCGGGGTTTCCGGTTGTTTCCGGAGCAGATCGATCGCCGCGATGAGACGATTGATCGCATCGGCAAAGACCGAACGCTGCATAGCCTGCTGGCCCGCCCGCCCCAGATACTCGACCGCCTTG
>Ga0209415_10003581_pt1 | contig 28869 bp, 25 predicted proteins | sample PeaSoiSIISIP2007_FD_187696 | JGI IMG/M metagenome (GOLD analysis project Ga0209415, IMG submission 187696) | Peat soil microbial communities from Weissenstadt, Germany - SII-SIP-2007 (SPAdes) (version 2) | ecosystem: Environmental > Terrestrial > Soil > Wetlands > Peat | place: Germany...
ATGACCGTCACGCAGGTCGCCACCGCCACGGCGGCGCTTGCGTGGATGTTCGCGGAGTGGCTGGTGCACGGCAAGCCGAGCGTGCTCGGCATCGCGTCCGGCGCAGTTGCCGGCCTCGTTGCCATCACGCCGGCTTCGGGCTTCGTCGACTGCAAGGGAGCCCTTGTCATCGGTGCGGCTGCGGGCGTCGGTTGCTACATCTCCGCCACGGGCGTGAAGCGGCTCCTTGGCTACGATGACAGCCTCGACGTGTTCGGCGTCCATTGCATCGGCGGCATCATCGGCGCGCTCCTGACGGGCGTGTTCGCGGTGCAGGCGATCGGCGGCACGGCGGGCGTGCTCGAGGGCAACTTCGCCCAGCTTCCGATCCAGGCTTACGGCGTGATGGCCACCCTGGTGTGGAGCTCCGTCGCGTCCTTTGTGATCCTCCTGCTGCTCAAGCTCACCATCGGCATCCGCGTCTCCGAGGCGGCCGAGGTCGAAGGCTTGGATCTCGCGCTGCACGGCGAGACGGTCCAGTAGGTCAACGAGGCGGCCGGGGATCAACTCCGGCCGCTATCGACACAAGCTCCCGAGCGTGCGCCTTCCCCTAGGCGTGCTCCAAACTCGGCCCGGACGCCTGGCGTTCCGGGCCGTTTTTTATCGGCGCAGCGGGTGCCAATTTTCGCCCCTCTACGGCGGGATCGTTATCGCCGCCCCGCGCGGCATCTGCTCGATCAGCCGCAGGAGCTGCCCGCGCGTGAGCGCGATGCAGCCCGCCGTGGGTTTGAAGCCCGGGCCCGCGACATGCATGAAGATGGCGCTGCCGCGGCCTCTGATGCGCGGGCCGTCGTTGTAGCCGAGGACGACGATCAGGTCGTAAAGGTGGTCCTCGCGCCAGAGGTGCTCCGCGCTCGCCGGGTAGGGGTGGCGCACAAGCCGGTTGTAGTTCCGGTCATCGGGATCGTCGCACCAGCCGTCGCCGGGACGCAGTGCCACAACGGGAAGCGGCGTGCGCGGCCGTATCAGCCGGTCGGGGCGGTAGAACACCTGCCGCAACGCGAAGCGGCCGACCGGGGTTGCCCCGTCGCCCTCGCGCTTGTCCGCCCGCCGGCCCGAGCGTCCGAGCGCGCAGGGAAGGCGCAGGCCGCCACCGATCAGGACCCCGCGCTGGGAGGCCGCCGAGAGCGCCCTCACGATGAGTTGCGAGGGGGGCTGTGGATCGTTGCCATGCGTCTTCATTGGAGCTTCCGGGCGCCCGTGCTATTCGCATCCCTCAACAAACTGCCAGCGACGAAGGCTCATACCCCACCGGCTTGGGCCGTATCTCTACCGGAGCCAGCCAGCATGACCACTGCCCGCAGGATTCTCATCGTGGATGACGATGAGGAGCTTCGCGAGACCCTAAAGGACCAGCTCGTCCTGCACGACGAGTTCGAGGTGCTGACGGCCGGCACCGCGTCGAAGGGAATGGAGATGGCGAAAGCCGACCACTTCGACCTTCTCGTGTACGATGTCTCGCTTCCCGACATGGACGGCCGCGAGGCCGTGCGGCTCCTGCGCAAGGGAGGCTTCAAGACGCCCATCGTCATGCTGACCGGCAACGCCTCCGACGCCGACCAGATCCTCGGCCTCGACGCCGGCGCCAACGACTACGTGACGAAGCCATTCAAGTTCGCCGTGCTGCTCGCCCGCATCCGCGCGCAACTGCGCCAGCACGAGCAGAGCGAGGACGCCGTCTTTGCCATCGGGCCCTATACCTTCAAGCCGGCCTCCAAGCTGCTGCTCGACGAGAGGGGCGCGAAGATCCGCCTGACAGAGAAGGAGACCTCGATCCTCAAGTACCTCTACCGGTCCGGCGACAAGGTCGTCTCGCGCGAGACGCTGCTGCACGAGGTGTGGGGCTACAACGCCGGCGTCACCACGCACACGCTCGAGACACACATCTACCGCTTGCGCCAGAAGATCGAGAAAGACCCATCGAGCGCCGAGCTGCTCGTCACCGAAACCGGCGGCTACAAGCTCGTTCCCTGACGATTCGCCAGCTCCGCCGACAAGTGATCCACACCATCTTGCTGGCCTGACCGTCCCCCTGGACCGGGGTTGGCGAATCATCCGACTTTCCCAGCTATTGCAGCGACGCGTGCGCGTGCAGCCGCGCGCACATAAGGCGTCCGCGCCGGGCAACGGAGAAAGCTTCAACGATGGCAGCAGAGTCCATCCTCAACGCGCTGGCGCGGCTGCCGCTGTTTAAAGGGCTCGCGCCCGCGCAGATCCACGAGATCGCCGCTCGAGCGCAGCGCGCCATCTACCATCCGGGCAGCGTCATCATCGAGGAGAATGCCGAGGGCAATGCCGCGATCCTGATCGTCTCGGGCGAGGCCGCGCGCGTCTCCGGCCCCGAGCTCTCCGCACGCCTGGAGCCGGTCATGCCCGGCTCGCTTCTGGGCGAGACGGCGATGCTGATCGAGACCACGCACACCTCAACCGTGGTGGCACGCGGCCAGGTGCGCGCGCTGCATTTGTCGCGCGACGAACTGCATGCGCAGATGCTCGACGATCCTTCGCTCGCGGAGGCCCTCATCCACAACATCGCGACCCGATTGATGCGCATGGCCGAGGAGCTGCGCCAAGTTGACGCGGCGCTTGCGGGCAACCGCGTGGCTTCGCCCCCCGGTGCCCTGCCACAGGCGCCGCCGCCGGGCGCACTGTTGTCGGCGCCGGTCCATTAACGACCTTGAACGACCTTGGCGCGGGAAAAATTCCCGAACCGCTTCGGGCATGAAAAAACGCCCAACCCCGGGGGGAGGGGTTGGGCGTCGAGAGCGCTTTCGCGCGTGGTGCCGGGAGGGAAGCCGGCACCGCAGATGGTGTCTTTCGGCTAGACGGGGGGCACTACCGATACAGGGTGACACCACCTGACCATCTTGACTTAAGCGCAAGCGGGCCGAGTTCAATAGAGCCGGAAGTCGAATCTCACAAAAATGTTACCGCTCGGGCCGGGTTTTCCCCAGCTCAGCGGTTGCCAAGAGTCCGAACAGCCACACCGGCGGTTGGCGTCAAGGGGTTGCCATAGGCTTCCCGACGGATTTGATCGTGAACAAATCGGCGTCCAGCTGCACGCTTTTCGCGAGGTCGGAGACCTCGACGCGCGTGTCCAGCCCCTGGGCATCCCGGGTTACCCACTCCTTCAACTCGAGGTTCGGCTTGGTCGCAAGGTACAGCTTGATGCGGCCGGTGGTGTTGGGGTCCTTATCCTCAAGGCCAACGACCAGCATGTCGTCCGATTCCTGCAGCTCGGTGATGCGGGCGTCGCGGACGAGATTAACGTCGGTCCTGAGCAAAAGCCGGAACGGCGTCTGGTCCAGCGCCACCCGGTCCTCGTTGTTGAGGTCGAGGTCCTGCACTGCCAGATAGCGGCCATCGGAGACCACAATCTGCTTGGAAGGCCGCGCGTAGTCGAAGCGGAAGCGCCCCGGCCGCGATAAATAGAACTTGCCCTTCATGCGCCGGTTGTCGGCGCCGGTCTGCAGGAAGCTGCCCTGCATGGTGTCGATGCCACTGAAATAGCCGCTGATCTTGTTGATGACGTCCTTCTGGCGCGTATCGAGCGCGATGCCGTCGGGGGAATTCGACGGAGCCACCTCGGCGTTCCAGGCGGCGTTGCCGGCGTTGGTGGGCTCGGCAGCCTTGGCAGGCGCCGCGGGAGCAGCTGAGTCCCCGGCGGGCCTCTTGACCTCCACCGGCTTGGGCACCTCCTCGCAGTGGGCTGCATAGGGAATGAGCAGGAGGCCGAAGCACGACGTTGCCGCCAACGCCAATAGTCTCATTTGATGCATCGGGTCCCCGAGCCTCCGCGAATCGAATTCTGATGCCGCTGATCTTTGATAAGTGTCCCCGAAATGTCGGGAAAGCCCCCAACGACGCGACTTTCCCGAACATTGCGACGAGATGTGGGCGATGCGTGGGCGGAATGGCTGCGCTGCGCCTTATCGGGATGCCGCGCGAAGCCCTTCCCCGTCGCGTCCGGTGATGAGGATCTCGCGCTTGCCGATGCCGGTCGGGGGGCCGATCAGGCCCTCGCGCTCCATGCGCTCGATGACACCGGCAGCGCGGTTATAGCCGATCGACAGACGCCGCTGCAGATAGCTGGTCGAGGCCTTGCGGTCGCGCAGCACCACGGCGACGGCCATGTCGTAGAGGTCGTCCTCGCTTGCCGTGCGCGGAGCCGCCGTGCCCTCCTCGGCCGCGGCCGGCGTGTCGGTGATGCCCTCGACGTAGGCCGGCGGTCCCTGCCGGCGCAGCGCCTCCGCGATGCGCTCGACCTCGTCGTCGGACACGAACGGCCCGTGCGCGCGAACGGTCTGGCCCGAGCCCAGCGAGTAGAGCATGTCGCCCTGCCCGAGCAGCGCTTCGGCGCCCTGTTCGTTGAGAATGGTGCGGCTGTCGATCTTGGAGGCGACCTTGAAGCTGATGCGGGCGGGGAAGTTCGCCTTGATGGTGCCGGTCACGATGTCGACCGAGGGGCGCTGCGTCGCCATGATGAGATGGATGCCGGCCGCGCGCGCCATTTGCGCCAGCCGCTGCACGGCCGTCTCGATCTCCTTGCCGGCGACCGTCATGAGGTCGGCGAACTCGTCGACCACGACGACGATGTAGGGCATCGTCTCGGCCTGCATCTCCTGCTGCTCGTAGACCGCCTCGCCCGTGCGCTCGTCGAAGCCCGTCTGCACCGTGCGCGCGAGCGTTTCGCCGCGGCTCTGCGCCTTGCGCACGCGCGCATTGAAGGCCTCGATGTTGCGCACCGACAGACTCGCCATGCGCTTGTAGCGCTCCTCCATCTCGCCCACGGCCCAGTTGAGCGCCGCCACCGCCTTCTGCGGCTCGGTCACGACCGGCGTCAGCAGGTGCGGAATGCCGTTGTAGACCGACAGCTCAAGCATCTTGGGGTCGATCATCAAGAGCCGGCAGTCGAGCGGCGAGCGCCGGTAGAGCAGCGACAGCACCATGGCGTTGACGCCGACGGACTTGCCCGAGCCGGTGGTGCCGGCGACAAGCAGATGCGGCATGCGCGCTAGGTCCACCACGATCGGCTCGCCGCCGATCGACTTGCCGAGCGCCAAGGGCAGCACGGCATCGGACGCGCGAAATGGCTGCGACTCGAAGAGGTCGCGCAGATAGACGGTCTCGCGGCGCACGTTCGGCAGCTCGATGCCGATGACGTTGCGGCCGGGAATGATCGCGGCACGCGCGGAGGTGACGCTCATCGAGCGCGCTATGTCCTCGGCCAGCGCCACGACGCGAGACGACTTGGTGCCGCGCGCGGGCTCAAGCTCGAACAGCGTGACGACGGGGCCGGGCCTGATCTCGCGCACCTCGCCCTTGATCGAGAAGTCGGCGAGCACTTCCTCCAAGAGGCGCGCGGTGCCGCGCAGCACGGTCTGCGACAGCTCGGTGCCGGCCTTGCCGGGCGCGGGGCGGCGCAACAGGCTCATGGGCGGCGGTCGATAGGTCGGCACGGCGCGATTGCTGGTGAGGCCCGAAAACAGCCCGGACTTGCGCGCACGCGCGGGCACGGCGTCCGCGTCGTTCGCGGGCGCAGGCGCGGGCCGCTCGGAAGAAGCCGGCGCGAAGCGCTCGGCGATGGCGCGGCTTTGTGCGTCGGTGCTCTCGTCGAAGCCGAACTCGCGGCCGGTACCCATGTCGTCGGCGGGCCAGGGCGTGCCGGTGCCTGCCACCGCCGCTTGCGCCTGCGCGCGGCGCAGAATGCGCGGCATCGTGGTCGGCGTGTCGAATACAGACGGCTCCGCAGGCTCGGATGGCTCCGACAGCTCCGGCACGTGAATGTCGGGCAGATACGGCTCGCGGCGCGCCTCGAGGCCCGGAAGCTCGTGGCCGCGTCGGCTCGCGCCGGCAAAGGCGAAACCGCCCATCCCAGTCTCGGTCGCCGGGTCGCGGTCGCCGCCGTGGCCTGCAAACACCGGCGTCAGCCATGCCATCCACGCGCGCCCCGAAAGCCATTGCGGCAGCCATTCCGTCGCCCCCGGCTGGCGCCGCCGCGCAAGCTGGCGGCTGCTCCTGAGCAAGCGATGCAAGTCGTCGCGCTCGAGGCCGACGCTGTAGCCGAGCGCGGCAAAGCCCGAGAGGAAGTAGCCAAGCCCGGCGAGCGGCAAGGCGCGCTCCGCGCCGGCGAGCGAGAACAGCGTCGCCGTCAGCCGAAAGAGCCAATCGCCGACGATGCCGCCGAAGCTGTGCGCGAAGGGCCAGCTCGCGGTCACGGGAAGGGCTGCGAAGCCGCCGGCGAGGAGAAACACCGACAGCGGGAAGATGCTCATCTTCTTGCGATTGGCGGAGATGTTCTCGGCGATCATCAGCTCGATGCCCCAGAACATGGGCGCAAGCAGCAGAAACACGGAGGCAAAGCCGAGCGTGTTGAGCATCACGTCGGCGAAGATCGCGCCGCCCGCGCCGAGCATGTTGCCGGGCACGCCGCCGGCGGCGTGCGTGAGGCTCGGATCCGATCTCGACCAGGTGAGGAGGCTCGCCCACGCTGCCGCGACGCCGGCAAGCAGGAGGGCTCCTCCGGCGCGGCTAAGCCAACCCAGAAGCCTGTCCTCCATATCGAGGGAGAGCAGGCGTCTCGGGTCAACATGTGACTCGAGCGACATGACTGCGAACGGACTCTTACGCAGATACTACTACGAAACGTTCGAGCGCCTCGGCGATAGTCGTCGCGTCATGCACCAATGCGAGCCGCACGTAATTCGTGCCCGGATTGATCCCGTCGCGCCCGGCCTGCGCCAGAAAGGCACCGGGCAAAACCTTGACACCCCCGCGTTTCCATAAGGTTACCGCTGCGTCACCGGCGCCGCCGAACTTGGAAACATCGAGCCAGAGGCAGAACCCGCCGGCCGGGCGGCGATACCCGTAGCGGGTGCCCAGCACGCGGTCGCAGATGTCGAACTTGGCGCGGTAGGCGTCGCGGTTGGCGGCGACGTGGGCCTCGTCGGCCCACACGGCGGCCGAGACGTGCTGGGTCGGGCCCGGCACCTGCGGCGCCACCATGTTGCGGATCTCGGCGAACGTCTCCAGGAAGCGCGCATCGCCCGCGCAGAAGCCCGAGCGGAGACCAGGAAGGTTCGAACGCTTCGACAGCGAGTTGAAGACGATCAGGTTGCGGAAACGCTCGGGCGTCGCGGCCGCCACGGCGAGCGCGCCCGGGGGCGGCGCACCGGCGTAGATCTCCGAGTAGCACTCGTCGAAAAACAGCATGAAGTCGTGGGCGCGCGCGAGCCCAAGCGCGCGTGCGATGTAGGCGTCGCTGGCGACGGCACCCTGCGGGTTCGCGGGCGAGCACAGGTAGAGCGCGACCGTGCGCTCGAGCAGGGCCTTGTCGGAGGCGATTGCTTCCAGATCCGGCAGGTGGCCTGTCGCCGCCGTGGCGTTGAGGTACACGGGCTCGGCGTCGACCGCCAGCGCTCCGCCGATGTAGGCGCTGTAATAGGGATTGCACATGAGCACGGCGGGGCGGCCGGCGACCTGCTTGCGCCCGGCCGCGGGAAGGGCCGCGAGAAACAACCCTTCGCGCGAACCGTTGAGCGGCAGCACCTCGCGCGCGGCATCGGGTGCGGCCGCCGCGCCGTAGCGGCGCCCGGCCCAGGCGGCGATGGCTGAGCGCAACGCCTCGGTGCCGCGGATCGGCGGATACTTGGCGTAGTCTGCGATCGCCTCGATAAGCTTCGCCGCCACGAAGGCCGGCATCGCCTCGCGCGGCTCGCCGATGGTCAGGTCGATGGGCCTGGCGTGTCCCGGTTGTATGCCGTCGAGCAGGCGGCGGAGCTGCGTGAACGGCGACACGATCGCGCCCTCGGCGAGCGCCGCCAATCCGGATTGCGAAGGCATGCACGGTCTCTGGGACGACTTTAGAGCGGTCTGCGACGAGGCTTGCGCCGCGGCGCATGCGAGAGGCCATAGCGGCCGCGCGAAGGCTCGTCTACATCCTCGATCGGCGCCCGCTTCTGCCGCTCGGCCGTGCTTCGCTCAAGGCGCGGTGTGAGGTGTCTCTGGAAGGCGCGAGGCTGCCTACGGGCGCCGAGCTTGCTCGCTCAAATGCGCGCAACCTGCGGCTCAGCCGACGAACGTCAGGGACCAAATCTCGCCGCCCAGGCGGAGCGAGCCGGTGCAGCCGGACATTTCTAGCGCAAGGGTCAGTATGATGAGGGCAAAGAGGACTCGGTACATAGCGATCTCCGGCAGCGGACATTGGCGTCGGCGCTCCCCGGAGGGTGAAGTTTTTTGGTTAAGAATGGGTTGATGGTTGAAAAACTTTGAATTTCCGGCACATTCGAGCTGCGGCTCGGCATATCCGCCGGCAGCCCGATCCCGACGGCCACCGTCAGCACGCCAAGGACCGCTAGGCCCGCGAGCGGGCCGAAGCCCGCCTCAGCGGATGCGGCGCGGGTTCATGTAGAGATCGGCTTCCTGGCGCTCGATCTGCGGCTTGACCTTGCCGCGGCGGATGTCCTTCCACAGGCGCCGCACGTGCCGGCGGCAAGAACCGTTGAACACCTGCATCGCCGCAAACAGCTGCAACACCGTCAGCAGGCGCCGGTCGGCGTGGTCCTGGCGCACCTTGCACTTCCACTTGCCGCCGATGGAGAAGATCTTGCCGTCGAGGTTCCCCACCGCCTTGTCCTGCTGGTCGTAAAGCGTGTAGTCGCCGCCGAGATTGATCAGGTCGCGCCGCAGCCGGTAGAAGCGCGGCTCGCCGTCGCGCATGATGAAGAACGAAAAGTTCTCCGGCAGCAGCGGCCACTTGTTGGCCGAGCGCTCCAGGTAGACGATGAAGTGGTCGTCGTCGGTGTTGATCGAGTAGGTCATTACCGGCAGCCCGCGCGCGGCGATGGTCTGCTGCAGCGAGCGGCCGATCATCAGGTCCATGGTCGCGCGCCAGTTCAGCGTCTCGTTGAACAGCTTGAAGACGAGGCGCTTGTCCATGCCCTGCGCCTTGTCCCACAGCTCCTCGCGGTAGCCGATGAGGCCGGTGCGCTCGCCGCCTTCGAGCACCTCCGCGAACATGTCCATGTCGGAGGTGAACTGCCGCGACTTGGCGCGATTGCGCGCGCGCTTGTAGATTCCGAACTCGATCGAGTTGAAGTTCGTGATCCAGATATCGACGACGAAATGATACCAGCCGTCCTGCACCGCCTTCGCGGAGGTTGCCTTCGACACGCCGGCGACTTTCGGCGACGCGGTCTGCTCGAGGGCTTCGGCGCGCGCGTCGCGGGCCGCGTCGCTGGCGGCGGCGTCCGCCGCTCTGGCTTCCGTGCGGGCTGCGACTGCGGTCATCTTGTGCCTCCGGCGTTCAAGCAAAACGACGCGAATCACTCTGCCGAAAAGCCTACACCGCGGCTCGCGGCACAAGATGGCTCGCGGCGAATTCTCCCAGGAAAACTCTAGGCCTGCCCGCGGGATCCGAAGATGGCGCTGCCGACGCGCACGTGCGTCGCGCCGAACGCGATCGCCGTCTGGAAGTCCTCGCTCATGCCCATGCTCAAGCCCGCAAGGCCAAGCTCGCCGGCGAGCTTGGCGAGGAAGGCAAAGTGCACCGCTGCCTCCTCCTCGACCGGGGGGATGCACATGAGGCCTGCGACATCGAGCTTCAGCTCATCGCGGCACAGCGCCACCAGCGCGGGCGCATCCGGCGGCGGCACGCCCGCCTTCTGCGGCTCCTCACCGGTATTGACCTGGATGAACAGCGACAGGCGCTTGCCCTGCCGCGTCATCTCATCGGCGACCGCATGCGCGATCTTCGCGCGGTCGATCGAGTGGATGGCGTCGAACAGCTCGACGGCCTCTTTCGTCTTGTTGGATTGCAGCGGACCGATGAGGTGCAATTTCACGTCGGGAAACTGGGCCTTGAGCGCCGGCCATTTTCCCTTGGCCTCCTGCACGCGGTTCTCGCCGAAAAGCCGGTGCCCGGCCTTCAGAACGGGCAGGATGGCGGGCGCCTCGAAGGTCTTGGAGACCGCGATCAGCTGCACGTCCGCGGCCTCGCGCTTTGCCCCGCGCGCCGCGATCGCGATGCGCGTTTCGACCTCGACCAGCCGGCCTGCGGCGTCCTCCGTCATCTCAACTGCCTGCCCCATGCACTGTGCCGCCTTGACCCGCTTGCCCCTTTAAGGCTCATTACGCCGCGCTAAACCCATAAAACACGGGAAGAGATCGACGCCGTATGGCCCACGACAGCTACGACGCGCCCAATCGCGAGAAGCACTGGCAGGAGGTCTGGGAGAAGGCGGATATCTTCCGCGCCTCCAACGAGGACCCGCGCCCGAAGTGCTACGTGCTCGAGATGTTCCCCTATCCGTCGGGGCGCATCCACGTCGGCCACTCCCGCAATTACACCATGGGCGACGTCTTTGCCCGCTACAAGCGCGCCAAGGGCATGAACGTGCTGCATCCCATGGGCTGGGACGCGTTCGGCATGCCGGCCGAGAACGCGGCAATGGAGAACAAGGTCCACCCGGCCGAGTGGACCTACCAGAACATCGAGACGATGAAGCGCCAGCTCAAATCGATGGGGCTCTCGCTCGACTGGTCGCGCGAGATCGCGACCTGCTCGCCCTCCTACTACCGCCACCAGCAGAAGCTCTTCCTCGACATGCTGAAGAAGGGCCTGGCCTACCGCAAGTCCTCCAAGGTCAACTGGGACCCGGTCGACCACACGGTGCTCGCCAACGAGCAGGTGATCGACGGCCGCGGCTGGCGCTCGGGCGCGCTGGTCGAGCAGCGCGAGCTGACGCAGTGGTTCTTCAAGATCACCGAGTACGCCGACGAGCTGCTCGACGCCTTGCAGACGCTCGACAAGTGGCCGGAGAAGGTGCGCCTCATGCAGGCGAACTGGATCGGCCGCTCCGAGGGCCTGCTCGTGCGCTTCGCGCTCGACAAGGAGACCGCGCCCAAGGGCCAGAGCGAGGTCGAGGTCTACACCACGCGCCCCGACACGCTGTTCGGCGCCGCCTTCGTCGCGCTCGCCCCCGACCATCCGCTCGCCAAGGCCGCGGCGAAGGACAACCCCAAGCTCGCCGCGTTCTGCGAGGAGTGCCGGCACATGGGCACCTCCGTCGCCGATCTCGAGACGGCGGAAAAGCAGGGCTTCGACACCGGCATCCGCGCCGTGCATCCCTTCGACAAGAATTGGAAGCTGCCGGTCTACGTCGCCAACTTCATCCTCATGGACTACGGCACCGGCGCCATCTTCGGCTGTCCATCCGGCGACCAGCGCGACCTCGATTTCGCGCGTAAGTATGCGCTTCCCTTCGTGCCGGTGGTGCTGCCGCCGGGCGCCGAAGCCGCGACCTTTGCCATCGCCGACAAGGCCTTCGACGGCGAAGGCACGATGATCAACTCGAGCTTCCTCGATGGCCTCGACACCAAGGCCGCCTTCGAGGAGACAGCCAAGCGGCTGGAGGCGCAGAAGCTCGGCAAGAAGCCCGTCGGCAAGCGCAAGGTGAACTACCGCCTGCGCGACTGGGGCATCTCGCGCCAGCGCTACTGGGGCTGCCCGATCCCCGTCATCCACTGCAAGACGTGCGGCGTGGTGCCGGTGCCGGACAAGGATCTGCCCGTCGAGCTGCCGCCCGACGCCACCTTCGACAAGCCCGGCAACCCGCTCGACCGCCACCCGACGTGGAAGCACGTGAAGTGCCCCGCGTGCGGCGAGGACGCGGTGCGCGAGACCGACACCATGGACACCTTCGTCGACAGCTCGTGGTACTTCGTGCGCTTCACCGATCCCGCCATGCCGACGCCGGTCGACAAGCCCGCCGCCAACTACTGGCTGCCCGTCGACCAATACATCGGCGGCATCGAGCACGCGATCCTGCACCTGCTCTATTCGCGCTTCTTCACGCGCGCGCTGTACGACACAGGCCACCTCAAATTGAAGAGCAACGTGCGCGAGCCGTTCGCGGCGCTGTTCACGCAGGGCATGGTCACGCACGAGACCTACAAGTCGCGCCACGGCGGATGGCTGTTGCCGACGCAGGTGCGCATCGAGGAGGAAGGCGACAAGCGGCGCGCCATCGAGGTGAGCTCGGGCGAGCCCGTCAGCATCGGGTCGGTCGAGAAGATGTCGAAGTCGCGCAAGAACACCGTCGACCTCGACGCCTTCGTCAGCCAGCACGGCGCCGACGTCGCCCGCTGGTTCGTGCTCTCCGACAGCCCGCCCGAGCGCGACGTCATCTACACGGATGTGGGCGTCGACGGCGCGCGCCGCTTCGTGCAGCGCATCTGGCGCCTCGTCGATCAGGGAGCGGCGGTGGCCGCCAAGAAGGGAACCCCCAAGCCGGCAACGTTTGGACCGGAGGCGACGGCTTTGCGCCGTTCCGCGCATAAGGCGCTCGACCAGGTCGCCCGCGCCATCGAGACCCTGCGCTTCAACATTGCCGTGGCCTACGTCTACGAGTTCGCAAATGTTCTGGGCTCCAGCCTGGGGAAAACCGGGGATGGCACCCCCTGGGCCCTGCGCGAAGCCCTGGAATTCCTCGTGCAGATGATAGGCCCGATGATGCCGCATCTGGCCGAGGAAAGCTGGGCGCGGCTCGGATACAACACATTGCTGGCCAATCAGCCCTGGCCGCAGGCCGATCCGGGCTTGCTCGTTGACGATACGATCACCATTGCCGTACAGGTGAACGGTAAGCGACGGGACGAGCTCACGATTGCTCGAACGGCCGGTTCTGACGAGATCGAGGCTGCGGCTTTAGGGCTCGAGCCGGTCCAGCGCGCCCTCGAAGGCCGGCCGGTCAAAAAGGTCATCGTTGTGCCGCAGAAGATCGTGAATGTCGTCGTGTAGGTCGGAACAGGGGGCGATCGATGCGGAGCATTAGCCGCCGATCGACAATCCGCGTTGCGTTGGCTTGCGCTGCGATGCCCATGCTCGTGGCAGGCTGCGGCGATTCCGGCTTCCATCCGCTTTATGCCACCTCGCCCCTCGTCGGTGGGTCCAACGTCGCCGCCAAGCTCGCGAGCCTCGAGGTCGCGCCTATCCCGGGCCGCGTCGGCCAGCGCCTGCGCAACGAGATGATCTACCAGGCGACGGGCGGCGGCGCCGAGGCCCTGAACCCTGCCTACCGGCTCGAGATCGTGCTGACGGAATCGATCAGCGCAACGCTCGTGCAGGTCGACGGCAACTCGAGCGGGAGCATTTATAACCTCAGCGCGAAGTTCAAGCTCATCAGGATCGCCGACAAGACGGTGGCGCTGCAGGGCGAGAGCGACGGGCGCATCATGTTCCAGCGCTTCGAGTCCGTGTTCTCGAACGTGCGCGCGCGCAAAGACGCCGAGGACCGTGCCGCGAGCACCGTCGCCGACGATCTGAAGTCGCGCCTCGCCGCCTACCTGTCGAACGCGGCTTGAGCCGTCGTCGCGGCTTGCCCGTCCCTCCATCTCCTTTGGCCGATCTGCTATGGTCGCCGTAAAGGCTCATCAAGCCGAAGCGTTCCTCAAGCCCCCCGGGCCGAACGTGCCGGCGGTGCTGTTCTATGGAACCGACGCCGGGCTCGTCAGCGAGCGCGCCGCGCGCCTCGCCACCGTCCTCGCCGCGCGTGAGGCGCCGCCGGGAGAGATCATCCGTATCGAGGACGCCGATCTCGACGGCGATCCCGATCGGCTCGCGATCGAGCTGCAGACGATGCCGATGTTCGGCGGCTCCAAGGTGGTGCGCGTCACCGCGGGACGCCGCATCACCGCCGCCTCGCTCGAGCCGTTCGTCGGCGGCGACCGGCTCGCCGCCGCGCTGATCGTCGAGGGCGGGAACCTGCGCCCGACCGATTCCCTGCGCACGCTGTTTGAGAAGGCGGCAAAGGCCGCCGCCGTCGCCTGCTACCCCGACGAGGCGCACGACCTCGAGACGCTGGTGCGCGACACGCTGAAGAGCCACGGCCTCGCCATCACGCCGGAGGCGCGCGATCTCCTGCTCGGGCGCATCGGCGCCGACCGCACGCTGTCGCGCGGGGAGATCGAGAAGCTGGCGCTCTACGCTGCCGGCAAGCCGGAGATCGACGCCAGCGATGTGGAGGCGATCGTCGGCGACGCCTCCCAGCTCGCCATCGACCGCATCCTCGACGGCGCCGCCGCGGGCGACGCCAGGCGCGCCGTCGCCGAGTACGCGCGCGCGCTTGCCGCCGGCGAAAGCGCGCAGATGATCATCGCCGCCGCGCAGCGCCATCTCGAGCGGCTGCACAAGGTCCGCTCCGACATCGATCAGGGCCGCTCATTCGAGGACGCGGTGCGCCAGATCCGGCCACCCATCCACTTCAAGCAGAAGGACGCCCTCGGCCTGCAGTGCCGCCTGTGGTCCACGGCGCGGCTTTCGGAGGCGCTGGCGCGCGCGGCGACCGCGGCCAAGGCCGCGCGCCTTGCCGGCCCGCTCGAGGATGCCATCGCCGAGGAGATGCTGATCGGTCTCGCCAACGCCGCGCGGCCGCCGCAACCACGCTGAGCGCCGCTGCTTGCCCGCGTCCGCGCGCTGCCTATAGTGCCTCGCGACCCGCAATCCGGGGGCGATTTTGGGGGCTGCAATGGCGGAAACTCGCTACGATGTGGTCGGCATCGGCAATGCCATCGTCGACATCATCGGACGCTGCGACGATGCCTTCCTCTCCAAGCACGACCTGCGCAAGGGCTTCATGCGCCTCGTCGACGCGCGCGAGGCCGGACACCTCTACTCCCTGATGCAGGGCGGGCTCGAGCGCTCGGGCGGATCGGCCGCCAACACCATTGCCGGGCTCGCCTCCTTCGGCGCCAAGGCCGCCTTCATCGGCCGCGTGGCCGGTGATCCTCTCGGCGAGACGTTCGCGCGCGACATCCGCGAGATCGGCGTCGCCTTCGACACCGCGCCCGCCACCACCGGCGCGCCGACAGCGCTCTGCATCATCTTCGTCACGCCCGACGGCGAGCGCACCATGAACACCTTCCTCGGCGCCAGCACGGAGCTGGGGCCTGCCGAGGTCGACGAGGCGCTCATCGCATCCGCGCAGGTGACGTATCTGGAAGGCTATCTGTTCGACAAGCCGGATGCGAAGGCGGCATTCCACGCCGCGGCCGGCATCGCGGCGAAGGCCGGGCGCAAGACGGCGCTGACGCTATCGGACCCGTTCTGCGTCGACCGCCACCGCGACGACTTCCGCAAGCTCGTGCACCACGGCGTCGATATCCTGTTCGCCAACGAGAAGGAGATCACGGCGCTCTATGAGGTGAACCGCTTCGAGGATGCGGTCGCCGCGGTGCGCCGCGACTGCGAGATCGCGGTGCTAACGCGCTCGGCGCAGGGCTCGGTGATCGTGACCAATCGCACCACGATCGACATCCGGCCGGAGCCCGTCGCCAAGGTGGTCGACGTGACCGGCGCCGGCGACCTTTACGCGGCAGGCTTTCTCTACGGCTTCACGCGCTCACTTTCGCTCGCCGACTGCGGGCGGCTCGGCAGCCTCGCGGCGGCTGAGGTGATCGGCCACATTGGCGCGCGGCCCGAGCAGCCGCTGAAACAGCTCGCGCGTGTCGAGGGTCTCGTCCGCTGAGTACGCGATACATCTTCGCGGAGGCATTTTCGCCACTATATCCGGCGATTGCTCGGACTACCTTCTACAAGACATTTAATCTCCCTGGTAAGGCCACGACGGATCAACAAAATCCGATATCAGCGAATCGCGGCACGGGACCTTTTGATGCAAACGGCGAGCGCACGTTACGGACGGCCCCTCGGCACCGGATTGGACGACCGCCAGCGGCTCGCCAGCATCGCCGCTGCCATCGTAGCCAACCCCAAGCTCAAACCGACGACGGCTATCCGCGCCCTCGGGGTGCAGGATCCTTCGACCATCCGGCGCCTGCGCGACAAGTTCAACCTCGAGCAGGGGAGGCTGATGGCGGAGGCGCGCCGCGCCGCCCGCGCAAAGGCTTCGGGCACGCAGCGCGAGGTCGCGAAGCTGGCGAGGCTCGCGCAGTCGGACGCCGTCGCGGAGCCGGCCCCCGCACCGAAATCCGTTCCCTTGGCGTCTCTCTCGATTGTCCCGCAGAGTTCGCTGCTCGTGGCTTGCTTCGACTTGGGTATGTGTGCGGTGAGCACCGCCGTGGAAGGCCAATCGATCCTGGCCGAGTATTGGCTGCGCCTGCCGGCCGTATCGATGGCGTTGAGGGGACAGCTCGCCCTCAACGCGGTCGCCGTTGCGATCTACACGCGGAGCAAAAGCCGCAAAGTCTGCCTCAACTGAAGTCGTGATCCGCTATGCCTAGCGCGTCACTGCAGGCCGCCTCCCCAGGCGGCCTTTTTTTCGCACCGAACCATCCGCTTCAGAGCTTGCGCAGCGCGACCGACTCGACGTGGTGGTCGGCTTCCTTGCGCAGGATCAGGCGTGCGCGCTGCCGCGTCGGCAGGATGTTCTCCTCCAGATTCTTCAGGTTGATCGTGCGCCAGATCGCCAGCGCGCGCTCGTGCGCCGCTTCCGGCGACAGGTGCGCGTATTGATGGAAATAGGCGGCCGGATCGCGGAACGCCGTCGTGCGCAAGCGCATGAAGCGCGCGACATACCAATTCTCGATGATGTCCGGCTCGGCGTCGAGATAGATCGAGAAGTCGAAGAAATCTGACACGAACGGGATGGCCTCGCCGCCACGCGGCATGCGCGCGGGCTGCAGCACGTTGAGGCCCTCGACGATGAGAATGTCGGGGGATTCAACGACCGTTCGCTGCTCGGGCAGGATGTCGTAGTGGAAATGCGAGTAGACCGGGGCCTCCACCCGGCGCACGCCCGACTTCACGTCGGCGAGGAAGTTCAATAGGCGCGCGGTGTCGAAGCTCTCGGGGAAGCCCTTGCGGTCCATGAGCTGGCGCTGCTCGAGCTCGGCGTTGGGAAGCAGGAAGCCGTCCGTCGTTATCTGATCGACACGCGGATGGTCGGGCCAGCGCGCCAGCAGCGCCTTGAGCACGCGCGCGGTGGTGCTCTTGCCGACGGCCACCGAGCCGCCGACCCCGATGATGAAGGGCACCTTGCCGTCGGTGCGGCCGAGGAACTTCGACGTCACCGAATGCAGCTGTTGCGCGGCGGCGACGTAGAGATTGAGCAGCCGCGACATTGGCAGATAGATCTGCTCGACCTCATCGACCGAGAGCTCCTCGATGAGGCCCGACAGCTGCTCGAGCTCGCTCTCCTCGAGCGTCATCGGCGTGTCGGCACGCAGCCGCGCCCACTCCGCCCGCGTGAACACGCGATAGGGCGAGTACTGCAGATTGGCCGGATAGGACATCGCGATGGGCCGCGCCGCTTCGACGGATTTGCTCAGTGTATCAGCGCTTGCCGCGGTCGGCCTTCTCTTTGAGGCCCGACGTGCCCATGCGCGCCTCCAGCACCGCGAGCACGTCGGCGATTGCAACCTCGCGCGCTTCGAGCAGCACGAGCAGGTGGTAGAGGAGGTCGGCCGCCTCCTCCCGAAGCCGCTCGGCGCTCTCGCCGGCGCCGGCCATCACCGTCTCGACCGCCTCCTCGCCGAGCTTCTTGGCGCACTTGGCCGGCCCGGCGTCGAGCAGCTGGCGCGTGTAGGAAGCGTCCGCGGGGGCCGTGCGGCGGGCGTGGATGGTCGCCGCAAGTTGCACCAGCACGTCGTTGCTCATGGCCAAACCTCAAGCGCGCACAAGGACTTGTCGCTGCTCAGGGCCATGCCGCAAGCGGCGTGCGCCGTCAAGCGCGGCAGCGGCCAGCTCAGCTGTTGGCGCCGTGCACGAGCCGCATGCGGATGTAGTCGAGCTGGTCGAAGTTGCCGAACTTGATCACGAGGTTGCCGCTCTCGCCGGAGCCGCGCTTGATCTCGACCTTGAGGCCGAGCACGGACGACAGCTCCTTCTCGAAGGCGCGCGTGTCGGCGTCCTTCTCGCGCTCGCGGCGCACGCCGCCGGAGGTATCCGGCTCGGCCGTACCACCCACCTGCACCAGCGCCTCGACCTGGCGCACGTTGAGGCTCTCATCGAGGATGCGGCGCGCGAGCGCCTCGGCGTCGTCGCGTCCGACGAGGGCACGCGCGTGCCCCGCCGTGAGCCGGCCGTCCTGCACCATCGCCTGCACGGTCTCGGGCAGCTTCAACAGGCGCAGCGTGTTGGCCACGTGGCTGCGGCTCTTGCCGATGATCTCCGACAGCGCCTCCTGGCTGTAGGAGAAGCGCTCGATCAGCTCGCGATAGCCCGACGCTTCCTCGATGGCGTTGAGGTCGGCGCGCTGCACGTTCTCGATGATGGCGAGCTCGAGCACCTCCTTGTCGTTGAGGTCGCGCGCGATGACGGGCACTGTGTGCAGCCCCGCCTTCTGCGCCGCGCGCCAGCGGCGCTCGCCGGCGACGATCTCATAGCCACCGGCAACCGGCCGCACGATGATCGGCTGCACGAGACCCTTCGACCGAATCGATTCGGCCAGCTCGGCCAGCTCCTCATCGCGGAAGTCCCTGCGCGGGTTGAGCCGGCCCGGCTTCACGTCGGCGATCGGCACGAGGCGCTGCTCGCCTTCGGGCGGCAGCGCCGTCTGGCCCTGCACCGGCTCCCCGATGAGTGAGGCTAACCCGCGCCCGAGACGGCTTTTCGGCAGTGGTGCGTTCATAGTTTCTCCGGGGTCTTCCGGCCCTCTGTTAAGCGGCTTTGTTCTGGTTCTCGCGCGCGATGATCTCGGTCGCGAGCTTGATGTAGGCTTGGCTGCCGGCGCAGTCGAAATCGTAGAGTAGGATCGGCTTGCCGTGCGAGGGCGCCTCGGCGACGCGGATGTTGCGCGGGATGATGGTCTCGTAGACCTTCGGCCCGAAGAAGGCGCGCACGTTGTCAGCGACCTCGCGCGAGAGCGAGGTGCGCGCGTCGTGCATGGTCAGCACGACGCCCTGGATCTCCAGCCGCGGATTGAGCGTGGAGCGGATCTGGTCGATCGTCTCCTTGAGCTGCGAGATGCCTTCCAGCGCGAAGAACTCGCACTGCACCGGCACCAGCACCGCGTGCGCGGCCGTCATGGCGTTGAGCGTCAACAGGTTCAGCGACGGAGGGCAGTCGATGAGGATGTAGTTGAAGCCCTTGTCGGGGGGCAGGCCGCGCTGATGCGCGGCAAGCCCGCTCAGGGCGTCGCGCAGCTTATAGGCCCGGTTGGCGTCGGTCAGAGTTGTATCGATCCCGACCAGATCGGCGTTCGCCGGCACGACGTGCAGGCCCGGCACGGCAGTCGGCAGCGCCGCCTCTATGATGCTGCAGGCCCCCGTGAGCACGTCGAAGGAGGTGCGGGCGCGGCCGTCGGCGGCGATGCCGAGCCCGGTCGAGGCGTTGCCCTGCGAATCGAGGTCGAGCACGAGCACCCGCTCGCCGATCGAGGCGAGCGCCGTGCCGAGATTGATGGCCGTCGTCGTCTTGCCGACGCCGCCCTTCTGGTTGGCAATCGCCAGCGTACGCGGCTCGCCGGCTCCCATCTTCGCGCTCATCGCGAATAACCCTCCGATTTGGCGTTCAACGCGCGAATTACGATGATTCGGCCGCTGGCGTCCGTAAGGCTCGGGTGCAGCTCGGGCTCGAAATTCCAGAGCTTGCGCGCCGCCTCGACCTCGGCTTCCGCCTCACGGCCCTTGAGAAACAGCCCGATTGTGGGGCCGGAAAAAAAGGGCGCGGATAAATCGAGCAGCCGTGGCAATGGTGCCAACGCGCGCGCCGTGACGACATCCACAGGGCCAAGCTTATCTTGAGTCGCGGCTTTTTCGATTCTCGTCCCCAGAATGTCCACAGCCACCCCGGTGCGGCGGGCGACCTCGGCGAGGAAGGCGGCCTTGCGCGTGTCGCTTTCGATCAGCGTCACGCGGCGTCCGGGCCCGCGCTCGGCGAGCAGGATGGCCAGCACCAGGCCGGGAAATCCGGCGCCGGAGCCGAGGTCGAGCCAGCGCTCGGCGTCCGGCGGGGCAAGCGCAAGGAGCTGGGCCGAATCGGCGAAGTGGCGGTGCCAGATGTCGGGAAGCGTGCTGGGCGCGACCAGGTTGATCGTCTTCTGCCACTGGCGCAGCAGCGCCGCGAAGGTCTCCAGCCGCTCCAGCGTTTCACGTGAAACGGCGAACGTGCGCGCAAAGTCCTCCGGCGTCGCGATGGCTGCGGAGCGCCCCATCAGGCCGATTTCCGAGCCGGCGGCCGCTTCAGGTGGGCGAGCAGCAGCAGCAGGGCCGCCGGTGTCATGCCGTCGATGCGCCCGGCCTGCGCCAGCGTGCCCGGCCGGTGGCGCTCGAGCTTCTGGCGCACTTCGGTGGAGAGCCCGGCAATGGTCGCAAAATCGAAGCCGGCGGGGATCCCGAGCGCCTCGTCGTTGCGCAGGGCGGCGACGTCCAGCTCCTGGCGGGAGACATAGGAGGCGTAGCGGGCATCGACGGCGACCTGGGCAGCAATGGCCGGCGCGATGGAGCCGATCTGGGGCCAGATCGCGGCCAGCCGGGCGAGATCGATTTCCGGCAGCGCCAGCAGGTCGAAGGCCGAGCGCCGGCGGCCGTCCTTGTTGACCTCGAGGCCGTGGCGGGCGGCTTCCGTCGGCGTCAGCGACAGCCCGCGCAGCATTTGGGCTGCGTCCTCCAGCGTCGCCGTCTTGGCGGCGAAGGCCTGGCGGCGGGAGGTGCCGACACAACCCAGGGCGATGCCGAGCAGGGTCAGCCGCTGGTCGGCGTTGTCGGCGCGCAACCGCAGCCGGTACTCGGCGCGCGAGGTGAACATGCGGTAGGGCTCGGTGACCCCGCGCGTGACGAGATCGTCGATCATGACGCCGATGTAGCCGTCGGCGCGCGAGACGACGAAGCTGCGGGTGCTGCCGGCCGCAGTCAGCGCCGCGTTGATGCCGGCGGCGATCCCTTGCGCGCCGGCCTCTTCGTAGCCGGTGGTGCCGTTGATCTGGCCGGCGAGGAATAGCCCCGGCAACCGTTTCACGTGAAACGCGGCGTCGAGCTCGCGCGGGTCGACGTAGTCGTACTCGATGGCGTAGCCCGGACGCTTGATGACGGCGCGCTCCAGCCCCGGCATGGTGCGGATAAAGGCCTCCTGCACGCCGGCCGGAAGCGAGGTGGAGACGCCGTTGGGGTAGACGGTGTCGGCGTCGAGGCCCTCCGGCTCGAGGAAAACCTGGTGCGCGGCGCGGTCGGCGAAGCGCACGACCTTGTCCTCGATGGAGGGGCAGTACCGCGGGCCGACGCTGCCGATCTGGCCGGAATACATGGCCGACCGGTGCAGGTTTTGCCGGATCAGGGCATGGGTGGCCTCGGTCGTCCGGGTGATGGCGCAGGCGATCTGGGGCGTGGTTATGCGGGTGGTCAGGAACGAGAACGGCACCGGCGGGTCGTCGCCGGCCTGATTCTCCAGGCTGTTCCAATCGATCGAGGACGCGAGCAGCCGGGGCGGCGTGCCCGTCTTGAGGCGGCCGAGTTGCAGACCCAAGCCGTAGAGACGCTCCGACAGCTTGAGGGCCGGGGCCTCGCCGGCGCGGCCGGCGGGGGTCTGCTGCTCGCCCAGGTGGATCAGGCCGTTGAGGAAGGTGCCGGTGGTCAGCACCACGGCGGCGGCGCCTAGCCGGCGGCCGTCGCGCAGGATGACCCCGCGCACGCGGCCCTCGGTCAGGATCAGGTCCTCGACCCCGCCTTCGATAACCTCGAGGCCGGGGGTTGCCCGGATGGCCGCCTGCATGGCCTGGCGGTAGAGCGTCCGGTCGGCCTGGGCGCGCGGGCCCTGCACGGCCGGGCCCTTGGAGCGGTTCAGGAGCCGGAACTGGATGCCGGCCACATCGGCGACGCGGCCCATGAGGCCGTCGAGGGCATCGATCTCGCGCACCAGGTGGCCCTTGCCGAGGCCGCCGATGGCGGGGTTGCAGGACATCTCGCCGATGGTCGCGAAGGTGTGGGTGACGAGCGCGGTGGCCGCGCCCATGCGGGCGGCCCCGGCCGCGGCCTCGCATCCGGCATGGCCGCCGCCCACCACGATCACATCGAACTGTCGGTCGGCCATGGGGGAAGGTTATCCGCGCCTCGTTGCGCCGTGTTCTAACCGCACGGGGCAATCGCCGTCAAAAGCGATCGCGATGGTTAACGCAAGGTTTCACGTGAAACATCCGGCGCTTATTTGCCAATGCAAAAGCGCCCGAAGATCTCGCCCAGCACATCCTCGACGTCGACCCGGCCGGTGATCCGCCCCAACGCGTGCGCAGCGTGGCGTATGTCCTCGGCACGCAGCTCAATGTCGGTGGTTACACCGGACATAAACCGGTGCAAAGCCGACATGCACCTCTCGAGGTGCTCGCGGTAGCGGGCGCGCGTGATGGCGGGGGCCTCGCTGACCCCCACCCGGTTGCGCGCGATATCCCCGATGCGGCGAGTGAGAGCGTCTATCCCCGCTCCGGTCAGGGCGGAGACGGCGAGAGCGTCCGGGAGACCCCTAGCGCCGGGGACATCAATTTTATTGGTGACGCCGAGAAAGGACTTATCCCCTCGCGCCGCGAGCTCCGGCGGAGGAGGGGCTGCATCTCCGGCGCCGGCATCGCTCAGCCAGACGACGAGATCGGCATCGCGCGCATGCGCCAGCGTGCGGCGGATGCCCTCGCGCTCGATCGACCCTTGCGGCTCGCGGATGCCGGCGGTGTCCGACACGATGACCGGATAGCCGCCGAGGTCGAGCCGCACCTCGATGACGTCGCGCGTGGTGCCGGCCTCCTCCGATACGATGGCGGCATCGCGCCGCGCGAGCGCATTCAAGAGGCTCGACTTGCCAACGTTGGGCGCCCCCGCGAGCACCACGCGGAAGCCGTCGCGCAGGATCTCGCCGCGGTTGCCGTCGTCGAGGTGCGCGGCGATCTCCGTCTGCAGCCGGACGACGATACTGCGCGCCAGCTCGAAGGCGTCGCTCGTCACGTCGGCCTCGTCGCTGAAATCGATGACCGCCTCCATGAGCGCAGAGGCGCGGATCAGCTCGGCCCGCCAGCCCTCGTAGAGATCGGACAAGGCGCCGCGCAACTGGCTCAGCGCCTGGCGCCGCTGCGCCTCGGTCTCGGCATCGATGAGGTCGGCCAGGCCCTCCACCTCGGCGAGGTCGAGCTTGCCGGCGGCGAACGCGCGCCGCGCGAACTCGCCCGGCTCGGCGAGGCGGCATCCCGGCTGCCGCGCCAGCACCGCCAGCACGGCCTTCACGATGGCGGGGCCGCCGTGCAGGTGGAATTCGGCCATGTCCTCGCCGGTCTCGGAGCGCGGCGCCGCGAACCATAGGACGAGCGCGGAATCGAGCGTCTCGCCGCCGGCGGGATCGCGCACGCGGCGCAGGGCGGCCACCCGCTTCTTCGGCCGCGGGGGGCTGAGTGCATCGATCACGGCGCCGGCGCGCGGGCCCGACACGCGCACGACGGCGATGCCGGCCCGCCCGGGCGCGCTCGACAGCGCGAAGATCGTCGGTGTCTCGTGCATGCTTTTGCACTACTCGTACGGACGCGCCGCGTCCAATCTGTCGGCGCCGCGGGAGGCCCGATGAGCGAGAACCGCCTGGGCAAGGAAACGAGCCCCTACCTGCTCCAGCACAAGGACAATCCGGTCCACTGGTGGGCCTGGGGGCCGGACGCGCTGGCCGAAGCCAAGCGCACCGGCAAGCCGATCCTCTTATCGGTCGGGTACGCCGCCTGCCACTGGTGCCACGTGATGGCGCACGAGAGCTTCGAGGACGAGGCGACGGCGGCCGCCATGAACGAGCTGTTCGTCCCCATCAAGGTCGACCGCGAGGAGCGGCCCGACATCGACGCCATCTACATGGGCGCGCTGCATGCCCTCGGCGAGCAGGGCGGCTGGCCGCTGACGATGTTCCTCGACAGCGAGGCGCGGCCCGTATGGGGCGGCACCTACTTCCCCAAGCACAACCGCTTCGGGCGCCCCGCCTTCGTCGACGTGCTCAATCGCGTCGCGCAGGTGTTCCGCGACCAGCCGGAGCAGGTCGCCAACAACGCGCGGCTATTGACGGAAGGCTTGCAGGCGCCGGCCAGCGGCACGGCGCTGGCGATCGACGACCGGCTGCTTGGCGATCTCACCGCGCGCATGGCGCACGCCGTCGATCCGCTGCACGGCGGCATCAAGGGCGCGCCCAAGTTTCCGCAGTGGAGCTTCTTCTGGATGCTCTGGCGCGGCGGCATCCGCTACGACGATGCGGCCGCGCGCGTGGCGGTCACCACCACGCTCACCCGCATCTGCCAGGGCGGCATCTACGATCACCTGGGCGGCGGCTTTGCCCGCTACTCGGTCGACGAGGAATGGCTCGTCCCGCACTTCGAGAAGATGCTCTACGACAACGCGCTGCTGCTCGACCTCCTGGCCGAGGTCTGGCGCGAGACGCAGGCGCCGCTGTTCAAGGCGCGCGTGGCCGAGACGGTCGCGTGGCTGGAGCGCGAGATGATCGCCGACGGCGGCGGCTTTGCCGCCTCGCTCGACGCCGATAGCGAGGGCGAGGAGGGCAAGTTCTACGTCTGGAGCCTCGAGGAGATCCTAAGCGTGTTGGGCCCCGAGGACGGGCGGTTCTTCGCCGAGGTGTACGACGTCAAGCCCGAAGGCAACTTCGAGGGCCACACGATCCTCAACCGGCTGTCGGCGCTGCCGCTGCGAGCGGACGCGGACGAGCGGCGACTGGCGGCCGCGCGCGCAAAGCTGCTGGCGGCGCGGGCCAAGCGCGTGCGCCCCGGCTGGGACGACAAGGTGCTCGCCGACTGGAACGGGCTGATGATCGCGGCGCTCGGGCGCGCGTCTTTCATTTTCGCTCGGCCCGAATGGCTGGAGCTCGCCAGGCGCGCGTTCGATTTCGTCGTGACGCGCATGACCGAGGACGGCCGCTTGCGCCACGCCTGGCGCGCCGGCATCGCCAAGGCGCCGGCTACCGCCAGCGATTACGCCAACATGATCTGGGGCGCACTGCGCCTGCATGAGGCGACGGGCGAGCCGCGCTACTTCGAGCAGGCGCGCACCTGGACCGAGACGCTCGACCGCCACTACTGGGTCGAGGGCCGGGGCGGATATGCAACCTCGGCCGACGACACGCGCGACGTGATCGCGCGGCTGCGCCCCGGCGCCGATGACGCTACGCCCAACGCCAACGCGATCATGATCGCGAACCTCGTGGCGCTCGGGATGCTGTCGGAGGACGGCCGCTATCTCGATCGCGCGGCGGCGGTTCAGTCCGCATTCGCCGCCGAGGTTGGGCGTAACATTGTCGCACACACGGGGCTGCTAGCGGCCTCGATCGACCTCATCGCGACACAACTCGTAGTCATCGCGGGAGATGATCTCGCCGGGGGGCAAGACCTTATCGAGGTCATCAGAAGTATTTCTTTGCCCGGGGCGCTCCAATACGGCTTCAATGACCGCCGGCGTTCCGATTTGCCCGTGTTTCGTGCTAAAGACCCTGTTAACCAACGCAGTACAGCTCACGCATGTCTGGGGCCCCAGTGCTCGCTGCCTTTGACCGAGGCGCGGGAGTTCGCTAGGACCTTGAAAGCACAACGAAGTCTGTAAAGCCGCAAATGCGGCAGCCTGCCTGGATGCGCCGCCCGCGAGCGCTTAGCTTAGGCGGGCGAAACCCAAAGCCCGTTTGCAGGTTTGCCTGACTGTTCGATCGGAGACCGGTTGATGCCATCCCTGCGCGCCATCGTGCGCTACGGCTACGCACCCTTCATGATGTTCGCCATGACGGGCGCCGCCTATTGGGTGGTGTCCGATCTGGTCGTCGCGCGCGGACACACCTGGGCCTACCTGCTGCTGATCCCGCTCCTGGTGACGGCCTACCTCCTCGCCTTCGCGGCCGAGCGCGCCGCGCCGTTCTTCGAGAACTGGAACGACCACGACAGCCATGGCGACAACACCGCGAACATCCTGCACATCCTCGTCTACGAGTGGCAGGCGTTCGTCGGCGTGATGCTGATCCCGGTGATCTGCTGGCTGTTTCCGTTCCAGGGCCTGTGGCCGACGCAGTGGCCGATGTGGGGCCAGGTCGTCATGGCGTTCGTCATCGCCGACTTCGCCTTCATGATGATGCACTACCTCAGCCACCGCTACGCGCCGCTGTGGCGGCTGCACGCGGTGCATCACGGCGTCGGACGCCTCTACGGCTTGAACGGCGTGCTGCGCCATCCGCTGCATCAGATCATCGACATGATCGTCGGCAACATGCCGCTCGTCATCATGGGCATGCCGGTGCCGGTCGCGGTGGTGCTGGGCTTCGTCATCTCGATGACGCTGATCGTGCAGCACTCGAACGTGGACGCGCGTCTCGGGCCCCTGCAGAAACATTTGTCGATCGGGCGCATCCATCACCTGCACCACGTCAACTGGGGCACCGAGGGCGACTGCAATTTCGGGCTCTTGCTGACCATCTGGGACCGCATGCTCGGCACCTTCCAGGAGATGCCGTCGCGCCCGATCCGCGCCTCCGACCTCGGCGTCGACGAGTTGCCGAACTTCCCCAAGAGCTACTGGGAGCAGCTGTTCGTGCCCATCCACTACAAACCCGGCGCCGGCGAGCCCGAGCGCTATCGCAAGGCGGCTGCACCCAAGGCCGAGACGCCGGCGCAGGAGGCGCGCCGTATCGTCGACGCCGCGGAGTAGGGGCGCCGTCGCGGTCTAACCCCTCACCCGGCGCGCATGCTTTCGCATGGCGCGCCGACCTCTCCCTCTGGGAGAGGTGGCCTCCCCGAAATGAAGGCGCTAGTTTCACCTCTCCCATGGGGAGAGGTCGGCTGGACGCGCGTTAGCGCGACAGCCGGGTGAGGGGATGAACCGTTTCAAGTCGCGTACTCGCTCCCTGCGAGGCAATCAAACCGTAGCCGAAGATATTCTTTGGCGGGAGCTGCGAGCGCGCCAGCTTGCGCGCTGGAAATTTCGCCGCCAGCATCCGATCGTGCGCTATGTCGTCGACTTCATCACGCTCGACGGCAAGCTCGTCATCGAAGTCGATGGTGGGACGCACTCGACAGATGAGGAGCGGGCTTGCGACAAGGAACGCACGCGCAAGCTGGAGCTGCGCGGCTTTCACGTGCTGCGTGTCACCAATACTGACGTGTACGAGAATCTCGATGGCGTGCTGGCCACGATCCTGCACGAACTCGGAACGCTGTAACCCCTCGCCTGGCGCACATGCTGCGCATGGCGCGCCGACCTCTCCCACAGGGAGAGGTAAAGAGCTCCCGCCGGCGCAATGAAAAGGGCCGCGGTGAAGCGACCCTTCGCATGTTCGAATGACGGCGCGGGCGCCTCGCTAGGTGTTCATCGACGAGAAGAACTCGCCGTTGGTCTTGGTCGACTTCAATTTGTCGATCAGGAACTCGATGGCGTCCATGGTGCCCATCGGATTGAGGATGCGGCGCAGCACGTAGACCTTCTTGAGCTGGTCCTTGGGAATGAGCAGCTCTTCCTTGCGCGTGCCGGAGCGCGACACGTCGATCGCGGGGAAGATGCGCTTGTCGGACACCTTGCGGTCGAGAATGATCTCGGCGTTGCCGGTGCCCTTGAACTCCTCGAAGATCACCTCGTCCATGCGCGAGCCCGTGTCGATGAGCGCGGTCGCGATGATCGTCAGTGAGCCGCCTTCCTCGATGTTGCGCGCCGCGCCGAAGAAGCGCTTTGGCCGCTGCAAGGCGTTGGAGTCGACGCCGCCGGTCAGCACCTTGCCCGAGGACGGCACCACAGTGTTGTAAGCGCGGCCGAGGCGCGTGATCGAATCCAGGAGGATCACCACGTCGCGCTTGTGCTCGACCAGGCGCTTGGCCTTCTCGATGACCATCTCGGAGACCTGCACGTGGCGGGTGGGCGGCTCGTCGAAGGTCGAGGAGATGACCTCGCCCTTGACCGAGCGCTGCATGTCGGTGACCTCCTCGGGCCGCTCGTCGATCAACAGCACGATCAGGTAGCACTCGGGGTGGTTGGCCGTGATCGCGTGCGCAATGTTCTGCAACAGCACCGTCTTGCCGGTGCGCGGCGGCGAGACGATCAGGGCGCGCTGGCCTTTGCCCATCGGCGCCACGATGTCGATCACGCGGGCGGAGAGATCCTTCAGCGTTGGATCCTCGGTCTCGAGCTTGAGCCACTTCGTGGGATAGAGCGGCGTCAGGTTGTCGAAGTGGATCTTGTGCTTGGTCGCTTCCGGGTCCTCGAAGTTGATCTTGCTGACCTTGAGCAGGGCGAAGTAGCGCTCGCCGTCCTTGGGGCTGCGGATCTGGCCTTCGACGGTATCGCCCGAGCGCAGCGCGAAGCGCCGGATCTGCGAAGGCGAGACGTAGATGTCGTCGGGGCCCGGGAGATAGTTGGCGTCGGGCGAGCGCAGGAAGCCGAAGCCGTCCTGCAGCACCTCGACGACGCCGGTGCCGGTGATTTCGACCTCCTGCGCCGCGAGCTGCTTCAGCGTTGCGAACATCAGCTCCTGCTTGCGCATGGTGCTGGCGTTCTCGACGCCGGTTTCCTCGGCAAAGCTCAAGAGCTCCGTAGGAGACTTGAGCTTGAGGTCCTCGAGTTTCATTTCTTTCATGAAATAGCTCCGAACGGCCTCGGCAGGGGGGCGGGAAGAGTGGGTGCCGGGCCTGGGTGGTGGGTGGGAGAATTCTGCTCGTGGCGGAACGCCACGGCACGGTCTGCCTTGCCCTTTGATTGGGGGCTACGGCGACCAACCCATGGGCCAGAGCGGCCCCGAGTCGATGCGGAATTCGATTTTGTATAGCAGAGGAAAGGGCCTACGAAAAGCCGCCATCGCAACTATTCGCGTCAAAACGGCTTTACGATCACCAGTATAACGATGCCGATCAGCAGAACCGTCGGCACCTCGTTGGCGATGCGGTAGAACCTCAC
>Ga0209415_10003584_pt1 | contig 28854 bp, 28 predicted proteins | sample PeaSoiSIISIP2007_FD_187696 | JGI IMG/M metagenome (GOLD analysis project Ga0209415, IMG submission 187696) | Peat soil microbial communities from Weissenstadt, Germany - SII-SIP-2007 (SPAdes) (version 2) | ecosystem: Environmental > Terrestrial > Soil > Wetlands > Peat | place: Germany...
GGTTCAGCAAGGGGGACTAAGTCGTAACAAGGTATCTGTAGGGGAACCTGCAGATGGATCACCTCCTAAGAACGCCTACCCCATGTGGGCGTCAGGACGGTTCGCGACCGATCGACACGTCCGACTCTCTCTTCCCACCGGGCCTACCAACCCATTTCTGAGTAGTTACCGATTCCTTATTAGCCACGCTCGGCTGGATCGGCCGGGATGCTGGCGACGTCGGTCCCGAAGGTCCTCCCCCAGGCCCTCGCGCTCGCCGGCGACAGCCTCGCCCATGGCGAGCCGATCCTCATCTTCGACGCCCCCGATAGGGAAGGCGAGACCGATCTGGTGTTCCTCTCGGAAAAGGCGACCCCGGAGCTCATCTGGCTCGCTCGCCAGGATGCGGGGGGATTGATCTGCACGGCCTACTCGGACGAGCTCCGAAGTCGTCTCGGACTCCCTTTCGCCTCTGACCTCCTTCTGCTCGGGTCGCAGCGCTACCCGATCCTGGGTGAGCTCGCCCGGCAGAAGCTCCGGTACGACCAGCGGAGCGCCTTCGGCATCACCGTCAACCACCGCACGAACTTCACCGGGGTCCCCGACCGCGACCGCGCCGTGACGATCCGGTCGCTCGGGGAGCTCGCCCGCGACGCCCCCTCCCTCTCCACTGAGGCGCTCCGCGCGCGGTTCACCGCGGAGTTCACCTCCCCCGGTCACGTTCCGCTCCTCTACGCCGCGCCCGGCCTCGTCCGGGAACGAAAAGGACATACGGAACTCGCCATCTCGCTCGTCCGTCTGGCCGGACTCTCGGAGTCCGCCACGGTCTGCGAGATGCTCGGGGATTCCGGTGGTCCGCGCTCCCCGGAGGCGGCGCGCACGTACGCCGACTCGCACGGCTGGGTGTTCCTAGAGGGCCGGACGATCGCCGAGGCGATCACGAAATGGTCCGCGTGATGGCCACGGGGGTGTTCGACCTCCTGCACCCCGGGCACGTCTACTTCCTCACGGAGGCGAAGAAGCTCGGCGACGAGCTCGTCGTGGTCGTCGCCCGGGACCAGACCGCCCGGCGCCTGAAGCGCGAGCCGTTCGTCCCCGAGCACCTCCGCCGCGAGATGGTCGAGGCGCTCAAGCCGGTCGACCGGGCCATCCTCGGCAGCACGACCGACATCTACGAGACCGTCGTTCGCGAACGTCCGGACATCATCGCCCTCGGCTACAACCAGCTCTGGAACGAGCGGGAGGTCGAGGGGGAGTGCGCGCGGCGCGGCGTGCCCGCGAAGGTCGTCCGCCTCGGCGCCTACCCCCACAACGACATCGCGACCCGCAAGCTCGTCGAGCGGATCCAGCAGCGCGCTCCCTCGCCCTCCCCGGAGGCCCGGTGAAGAAGGTCGGGCTCGTCGACACGACGTTCGCCCGGGTCGACATGGCCCGGTACGCCTCGGCCCGCCTGAAGGCGTGCGGGACGGGGTTCACGGTCGAGCGGCGGACCGTGCCGGGGATCAAGGACCTCCCCGTCGCCGTCCGACGCCTGTTCCAGGAGGGCATCGACCTCTGTATGGTCGTCGGGATGCCCGGAAAGGCCGAGTACGACAAGGTGTGCGCCCACGAGGCGTCGACCGGCCTGATCCTCGCGGGAGTCCTCGAGGCGAAGCCCGTCATCGAGTGCTTCGTCTTCGAGGGCGAGGCCGAGGACGGCAAGGAGCTCGAGATCCTCGCCCGGCGGCGCGCCGAGGAGCATGCCGAGAACGCCTACGCGATGCTGTTCCGACCGCAGGACCTCTCCCGGAAGGCGGCGACCGGCCAGCGGCAGGGGTTCGCCGACGCGGGGGCGGTGCGTCCGGCGTACTAGCGCCGACCGACGGTGGCCCGAATCAGAGTCCAAAGGATCACGAACATGCCGAAAGGAAGCTCCGAGGGGATGGGAATGCGGATCGCGCTCGTGGCGAGCGAATTCAACTACGACGTGACGTACGCGATGGTCGAGCGCGCGAAGGAGGAGGTCACGTTCCTCGGCGCGAAGCTCGGCCCAGTAGTCAAGACGCCCGGCGTCTACGACATGCCGCTCGTGGTCAAGGTGCTGTTCGAGCGCGGCGACGTCGACGCGGTCGTCACGCTGGGTGCAGTCATCGAGGGGGAGACGAAGCACGACGAGGTCGTCATGAACCAGGCGGCCCGGAAGCTCGTCGACCTGTCGGTCGAGTACGGGAAGCCGGTCGGCCTCGGGATCTCCGGCCCCGGCGAGACCCGCCTGCAGGCGCAGGACCGGATCGAGAACGCGGCGAACGCCGTGCGGGCCGTCGTCAAGCTCGCGCAGAGACTCGGGGAAATTCGGAAGTAGTCGGGCGCCTCGCCTCGGGGTATGCCCGGCCCCGCGTCCCCGAGCGCCGCCTCCACCGGATCGACGTCGACCCCCGCCGAGGCCGACGCGGGCCGGTTCCTCACCGACGCCGAGGCGAAGCTCCTCGAGCTGTTCGTCGAGACGTCGAAGGTCGAGTGGGTGTACAACACCTACATCACCGCCGACACGGAGTACCTCAGCGCCAAGGCGAACGCTCGCTACCTCCGGGAGTCCGCGATCCTCGCCAAGTCGACGGTCCGGTGGGACTCGAGCCGCCTCGCTCCCGCCGACGCCCGCAAGGCGCTCCTGCTGAGGCTGGGCCAGCCGCTGGCCGCCCCCGACGACCCGAAGGCCGCGGAGGAGCTCACCGGCATCGTCGCCGACCTCCAGGGCCAGTACGCCAAGGGCCGGTACACCCCGAAGGGGCGGACCGAGCCGCTCGACCTCGAGGCGCTCTCGAAGATCCTCCGGGAGAGCCGCGACCCCGCGGTGCTCCTCGACGTCTGGACCGGCTGGCACTCGGTCGCCCGCCCGATGAAGAAGGGGTACGTGCGGTTCGTCGAGCTCGGCAACCAGGGCGCGCGGGACGCCGGCTTCGGCGACCTCGGCGAGATGTGGCGCGCCAAGTACGACCAGACCCCGGAGGAGTTCGCGAGGACGGTCGAGGGGCTCTGGCAGCAGGTCGCCCCGCTCTACAAGGAGCTCCACGCATACGTCCGCCGGAAGCTGCGCGAGACGCACGGCGACACGGCCGTCCCGAAGGACGGGCCCGTGCCCGCCCACCTGTTCGGCAACATGTGGGCGCAGTCCTGGGAGCACCTGTTCCCCATGCTGGCCCCCGCCGGTTCCGACCCGGGGTTCGACCTCACGCCGATCCTCCAGGCCCGGAAGACCGACCCGACCCAGATGGTGAAGTTCGCCGAGCGCTTCTTCGTCTCGCTTGGCCTCGACCCGCTCCCCGCGTCGTTCTGGGAGCGCTCGATGCTGGCGCGCCCCCGCGACCGGGACGTCGTCTGCCACGCGAGCGCCTGGGACGTCGACGGCGACAACGACCTGCGGATCAAGATGTGCATCGACATCACGCAGGAGGAGTTCCACGTCATCCACCACGAGCTCGGCCACAACTACTACCAGCGGGCGTACCGGCGCCAGCCGTACCTGTTCCGCGACGGCGCCCACGATGGTTTCCACGAGGCGGTCGGAGACACGATCTCGCTCTCGGTGACGCCGGAGTACCTGAAGGCCGTCGGGCTCATCGAGACCGTCCCGGGACCCGAGAAGGACCTCGGACTCCTCCTCCACAAGGCGCTCGAGAAGGTCGCGTTCCTCCCGTTCGCGCTGATGATCGACCGGTGGCGGTGGGACGTCTTCTCCGGGAAGGTCGGCGCGGACGACTACACCCGGAGCTGGTCGCGACTCCGCCAAGAATACCAAGGGATCGTCCCGCCCGTCCCGAGGACCGAGGAGGACTTCGACCCGGGGGCGAAGTTCCACGTCCCGGCGAACACGCCGTACATGCGGTACTTCCTCGCCGCCATCCTGCAGTTCCAGTTCCACCGCGGGCTCGCGAAGGCGCTCGGCTGGAGCGGGCCGCTCCACCGCTGCTCGATCTACGGCCAGAAGGAGGCCGGCAAGCGGCTGAACGCGATGCTCGAGATGGGCGCGAGCCGGCCCTGGCCCGACGCCCTGGAGGCGGTCACCGGCGAGCGCGCCATGGACGGCTCCGCGATCCGCGAATACTTCCGGCCGCTCGAGGAGTGGCTCAAGAAGGAGAACCGGTCCGCCCCGGTCGGGTGGTAGAGCACTGGGCCGGGGAATCGGCGGGAGCCTTATCGGGGACGGCGTCTCCGACGGGGTCCATGATGCTCCCCGGCCTGATCTCGCTCGCCTTCTACAAGCGGGTCCCGACGATCCCCCAATTCGCCCTCGGGCTCGCCGCCTCCGTGGGCATCGGCGCGTTGATCGGCTATCCGTTCTCAGGGAACCCGATTCGGGGCGGCCCGTTCTGGGCCGGATTCAGCGCGGGCGTCCTCTACGTGGCCATCGTGGCGGTCTTCTACTACCTCTACCGGCCCCGGCCGGCGGTTCCTCCGGAGTCCGTGCCGCCCGCCGCGGCCCGCTGAATCGGTGCGAACCGGGGCCGGCCGCCCGACGCGGGACTACTTGGCCCGCATCCGGTTGTTCTTCGGGAGGTGCTCGACCTCGGCCCAGCCGAGCTCCTCGAGCACCGGCGGCACGTAGTTCCCGAACCGGCCGCGCAAACCCTTCTTGAGGCCGTACCAGCCCCCGACGGGGTTGCCCGGGTCTCGTCCCCACGCTTCCACGGTCCCGGGTCGGACGGGCTTCTGCTCGTCGGCGTTGCCGAGCTCCATCCAGTCGCCATGCTTCTTCAGCATCGCCCGGAGGTCCTCGAGGCAACGAAGCTGGTACTGCAGCGTGGTGCTGCCGACCGTCACGACCAGGGCGGGCGGGGAGGCGGCCTCATCCCGGTAGGCGACGAACGACGAGAGCCCGCTCGGCGTCTTCAGTTCCCACGGCTTCTCCTTGGTGCCGAGACCCTTCGCCATCGGAAACCGAGCCGGCCTCCTGCTACAAAAATGCCGTGGGCACCGGTTTAACCCCCGTCGCGGGGTCGGGGCCTTACGGCGACACCAGCCGGTCGCCCTTCTCTACGGGCCACTCGGTCGATCGAGCGCCGACCCACAGTTGCGCCCCCGTGATCCCGCGGAGGGTGAGCCCGGCCTTGGTGCCCGGTTCGACCTGGGCCACCAACTTGTGGTGGGCCTCGGCGGTGGCCACCAGGACCGATTCCGGTGCGCCTTCGCGGAGAGAGAGGGGAACAAGATTCATTGGGCAGGGCGGCCGAAGCGTCCCTTGCTCGACCTCTCCAGCGACGACGCATCCGATTCCGGTGATCGTGTAGACGCCGTCGATCCGAAACCGGACGGTTCCGGGGAGGGGGGCATCCGATAGTGGGTCCGTCCCGGCCGGGACCGGCGCCTCCGAGGGGAGAGCGGCCGGGCTCTCGGCCCCTGGAGCCGGGGCCTTCTTCCCCCACCCCCAGGGCATGCTTCGGGGATTCCGATCCGGGCCTTAACGGGCGGCGTTCCGGGGTCTCCGGCCGAATTCGTCGACTCGGCCCACCCGGGCGGGGAGGGGCCCGGCCTTGCGGGCCGGGGAATGGGTTTCGGATTTCGAGCCGGGCGCGGCAGTCCTACTTCGCGAGCGTCGGGTGGAGGTTCGCGGCGTTCCCGTAGGAACGGAGCGATTGGACCTTCCCATTCTGGTTGAGGACGAGGCGCGTCATCTGCTCCTGCACGAACTTCTTGTTCGACGGGACGATGGCGGTGCCGTCCGCGGCCATGAGCGGGCCCGTGTGGGTTCCGCTGACCGAGTCGACGACGACAACGTCGTTGCCCTGGACGAACACCTTCGACACTTCGATGGTGTAGTCCGGGAACGCGACGAAGTTCTCCGTCAGGTACGAGCGGATCGCGACCTTCCCCTTCAGGGGAGTCTCGAGGTTCGGGACCTGGAACGTGGCGTCCTCGGCGTAATGCTCGAGAACCTTCTCGACATTTCGGGTGTTGACAACGGCAATCATCTGGCGAGCGTCTTGTTCAGTCCACTGCGTCAATCTGTTTCCTCTTCTATAAGAGCGCTACGATGGGGGATAAGCGAGCGTACGATCCGGCCCCTCATTCGGGGTCGGAGCCGGTCCTACCGTTCCCCCGCGGCTCGGGCGGCCTCCGGTCGAATCTCCGAAGGCCCTCCGGATCGTCGGAGAGAACCGACCCGCTTACGGCGTGCCAACAGCCGGATCGCGACCACGGAGCCCAGGCAGGCCACGGAAAGTCCCAGGAGCGCGTAGGCCGGGACCCGGGCCGCGGCCAGCTCGAACACCGCGACGCTCACGACGGCCACCAGCACGGGGACCAGCACGTCCGCGGGGTCGCCCGAATGGGGGGCTCCCTCGGTCGGTTCCGGGAGGAACAGGGCGAGGAACGTCCCCACCACGGCGACGAGCGTGAGCAGCGCGAAGTACGGGTCGGTGAGCGGCTGCAGCGGGAGGGAGGCCGATTTGGAGCCGAGCAGGAGGTTGCCGACTCCCGTCAACTGGTCCCAGCTCACCTGGCCCATGGCCAACGCGAACTTGCCGGGGGTCGCCGTGGATCCCGGCACGGCGACACGGTCGAGCGCGGCCCGCATCGTGAGGAGGGCGATGAGGCCGGCGAACGTGAGTGGTAGGACGAGAGCGGCGTCGTGGCGCCACCGGAGGATTGCGGCCGCCCCGGCGACGGGGGAGGCCAGGGCGACGCCCCCGAAGACCGACATGCCGATCGAGCCCACAGCGAACTGGTGGGGCGCGCCGATCAGGAACCCGAACGAGAGCGCCGCCGCCGGGCCGGCCCACGTCAGGAGCGTCCCGCGCGACGGAAGGCACGTGACGAGCGGGAGCGCCGTCAGCGCGGCGCCCAGGACCGCCCAGGGACCGATCTGCCGGAGCACGAGAAGCGCGAGCGCGAACGTGTAGCCGAACACGGGGAGCGCGAGCCACGCCGTCGTCCACCACCGGCGCGGCGGGTCGCTCATGCCAGCCCCCAGGCGCGAAGCCGCGCGTACGTCGACAACACCTGGACGGTCGCGCCCCGCCGGTCGTACGGGAAGGCCGGGATTCCCTCGGAGCGGGCCTTCGCGATGCTCCGTTGGAGGCTCGCCGACTCCTCCGCTCCGGCCCACTTCCACGCGGTGATCGCCGGGTTCGCCGCGTCGATGTCGCGGTACATCTGGGCTCGGTTCGGAGGGAACACGTAGGCGCGGTGGCCGCGCTCGCGGAACTTCGTATGGGCCGGCGGAAGCTGGTCGAGCGGCCCGTCCATCGCGCTGAACACGAGGACATGGGCGTTCCGCGCCAGTCGTCGGGTGCAGAATTCGAGCGCCGCCGGAAGGTCGAACTCCCCCGGGCGGGAGCGTAGGTAGGCGAGGTTCTCGGCGATCCGCCGGAAATGGACCTCGCCGCGCTCCGGCCGGAGGTACTGCCGGACCTTGTCCGTATGCGTGAGGAGCCCGACCCGGTCCTCGCCGGTGCGGGCGACCGCGGCGACGACGAGCGCCGCGGCCTCGACGGCCCGGTCGAGGGCGTTCTCGCCGGGGAGGCCGGCCATCATCCCGGGCGTGATGTCGAGGAGGAGGAGGAAGTCCTGCCGGTTCTCCTGCTCGAACTCCCGGACGTACCACTGGCCGGGCCGGGAGCGCTTCCAGGCGACGTGGCGCAGGTCATCGTCGAGCTGGTACGGACGGAGCGACCGGAACTCCGTGCCGAAGCCGCGATGCCGGAGCGAGAGCCGTCCCTGGACGCGCGTGAGCATGGCGGGAGCGAGGCGGTGGGTCCTCGCCACGGGCGCCGGCGGCACAACACGGACCGGTCGCGCGGTCGACGGGATCGTCCACTCGACCCAGCCGAGCTGGTGGGGCGAGTCGACGATGACCGCGATCGGGCCGAGCACGTGGCTCCCGCGGTTCGTGGCGCGCAGGCCGTAGCGCAGCCGTACCGTCTCTCCCGGGACCCAGCGCCGGCGTTGGCTCGGCCGGCCGGCGACGCGGACGAGGGATCTCGGCAGGAGGTCGCAGACCTCGGCGACGAACGGCCGCTCGCCGACGTACTTCACGACGACCTCGACGGTGAACGTGGAGCCCGGGGACGCCGCGTGGGGGGTATCGGACCGGGTCGCCTCGAACGGGAATTCCGCCGGCGTGGGCGGGGCGACGTGGAACCCGAGCAGCTCCGCGGCGAGCGCCGCAAAGCACGCCACCGCCCCCGCGAGGATGAGGATGTTCAGCGTGTACGCTCCGAGCAGGAGCGCGCCGGCGGCCGAGCCGAGGGCGAGCCAGCCGCGACGGGAGATCACGTGGGCCTCTCGGGCGGCGCTACCGCGGCGCGCGGACCGCTTCGGCCCGCCGCTCGATCACTTCGCGCAGCAGCGGCTCGACACCGTTGCGCCCGGTGACGTACCGTTGGGCGAGGAGGTCCGGATGCAGGAGGATCCGGTGGTTCAGCACCTCGAAGACGATGCTCTTCACGTCGCCCGGCGTGACGAACGAACGGCCCGAGAGGAGCGCGGCCGCCTTCGCAGCGCGGAGGAACTGGACCCCCGCCCGCGGCGAGGCGCCCATCAGGATCTTCGGGTCCTCCCGAGTGCTCCGGATCAGCTGCATCACGAAGTCGAGGACCTCCGGCGTCATCCGGACCCCGAGCGCGTCGTACCGGAGCCGCTCGAGCGTGCCGGCGTCGAGCGGGAGCCCGGACGCTTCTGCGACCGGGCGCTCGCTGTGCCGCTGGAGGAGCGTACGTTCGTCGGCCTCGTTCGGGTACCCCATGAGGATCCGGAACAGGAACCGGTCGAGCTCGGCCTCGGGGAGGGGGTACGTCCCCTCCTGCTCGATCGGGTTCTCGGTCGCGATGACGAGGAACGGGCTGGGGAGCGGGTAGCCGATCCCGTCGACCGTCACCTGCCGCTCCTGCATCGCCTCGAGGAGCGCGGACTGGACCTTCGGCGGCGCCCGGTTGATCTCGTCGGCGAGGATGACGTTCGCGAACACCGGGCCGCGCCGGTACTCGAACTCCTGGCTCACCGGGTTGAGGACGACCGTACCCACGATGTCGGACGGCAGCATGTCGGGGGTGAACTGGACCCGCTTGAACGACAGCGAGAGCGCGGCGGAGAACCGCCGCACGAGCATCGTCTTCGCGATCCCCGGCACGCCTTCGAGGAGCACGTGTCCCTCGCTGACGAGCGCGATGGCGAGCGCCCGGACCACCGGGTCGCAGCCGATCACCGACTCCCCGACCGAGCGGCAGAGCCGGTCGAGCACGCTCGGCCCGTCGGAGCCGGTCGGCGTGGGGGCGGTCGGCGGGGCGGGTGTCTCCGCGGCGGGGGCCGCTCGTTCGGTTGTTTTCATGGGGTGAATCCGAGCTGGGTCAGGTGCCGGTCGACGACGCCGAGGTGTTCGGCGAGACGCCGCTGGAACTGCGTGCGCGAACTCTCGTACGTACGCCAGAAGTCCCATCGCAGCGGGCTACCGGTCTCGAGGGCGACCGCCCAGACGATCAGGCTGTCGAGCGCGTCCGCGGTCCTCCGGAGGCCGCGGGGGTCGGGAATCCCTTTCGCGACGGCCGACCGGGTGCTCCACGGGATCTCCCGGAGGCCGACGCCCGCGCGGGCGTCGACGGCCCGGTCGAGCCGGTCGTAGGTGGAATCCAGGATCTCGGAGTAGGCCCCGCGGCGCAGGGCGACGTACGTCCGTGACACCGGGTCGGCGTCGGGCGCGGGGGGCGACGGTTCCCGGCGCCGCCGGACGGGGTCGGCCGAGGGACGACCGGCCATCCAGAGGACGACCGCGGCGGACAGAAGGACGACGGGGAGACCCACCCGGGGGTCGACGAGCACGCCGAGGACGATGTGGATCACGTCGGCCAGGGCGACTCCTCCTCTTCGGGCTTCAGGGCCACCGGCTCGGCCGACGGCGTCACGATGGGGAGTGCCCCCTCCCCCGGCGTGACGTAGAGACGCCACATCGGCTCGGCGGCGTAGAGGCTCTGCAGCAGCTCGAGGGCCTCCTCGCCGGATTCCGGCGTCGCCCCGTCGCCGAACCGGGCGGGAGCGTACAGCGCGTACAGCCGGTTGAAGAAATCGACGAGCGGGGCCATCTCCGGCGTGAAGCTCCGCGCGAGCAGCTCCTCGTGGGAGTACCCTTCCGGTAGCGCGGTGCCGAACGCACGGCTTAGGTCCTCGACGACCTTCGGATAGGCGAACCGGAGGGCCGCGCTGACCTCGCCGCGCACGATGTACCGCTTCGCCTCCGTCAGCACCGGCACCTCGACGGCCCGGATCCGGTCCACGACGACGACGTTCGCCGCGTCGCCGTTCCGGCGGAACCGTCGGCTCATCCGGTCCTCCCCGGGGCGGGTGGGGGCGGACTCGGGCGGGTCCTGCGCGAGGCGAGGAGCGCGTAGGCGATCCCGGCGGCGAGCAGCGCCGCCGGGGTCCCGAGGATCAGCAGACCGGCCGTACGTCCGCCCGTCAGGTAGCTGAACGGCGGCGGCGAGGCGCCCGTCGTGCTCGGAATGCAACCGGGGGAAACCGGGCATGGCGGCAGGGGGGACAGGAGGATGAGGTACGGCGCGACCTTCAGTCCGTACGAAAGCGACACGAAGCTGAAGTTCGACCGGTAGCCCGCGTGGCTCGCGACCACCTCGTACAGGGCGGGGGGCTTGACGTCGGTGATGTTCGCCCACCCCGCGAGGTTCGTCGTCGTGTTCCCGAAGGTGGCGATCACGACGAGGGCGTTGAAGATCGGCGCCCCCGTGTGGACGTCGCGGACGAGCGCGTCGAGCTCCCCGCCGACGAGGCGGGGGAGGCGAAGGACGACCGTCTGGCGGGCGATCCAGACGTGGTCGACCTTCGTGATGTTGTAGGCGTATCCCGGCGCCGTCGCGGAGACGGAGTAGTTCGCCGCCCCCTCCTTCGAGAAGTTGAACCAGCCGCTCGCACTTGTCGTAAACGAGTCGACGCCGGGGCCCCGGATGTCGATGTTTCTCAGCTCGCCCGCGGCGCCGGCGATCCCGTGGCCGGTGGTGTTGTCGACGACCCGGACGTCGAGTTCCCCATCGGCATCGAGCGTGAGGTTGACCGACACCAGTCCCGAGGGGGGGACGACCACGGTGGCGGACGCCTTCGAGTAGTTCGGGAGGAGCCCCTCGAGCGTCATCGGGCCGGGCGGATAGGCGAGGTCGGGGACGTTCAGCACGCCGGATGGTGTCGAGTTGCCGAGGACCTCGTACCCCGCGATCTGGACCGAGACGTTCCCGAGTGGGTACGGGACGCCCGAGACGCCGAGGCCGAACGTGTGGACCGAGAGGGACGGGTAGGGGGTGAGCGGGATCGTGAGGATCTCGGAGGTGTTCGGGAGCAGGATCGCCTGGAGAGCGCCGGGCCGATAGCCGGTCGCGGTCGCGGTGAAGTTGAGCAGATCCGGCGCCGGAAGGGTGAGCGAGAGCTCGCCGTAGAAATCGGTCGTCCCGTGCAGGTTCTCCACGCAGCGGCCGGTGTAGGCGACCGTCGCGTTCGCGATCCCACGTCCGGTGATGTTGTCGACGACCCGGACCTGGAGCGGTACGCTCTGGACCGAGCAGGGCGGGGGCGGCGGCGAGCTGCCGCCCGAGATGAGGTCCGGGAAGCAGTTCGTGAAGTTCCCCGCGAACCGCTCCAGCACCGAGGCGTTCGTGGGGGGGCCGGCGAGCGCGGTGTTCCCGCCGGTCATGACGAGGCCCTCGCAACCCGGGAACTCCGCCCAGGCGTTCGCGGCGTCGTAGACCGGTCCCGGTCCCCCGCCCGCGTCGAGGGGCGTCCACGACCGGGTGGCCGGAACGAAGAGACTGCCGCTGCCGATGGCGATGGCCCCCGAGGCGCCCCAGGAGAAGCCCCCGTACAGGACCGCGAGTCCGTCGACCGCGTCCCAGACGAACGCCGGAGATCCCCGCGCCGTCGGGAGGGCGCCGATGGCCGCGACGCGGGCCCAATGCGCGGGCTGGCCCCCGAACGACCAGAGGTCGGACGAGCAGGTGAGCGCGCAGCCCCCGAACAGGTCGAACTCGTTCGTCGCGTTCTGCCAGATCATCCCGGACCCGTACAGGGGCGGAGGGGCGACGACCGGGTGGAGTTCGGTCCAGACGAACGTCGTGAGGTTGAGGCTCCACGTATCGTTCCAGAACACCGTCGCCGGCGATCCACCGATCACGGCCGCCGGGTCCCAGCCTCCTTCGAGGAGCGCCCTGCCTCCGGAGGAGTTCACCGCGAAGGCGGCGCCTTCCCGGGACGGCGGGGCGATCGGACGGCTGACGTTCCGCCAGGTCTGGTTGACGAAGTAGTAGACCCACGTGTCGTTCGCCGTGTGGTCGGTCGTGAGGTTCGTGAGCCCGCCGAACAGGACCGCGAAGTTGCGGCCCGGAACGGAGGCGAACGAGACGTTCGTCCGGGCGGACGGGGAGGGGTTCAGGGTGGTGACGTTGAACGCGCCGGTCGAGTAGTTGTAGTCCATCGTGTACGGCGTGAGGCCCCCCGCGCCCTCCCCGCCGAACGTCGTGATGTTCTTCGTCTGGTCGTCGACGACGGTGGCGGCCCCCTCGCCCATGAAGCGGGTCTTGTCGTCGGTCGGAGCGTAGTAGATGTACGCGAGACCCCAGTTGAATACCGGAGTGGTGGCCACGCGGCTCGCCGTCACCCCGAGGGGGCTCGCCGCCCGGGCCGTCGTCGCCTCGTGGGCCGCCGGAACGCTCCGGGTCGAGCCCGAAGGGGCGCTGGCCGCCATCGCCGAGAGCGGAATGGCCGCCAGTAGTACCAGGGCGGCGACCGCCAACAGCGATGCGAGCCGCCCCAGATGGTCGCGGAGGCGCCGCACTCCCATGCGGAGAGGGGTAGGTTAGATAACGGCGTTCAAGCCGCGGGTAATTCTCACAAGCCGAGTCGCGACCGGAGGAACTGGAACGCGGTCTGCCCCTTCGACGTGTGGGGGGTCACTTCGAGCGGCCCGGGGGGGACGAGCTCCTTCTTCTGGGTCGTGAGCGCGATCCGGAGTCGCTCGAACCCGACCTTGACCGTGACGTCCGCCGGCGCGGCCACGCCCTCGACCGCCGTGACCGTCCCGGAGGGGTCCACGACGAGGCTCGCGGTGCCGTTCTCCGTCACGAACACCCACCGCTGCGGGAGATACGGCCGGACGAACACGGCCGTGAATCCGACGAGCTGGGCCTTCACGCGCCGCTCCAGATCCGGGGCTACCGTGGAGAGGAGCTCGAGGAGCGTCGGCAAGGCCGCGCGACGGCCCCCGGGTCAGATAACGCTCGCTGCGTCGCCCGGGCCCGAAGTGGACGGTTCCACACATTGCTTTTTGGACCGGTGCGAGAATGCCGTCGCCGGGATGAGCGCCCCGACGCCGCCTCCCGCGTGGCCCCCGACGCCCAGTCCGTACCCCTCTCCGCCGGCGTACGGCGGCCCCGGTGGGACCCCGTTCGGCGCTCCCCAGCCGCCGGCGTGGGGAGCCCCGGGCATCCCGGTTCGTGAGCTCCTCGGGCGCATCCGCGAGGGGATCCGATGGTACCTTCTCGTCCTCCTGCTGAGCCTGCTCGCGGCCGTCGTCGGGGCGGCGGTCCTCGGGTATGTCGTCGGGGGTCTGTTCGCGGGAGGGTCCGTGAACGCCCCCACGATGTCCGCCGCCACGGCCGGCGTGACCGACGCGCTCGGGCTCGTGGGGTTCCTTACTCTGATCTTCACGATCGTCTCGTGGGTCAAGTGGCGCTCGGGCATCCGTCCCCTCCCCGACAGCGCGGCCGCCTACGGCCCGGCCTATTGGAACGCCGCCGAGTCGGCGAAGAAGGACTACGGCCGCACCGTCTGGTCGTTCCTGTCGATCTTCATCGCGACGATCATCTTTGTCATCGCGACCGTCGTCTACGCCGTTTCGCAGGTCCTCAGCCATTGCCCCGGGCTCACCGCGAACAACACCACCTGCCTGTCCAACACCGGGGTCCTCGTCGGGGGAATCCTTGGGGCGACGCTCGCGTTCGGCCTCGTGGTCGCCCTGCTCCAGTTCCTGATGTACTTCTTTTCGTCCCGAAGCCTCGTCGACGCGGTCCGGCCGCTCTCGGGGCCGGAGGAGCAGAAGCACCTCGACCGGGGCCGGCTCGCGATGGTCGTCGGCGCCGCGCTCACGCCGGTCGGGCTTGTCAACGCCGGCCTGATCTTGTACGGGCACCCGTTCGAGCCGCTCGCGTTCGTCGGGATCCTCACCCCGCTCCTGTTGCTCTACGGCATGTACGAGATCCACGGCGCCTACTCGCGCTGGCTCGAGCGGCCGAGCCTTCCCCCGTCGTTGGGACCCGTCGGGGGCCAGCCGTACGCGCCTACGCCGATGGGATCGTACGGACCGCCCGTGGCGCAGCCGTACGGGGCGCCGTCGGGGCCATCGGCCCCCTCGTATGGTCCGCCGCGGTAGCACCAACTGTTAAGCGGCGCGGGAGCTCCCCGACCCCGGTTTCGCGAATGGCGGTCCGCGTCGCGTTCGACGAGGTCGATTCGACGCAGTCCGTGGCCATCGACCGGGCGAAGTCCGGCGCTCCGGACGGGACGTACGTCGTCGCGGGTGTCCAAACGAACGGGACCGGCCGGACGGGGCGCTCCTGGAGTTCCCCGCGAGGGGGCCTCTACGTGTCCTGGATCGGTCCGGGTGCGCTCACGGCACCGGGCCTACTCCCGCTGGCCGTCGCAGTCGAGATTCGGCGGGCGCTCCCCGACGGGGTCCGGGCCCAGACGAGGCTGAAGTGGCCGAACGACCTGCTCGTGCTCCGGGTCGGCCACCCTGCCCAGAAGCTCGCCGGGATTCTCACGGACCGGGTCAACGGTCCCGACGAGACGATCCGAGCGGTCGTCGGGGTCGGATTGAATGTCGCGACTCCCCGGACGGACCTCCCGGAAGAGATCCGCTCTCGGACGGCGATCCTCGCGGAGCTCGTCGATCCCGCTCCGGACGTCCGCGAGTACGAGGACCGGGTCGTCGAATCGATCGCCCGCGCGGTCGCGCGGCTCGACACCCCCGAAGGTCGCGCCTCCGTCGTCGCGGAGTGTCGCGAGCACCTGATCGGCCTCGGCGAGCCCGTCCGCATCGACGGACGCCCGGTCGGGACCCTCCGGGCCCTCTGCGAGGACGGCGCGGCGGCGGTCGAGCAGGACGGAACCACGTTCGAGATCCGCGCCGGGGAGCTTACCCTCCCGGAGCTGGCATGACCGGGGCCTTCGACCGCTGGGAGTTGAAGCGCCAGCCGACGCTCGCCGGCGGAGGGCCCGAGCGGGTCGCCAAGCATACCTCGAACGGGAAACTGACCGCGCGCGCCCGCCTGGAGGCGTTCTTCGACCCGGGAACGTTCGTCGAGACCGGGCCGTACGTCACGCATCGTGTGGCGACGTTCGGGCTCGCCGAGCGGCGGATCCCCGGCGATGGCGTCGTCACCGGGTGGGGCGAGGTCGACGGCCGCCCCGTCTGCGCGTTCGCCCAGGACGCGACCGTCTTCGGCGGCGCGCTCGGCGAGGCGCACGCCGAGAAGATCGTCCGGGCGATGGAGACCGCGAAGAAGGCGGGCGTGCCGATCGTCGGGCTCGACGACTCCGGTGGCGCCCGGATCCAGGAAGGGGTGATGAGCCTCGGCGGGTACGGCGAGGTGTTCTTCCGGAACGTCCTGCTTTCGGGGGTCGTCCCCCAGCTGTCCGTGATCTTGGGCCCGTGCGCGGGCGGCGCCGTCTACTCGCCGGCGATCACCGACTTCATCGTCATGGTCCGGGGGCAGGGCCAGATGTTCATCACCGGACCCGACGTGATCCGGGCGGTCACGGGCGAGGAGGTGACCGCGGAGGCGCTCGGCGGCGCCGACGCCCACGGACTCGGGAGCGGCGTCTCGCACTTCGCCGCGGATTCCGACCGCGCCGCCCTCGACCTCACCCGGAAGATCCTGTCGTACCTCCCGCTCAACAACGTCGAGGAGCCGCCGGCCTCCGAACCGGTCGGGCCCGCGGCGACGGCCGCCGGCGAGCTTCGGGGTGTCGTCCCGGAGGACGCGAACGCCCCGTACGACGTGCTCGGCGTCGTGACGCGGGTCGTCGACCCGGAGTCGTTCCTCGAGGTCCAGGCCGGCCACGCGCCGAACCTCGTCATCGGGTTCGCGCGGCTCGCCGGCCACCCGGTGGGCGTCGTCGCGAACCAGCCGAGCTTCCTCGCCGGCTGCCTCGACCTGACGGCCTCGATGAAGGGCGCCCGGTTCGTCCGGTTCTGCGACGCGTTCAACCTCCCGCTCCTCACGTTCGTCGACGTCCCGGGATTCCTCCCGGGCACCCAGCAGGAGCACGGGGGGATCATCCGGCACGGCGCGAAGCTCCTCTACGCCTACGCCGAGGCGACGGTGCCGAAGCTGACCGTGATCCTCCGCAAGGCGTACGGCGGGGCGTACGACGTGATGTGCTCGAAGCACATCGGCGCCGACTTCAACGTCGCCTGGCCGACGGCGGAGATCGCCGTGATGGGCGCCGACGGCGCCGTGAACATCCTCTTCCGTCGCGACATCGACCAGGCGAAGCCGGCCGAGCGCGAGGCCGTCCGGGCGAAGCTCGTGGCGGAGTACCAGACGGAGTTCCTGAACCCGTACCTCGCCGCCGAGCGCGGTTACATCGACGACGTCATCGACCCGGCCGAGACCCGGCCGAAGCTCGTCAGGGCGCTCCGCCTGCTCGAGACGAAGCGCGAGGACCGACCGCCGAAGAAGCACGGCAACATCCCACTCTAGGACCGGCGAGGTCGCGCTCCGATGGTCGGCATCACCGAGACCGTACTGCGCGACGGCCACCAGTCGCTCATCGCCACGCGGATGCGGACGAAGCACATGCTCCCCGCGCTCGAACGGCTCGACGCCGTCGGGTACCGGTCGATCGAGGCGTGGGGCGGCGCGACGTTCGACGTCTGCCTGCGGTTCCTCCACGAGGACCCGTGGGAGCGGCTCCGCACCCTGAAGCGGGCGATGCCGAACACGCCGCTCCAGATGCTGCTCCGCGGCCAGAACCTCGTCGGCTACCGGCACTACGCCGACGACCTCGTCGAGAAGTTCGTCGCCGAGGCGGCCCGGCAGGGGATCGGCATCTTCCGGGTGTTCGACGCGCTGAACGACCCGCGGAACATGGACGTCGCGCTGAAGGCCGTGAAGCGGACCGGCGCGGTCGCGCAGGGGACCATCTGCTACACGCAGTCGCCGGTCCACACGCTTCCGGCGTTCGTCGAGCTCGGCAAGACGCTCGCCGCGATGGGCGCGGACGAGCTGTGCATCAAGGACATGGCCGGGTTCCTTCCGCCCGGCGAGGCGTCGGCGCTGACTAAGGCGCTCGTCCGCGACGTCGGACTCCCCGTCGTCCTCCACACCCACTCCTCGAGCGGCATGTCGACGCTCTCCTGCCTCGCGGCCGCCGACGCCGGGGCGACGGCGGTCGACAGCGCGCTCTCCCCGTTCGCGGGAGGAACGAGCCAGCCCCCGACCGAGACGATCGTCGGCGCGATGCGGGGAACCCCCAATGACCCGAAGCTCGACCTCGGAGCCCTGAGCGAGCTCGCCGAGTACTTCCACACCGTCCTCGACCACTACCGGCCGATGCTGAACCTCCGCTCGCTGCAGACCGACCCGGGGATTCTCGTCCACCAGGTCCCGGGCGGGATGCTTTCCAACCTGCTCAGCCAGCTTCAGGAGCAGGACCAGCTCGCCCGTCTCCCGGAGGTCCTCGCGGAGATCCCGAGGGTCCGCGCCGACCTCGGCTATCCGCCGCTCGTCACGCCGACGAGCCAGATCGTCGGGATCCAGGCCGTCGTCAACGTCCTCGTCGGCGAACGGTACAAGACGATCACGCGCGAAGTGCGCGACTACGTCCGAGGGCTCTACGGGAAGCCGCCCGGCCCGCTCGACCCGGACCTCACGCGCAAGGTGCTCGCGGAGGAGAAGGCGATCCGCGGGCGACCGGCGGACCTCCTCGGGCCGGAGTTCGCGAAGGCGCTGAACGAGGTGCGCGCGCTCGTCCCGGCCGCCGACGAGGCCGAGGCGCTCAGCTACGCGATGTTCCCGGCGGTGTACAAGGCGTACCGGAGCTCGAAGGACGCCGGCCTGACGCCGGAGGTCCTGACCGCCGCCGCCCTCGGGGTCGTCGGGGCTTTGCGGGCTCCCCGGCCGGCGCCGGCCGTGGCCGCCGCGCCTGGTCCCGCGAACCCGAGCGCCGGGGTCAGCGCCTGGGCCCACGAGGGCCGAGCCCGCCTGCACGCGGGCCGGAGGACGGTGGATGAAGCTCGAGGTCACCGTCGACGGTGAGGCGCGGACGGTCGAGGTCGACCTCGACCGCGGCGTCCTCCGGTGGAACGGTCGCGAGATACCGATCAAGGTCGGGCCTGACGGGTTCGCCAGGACGGAGATCGAGATCGCCGGCGAGAAGTTTGCGGTCGAGGGGTGGCCGCCCGAGCTCGCCGACCCGCCCGGCGCGGTCGTCGTCAACGGCGAGAGGTTCGCCGCGGCCGTGGTCCGCGCGGCCGGGGGTGCCCACGTTCCCTCTCGACCGTCCGCCACGGTCGGACTCCCCGCTCCCTCGGCTCCCGCCCCGACGTCCGCGGGGGGAACGGTCGTTCTCCCTCCGATGCCGGGGCGGGTGGTCGAGCTCAGGGTCCGCGAAGGGGAATCGGTCGTGAAGGGTCAGGTGCTCCTGGTCCTCGAAGCGATGAAGATGCGGAACGAGGTCGTCGCGCCGGTCGCCGGCCGGGTCGCCTCGCTGCCCGTCCAGGTCGGTTCCAACGTCCGGGCCCGCGAACCGCTCGCGGTGCTGGCGCCGACGCCGTAGGCGCCCCGAGGCTACGGCTCCGACGGGGGCCGGACCGTGTGGGTCTCGATCTCGTCGGCCTCGGCGACGGGGTCGTACTCGGGGTCGAACTTGTCCACCTCGACCGGCCCGCTCGACGCGTTGGGGGCCTCCGACGCGGCGGGGGCCGTCGTCGACGGGGGCGCCTCGGCGCGCGCGTCGGCCCCGGGCTCGGCGGACTTCGCGCGAGGTTCGGGGGCCCACTCCGGACCGGGGAGCTTCGCGTACTCGCGGAGATACAGCACCGCCAGCAGCCCGACGACGACGAGCGCGAGAACGAGCCACCACCATTCTCCGGTTCGGGCGGTCGCATAGACGCCGGCCACCGTGCCGGCCGCGAGGATGGCGAGGGCGCCGGGGAACGGGATCTGCTGGAGGAACGACACGAGCGCCGCGCCATGCGGGCGCGGGTAGATGAGCCTCGCCACGGCGCGAGTCGGGGGGTCTTCGGGATCAGACGGGCAGGATCGTCCGCCCGCAGGTCGGGCAGACCGAGGCTCCCGGCGCGGCGGGCGTCCCGCAGTGGATGCAGAAGCCGACATCGACGGGGGCGCTCGGAAGCGGCGCGGTCGCCGCGGTCGGCGGACCGGAGCCGCTCGTCGCCGGTTTCCGGCCGAGCGAGATCGGCCGGTTCATCGCGGGGAGGCGGTAGAGGAACAGGCTGATGACGAACCAGCCGAGGACCCCCCAGAACAGGTAGGCGGAGATCCGCGGATCGAAGATCTGGACGACGAACGCGAGCACGAGCACGCCGATGTAGGTCAGCGTGAGCGCCCAGCGAAGCATCATCGGATCGACCTCGGGCCGGGCCGGGGAGCCGCGCCGGCGTACTTAGGCGGTCCGCCTCGACCGGCCCGTCGACCGCACGGCCCGCGCTCGTTGAATACCCGACCCCACTGCCGCGCGCCATGACGAAGGTCCCCCGGCTCATCGCCCGGGACGCGTTCACCTACGAGATCCCGGTGGACGAGCAGCCCGGGATGCGGGTGCCGGGGATCCTGTACTCCAACGCCGCGCTCCTCGCGAACGTCGAGGGGGACCCGTCGCTGCAGCAGCTCGCGAACGTCGCGACGTTACCCGGGATCGTCCGCGGGGCGTACGCGATGCCGGACATCCACTTCGGCTACGGCTTCCCCGTCGGCGGCGTCGCGGCGTTCGATCCGACCGACGGCGTCGTGTCCCCGGGGGGCATCGGCTACGACATCAACTGCGGCGTCCGGCTCCTCCGGACGAACCTCACCGTCGACGAGGTCCGCCCGAAGCTCCGAGAGCTCGTGGACGCGCTGTACCGCGAGGTCCCGACCGGCGTCGGCTCGAAGGGGGGCCTGTCGCTGTCGAACGGCGAGGTCGGCGAGGTGCTCACCGGCGGCGCCGAATGGGCGGTCGCGCACGGTCACGGCCGCTCGGAGGACCTGCTCGTCCAGGAGGAGAACGGCCGCCACAAGGGCGCGGACCCGAACCAGGTCGGCGACACCGCCCGGAAGCGGGGTCTCCGGCAACTCGGGACGCTCGGCTCCGGGAACCACTTCCTCGAGGTCCAGGCTGTCGACGAGGTCTACTACCCGGAATTCGCGGCGACGCTCGGCCTCGCCCCGGGCTCGGTCACGGTGATGCTCCACACGGGTTCGCGCGGCCTCGGCCACCAGGTCGCGACCGACTACATCGCGAAGTTCGACGCCCGCCTCCAGTCGGAGGGAACGGTGCTCGTCGACCGCCAGCTCTCCTGCGCCCCGGTCGCCTCCGAGGACGGCCAGCGGTACCTGGGGGCCATGGCCGCCGGCGCGAACTTCGCCTGGGCGAACCGCCAGCTGATCACCGCCGGCGTCCGCCGAGCGTTCCGGACCGTCTTCGGCCGCCCGGACGAATCGATGGACCTCGGCGTCATCTACGACATCGCCCACAACATCGCGAAGGTCGAGCAGCACCGGGTCAACGGCGGAGAGCGCCCGCTCCTCGTCCACCGGAAGGGCGCGACCCGCGCCTTCGCCGCGGGCCGGGAGGAGGTCCCCGAGAAGTACCGCGCGTTCGGCCAGCCCGTCCTGATCCCCGGCGACATGGGGACCGCGAGCTACGTTCTCGTCGGGCTCCCGACCGCCATGGAGCGGTCGTTCGGTTCCTCCTGCCACGGGGCCGGTCGCCGGCTGAGCCGCCACGCCGCGATCCGCGAGTTCCGGTTCGACGACGTCACGCGCGCGCTCTCGGCGAAGGGGATCATCGTGCGCTCCGCCTCCCGCGAGGGGGTCACCGAAGAGGCCCCCGGGGCGTACAAGAACGTCGACGAGGTCGTGAAGGTCGCCGAAGGGGCGGGTCTCACGCGCCGCGTCGCGCGGCTCGTGCCGCTCGGCGTCGTGAAGGGATAGAAGGCGCCCGGCGCCTTTCGTCGCTCAGGTCGCGGCGCGCTTTCGCCGGGGCCGAGTCGGCTTCGGCGCCGGCATCAGCCAGAACTCGTTGTCGTCCGGGTCGAGGAACTTCGCGATCCAGCCCCACGGGACCTCGCGGGGCGGGAGGGAGAACCGGACCCCCTTCTTCTCGAGCCGCGCGCAGATCTTCCCGAACGGCTCCGTCGTCAGCAGGAGGATGCCGGTGTTTGTCGGGTGGGTCCTCTTCGGTCCCCTCGGACGGCCATGGACCTCGCAGAGGTGGAGTCGCGCGCCGGTGGTCCGGCTCCCGACGGTCGTCCAATGCTCCGGATCGTCGTCCAGCACCTGGAAACCAAGGACCGTGTGGTACCACTCGGTCGCCTTCCGACGGTTCCGGACGGCGACGGCCGCCGAGTGCGCCCAGATCGCCATCCCGACGGGGGAACCGGCGGGTGGGGCTTAGGGTTACCGTGGCCCTTCGGCGACCTGGTGGCCCCGCGTTCGGCGCGGCCCGAGGGCGGCGAACGCCACCGCCGCCGAGATGGCCCCGACCACCACCGAACCGGCCAACAGCTCGGCCGAGCGGTCCATGGGGGGAGCGGGGGCGGTCCCGTTCACCACGAGGTACTGGACGGCGAGACCGGTGTAGTTGCGGGTCGTAGTCGAGACGGTCACAACGTACGTCCCGACCCCGGACGGGGCGCTCAGCGGGATCGAGCCCGTCCCGGAGGAGTTGAGCGGGATGGGGAACGACGACTGCCCCCCGATGACGACCGGCTTCGGGGTCGCCCCGGCGACCGAGAACGTCGCCCGCACCGTGACATTGGCGGCCGAGCACCCCGGCGCGGAGCTGAGGGTGCACGACGGGTCCGCCGTCACCGTCAGCCGGATCGCTCCGGACGGATGCACGACGTTCGGCGAGACGTTCAACGTCAGGTTCGTATCCGTCCCGTTGTAGACGACGAGGGGGAAGTCGGCCGAGCCGGTCTTCCCGTTCGAGTCGCGGGCGGTGACGAGCGCGTTGAAGCTCCCGGTCCGGAGGTACGTATGGTCCGCGAGCGCGCCGTACCCGGTTGGAGCGCCGTCGCCGAACGTCCACGTGAAGTTGTACGGCGGCCCAGCGCCGCCCTGCGCCGAGACGTTGAACCCAACCCGCAACGGGGCGATCCCCGCGGACGCGTTCGGGCCGCCGAAGACCACGATGTTCTGGGGGGTCGGCCCGCTGCCGAGGACGGCGAACGTTCGCATCAGGAGGTCGCCGCCGCTATCGGAGGCGCTCGCGGTGACGGTGTACCGGCCGTTGCTGCCGTACCGGTGGCTGACCGGGCTGCCCGATCCGGTGGCGCCGTCCCCGAACGCCCACCCCACGGCGGTCCCCGGCATCCCGGACGCGGCGGCCGACCCGACCACCGTGAACGGGGCGTTCCCGGTCTGCGGGCCGATGCTCGCGACGAAGCCGAGCCCCGTCCCGTTGGGGGCCTCGGCGTGGGCGAGCGGGATCGAGAGCTGGATGGTCGGCACCCCCGTGGCATTCGTCGCGCTGAGGTTGGCGTACAATGGGCAGCTCCCGGAGGCGAGGCACGCGGTGTACGGGAACGTTTCGGAGAGGACGTTGCCGAACCCCGAAAGTCCGTCCGAGAACGACCAGTTCAGGGCGTAGGGGGACCCGACGCCGGTGACCGAGGCGACGAACGTCATCAACGTCCCAACGCGCACGTGGACGGCCGGGGAGATCGTCCCCGTGAGCAGCGGCGCTTGGACGGCCGAGGAGGTGATGGTGATCAGGAACGCCTCGCTCGCGTTCCCGCCGTACCCGTCCGAGGCGTCCGCGACCGCGACGTAGTAGCCCGGAGTGGTGTACGTGTGGTTCACGTAGGTCCCGTTCGCGCTCGTCCCGTCCCCGAACGACCACGTCGTGGAGTTCGGCCCGTGGCCCCCCGATATCGTGGCGGTGAAGGAGATGTTGAACGGAGCGGCGCCGAACTGGAAGTCCGGGAAGAAGGTCCCCCGGAGCGCCGGATAGAGCGTGACGTTCGCCGACGCGGTCGTCTGGCTCGTCCCGGAGTCGCTCACGAAGGCGGTGAGGTGGTGCGTACCAACGGTCCGGAACAGCGGGCAATCGCAGAGGCCGACGTACGGGTCGTCGCTCTGGTACTGGATGGTGTAGGGCGCGGTCCCGCCCGAGACGACCGGGTGGAGTGAGAAATCCCCGGGGAGGTCGGCCGCCGCGGGGGTGACGTTCAGGCTCGCGATGACCGCGGTCGCGTTCGGGCAGTACCCGGTCGTCGCGCCCCCGACCAGCTCGAGGATCCGGTTCGACCCGCCCCCGTTCTGGGGGTTCGCCGAATCGTGGACCGCCACCGTCACGCAGAACCCGCCGACCTCCGGGAACGCGTGGGTGACGTTGGTTTTCGTCCCGTTGTGCAGGTACGTCCCGTCGCCGAAGGTCCAATTGTAGGTGTACGGGCTCGTCCCGCCGGAGACGTTCGCGCCGAACGTGACGGGCTGGTTGACCGTCGGGGTCGTGAGCGAGCTGTTGAGCGCGACCGTCAGCGGATTTCCCCCGACGACGATCTCGACCGGCTCGGAGACGGAACTGTTCGAGGCCGCGTCGAACACGGCGGCCCACGCCGAGTACGTCCCGTCATGGGGGTAGGTGTGGCGGACCACGCCGCCCGGGGCGAGGCTCGAGTTGTAGTCCCCGAAATCGACGTCGAAGAACGCGTAGGGCGTCGTCCCGCCGAACGCGGCGGCGGAGAAGTTCACGGTGAGCGGGGCGGCTCCGTATCGGGGCGTCGCCGAGAGGGAGAGTTGGATCGAAGGGGGCGGAATTAGGGTTCGCGTCAGCAAGGGGCCGAGGACGCCCCCGTTCGGCGACCCGAGCCCCGTGACCGGGTCCCACCCCCGGGCCGCCGCGTACCCGTTGTTCCCGGAGGTGATGTCGTGGAACGCCTTCGACCCGGTCGGTCCGGCGGCGGCGGCGTACAGCGCCGGATTCACGAATCCGAGCGGCGCGCCCGCGTACGACACGATGTCGGTGACGAGCCCGGCCCAGATCGGGCACGCGACGCTCGTGCCTTGGGCCGCGACCTCGAAACCCGAATACACGGTCATGACGCCTCCGCCGCCGGCGATGGCAGCGACGTCCGGCTCACCCCGCACCGTCTGGTTGGTCGAGATCCCGGTTCCGGACTGCCAGTACGGCCGTGGGAAGGACGAGTATCCCCCACCGGAGCCTCCTTGGTTGTTGCAACCCGGCGACGTCGCCCCGCTCGAGTTCCCGCCCCAGCCGACCTCGCTCGACCACCCATTCGAGCCGCTCAGCGTCAGGTCCGTCCCGCCGACGCCGACGACGTACGGATCGCTCGCCGGGTAGTCGGTCGAGACCCCGCTCGTACCGGCCGCCGCCCCGCAGTCGCCGGTCGCGGAGAGTACGGTGATCCCTTCGAGCGCGGCCGCCTGGAACACCGGGTGCAGCAGTTCGTACGAGCCGTCGGTGGTCGCGTTGCAGCCCGACTGGCAGGTGTTCGCATACGCGTTGTAGACGCCGACGTCGTTCTCGCCCCAACTGAGCGAGATGACGTTCGTCGCCTGGTGGGCGACGAGCCAGTCCACGCTCCCGTACAGCCCCGCGGTCTGGTCCGGTGCGAACGTCATCTTGATCTTCGCGGCCGGGGCCGTCGCGCGGGCCCACTCGATGTCGAGCGCCTCCTCGAATCCCCAGCCGGTGGAGGTGGTGTTGAGGTTCGTCGTTGTCGGAACCGGGTAGAGGTAGTTCACGGTCCCGGCGGCGATCCCGGTCAACGTCTCGAACGATCCGAGGTCGCTCGAAAGCTGGGTCTGCGGCTCGGTTCCATCGTACGTGTCCACGACGGCGAGCGTGAATCCGGTCCCGTTGGAGCCGCCCGCGATCAGCCCGGAGAAGTTGTACCCCTTTTCGACCTGGCAGGGGGTGAGCCCGCTGCCCCCGGAGCCGGTGCAGGCGGCGGATGGAGCGATCGCCCCGGTCGGTCGGAGGACCGCCGGCCGGATCGGGGTGACGTTTCCGAGGCCGACGGCGCCGGTCCACGGCAGCCCCTCCGGGAGCGTCGCGACCGTGGGGTGGGAGAAGAACGTCCGCGTCCCGTCCCGATACGACTCGAACGTCGTACCGAACGCCGACGCCACGCGGCCCGCCGGGCCGGAGACGAGCAACATCGTCCGGTCCGGGCTCGTCCGAACGTCGAGGCCGGCGGAGCGGAACTGCTCCGCCGCCGCGGCGTAGTTGGCCGGCGTGGCGCCGAACCGGTCGGCGACGGTCGATGCCGTCAGGAAATGGTGATACTCCGCGGAGCCGGGAGCGTCGATCAAGGCGAGCGCGGCCGCGGCGCCGGCCGAATCTGCTCCGGCGAGGCCGACGGCGACGTCGACGGGGGTGGTGCGACCGAGCGGGCCCAGGTCGGTCACGCCGGGCCCGGGCACGAACGCGGGGGCCACCACGACGGCCCGGGAGCTGGGGGCGGGGCTGACGGTGACATGCGATATCGTCGCCGCGGGGGCCGGGAGAACGAACGCGGGGACTCCCACGAGCGTGGCCACTGCGACCAGGATCGCGAGACGCGCGATCGAGCCCGTTCGGATGGGATGGGTCGACCGCATCACCATCTAGGAGACGCACGAAGTGGGTATTACGGCCACGCCGGAGTCTCGTCTCCGCCCGCCGGTTCGGTGGCCGTATTAAGGGCCGACCGTCTCCTCACGGCGAGAACCGGTGGACGCGTGGGTCTGGTGGGCGATCTTCGTCGCCCTAGTCGCGGGGTACACCCTCGCGGTCGTCGTCCTCCGCCGCCGGAAGCGGATCGGTCCGGACCGGGCGCTCTCGCTGTACGGCCCCGCCCTGATGATCAAGACCCAGCGGGGGAAGGGGTTCCTCGACCGGGTCGGACGGTTCGAGAGATTCTGGTCGGTCGTCGGCGACGCCGGGATCGTGCTCGCCGCGGTCGCGATGGTCACGATCGTCGCGGTCCTCGTCCTCGACGCGACGGTGGCGCTGCGGGAGCCGGCGAGCGCCGCTCCCACTCCGCAGGAGGCGCTCGGGATCCCGGGCATCAACCCGTTCATCCCGATCGGCTACGGCCTCGTCGCGCTGATCCTCGGCGTCGTTCTCCACGAGCTGATGCACGGCGTCATCGCCCGGTCGCAGAAGATCGGGGTGAAGAGCATCGGCATCCTCTGGCTCGTGATCCCGATCGGCGCGTTCGTCGAGCAGGACGACGCCGAGATGAACGCCGCGCCTCGGCGGAAGCGGGCCCGGGTGGCCGCCGCCGGGGTGTTCGCGAACCTTGTGCTCGCCGTGATCTTCTTCACGCTCCTCGCCGCGCTCGTTTCGACGTCCGTCCAGCCGGCGGCGAACGGCGTGGAGCTGAGCCAGGTCGTCTCCGGCACGCCGGCGTCCGCGCTCGGTCTCCATCCCGGGGACGTGATCGTCTCGGTCAACGGGACCGCGACGACGACCGCGACCGACCTCTTCAACGCCCTCGCGGCGACCCACGCCAATCAAACGGTCGCCATCCAGTACTACGACCCGAACGCCGGCCAGACCACGGTCGGTTCCGCGAAGCTCGAGGCGCTCAGCGACTACACGCACGTGGCGTCGGACCGTACGAAAGGGTTCCTCGGCGTCTCGCCCTCGTTCCTCACCCCCGCCCAGATGAAGACCGTCCTCGCCAACCCGACGTCCGCGCCGGGCGGCCCGCTCGTCGGCGCGACGTATTGGATCGTGCTCCCGATCGCCGGGCTCGAGCCGATCTCGGGGACCACGACCGGCGTCTTCCACATCTCCGGGCCGTTCGCCGCGCTCGGCACCGGCGGGTTCTGGATCCTCGCGAACATCCTCTACTGGCTCTCCTGGATGAACCTCCTGCTCGGGATGTCGAACGCGCTCCCGCTGTTCCCGCTCGACGGCGGGCTGATCTTCCGGGACTTCGTCGCCTCCGGCGCGGCGCGGGTGAAGCGCGGCTGGGATTCGGCGCGGCTCGACGCGTTCGCGGGAGCCGCCGCCATCGCCTCGTCGCTCGCGGTCGTCCTGTTGCTCCTATGGCAGTTCGTGGCGCCGCACCTCTGAACGAGCGGGCGCGGCTCGCCGACTACCCGTTCCTGCCCGGGGCCGAGTCGCTCCTCGTCGAGCTCGCCCCCTCCATCCGCGACCTCCTGAGCGACCCCGTGTACGACCGCGCGAGGAACGTGGGCCGGGCGAGGATTCGGGCGGCCATCGACGACCCGACGGGCGTGAGCGGCGTGGAGGAGCTGCCGAGGCTCGACCCGGAGGAGCGGTATCTCTCGTTCGAGTACGCGCGACTCCTGCTCGCCGCCGCGAAGACCCGGGCCCCGCTCCGCCGGTGGGCAGTAGCCGAGGCGAAGGAGTCGACGGGCCGACTCGCCGCCGAGGACTCCGAGACGCTGCTCGACATCGCTCGGCGGCTCGGATATCCTTTGGAGCCCGTGAGGACCGAGTTCGCCTTTCGACTCCCGGACTATCTCCATCTCGCCACCGCGGTTCGCGAGGCCGACTTTCGGCTCGTCCACCAAGCCGTCCTAGGCGGGCTCGTTCGCGTCTCCAAGGCCCGCGCCGTCCGACTGCTCCAGGAAGGGATCCGGGGCGAGCTGGTGCAGCCCATGGAGCTCGCCGAGGCCACCCGGGCGGCCATCGGGGAACGGGAGGCCGAGTTCCTCGCGGACGTCGAGTCGAGGATGCCGGCGCCCGCGGCCCGGGTCGGTCCCGGGGTCGGGCCACTCCGACCCGAGATCTTTCCCCCGTGCGTCCGCGCGATGCGTCGGACCCTCCAGGACGGGGAGAACCTCTCGCACGCCGGGCGGTTCGCCCTCGCGGCGTTCCTCCACCGGGTGGGCGCCGACGCCGAGACGATCGTCGACAGCTACCGGGGCGCGCCGGATTTCGACGAATCGGTCACGCGCTACCAGGTGGAGCACATCACCCGTCGGGACGAGGGTCGGGGCTACTCCCCGAGCGAGTGTGCGACGTTGCAGACTCATGGGCTCTGCTTCAAGGAGGGGGACCGGCAGTCGAAGTTGCCGGGGGACCAGGTCCCCGACCCGCTCTGCCACGAGCCGTTCCTCCGCCACCCGCTCCAGTACTACCGGATCCGGGGCGGGACGGTGGCGATCGAGGACGCCCCCAAGGACGACGCGACGGCTACGCCGGCGGGGGCAGCGACCGGTAGACGCGGATCGCCCGCCCGATCGCCGTCCACTGGCCCGCGATGACGAAGTAGACGAGCGCGGCGTCGATCACGGTGAACGTGAGCCCCGCCAGGTGGATCCGCGAGAGCGGGGCGCTCGGCGCCCACGGCCACGGGAGCGAAAGGTCGAACTCGAGGAACGCCGCGGCCGCGAGGATCAGCAGCCGGTCGGCGCGGGTCAGAAGGCCCCCGTAGAGGCGTCCCGCGCCGACCGCTTGCGCCTGCGTGCCCATGTAGCTCGTCAACAGCAAGCTGACGAGCGCGAGGAGCGCGAGGACCGGGATCGCGAACGCCGAGATGGCGAGGCCGACGAGGATGAGGACGTCGGCGTACCGGTCGAGCACGTGGTCGAGGAAGTCGCCCCGGACGCTGGTGGCCCCGGTCTTCCGGGCCACGGCCCCGTCGAGCACGTCGAACACCCCGGCGAAGAAGATCAGGAGCCCGACCGGGAGGAA
>Ga0209415_10003585_pt1 | contig 28853 bp, 20 predicted proteins | sample PeaSoiSIISIP2007_FD_187696 | JGI IMG/M metagenome (GOLD analysis project Ga0209415, IMG submission 187696) | Peat soil microbial communities from Weissenstadt, Germany - SII-SIP-2007 (SPAdes) (version 2) | ecosystem: Environmental > Terrestrial > Soil > Wetlands > Peat | place: Germany...
CGGTGGCACCGGAACCGCCAGTTGCCTCTTGCGGCACGACGGCTCCAGCACCAGCAATAGCGCAACGGAACCTTGGACGTACCAAAAGCGGAGGCGTGACATCGGTTAATGAGTGGTTCGGTTAGGAGCAGCTTCGGCCGAAGTGAGTGCGTCACTTTCGCGACCGGCTATCCTTGGAAAGCGAATCCGGAACGTGGTGCCCTTTCCCGGCTCGCTGGTAAAATCGATTGTACCATTGTGCAGTTGAACGACCCGAAAAGTTGTTGCCAGTCCGATTCCGGAACCGTTCTTTTTCGTGGTGAAGTACAGTTGAAACACACGGCTCTGAATCTCCAAGGGAATCCCCGGACCGGCGTCGCGCACCGTCAGTAAACACTCATCGCCGTCGCATTCCGTTTGGGTGCTTAGCGTTCCCCCGTGATTCATGGCTTCCAGGCCGTTGCTGATTACGTTGAGAATGGCCTGTTTTAGCAGATCCGGATCTCCGCTAATCCAAAGCCGCTCTTCCAGGACGGTTTCGAGATGTACGTTCTTGGCCGCCGCCTCGACCGAGACCAAGTCCAGTATTTGTTTCACTAGCTGATTGAAGTCGATGGACGTGTAGGTTAAGTCCACCGGCCGGTTGAAGTTCAAGAACGTCTTCACCACTGTATCCAAGCGCTTAATCTCCCGGCCGATCACATCGATCTCCGGTTGCTGCCCGTCCAGTTTGCCTTTGAGCACTTCCAAATGCAAGGCCATCGCATTGAGCGGATTCTTGATCTCGTGCGCTACACCTCCGGTCAGCCGGCTGATGGCGGCCAGCCGCGTGGAGAAATCGAGCTGGCGCTCGAGCTGCCGCCGGCTTTCCACATCGCGCAACGTCACTAGTGCTCCCATGGAATCCTGACTGCTGCTCTTTCGCAGAATCTGCACGCTCACGGCGAGACGTTGCGGCCCTCCATCAGCGCGCGGAACGGCGACCTTCCGTTCGCTTACGGCCTCTTTGTTGCGAACCGCGCTTCCGATGATCTCGCCCAATACCGAGGACGGCGGAAACAACTCATCCAGGGTGCATCCAGCCATTGCTTCGTGCGTCTTGCCGAGCATGCGTTCGGCCGATTCACCGGCCATGAGAAGCCTCCCGGCATTGTCAAAAAGCAGCACGCTCTCTTCCAGGCGTTGCAGCAACTGCTCGATGTTGGTGCGCAGCTCGCTGGCATCTTGCTTGGCGCCACGGTATTGCTCATCTAGAAGACTGAGCTTGGAGTGAACGTCGGCGAACTCGCGAGCTTCCCGCGGATCCGGAACAATGGAAAGGCCATATTGACCCGTGCGAATCAGGTCAATGCTCCGGCTAACGCGTTGCAATGGATCGATGATCAAATTCGGCAGCACCGCACCCAGGAAGATTGCCACGCACAGCGCCAGCGCGAAGGCCAGCATCAAGCTCTTCAAGGCCGGCTCTACTTCATGCCGCAAAAGAACCGATCGGATCACAATCGTGATGTTGAACAGCACTTGCTTGCTATCCCGGAATCCGATCGGCCGTGTTACCAGGTAGTTCTGGCGGCCGGTTATCAACTCCCACAGATTCGTCGCCCACCATCGGTGCTGGATATTCTGCAGATTCTCCGCGCCGGCTAGGACGCTGCTTTGTGTGGCTGCCGGCGATGCGGCCAATACGTTGCCGCGCTCGTCGGTTACCAGGATGGCCAGCGCCAAATCCGCCTTCGCCAGCGTGCGATTCAGCATTTCGGTGATATCCGGATCGCTGCGGACGATCGCCGTCCAGCCCTCCTCCCAATCGGCTACGGTGGTGGGCTGGAGCCCGCGCCTGGTCATCTCCGCAGTGAGATGATTCTCCAGGTAAAGCTCAAACTGCTCGGCCACCAGATCGGCCCGATCCGACGCTCCTTCGAAAGACGCCCGCGTGAAATCGGACAGATACAGCAGCGACAGGACTATAACTACCAGCGCAACCAGCGCAACGATGGGCCACCGAAGCCTGGACTTCAAGGACATCTAAGCGCCCGTGCCGGCCTCTGCATCGGCGGAGCCGTACTCCTTGAGCTTGTTGAACAGAGTCTTCAAACTGATGCCCAGAATTTCAGCGGCTCGCGTTTTGTTGTTGCGGGTGTGCTGCAGCGTTACCTGGATGAGAGCCTTCTCGGCCTCTCCCACCGTGGTGCCCACTGGTAACCGCACCACGTCTGGTTCTGCCTCTTGCTGCACCGGACGAGCCCCGGCGGCAACGCCGAAGTCCCGCGGAAGATGATGTTTGGTAATGGTCCCTTCGCCGGCCAAAATGACGGCGCGCTCCAATACATTGCGTAGCTCGCGAACGTTTCCTGGCCAGGAATAGCGCTTGAGCTGCTCCCGCACTTCGGCGTTGATATCCACGACCCGGGTTCCGTGCTTGTGGTTCAGCATCTGGATCAGTGCTTCGATCAAAACCGGCAGATCGCCCTCGCGCTGGCGCAGCGGTGGCAGCGCGATCTCAAACACATTCAACCGGTAATACAGATCCTCCCGCAACTCGCCCTTGCGCAATGCCTCCTCCAACACCTTGTTGGTGGCTGCAATTACTCGCACGTCGATGGCCATCTCGGCCTTGCCGCCCAGCCGCCGGACGCAGGAGTCTTCCAGCACTCGCAACAGCTTGGCTTGCGTTGCCACAGGCATCTCGGCGATTTCGTCCAGCAACAACGTGCCGTGTTGGGCCAGCTCGAAACAACCCGCCCGCCGCTCCACCGCGCCGGTGAAGGCCCCTTTCTCATGACCGAACAGCTCACTCTCCATCAGCGTCTCGGGCAACGCGGCGCAATTGATTGCGACGAACGGACCGTCGCGCCGCGGACTGAGATGGTGGATCGCCCGCGCCACCAATTCCTTGCCGGTGCCGCTTTCCCCCGTCACCAGCACCGCGGCTTTCGACGGCGCAACCTGCCGGATCAGAGAAAATACCTGCTGCATTCCGGGGCTAGTTCCCACCAGATCAACCAGCACGCCCTGATACGTCAATTGACGTTGCAGGCGTTCGGCCTCCTCCGCTAAGCGGCTCTGCGCCGCTGCGCGTTCCAGCAAAACCTTTAAGGAGCTCGCCAAGATAGGCTTCTCCAGGAACCAATAGGCGCCCAGGTCGTGAATGGTTTGAACAGCGGTCTCAATATTGCCGAAAGCGGTCAACACAATGGTCGTCGGCAGGGTGTTCTGCGATCCCAGGCGCTTCAGCAGCTCGAATCCATCCATGCGAGGCATCATGAGATCCGTGATCATGACATGCGGAGGCTTCTGGCTGACCTTCTCCAACGCGTCCTGGCCGTCAAAGGCAGTCTCCACCTCAAATCCCCAGGGCTGGATCATCTTGGCAAGGCCCGCCCGCTGATTTTCTTCATCGTCGACGACGAGCACGCGAAGGCGGGGGGTAGAGGCCTGAGCTGACATTCAGTCTAATTGTAACGATCTGGCTGCAGCCCTGTATACAAACACTCTGGACAGAAATGCGGAAATTGCCAATAGAATAGCCGTCGCGAGAGAAATGCCAAGCGAGACCGGGAGAATCAGCGGGCGAAATTCCATGCGAAGCTGATGCGCGCCGGCCGGCACAACCACGCCTCGTAACCCAATGTCCACGGAGTGGATGGCCGTGGGTTGCTCGTCGATCCAGGCCTTCCATCCTGGATAGTAGGTCTCCGAAAGAACCAACAGAGAGGCGCGAGAAGCCTGCAGCGACAATTCGATTCGGGACGGCTCGTATTTGACAACTTCCACCGTACCGGGGGTGCCGGCATCGCCAGCCGGAGGAACGTCGATGGCCTCATCGGAGAGTGCGGTTTCCCGAAGGTCGATCCGACGATGCTCGATCAAGTCGCGCGCTTCCGCGGACGAGGCCACTGGCTGGACCCGCCGCACGAAGTAAAAGCGGGGCAGAACAGCCGTATTTTCGAAAACCTCGGTGCCGGGCAGGCTGGCAATATGCCGGAATTTCGGAAGCGCCGCCAAGCGCGGAATATCAGCCGCACGCGTGAGCACGTAGCGCACGTTCATCAGATCCAACACGGGCGAATCGAGCTTCTCCAGCGGATAATACCAACCCGCGCGGTTTCCGTCACGCAGGGACAGCCGCATTTGAATGGTGTTTTCAAGTGCCAGCGGGCTGATGCCGCTTGCGCTGGGTACTTCGAGAATCGGTGCCCCGTAGGTCCATTCCAGGCTCGTATCAACCGTGTCGATTCGCCAGGGCGGAATACTTTGATTGACGTAGCGCCGGACCTGGCTCAGCAACAAGGCATTGCCGTCGAACGCGTCGCGAGTCACGCCCGGATCCTGCGCCAGCGCCGAGCTGTTCATCGGGCGTCCCGATCCAACCAGGAACAGATCCATGGCGATGATCACGCCGATCGTCCAGCGAGCCAGGTTGGGAATGCGGATGGAATCCAGGCCCATCGCGGCCAGTCCGGCGATGGCCAGGCTGAAGATGCTGTACGTGTACTCGGGGTGAATTCCGATGCGCAACTTGTCGGGCAGCAGCGGGAAAAACGCGCGCCACACAGGGGTCTTATCGCCCAGCATCCAAAACATCCCGAACCCGAGCAGCAGGGCGAATAATGCGGTGGTCCGATTGCGGCGCGCAACCAACGCGAAAATCGCCAGCAGCAATCCGGCAATGCTGCTGTACAGATAAAGAAATGTCGGATCGCCCGGCCCATTGAAACGGCTGATATCGAATAGGTTGTAGTGGTTTGGCGCGACCAGCGAGATCAGGCTCTGCCAATAAAGTCCCCCGCCGGAGCCGAGCCAGTCCACCCGATACTTCGCCACGCTCAATTCGGTGAGTTGCGTGGTTGGAATGAATGGAGCCGCGGCCAGCAAGACGCCCAGAACGCAACCACAACAGGTCAGAGCTAGGGCGCGGATGTTGCCCATGCGCAGGATTAGGAGCAAGAGCGCGAACATCACGGTGGATCCAAACACCGCGACTGTGGCCTGCGGGAATCCGCCCCAAACCGATAATCCGAGCGCTGCAGCGAGCACCGCAAGCCAATCTGGCCGCAATTTCTCTCGCAGCTTCGATACCGCTAACCACGCCAGGGGCATCCAGGCCGCGGCCATCATCGAATCGATGTGTTCGGCTCGCGATGCAAAGTAGCTACCGGTCTCGAACATCACCGCGCCGGTCCAAGCGGACGCTCGCCCCAGCCCAAACTCGCGGAACAGATGATAGGCCGCGATGTCTGCGATCAACACTTGCAAAACAACGGCCCATTCGAGAAGAATCGGCAAGCTGGACCACGGCATACGGCTGCTGATCAACGCGCTAACGAACACGAATGGATGAAAGAAGCAGGCCTGGATGTTCGCGTAAATAGGATAACCGCCATAGGTGTACGGATTCCAAAGCGCGAAGCGGTTTTCACTCAATTGGTCGCGAAGAAAGGTGATCAGCGGAACCTGTACGCCACGAAAATCCCACGGAAACGTGTATTGAGCGCTGAAAAGCGGCTTATGGAAGAACAGAACCACCACCGCGAGCAGCGACAAATACACGTAGATGGAACTGCGCCTCAACTTAGGATTGTATCCGCCCAGCGCCAACCGCCGCCCTCATCCTCACGTATCATGTTTAGTTAGACGTGATCAGAATCACATCCAGTAGAGTGACATCCAGACTTTTGGCAATCGCCGGCTTGGCCGCCCTGTGCTTTGCGCCTGCACGGGCTCAGCGCGAGCTATCCGGATCGGCGCAGGCGCGCCTCGCGCTCGACCGGCTGAACGTGGTGGGGAGCGTCCTGATGATCGCGGCGCATCCGGACGACGAGAACACGGCGCTGCTGGCTTATTTGGCCCGCGGTCGTAAAGTCCGGACTGGCTATCTGTCGCTCACGCGCGGCGAGGGCGGCCAAAATCTGATTGGCGCTGAACAAGGCGACGCCTTGGGCGTGATCCGCACGCAAGAGCTGCTGGCTGCCCGGCGCATTGACGGCGCTGAGCAATTTTTCACGCGTGCGATCGACTTCGGCTTCACCAAAACTCCTGAAGAAACCCTCGAGAAGTGGGGCCGCGAGAAAATCCTGAGCGACGTGGTTTGGGTGATCCGCCGCTTCCGCCCCGACGTCATCATCGTTCGGTTCAGCGGCACACCGCGTGACGGTCATGGCCAGCACCAGGTTTCCGCTATTCTCGGCAAGGAAGCGTTCACGGCCGCCCCCGATCCCAAGAGATTTCCGGAGCAGTTGCAATGGGTGCAGCCCTGGCAGGCCAAGCGACTGATGTGGAATCCCGGCGCGTTCACCAAAGAGCAGCGTGAAGAGGTCGAGAAGATGCCCAACCGCATCGTCGTTGACCCCGGTGAGTACGATCCGGTGCTGGGCCATTCCTACAACGAGATTGCCGGCATGTCCCGCAGCATGCATCGCAGTCAGGGTATGGGCGCGGCGGAACGCAAGGGATCCGCTAAGGACTTCCTGGTCACGCAGGCTGGGCCTCCCGCCACCAAGGACATTTTCGACGGCATTGACATCTCCTGGAATCGCGTCACGGGTGGAGCGGCGGTCGGCAGTATTCTCGCCGAGGCCTCAAAGACGTTGGACCCTGGTAACCCCGATCGCGTGGTGCCGCTCCTGCTCAAAGCGCAAAAGGCCATGGAGTCCTTGCACCAGCCGCTCCCGGATGGAAAACAGAAAGAGCTGAGCGACGCGATCGCGCTCTGTTCCGGATTGTGGCTGGATGCGACCGCGGACAAGTACGCCGTAACACCCGGGGGTGGGCTGAAATTCCAGGCGACCGCTCTCAATCGCGATCGCGCGGCCGTGCAGTTGAAATCAATTGACATCGAGGGTATTGCGACTGCCACGGCGCCCCCCACAACCAAGGCCAAATTCGGGGAAGTGCTCCCTTTTAACGAGCCCCAGGTCTTCACGCTGACGGCCACCGTGCCGGATCATCAACCGTTGTCGCAACCGTACTGGCTGACTGAGCCCAAGCAGGGCGATACCTACACGGTTTCAAACCAACTCGATGTCGGCCTCGCCGAAAATCCGCCGCTGTTCAATGCGCATTTTCATTTGCGAATCGAATCGGAGGATGTCGACGTGGTGCGCCCCATCGAGTATCGCTACATCGAGCGCGCGCAGGGCGAGTTGACTCGGCCCGTGGTGGTGGAGCCGCCCGTGACGTTGCAGTGGTCGGAAGCGGCTATGTTGTTCCCGCAAAAAACCGCCAGAACGGCCGAATTGCGAGTGAAGGCCAACATTCCAAAAGCCGCGGGCGAAGTTCGAATACGAGTGCCGGCCGGCTGGCAAGTCTCGGCGAACGCGGAACACTTTCAGTTGGTTGATGCGGGCGAGCAAAGTGTGATCTCGTTTCAGCTCACCCCGCCCGCTGGTGACGCGCAGGGCGTTCTCGAAGCCAGCGCCCAGGTGGGCGATAGAACCGTCTCCACCGAGATGCAGACCATCAATTACCCGCATATTCCTCCGCAGGTTTTGTTCCCGCGAGCCACGGCAAAACTGGTGCGGTCCGATGTGCGGCTGCTCCCGAAAACGATCGGCTACGTGATGGGCGCCGGCGATGAAATGCCGCAAGCGTTACAGCAATTGGGCGCGGAGGTAGTCTCGTTGGGACCGGACGAGCTAGCGAGCGGCAATCTCAGCCGCTTCGACGCTATCGTGACCGGTGTCCGCGCGTACAATGTCCGGTCAGATCTGCGCGCCAATCAGAGCCGGCTGATGGATTACGTCAAGAACGGTGGCACGGTTGTGGTGCAATACAACGTGGCTGACGGCCCCAATCCCTTCGGCGGTGACACAACGCTGCTCGCGAATATCGGCCCCTACCCGCTGACCACCGGACGGGAACGCGTCACCGTGGAAGAAGCTCCCGTTCAGTTTCCTAATCCGGGGAGCCCGTTGCTGCACCAACCCAACGAAATAACTTCGCGCGATTTCGACGGATGGATTCAGGAGCGCGGACTCTACTTCGCCTCGAAATGGGACGATCATTACCAGCCGCTGTTTGAGACGCACGATCCCGGCGAAAAACCCCAGACCGGCAGCACGCTGTACACGCGTTACGGCAAGGGCGCCTATGTGTTCACGGCGCTTTCCTGGTTCCGTGAGTTGCCGGCCGGCGTTCCAGGCGCTTTCCGCATCTTCGCGAATTTATTGAGCGCCGGGAAGACGCAGTGATCGGCCCGCCGCACAGAGGACCTCACGCTGGAGAGGACGAGCCACCGCCCATTCTTGGGTCCTGGCGGCGCATTTACATCGTCGTGCTCTGTTACCTCGCGCTCCTGATTGTCGGGTTCTACGTCTTCACTCGAGTCTTTGATTCATGAGGCCACTGGATTGGGCGGTGATGTTTTGCTGGCTGGTCTTCATCGTCAGCTATGGCCTTTATCGTGGACGCGGCAGCAGCACCATGAACAAGTACCTGCTGGCCGGCAAAACCATGCCCTGGTACGCGATGGGGCTCTCTATCATGGCGACGCAGGCCAGCGCCATCACCTTCATCTCCACCACCGGCCAAAGCTATACCGATGGCATGCGCTTCGTGCAGTTCTACTTCGGGCTTCCCATCGCGATGGTGATCCTCTGCGCCACAGCCGTCCCGATTTTTCATCGCGCCAACGTTTACACCGCCTACGAGTATCTGGAGCAACGCTTCGATGCGAAGACGCGCTCGTTGGTGAGCCTGATTTTCTTGATCCAGCGCGGTCTCGCCGCGGGGCTGTCGTTGTACGCCCCGGCCGTGGTGCTCTCCATTATCCTGGGCTGGCCCGATCGCGCGACCACTATTGTGATGGGCGTCCTGGTGATGACCTACATCTCGTTCGGCGGCATCAAAGCCGTGACGTGGGCCGACGTGCAACAGATGTCGCTCATTCTCTGTGGTCTGGTTCTTGCCCTGGTGCTCGCGATCCACCTGCTTCCCCACACGGTGTCCTTCCGCGACGCCGTATCGCTGGCCGGAGCCGCCGGCAAGCTGAACCCAGTCACCTTCAACTTCGACTGGGATGATCGCTACAACATTTGGAGCGGACTGATCGGCGGCATGTTCCTGGCGCTCGCCTATTTTGGGTGCGACCAGTCGCAGGTGCAGCGCTACCTCACCGGAAAATCCATCGCTGCCAGCCGTCTCAGCCTGCTGTTCAACGCCGTGGCTAAAATTCCGATGCAGTTTTTCATTCTCTTCATTGGCGCCATGGTATATGTCTTCTTTATTTATGAAAGGCCGCCGCTGCTGTTCCAACCCGTGGAGCTGAAGAGCGTTCAGCGCGACGCGCGTTTCCCGGCAGTGGAACGACGCTACCAGCAGGCCTACGCCGATCGCAAGGCCGCAGCCGATCAGTATGTCCAGGCGAACCGCGCCGGCGACCCGGCTCGCCGACAAGCCAGCATCGAACACTACCGCGCCGCGCAGCAAGAACTCAATGAAGCCCATACCGCGGGTGAGCGCCTGGTGGGAAAAGAGTTCGACGACACCAACTACATCTTCCTGTCGTTTGTGACGCGCTATCTTCCGGCCGGCGTGGTAGGGTTGATCGTCGCCGTGATTTTTTCGGCGGCCATGTCGTCGGCTTCCGGTGAAATCAACTCCCTCGCCACGGTTACGGTCATCGACATTTACCGCCGGCACATCAAGCTGGAAGCTTCCGATCGGCACTATCTCATCGCCTCCCGCGTCGCGACCGTATTTTGGGGCTGCTTTGCGATGGGCTTCGCGCAGTATGGCAAGAACTTTGGAGCTTTGATCCAGGCCGTGAACGTGATCGGATCGCTATTCTATGGCGGACTGCTGGGCGTCTTTGTGCTGGCGTTCTTCTTCCGGCAAGTGGGGGCGAACGGCGCTTTCTTCGGCGTGCTGGCCGGCGAAGCGGCCATTTTCGCCGCCAACCTGTTCACCAAGATTTCATTCCTGTGGTACAACGTGATCGGCTGTGTGGTGGTGGTTTTGGTTGGCTTGGCTATCACCAGGCTCTTCGATGACGATGCCGCTAGCCGCGAGGCCGCTCGTCTCAGAAACGCTGCTGATAGCGCGCACTGATCCGCGAAAGAGCCGCAGCATAGTCCAAGCGGCTCTCATTGTAGTTTGCCCACTGAAATGGATAAGGTGCTCTATTGGTAGCCTTGAAATTTAGGATTAGGAATTCGTCGTAGTCAGGCGCGCCCAACAGTCGCAGTCGGCGCTCCGCTTCGGGCGCCTCTTGGAAAGGGTGCAGGAATCCATTTTTGCTGGTGGTGGGGAACGGGCGATCACCCTCATAGCCAACCGTGCTCTCCGCTTGGTTGACTCCAACTACAGCGATGCAGATTGGATTTCCGCCGCCACGTTTGAACTGGGCCACCTGGTTTTTCAGATCATTGACTACGCGATCGATCTGTTTGATCATGGCTTTCGCTAGTATTTTCACTTCGACGCCAATCTCGACCGTCGCGATTGGTCCTCTGCCGACCCGATAGCCGGCATCGAAAATCGCAGTCTCACCAGGAATTATCTCGCCAAATGTTCCATCACCGCGGCGAGCGGCGATGCCCCGACGCTGATTTTGAACGTTTAGTACGCGATCCTTGCGAGTTACGATTCCGTCAATTAACTTGGAGGACCGGCGAACCGTAACCAGATCTTCGTAGAGCTGCATCGCCACGAAGTCTCCCTGATTTGACGCTCGATGCTTGTAGATCTTACCTTCAAAGAGCCGCTGGAACTCGGCTAGCAAGCGGTAGTCGGTCTGTGGCGGCGTCTCCGTCAAATCGGACATGGGCCTCGGTCGCGCCGGCCAGACGAGGCTCCTTCGCGGTGTCTAGAATGCGCCGCCGGGCGATCTCGAAATAGGCAGGCTCAATTTCGTTTGCTATCGAATTCCTTCCCGCGATGATAGCAGCTTGCGAAGTGGATCCCGTTCCCGCGAAGGGATCGAGGACAGTGTCGCCAGCGAATGAAAACAACTTGATCAGCCGTTCGGCTAATTCCACAGGATAGGGCGCCGGATGCCCGGACCGAGTGGAGGCCCCCCGGAGATCTGCCCAGATGGAGCGCTGCCAGGTCTGCATCTCCTCGCGCGTTAACATCGAAAGAGCTTTCTGGATCATCGGTACCGATCGGTATTCGCCGCCTTTGCGCAAAAACAGAATGTGCTCGATATCATTTTTGATAATGCCCCCCGGCTGGTAGGGCTTGCCATAGAACCCAGCGCCGTTACCCTGCGCTTCGGTCGCGCCATTCGCGATTTTGTGCCAAAGAATTGGTGTGAGGCAGTCCAGGCCAAGCTTGCGCGCCCGCACCTGAATGTCGGAGTGTAGTGGCACCAGGTAATGACGTCCGCCTTGCTTACGTGGGATGCAAACATCGCCCACCACGCAACAAATGCGCCCGCCTCCTACCAGAACACGAGCGCACTCCTTCCAGACGCGATCCAGTTCCGTCAGGAAATGTTCATAGTCCTGGAAGTGGCCCATCTGGTTGCCGTTGCCCGCGGCGTACTCCTTCAGCGTCCAATAAGGCGGCGACGTAACTACCAAGTGAATCGAGCGATCCGCGACCCAGGACAAATCGCGGGCATCACCAAGGTGGAGAAGATGGCTGGTGCTATGATACGGCTCCGGCCAAACTACTCCGCGGTAAAAGCGATTTGCCTTAAGGAGCGCTTGGAGGCCTTCCGGTGTATTGTCTTCCATCAAAAGCGAGGGCTTCCGAAGCTTCGCCCGCTGTGAAGCGCCATTTGTAAAGAGTGGCGTTTGGAGAGGATGTTCGTTGCGCTTGACTTTAGCTGATCTGCTGTCCACTCGTGCCTGGCCGAATCTTAACTTCGGGCTTAAGGAGATTGTATCCTTGTCAGCCGCCTTCTCGCTCATCTTTGAGCTTATCGGCAGTTGGATTGGAAGTCTAGAATCTCATCGAAGGGCGTTTCACTGCACCGGCACGGTCACCGTGTTGCTTGCCACTCCGCCTTGCGTCACCACCAGGGGCACATTTCCCGCGACCGTCCCGTCCGGGATCTGCACGTCCATCTGGTACAACCCGACCGACCCCGGCGACAGCCCCGCAAACAGGACTTTCGCGTTCAGGTTGCCGATGCTCACTTGGGGCGTGACGGTGACTTTCGCGAGTGGCTGCGGCGGACCCGGCGCTACAGCCCCGGTTGCCACGGCCGGATTCGTCGCGCCCATGCCGGTCGCATACAGGATGATCACCTCGCCCGCGTGCGCCGGATGGTCCGCCGTAATCAGGTTGTAGCTGGTATCCTGCGCGATCACCGTGCCGTCGGCGAAACTCGCCAAGCCGGGCTGCGCGGCGGTGGTAGTGACCATCACCGGATTCGAGTAGAGTCCATTGACCTTCACCACCAACTCGTACTGCTGTCCGGCCTCGAGCTCAGTCGGAAGCTGCGCGTTGATTTGTCCGCTGCTCACGTAGTAAAGCGGCACTGCGATTCCGTCAATCGTCGCGGAAACCCCGTTCAACGTCGTCACTAGTTGTCCATTGACTAGCGAGCCTGACCCGGTTACTCCCAATTCCGAGCCATAAATCTGAACTACGGTGCCAGGCGCCACCGGAGAACCCGGCTCGGGATCGAGATTATTAAGAACGCCATTCGCGCTCAAGGCCGGCCCGGTGTCGCCCCCAACCGTGCCGATTACCTCGCTCGATGCAACCGGTAAGGGCAGCGCAAATCCGCGCAGCGCAACCGTGGCCACGCCGTTGGCGAGCGAATCGGACGCATGCCCCGGCCTCCAGGTAGCCGCGTAACGGCCTTTGCCCAATGGCTCCAAGACAGTGTCCGGATCGCCGTTCGAAAATGCCGCGCTCACCAGGCCGTTCGACACCAGGTTTCCGCAATCGTCTACCAGCACGGCTTCCAGCGGCGTCGGGAATCCAATCCGCGTTGCGAAAGCATTCCCCAGCGCCGTCTCCGTCAAGTAGAGGAACTGCGGTGCGCAGTGCGCATTCGTCATGTCCACCACACTGATCCCAATGTTGAGAGTGCGTAATGCACCCGCTTCGAAGGCGACGTTCACCAGTCCGCTGTAAAAACCCGGCAGCAATCCGACCGGCGATTCAGAAATGTTCAGCGGCGCGGGGGAAGCGCCCGACACTTTTCCGCGCATCGGCCCAGCCGATAGCCAGCCGGAACTTTGCGCCGACACCTGAAAGTCGATCAACCCCACGCTCCCCGCTGACAAGGTCACGGGTGATTCCTGCCCCTCACCTCCCAATTGTTCCTGGAATACGATGCCGCCAGCAGAAAGGACAGGGACCGCGGGAGTATCGCCGGTGTCGATCCGCAGCACCACCGGGAGGTAGAGCGGGTTGAAACTTCCGTCCTGTGCCGATATGCGGATCAAGCCGCCATACTCGCCCGCAGCCATGAATCCAGCGTTCATGCTGGCAGTAAGCTGCGTCGCCGAGCCGGGATCTGTTACGCCCGATGGCGTGTCGAGTGAGAGCCAGGCAGCGCCATCCACCACGTCGGCCATCCAATTTGCGGGACCATCCCCCGAGTTCTGCACCGAGATGACGCGCGAATCCACCAGATTGGTGTCGGCGATGGTGCTGAATTGCAGGCCTTCGGGAGCCAGTTGGACAAATGGCCCATGATCAGCCGCGAACAATGATACCGGTACATCTGTCGATCCCAACGCGGTGTTCACCCGCAGCAGACCGCCGTGGACGCCCGGCGTGAGCGATGCGATGGCAGCCCTCACGGTGATGGCGCAAGCGGTATCGCAAGACGGAACAACCGCCGAGAGCCACGGATATCCGGAAACCAGCGTCACGCTTACCGGTGCTAGTGTTCCCGGTCCCAAGTTGCGAAGGAATATTCCGTCCTGCACGTACGCCTGCGTAATGGGGCCCGAGAGATTCACAATCGGCGGGCTAATCGCCAGCTGCGGCGAAGCATTAGCCACCTGCAGCGTGATTGCGACGGGGCTGCCCAACGACTTGCCTTTAACGTCGGTAAATTGAATGCGCGCCACATAAGCGCCTGGATTAAGCCCGGCTGGATCTGCGGCAACCTGCACTTGCACTGGCGTGGTGGCAAGATGCGGAGTCACCGTGATCCAGGATGGCGCCGGTGTGCCCGGCCCGCCGTCTACCAGCGTTTCGATATTGATGAAGGAGCCATCGGACGCGGCGACCGTGAAAATCTGCGAAAGCGGCGCTGGCCCGTTGGCAATCGCGTTCAGCGTCAGTTGGGTTGTGGACGGCGTCAGCGTCGGCGTTTGCGCCAGAGCCAGAAATGCTAAGACCGGTATGCCAGCGGCTCGCAAGACTATTCGAAGCAAGGCGCTACACCTCATCGCCCCCCTATCGGCGGGCAAACCCGGAAGCTTTAGGTTATCCCAGCGGCAGGATCTTCAAAGTAACTCCGCCATGCTGAAAAAGAACGGAATCTCAATCGCCGCGGTCTCCGGCGCGTCCGACCCGTGCACCGCGTTCCGTTCTATGTTGTGCGCGAACTTCTTCCGGATAGTACCTTCCGCCGCCTTCTCCGGATTGGTCGCCCCCATCAGCTCACGCCAGTGTTTGATCGCGCCTTCGCGCTCCAACGCCAGCACCACCACCGGGCCTTCCATCATGAACTTCACCAGTCCACTGAAAAACGGCCGCTCGCGGTGGACGTCGTAGAAGCCCTCCGCTTGTTGCTTGGAGAGCCGTATCATCTTCATGCCTCGAATGCGAAACCCGGCCTTCTCGATCATCCCGAGAATCTGGCCCGCATGACCCGCCGCTACCGCGTCCGGCTTGATGATTGCAAATGTCTGTTCGATTGCCATTTTAAATATTGCGCCGCAGCTTACAGGCGGCTCTTGACCTTTTCTCCGATTTCGGCGGGAGTCGCGCATACGGTGATGCCGGCCGCCTTCATCGCTTTCATTTTGTCTTCTGCTTTTCCCGATCCGCCCGAGATAATCGCTCCGGCGTGGCCCATGCGGCGTCCTGGCGGCGCGGTTTGTCCAGCGATGAAACCCACCACCGGCTTCTTGACGTTGGCCTGGATGTACTCGGCTGCCGTTTCCTCCGCGTTTCCGCCAATCTCGCCGATCATTACGATGGCGTGCGTGTCCGGGTCGGCATTGAAAAGCTGGATTGCGTCCAGGAATGTCGTGCCAATAATTGGATCTCCGCCAATCCCGATGCAGGTTGATTGGCCGATCCCGAGCTTGGTCAGTTGCCCCACCGCTTCGTACGTCAAAGTGCCTGAGCGCGACACCACTCCCACGTTGCCCTGCTTGTGAATCGACGCCGGCATGATCCCAATTTTGCACTTCCCCGGAGAAATAATGCCCGGACAATTGGGGCCGATGAGCCGCGATGCTTTGCCGCGCATGAATTCACGCGCCTGCACCATGTCTGCGGTCGGGATTCCCTCAGTGATGCACACCACCAGCGGCACGCCCGCGTCCACAGCCTCCATGATCGCGTCCGCGGCATACGGAGGGGGGACGAAAATCACCGAAGCGTTGGCGCCGGTCTGCTTCACCGCGTCCGCGACCGTGTTGAATACGGGCAGGCTCAGATGCATCAGCCCGCCCTTGCCCGGCGTCACGCCGCCGACCACTTTGGTCCCGTAATCGATGGATGCTTGCGCGTGGAAACTGGCCTCGCGTCCGGTGAAGCCCTGAAACAGGACTCGGGTGTTTTGATCCACCAAGACGCTCATGCCTTCACTCCCTTGGCCGCTTGAACCACTTTCTCGGCCGCATCGCGCATCCCATCCGCTACAGTGAAGTTGAAGCCCGACGTCTTCAATATTTCCTGCCCCTTCTCGACATTGGTCCCTTCCATGCGAACCACGATCGGCGCCGTCACCTTGAGCTCCCGGGCCGCGTTCACCACTCCGGTGGCCAGCACGTCGCAGCGCAGGATGCCGCCGAAGATATTGATCAGCACCGCCTTCACGCCCGCATCCGACAACAAAATGCGAAACGCGTTCTTGATCTGCTCGGCGTTCGCGCCGCCGCCCACGTCCAGAAAATTCGCCGGACTGCCCCCGGCGTATTTCACGATGTCCATGGTTGCCATCGCGAGACCCGCGCCATTCACCATGCACGCGATATCGCCATCCAGCTTGATGTAATTCAGGCTGAAACGCGACGCCTCCACTTCCAGCGGATCTTCTTCGTTCTGGTCGCGCAGGTCAAGCAAATCCTTGTGCCGGTACAGCGCGTTGTCGTCTAAATTGAACTTGGCGTCCAATGCGTATACCTTGCCGTCATCGCAAACAATGAACGGATTGATCTCCGCCAGCGATGCGTCCATCGCGTCGTAAGCTTTGGCCAGGCCGATCATGGCCGAGACCGCGCCACTCGCGCTTTCCGACTCCACACCCATGCCAAACGCCATACTGCGCGCTTGAAACGGCGCCAGCCCATAGCCCGGTTCCAGGGCTTCTTTCAAGATCGATTCGGGCGACTTAGCCGCCACTTCTTCGATGTCCATCCCGCCCGCCGACGACGCCATGAACACCGGCTTGCCCTGCCCGCGATCCAGAACGATGCCCAAGTACAATTCGCGCGCGATCGGCAATGCTTCTTCCACCAACAAACGCTGCACGATGCGGCCCTCAGGCCCGGTCTGGTGGGTCACCAGCCGCATGCCCAGCATCTTTTTCGCGATTTCGACCGCTTCCTCTGCGTCCTTCGCAACCTTGACGCCGCCGCCTTTTCCGCGCCCGCCGGCATGAATCTGCGCTTTCACAACCACGCTGCCGCCGATCTTCTTGGCCGCTGCCTCCGCCTCATCCACCGTGAATGCGACTTCGCCCCGAGGCACAGGGACTCCGTACTTGGCCAGGATTGCCTTGGCCTGATATTCATGAATTTTCATGGGGTCAAAGGTTAGTTTACCCTATTGTGATTCGTCGTCTATTTCAGCGCGGCTTCGATCAACCTCGGACCCCGTTGCTTCACGGCCTCCCGGAACATCGCCGCAAACTCGTCGCCCGTAGTCGCGCGGCAAGCAGGCACTCCTTGTCCTTCGGACAATTTCACCCAATCGAGATCCGGACGCGTCAAATCCATCATGTCGTTGGCCCGTGGCCCGATCTCGCCGGCGCCGGTCCTGCGGGTTTCGATCTCTAGAATCTTGTAGCGGCGATTTGCCAGAATCACCACGACGACATCTAAGTGCTCCCGCGCCATGGTCCAAAGCGCTTGCAGCGTGTACATTGCGCTGCCGTCAGCTTCAAGCGCGATCACTTTGCGATCCGGACAGGCTACCGCGGCGCCCACCGCAACCGGAAGCCCCTGACCGATGGATCCTCCGGTGATCGGCAAATGCGTATAGGGGCGGGCGCTCGCAAGATTTCGCAAGACCAACTCCGCGACCGAGATCATCTCGTCCGAAATGATGGACCCTTCCGGCATCTCCGCGGCCAGCACCAGTCCAATGCTGTCGGGCGTGAGGGCAGCGCCCCTGGGCAACTCGATCCGCGAAGTCCCCGCAACCGCACCAGCAACCGAGCCAACGCCGCATTCTTCGACCAACGCCTGAAGCGCTTCGGTGCCGTTCTCGTCGATCGCCGCCAGCACATGCATCGCGCAATCTTCCGGCGCCAGCGGACTCCGGCGGCCGGGGTATCCGAAGAAGGACACGGGCGCCAGGCTCTCCACCAGAATCAGGTGCTTCAATCCAGCCAAGGCGGGCTCGGCGTCCTCGGGGAAGTAGGGAATCCGCAGCGGTGCGAACCTCCCCCTCCCGCGTTCCATGCGCGCCGCGTTGCGATCGGCAAATACTCGCACGCCCGTGCCCGCTGCCAGTTGATTCGCCGCCTGCAGCCCTGGCATCAGTAGAGTTGCCCCGCCCATCAACAGTCCGATGGGCTCGTTGGACTTCAGAATCGAAGCCGCCCCACGGATGCACTCAGTCCGGGGGCTGCGCCTCGCGAATGGCTGCGAGGTAGATGCTGGCTCGCCCGCTTCGCTCCACGAAAAATCGGCCGGTACAATCAGCGTAGCCACCTGGCCGGGAGGCGCGCACGCTGCTCGAACCAAGGAAACAGCATCGGCGCCCATGTCGTGGGCTCGCTGGAGTGTCTTGACCCAGCCCGACACCGGGCGCGCGAAACCCTCGATATCGGCTGTGAGCGGAGCGTCGTAGCGCAGATGCTGCGTGGTGTGTTGTCCCACGATGTTGACTACCGGCGTCCGGGCTTTCCTGGCGTTGTGAAAATTTGCCAGCGCATTGCCTAGACCGGGACCCAGGTGCAGCAGCGTGGCCGCCGGACGGCGGAGCATCCGGGCATAGCCGTCAGCGGCGCCCGAGCACACTCCTTCGAAAAGGCACAGCACGCTGCGCATCCCGTCCACGCGGTCGAGCGCTGCCACGAACTGCATCTCTGACGTGCCAGGATTCATGAAGCACGTGTCCACTCCGCAATCGAGCAAGGTTCTCAGAAGACATTCGGCCCCATTCATACTTGTCTCAATATCAGAGCACAAGCCGCGCACCGGATGGTGGGCGTCACAGCTTTCACAAATCTTCTTTCGGTGTTTTTTCACCAGCTTGAACGAATCACGCTCCTGGAGACCCACTTCGATCGTTTAGCATCGGGGCATCCAAGACGTTCTAGATGCTGCCACGATTAGTTCTCGCCTACAAGAATTTCGCTGCCCGACAAAATATCAGCCACATAGGACTCGGCGTCTCGGCACTCAATACCTGTAAGGTGCTTCGCCGCGGCGGGGTCATCGCCGACGTTTGGCCCGTGGTCAGCGCCCAAGAGTTGCGAGAACGATTGCAGGGCGATCCGGCGACCCACGTCGTCATTTCCGCCCCCTGGATGCCGTCGGTCGACATCCAGAGCCTGGTGTTGGCCCATTCCTCCACTCGCTTCGCCGTCAATTGCCATTCCAACGTCGGCTTTCTGCAAGCGGATTCCAACGGCGTGAAGCTGGTTCGCGAAGCGATGGAGGTGGAAGCGGCCGCGCACAATTTTCACCTGGCCGGCAACAGCATCAAGTTTTGCAAATGGGTGCGCAGCGCCTACACGAGGCCATGCACCTATCTACCCAACCTCTACTACCTGGACGCCGACTTTCTTCCGTGGCGTCCACTCTACACCGGCGGCACTCTGCGGATCGGTGCCTTCGGCGCCACGCGGCCGCTGAAGAATTTCATGAGCGCGGCGGGAGCAGCGCTCGAAATCACGCACCGCTACAATGCCAATCTCGAGTTGTGGCTCTCGGGCGGACGCACCGAAGGCGGCGGCGATACCGTCCTTCGCTCGGCGCATGCCATGCTCGACGGCCTTCCCAACGTCAAGCTGATCGAGAACGGCTGGCAGTCCTGGCCCAAGTTCCGGCAGAGCGTCGCGCACATGCATCTATTGCTCCAGCCGAGTTACACCGAATCGTTCAACATGGTGACGGCCGATGGCGTGGCTGAAGGCGTGCCCTCCGTGGTTTCTCACGCCATCAATTGGGCGCCCGATCATTGGAAAGCCATGATGGACGATGTGCTCGACATCGCGCGCGTCGGCCGCTATCTGCTTACCGACCCCTACGCGCCGCAAGAGGGGCTGGAGGCGCTCAAATCCCACAACAGCGAAGGCCTGAAATCCTGGCAGTCCTTCTTGAGCTTCTGACTCATATAACCAGCATGCAATCACCATACGAATAAAATCTGTATCCCGCCTCCACCGCGTGCTCATACGCCGACAGCACCAGCTCCCGCCCCGCGAACGCGCACACCAGCATCAGCAGGCTCGACTCCGGCAAATGAAAATTGGTCAGCATGCCATTCGCCCGCTGAAACTGAAATCCCGGCCGTATAAACAAGTCCGTCTCGCCCCGTTTGCCCAAGTACATGCTTTCAACCGCACGAACACTGGTGGTTCCGGCGCAAATCACGCGATGTGCCGCTCGAATCATTGCCGCGCTTTCCTCAGCGACATAAAACCGCTCGGCATGCAGGGACTCCCCGCGGACCGGCTGAAAAGTCCCCAATCCCACATGCAGCGTCACATACGCGATCTCGGCCCTGCTCTTGCGGCACGCGTCCAAAATCTCGGCCGTGAAATGCAAGCCCGCCGTCGGCGCCGCCACGGATCCGGTCTCGCGCGCGAACACCGTCTGGTATCGCTCCTGATCCTGCGCGGTATCGTCCCGCTTGATGTACGGCGGTAACGGCACATGGCCGATTCTTTGCAGCAGCTCGTAGAAATCGCCGTCATAGTGAAACCGCAACGTCCGTTCGCCATATTCTCCGCGGCCGATCACTTCCGCTTCCACGCCGTCGAACTCAACTCGTTCACGCGACCGTATCTTGCGGCCCGGATGCACCAGCGCGGTCCAGGTCTTAGCGTCCTCACTGACCGGCTGCACCAGCAAAACTTCCACCGCGCCCGAAAAGCCAACCCGCTTGCCGTACAATCGCGATGGAAACACTTTCGAATCGTTTAGCACCAGGCAATCGCCCGGGCCCAGGAACTGCGGAAGGTCGCGAAACATCCGATCCTCCCAGCGCTTTTCGATGCGATACAGCACCAGCATCCGCGACGCCGCGCGATCCGGCAAAGGCTCTTGCGCTATCGACGATGCCGGCAAGTGATAATGAAATGGCGTAAGGTCCAAATCACACCTTACCAGTGAAGATCCCCCGTGCAAATTCTCGGCATTGAAACTTCGTGCGACGAAACCGCGGCTGCCGTGGTCGCCGATGGCTCTTCCATCCTCTCCTCCGTGGTCGCGTCGCAGCTCGCCACGCACGGAAAATACGGCGGTGTGGTTCCCGAGCTTGCGTCCCGCGAGCACTTGCGCGCCATCGTCCCCGTGGTTCGGCTCGCTCTCGAGGAAGCCGGCGCCGGCTTCGATGATCTTGCGGCCATCGCAGTCACCGAAGGTCCCGGCCTGGTGGGCTCGCTGCTGGTCGGCATCACCTACGCGAAGTCGCTCTGCCTGGCGCGCGATCTCCCGCTCATCGGCGTGAACCATATCGAAGGCCATATTCACGCCGTGATACTGGAGGTCGGCTCGAGCATCGAATATCCCGCCCTCGCCTTAGTGGTCAGCGGCGGCCACACCCACCTGTTTGAAGTCCGCGAAGGCTTCGTCTACCGGCTGCTGGGGAAAACGCGCGACGACGCTGCCGGTGAAGCATACGACAAAGTCGCGAAACTTCTCGGATTCGGCTATCCTGGCGGTCCGATCATCGATCAGTTAGCGCCGCATGGCGATCCGCGCGCTGTGAAGTTCACGCTCGCGCGCATGAAGGGCAACGCGCTCGATTTCAGTTTCAGCGGACTGAAAACCGCCGTGCTTCGATGGGTGGAACACCACGCTCTGTCCGCCGAAATCGAAACCCGCCGCCGCTCCCAGGGCACTTCGGCGGCCGATTTTCTACCGCTCACTCCCCAACCCACGCTCGATTTGCTGGCTTCCTTCCAACACACCGTGATCGAAGAACTGCTGCGCCGCGCTGCCGTCTGCATCGAGGACATCGGAGCGCGTTCAGCGATCATCTCGGGTGGAGTCGCCTCCAACACGGGTCTTCGCGATGCCGCGCGCGCCGCCGGACTTGCGTGCCCGGTCTATTTCCCGACTCCGGCGCTCTCCACCGATAACGCCGCTATGATTGCAGCCGCTGCGTTCCCGAAGTTCCGTGCCGGCCTGGTCGCTGACTTCACGTTACGTGCTCAAGCCAACCTCGCGCTGGCCTGAGAAGACGCGCCTAGGGATACAATGTCACCAATGCGCCGCCTCATTCCCTCTCTTCTACTGACCTCTTTCGCCTCCTTCGCAGCCGTCACGCATGTCGACGTCACCGAACGATCCGACGACAGCGGTTATGAGCGCATCGTCGGAAAGGTTCACTGCGCTGTTGACCCACGCGTTCCGCAAAATCGCGTCATCGCGGACGTCGATCTCGGTCCGCGTAATGCCGATGGCAAGGTGGAATTCTCCGCCGATCTCTACATCCTCCGCCCGCGGGACGCCGCCAAGCGCAATGGAACGCTGCTGGTCGAGATTCCCAACCGCGGAGGCAAAGGCATGGTCGGGACGTTCAATCTCGGCGACAATTTCCTGCTGGAGCAAGGCTTCACGCTGGTGTGGGTCGGCTGGGAATTCGATCTGCCGCCCAGGCCCGGCCTGCTTCGCGTCGACGCGCCTATCGCGACTAACAATGGCAAACCGATCACCGGACTGGTGCGCTCGGAATGGGTGGGCGATCAGCGTACCACCACCATTTCTCTGGGAGACCGCGACGAAATTGGCTACGCCGTGGCCGACCCACAGGACCCAGCCAACAAGATTTACGTCCGCGACACCGTCGAAGGCCAGCGCCGCCTGATCGCGCGCGCCGATTGGAACTTCTCCGATCCCACGCATGTCACCATGTCCGCCGGATTTGAGCCTGGAAAGATTTATGAGGTCGTCTACAAAGCCAAGGACCCGGTGCTGGTTGGTCTAGGACCGGCTGCCGTCCGCGACGCCGTGTCGTACCTCAAGTACGGCGGCGTAGACAGCCCGCTCGGCGACTTCCACAAAGACGTCCAGCGATCCATCGGTTTCGGCATTTCGCAAAGCGGCCGCTTTCTGCGCACCTTCGTCCACGACGGTTTTAACATCGATGAGAATACGCGCCGTGTCTTCAACGGAGTTTGGGCTCACATCGCCGGGGCCGGACGCGGCGGCTTTAACGCGCGTTTCGCCCAGCCCTCCCGCGACGGTCATCCGTTTTTCAACATCCTCTATCCGGTCGACGTGCCCCCGTTCAGTGACGAGGACGGCCTGCTGGCGAGCGCCAAGCTGACCGAGACCGTGCCGAAGATTTTCTACACCAACGGTTCGTACGAATATTGGGGCCGCGCCGCTTCGCTGATCCACACCACTCCCGACGGCAAGCAGGATGCGCCGCTCGCCAAGGAGACGCGCGTCTACTTTTTCCCCGGTTCGCAGCATGGCTCGGGCAGCATTCCTCCCCGGCAAATCGCGGCGCAGAATCCCGGCAACACCAACGACTACCGCGCCGGCATGCGCGCGCTGTTGGTTTCCATGCAAGCGTGGCTAGCCGAGGGCAAGCAGCCGCCGGCTTCCATCTACCCCATGATTGGAAAAGATCAGCTGGTCTCCGTGAGCGCCTATGCATTTCCGAAAGTGCCCGGTGTCGCCACTCCGCTGTACAATCGCCAGGCCTTCCGGATCGACTTCTCGCGCGAGCTCCCCAAACTCGGACCGCCCTTTCCCACCTTGGTCCCGCAAGTGAATCTGGACGGCAACGAAACTTCCGGCATCCGCATGCCCGAAATACAAGTGCCCCTCGCTTCCTACACTGGCTGGAACTTGCGCAGCGCCAAAATCGGCGCGCCCGATCAGTTGTACAGCATGGCCGGGTCGTCCATTCCGTTCCCCATAAACAAGGCTCAGCGCGAGGGCCGCAAAGACCCGCGCACGTCTATCGAAGAGCGCTACCCCACCAAGCGCGACTATCTCGAAAAAATCACCGCCGCTGCCCAGCAGTTGGTCAAAGATGGATTCTTGCTCGATCGTGACATAGTCAACCTCCGCGATCGCGCCGCGCAAGAATGGGACTATGTAACTGAACCGCGACCGTGAGCAATTGGCCCGCCGCTAAGATCGACCCGATGATCTAACATCAAGGAGATGGGTCCCAACACAGCGCAAGCCGAGCAGCCGAAAGTTCCGATCGCCGGTGTACAGAATTTGATCGCCGTCGGTTCCGGCAAAGGCGGCGTGGGGAAAACCACCGTTTCGGTGAATGTGGCAGTCGCGCTGTCGCGATTGGGCCACAAGGTGGGCCTGCTCGACGCCGATGTTTACGGCCCTAACGTGCCACTCATGATGGGCGTCCGCGCCCAGCCCCACGCTATTGGCGAGCGCATCCAGCCGCTCGAGAAAAACGGCCTGCGCATTATGTCCATGGGCTTCCTGAATCCCGGCGACAAGCCGCTGGTTTGGCGTGGACCGATGCTGCACAGCGTGATCCAGCAGTTCTTGCGTGGCGTCGATTGGGGCGAGCTCGACTATCTGATTGTGGATCTGCCGCCAGGAACGGGCGACGTGCAGCTCTCCCTCATTCAAACCGCGCCGCTCACGGGCGCCGTGGTCGTAACAACTCCTTCGGAAGTCTCGCTGGAGGACGCACGTAAGGCGATTCATATGTTCCAGCAAGTGCGCGTGCCGATCCTCGGCCTGGTCGAGAACATGAGCTACCTGCAATGCCCGCACTGCAGCGAGCGCATCGACGTCTTCAGCCATGGCGGCGGCAAGAAGACCGCCGAGACGATGGGCGTTCCGTTCCTGGGCGAATTGCCGCTCGATCCCGCGGTTCGTGTGGGTGGCGACACCGGACAGCCCATCACGCTCGGCGACGCCGGCGCACCGTTTGTGGCCATCGCGCGCGAAGTTCAGCGACGCGCCGCAGAGGAAAGCGGCAAAAAGGGCCCGTCCATCAAAATCGAAGAATAACTACCGCCGCCCCCCAGCTCGCCGCAGGTACATGATCGCTGCATACAGCAGGATCAGACCGCCCGCCACGACCGAGGCGTGCTTTAGATTATGCTCGATCATCCCGAGAATCTGCTCCCAGCGAGAGCCGAAATGATATCCGATGAAGAGAAACGTGCTGACCCACAGCAGCGCGCCCCCATAAGCGAAAGTCGCAAACCCGGCATACTCCAGCTTCGAGGTGCCCGCCACAATCCCCGTGAAATGCCGCACGCCGGGCACAAAGTAGCCGGCCATCAGGGTCCAATGCCCGATCCTGTTAAACCAGTCATGCACCCGCCGGATATGCTCGTCGCTGATACGCAGCATGCGCCCCAAGCGCGAGTGCAGGACCTTCCATCCCAGCGTGCGCCCGATGAGATAACTGCAAGTGATACCGCAAATGCTACCCGCGAGCGCGCTCACAAACGTCGGCAGTGCGTGTAGATCGCCTCGATAGATGAGAAATCCGCAGCCGCCGAGTAGGAACTCATCCGGCACCGGAAGCCCGACGATGCCGAGCACCAGCAGCCCGAAGATGGCGATATAGCCGTAGGTCGCGACCCACTGGAGGACGGCGCTGTCCAACCAGAGATGATAGCGAAGTTGCCGTGGCGCACGCTCTGAGAGCGCGGTCATCACTCGTGTGAACGCTTACGAAGGGCCTATCCGGCGGTCTTGCGTGCCGGAGCGATGGCTTTGCCCGGCACCACCGAGAAGAACTCGATGAAGCGCTTCTTCGGTTCCGGCGCGGGCGCTACTTTTGCGTCCAGCATGCATTGGGCGAGCGATGTGAACTGGCGGCCCAGCTCGCTGGTCGGGTCCACCCAACTTCCCGCCGTCATGGCGCGCTGCACGCCCTGATAGTCGTTCGGGAAAGTCATGTAGATCGGAATGCCGAGGAGCTGTTCAATCTGCTGCGTGGTGATCAGCGAGCGCTTCGGGTAACGGTTCAGCAGCACGCAGACCCGCTCTCCCAGATCCAGCTGTTTCAGATAGAGGTACTTCTCGCGCGCCAAATGGAGCGAGGGAATCTCTGGCGTGCACACCAGAAAGATGCGCTTGGATTCGTGCATGATCTCGAGCGAATAACGCTCCAGGTTGCCCGACATGTCGAAGCACAGTGAACTGTAGTTGCGCCGCATGAACTCCATCAGATGACGAATCTGCGTGGGCTCGATGCGCAGGTCCGGATTCAATTTACCGGCGTGCAGAACATCCAGCTTGTCGATGGTGGTGACCATGGTCGGCCACAGGCTCTCGTCCATCTCCAGCGCATGCTCGGCCGCATCTGTCACGCAATACGAGCTATCCAGCTTCAGCATGAACCGCACCATGCCCGAGTTCAGGTCAAAGTCCGAGAGCAGCACGGAGGAGTCGGGCACCCTCGACATGGCCACCGCCGCGTTCATCGCAACCGTGGAGGTTCCCACGCCCGCCTTAGACGGCAGGAAGCTGAAAACCTGATGGGTCGCCTCGATGGCCGGCGGATGCGCCTGCACCGAATCCTTGATCCGCACCAAAGCATCCACTAGCGCCTGGCGATCGAAGGGCAGCGAGGCAAATTCGCGAATTCCGGCCCGCATCACTTCCAGCAGAATCTGGGGATCGACGAAACGGCTGATCGCGACAATCTGTACGCCCGGCGTGTTCTTCTCCACTTCGCGGGCCACTTCCATCGCCTTGGCGGTCGACTCGGTGCTGACAAATACAACCTGCGGCGCATGCGCACGCAGAAAGCGCAGCAGCTCCAGACCGCTAGGATACCGGTCGAGTGTCCGCGTGACACTGACAATCCCTGTCTCAGTCAGTATCGCTTCCAGACGCTCGTTCAAATCGACGTCTGGGCAAATAATTATGCCTCTAAGCATCTCTTGTTGACACTCCTGAATGTAGACTAAGGCTGAAGTACGGTATCAACAATTGGTTTTTGGTACTAGTTCGAGCCATGGGTCGCCTTAGGCCCAAAGTGCTCGCGGGGTTGCAGCTAAGGGGAAGACCTTAGGCCATCCACCAGCGCCGAAATGCGATTCTTGAATTCTGGCTTCTAAATTCTGTCTTCTGAATTCAGCATCCTACAACCTGCAAATCAGCAGCTCCCGCTCGTAAATCATCTCCGGCGGTAAATGATCGTGCAACGCCAGGAACAACTCCTCGTGCTGGATGACTTCCTTTTGCCACGCCGCCCGATCGAAAGCCTGCAGTTCATCGAACTGCTCCCGGGAAAAGCTCAGCCCGTCCCAGTAGATATCCTCGTACCGCGGCATCCACCCGATCGGCCTTTCCCGTCCCAATGCCCGCCCATGTGCCCGGTCCACGATCCACTTCAACACGCGCATGTTCTCGCTGAAGCCGGGCCACAGGAACTTGCCATTGGCATCCTTGCGGAACCAGTTCACATGAAAAATGCGCGGCGTCTCGGTCAGCGACCGCTGCATTTTAATCCAGTGCCGGAAATAGTCGCCCATGTGATACCCGCAGAACGGCAGCATCGCCATCGGATCGCGCCGCACTTGCCCCACGCCGCCCGTTGCCGCAGCCGTCGTCTCTGAACCCATGGTCGCGCCCGTGTACACGCCCGCGCTCCAGTTGAACGCCTGGTACACCAGCGGCATCGTGTTGGCCCGCCGTCCGCCAAACACCAGCGCGCTGATCGGTACGCCGGTGGGATCTTCCCACGCCGGATCGATGGTCGGACATTGCGATGCCGGCGCCGTAAAACGCGAGTTGGGATGCGCCGCCTTGGCCCCGGTTTCCTTGGCGATGTGCGGAGTCCAACGGTTGCCCCGCCAGTCCAGGCACTCAGCCGGCGGTTCGTCGGTCATGCCTTCCCACCACACGCCGCCTTCCGGCGTCAACGCAACATTGGTGAAAATTGTGTTGCGCGACAGCGTCGTCATCGCGTTCGGATTGGTCTTCACCGAAGTTCCCGGCGCCACGCCAAAGAATCCCGCCTCCGGATTGATGGCCCGCAACCGGCCGTTCTCATCGGGCTTGATCCAGGCGATGTCGTCGCCCACCGTCCACACCTTCCAACCCTCGAATCCATTGGGCGGGATCAGCATCGCGAAATTGGTCTTGCCGCACGCGCTCGGGAAGGCCGCCGCCACATAGGTTTTCTCGCCTTTGGGATCTTCCACGCCCAACAGCAGCATGTGCTCGGCCATCCAGCCTTCATCGCGCGCGATGTTCGAAGCGATCCTCAGCGCGAAACATTTCTTGCCTAGCAGCGCGTTGCCGCCGTATCCCGATCCATACGACCAGATCTCGCGCGTCTCCGGGAAATGCACGATGTACTTCTCGTCGTTGCACGGCCACGGCACATCGCGATCGCCTGGGCCGAGCGGCATCCCCACGCTGTGCATGCACGGCACCACGCGCTTCTCATCTTTGTCGATTTCCTTGAACACCCTCAATCCAATGCGCGCCATGATGCGCATGTTCACCACTACATAAGGCGAATCGGTGAGCTGAACGCCGATTTGCGACATGGGCGACCCAATGGGACCCATGCTGTAGGGCAGCACATACATGGTGCGTCCGCGCATGCATCCGCTGAACAGCTCCTTCAGCTTCTTGCGCATCTCGTACGGATTCACCCAATTATTGGTCGGTCCGGCGTTGTCTTTGGATAGCGAGCAGATAAACGTCCGGTCCTCCACGCGCGCCACATCGCTCGCATCCGAACGCGAGTAATAGCAGCCCGGCCAAAGATCCTCGTTCAGCTTGACGAACGTGCCGCCCTCCACCATCTGGGCGCAGAGCGCGTCGTATTCTTCCTCCGAGCCGTCCACCCAATGAATGTCTCGTGGCTTGGTCAGCTCCGCCATCTTCTCCACCCATCGCAGAAGATGCTTGTTCGAACTGAGCGGGCGGGCCACGTCCCGGCGTGTTGTTGTGGTTACAGTAGACATAAATTCTATTATGACCAATCCGCGAATTCTAGCCAACATTACCAGCGCGTGCGATCCGGTTCTATCATGGGATCATGAGGTTAAATGCGTTGAGCTGCCTGGCCGCCTGTGCCGTGCTCTCCGCGCAGATCATCCCGTTCGAATCCAACGGGCTGCTGTATAAGACGCTCACCAAGGGCGGCGTCACCGTTATGTTCGCCTATCTGCCCGCGCACTTGAAGGAATATTCCATCATGCAGGTTTCGTTGTCCAACGGATCGCCGATTTCCTGGACGGTGAAGCCCGAGGATTTCAGTTATCACCAGCAGGATGGCACCGCGTGGCAAGCATCACCCGCGTTGACGGTCGTCAACACCTTGCTAGCCAAGGGCGACCGGCACGATGTGATCAAGCTGGTCACCACCTATGAACGCGGCGTTTATGGTAACGAGCACATGCAGACCACCAATGGCTACGAATCCCGCCGGCAAAGCATGTTGGCTTATGGTGTCTCGGCACGGCTGAAGGC
>Ga0209415_10003587_pt1 | contig 28848 bp, 29 predicted proteins | sample PeaSoiSIISIP2007_FD_187696 | JGI IMG/M metagenome (GOLD analysis project Ga0209415, IMG submission 187696) | Peat soil microbial communities from Weissenstadt, Germany - SII-SIP-2007 (SPAdes) (version 2) | ecosystem: Environmental > Terrestrial > Soil > Wetlands > Peat | place: Germany...
CATGGCACAGTCAGAAAAGATCAAGTATTCCGTCGTCGACGGATGGGAGCAGCTGCCCAAGGGCTGGGCCCACCGCGACGTTGCGGGCGTGGCGGTCGACGGCGAGGACCGCGTATACCTCATCTGCCGCGGGGACCATCCCGTCATCATCTACGACCGGCAAGGCACCTTTAAACGCTCGTGGGGCGAAGGCGAGTTCTCGTACCGCACCCACGGCATCTACGTCGCGCCCAACGGCTCGATCTTCTGCACGGACGACGGCCAGCACACCGTGCGTCAATTCACGCCCGAGGGGAAGTTGCTGATGACGATGGGGATCCTGAACACGCCTTCGGACACGGGTTACGACGGCAAGAACATCACGAGCATCAAGCGCGGGGCGGGCCCCTTCAACCGTCCCACCAATGTCGCGATCGGCTTGAAGGGCGACATCTACATCAGCGACGGCTACGGCAACGCCCGCGTTCACATGTTTTCACCCAAGGGCGAGCTGAAGCGATCGTGGGGAGAGCCGGGCCTGGGCCCCGGCCAGTTCTACCTTCCGCACGGCATCGCGGTCGATGCCGAAGGGCGCGTCTTCGTCTGCGACCGCGAGAGCGACCGCATCCAGATCTTCAGTCCGGACGGCGAGTACCTGAGCGAGTGGACGGACACGCAGCGGCCCACGCACCTGGTCTTCGATTCGCTGGGCCGGGTCTACGTGACGGAACTGGCGTGGTACGAAGGCGACACCTCCCAGCGCCTCGGTCCGATCACCAAGGACAAAACGCGTCATGCGCGGATGAGCATCTTCGACAAGCACGGCAAATTGCTGGCCCGCTGGGGCACGCCGGACAAGACCGCGCCCGGCAGTTTCGCCGCGCCGCACGGGCTTGCGCTCGACTCGAAGAACGACCTCTACGTGAGCGAGGTCACCTGGACTTTCGCGGTGAGCCGCGGCCGCGCGCCCGAGGATTGCCACACGTTCCAGAAGTTTTCGCTGAATTGACCGGGAAGCCAGCTCGAAAATCTCGAGCAACCTTGTGTTACGCGCTCTAACTACCGATACAGCCGATCACGCCGCATTGCGCGGCTGCTCTTCGGCGACGCCCGCCGATTCGGGCACCGCGGGCAGCAGGTCGGCGGCGGTTTCCCGCACGTGCGCCCGCATGAGCGCGGCCGCGCGCGCGCCGTCCTTGACGCGCAGCGCCGCGAGAATTTCCCGGTGGCGGTCCTGCTTCGCGCGGAGGCGATCCAGGTAAAGAGACTTGGTGCGCGCGTCGTCCCTGGACAGCCGGAGCAGCGCCGTGCGGTAAAACAGGACCAGCCGCTGCAGTGCGTCGAGCAGCCCCGCCAGATGCCGGTTTCCGCTCAACTCGAGAACGGCCGCGTGAAAGCCGGTGTTGAGCGCGAACGCAGCGTCCAGATCGCCTCGTTCGATGGCCGCATCGGCGCGGCCGATCAGGTCGTCGAACCGCGCCGCAACCGTCGCGTCGAAGCGGCCTGCGGCATCTTCCGCGGCCAGCGCCTCCAGCGCCGCCCGGCAGCGGTACAGCTCTACGAGATCGACCTGGGAGGTCGCCCGCACTTCGTAGCCGCCCTGGGCGAGCGGCACCAGCACGCCTTCCTGCTGCATCTTGCGCATCGCCTCGCGCACCGGCGTGCGGCTGACGTTGAGCTTGCGGGCCCACTCGATGTCCTTCAGGCGCTGGCCGGATTCGATTTCCCCGCTGCGGATCTTCTCCCACAGAATGCCGTGGATCTGCTCGAACAGATGAGTGCGCGCCGGCAACCCCATGGTGTCCACCCCCGCCTTTTTCATCGAGTGCCCGCCGTCATGCCGCGAGCGCGAGCTGCATGGCGTCGCGCGCCTTGTTGGACCCGTCCCAGATGCGGGCCGGAATGCAGATCTGCCCTTCAAAGAGCTTGCGGCACGTGCGCAGCAGGTTCGCCTCTTCGAGCGCGAATTTTCCGCCGACGTGGCGCGCGAAAACCTCGACCTCCAGCATGCCGCCGGGATGCTCGATGGCGATTACCTGGCGCCCGCCGTCCTTCAGCGCCGCAAGGCGGTGGGCGACGGTCCCCGGCAGGATGCACGCGGTGGCGAGCGCCATCGAGCCGGTGACGGAATAAGTCGCATGGCAATTGAACGGCACGAAGTCGCGCGAGGCGATCGCGCCTCCCGCGCGCGGGAGAGCGACCAGCACCGGTTTCGGCACGACGAGCTTGCTGCAATCGCCCAGACCCATGCGCTTGCCCGCTTCGACGCGGATTTTTTCCAGCCGGGCGATAAGCTGCGCGTCGGGATCGAGCTCGGCCTTGGACTCGTAGCCCGTTTTGCCGAGGGCCGCGGCCGGGACGATGACCATCGGCACCGCAACGTCGATGCAGGTCACCTCGACGCCGTCGATCCGCTCGCTCGCGTGGCCGGTCGGCAACAGCTTGCCGGTCTTGCTGCCGACCGTGCCCGCGAAGTTCTCCTTCACGGGCGCCGCCGTTCCCGGCACGCCCGCGATCGCGGCGTCGCCGTCGTACGTGACCTGCGCTCCCGGCGTGTGCAGGATGACCTGGATCGTGGAATTGGTGTTGATGTTGAAAATGCCGACGCGCGTTTCCGGATCCTGTGCCGCGACGAGCCCCATTTCGATCGCGAACGGGCCGACCGCCGACAGCATGTTCCCGCAGTTGGAAGAATAGTCGACGATGTCGGACTCGGGGTTCACCTGCACGAACAGGTAATCGACGTCGTGGCCCGGACGCGACGACTTCGAGACCACCGCGATCTTGCTGGTGAGGGTTTCGGCGCCGCCGATGCCGTCGATCTGCCGCTTGTGCGGCGAGCCCATGGCGGCGAGCAGCACGGCATCCAGCGTCTTGCGGTCGGCGGGCAGATCGCGCGCGAGGATCAGCGGCCCCTTCGAAGTGCCGCCACGGTACACGTAGGCGGGTATGCGGGTGATCACGGTCATTCCATCTTGATGTTGGCCCGCTTGATGACGTCGGCCCAGCGGGCCACGTCTTTCGCCACGAAAGCGCCGAATTCCTGCGGCGACGTGCTGGGCCGCGCCTCGAGGCCCGCGCCGGCGAAGCGCTCGCGCGCGTCCGGCTGCATGACCGCTTTCGTGATTTCGCGATACAGCCGCTCTATCACCGGCTTGGGCGTGCCGGTGGGCACCAGCACGCCGTACCAATTGTCGGCGACGAAGTCGGCGACGCCGGTTTCCTTGACGGTCGGCACGTCGGGCAGAAATGCCGACCGCGCGCTGCTCGCCACGCCGATCGCGCGCAGCCTGCCGGCTTTGATCAGCGGCATGACCGGCGGCGCCGTCGAGAACATGACCTCCACGACGCCTGCGGCAAGGTCGATCACCGCGGGCCCGCTGCCCTTGTACGGCACGTGCGTCAGTTTCGTGCCGGTCAGCAGCTGGAACATCTCGCCGGCGAGATGCACGCTGCCGCCCGTACCGCCGGAGCCATAGTTGAGCTTGCCCGGGTGCGACTTCGCAAGCGCGACGAGTTCCTTCATCGAGTTCACCGGCATCGCTGGATTCACGACGACCACGATGGGCGTGATCGCCGCCAGGGACACCGGCGCGAAATCCCTGATCGGGTGATAACCGGGCTGCTCGTATAAACTGATCCCCGTGGAAAATCCGGTGTCCGCGAGCAGGATCGTATAGCCGTCCGCCGGGGCATGCGCGGTGATCGCCGTGCCGATGTTGCCCGCCGCGCCGGGCCGGTTGTCGACGACGACCTGCTGCGCGAAGGCTTCCGCGAGTTTCGCGGCGATGATGCGCCCCGACACGTCCGACCCGCCGCCCGGCGACCATGGCACGACCATGCGGACCGGCTTATCGGGATAACCTGCGGCTGCAGCGCCGAGGCTGGCCGCCACCGCGAAGATGAATATACCGAGGGATGGATGCATGAGTTTCATCGGTGCTCCAGTCAATGTTGGTGAGTGATCAGGCGGGCTGTCGGACTTGCCATTGACGCCAATTCTAGCGCAAACTTTGAATTCGGTATACCGTATACGAAAAATTCTACCTTATTGTAATTTATACATTTTTACCCGCCCTATTGAGCTACCTTATTTCCATAGACGTCGACGGCGCGGCGCGGCCGGCGGCTACGCTCGATTTTTCGGGGCCGCAGGGCGCCTTCCCCCTCGCGCGCTACGATCTGGCCAAAATACGCCGCACGATCGGCCGCGACGAGGTCAGGCGCGGACCCGCTTCGCTATGGCGTTACTCGATGCTGCTGCCGGCCAGCGATCCAGCGGCCGCAATCACAATGGGCGAAGGCTACACGCCTCTCGTCAGGCTCCGCTCGCTGGGCCACCCGCAGTTGTGGCTCAAGGACGAGGGCCAGAATCCGTCGGGTTCGTTCAAGGATCGCGGCGCGAGCGTGGGCCTCACGCGCTACCGCGAGCTGGGCGTCAAAGCCTTGGCGCTCAATAGCACCGGCAACGCGAGCGCTGCGTGGGCCCTGTATGCCGCCCGAGCCGGCATCCGGTGCGCGAGTTTTCTGCCTGTCGACGGCCAGGAATCGACGCGCAAGCAGTGCGGCCTGTCCGGCGGCGAAGTCCGTTTCGTCGCGGACTGGCCCAATGTCGGCAGCGTGGTGGCGCGGGAATGCGAGGCGCGCGGCTGGCTCAACGTATCGGCGTTGCGCGAGCCGTATCGAATCGAAGGCAAGAAAACGCTCGCGTTCGAAATCGCGGAGCAACTCGATTGGCGGCTGCCGCAGGCGATCGTTTTTCCCACCGGCGGCGGACAGGGCGTGCTCGCCCTGTACAAGGGTTTCCAGGAGCTGCGCGAGCTCGGGTGGATTGCCGATCCCGACCCGAAGCTTGTGATCACGCAGTACGCGGGCTGCGCGCCGATTGCCAGGGCGTTCCGCGAAAACAGGGAACAGTGCGAGCCGTGGGGAGCGATCAACATTCTCTCCGGCGGCATGAAGTCCCCGCATCCGGTTTCGGGTCCGGCCATACTTGCGCTGCTCCGCCGCACGCGCGGCACGGCGGTCGCGGTGACCAATGAGGAAGCGCTTGCCGCGGAGGCCGAGATCTGCCGGGCCGAGGGCTTCTTCATTTGCCCCGAGGTTGCCACCACGCTGGTCGGCATCCGGCGGGCGGTCGAGTCGGGCGTCGTTTCCGAACATGCCACTACCGTGTTGATCGGCACGGCGACGGGCCTCAAATCCCTGTCGCACGTGCCCGATCCGATGGCCTGACGGGCCCGCACTTTTGAAAGGCGACGCGCCCTGGTTTTTGATTCTGCAGGTTGACGCCCCCCGCGCGGGCTCCTAAGCTGCCCGCATGGACATCGGCTTCCGCGGGCTGCATCCGCACTTCGCCGCCGAGGTGAGCGGCGTCGATCTGCGCGAGGCGCGCGCGCCCGCCGCGCTCGAGCGGCTGCGCGCGGGCATGGACGAATACGCGGTGCTCGTCTTTCGCGGCCAGCCGTTCACCGACGCCGAGCAGCTCGCGTTCGCGCAGCGCCTCGACGGCGCGCTGCACACCAAGACCGGCATCAGCGCGCTGCAGAAAAACCGGCTGGGCGACGAAGCGCTCACCGACATCTCGAACGTGACCGAGCACGGGGCGATCCAGCAGCGGGAGGACCGCCGGCGCGAGTACAGCCTCGCCAACCGCCTGTGGCACACCGACGCGTCGTTCCAGGACCCGCCGGGCCGCTACTCGATGCTGCACGCGCGCGTGATCCCGCCGGCCGGCGCGGACACCGAGTTCGCGGACATGCGCGCCGCCTACGACGCGCTCGACGCGGCGATGCAGGCGCGGCTCGAGGGGCTGCGCGTGCATCACTCGATCGCCTATTCGCGCCAGACGCTCGGCTTCGACTTCTCCGACGCGGAGAAGGCGCAGCTGCAGGGCGCGGTGCATCCGCTGGTGCGCACGCTGCCGCGTTCGGGACGCAGGGCGCTCTACCTCGCGTCGCACGCTTCGCGCATCATGGACTGGCCGCTCCCCGACGGGCGGCTCCTGCTGCGCGACCTGATCGAGCACGCGACGCAGCGCCGGTTCGTCCACCGGCACGTCTGGCGCGCGGGCGACCTCGTCATCTGGGACAACCGCTGCACCATGCACCGCGCGACGCCGTTCGAGGACGGCCGCTACCCGCGCGAGCTGCGGCGCGTCACTACGCTCGACATCGAGCGCAGCGATTCCGCCGCCGCGGCGTCCTGACGGACTCCCGCCCCGAAGACAATCGGGAACGGGCCATACTTGGTGATTGTGTAATTGAGTGATTGAGCGATTGTGTAACCGAATCACTTAATCGCAATCAGCACTTTGCGATAGCGTACGACCCGAGATCCCCTGAGAGCCGCCGAGCGGTCGCGGCGTGATCAGCATCGATCGAGTTTCTGGTCAATACGCTTTCGGTGTCCCATGCATATGAAAACCAAGCACGGTGTTCTCGGCGCGCGCACCTGATTTCGCAGGGAAATTCACTTGTGTGCCGCGTGTTCTGCATATCTTTTCCATACTTCGCGCGCGCTTGCGCTGCAAATGCCGCTGTTGCCTCGTTGCGATTTGCGAAGCGCAACCGTATGAATCCTCAGGTATTTTCAGCGTCCCTGCGCTGAAGATTCAAAGCTGGCACGGTGTATGCGAAAGATGAAGTGAGCAACACGAATACACCGGAGAACATCATGAACACCTATACAATCACCGCGAATGGACACACCCTCGAAGCCTTGGAAGCCGGCCTCGAAAAAATCGCCACTAAGACCAAAGCAGTTTCGCCTGCCGTTAAGCACGCGCTCATGTTCGTCGGCGCACCGCTCATCGGTCTGGCGTTCGTCATCGCGCTCCCGGTCATCTGCATCGCGCTGGGCGCCTACTACAGCGCCAAGCTCGTCGCAGCCCACTGGGCGGGGAGTGCGCGTTACATCAAGAACGTCGCGCTTTTTCTCGCGGCGCCGTTCATCGGCCTGGCCTACCTGCTTGCCTTCCCGTTCGTTGGCATTGGCACGCTGGTCTACGTCGGAGTGAAAGCCGCCCGCCGCTAGTGCACGCCCAGCAGCCAGTTGAAGCGGTCCTTCGGGATCGCTTTTAGTTTAGCGATTGAGCAACCCAATCACCTAATCACTTGATCCCCGCCTTCTTGGGCCCGATCACTGCTGCAGCGTCGCGTCTTCGATGAGGACCTTGTACGAATAGCCCGCACCGAAATCCTTGTCGGTGTGAACGACGCCCTTCGCTGTCACGACATCCCCCAGCTTCGCCGGATTCACGGTCGTGACGAGCACGTCGTTCGTATTGTCGGCGGCGGAACCGGAGCCGTCGCGCAGATGGATCCAGTTTTTCCCCAGGATCGCCTCGTTGTACTTCACGATCTTGCCGCGAACCAGCACCGGCTTGTCCTTCAGCGCGGCGCCCTTCGTCACGATTTCCGCGACGGTCAGCGCGTTTGCGCCCTCCGCCTTGGGGATGAGGGCATCGGGTGCATCCACCGCCTTGGCGGAGCCGGAGTGCGGGGTTGCCATGCCGCCGCCGGCATGCGGCGCGCTGCGCGCCGCGCCGGCCAGGTTGCCGAGATAAATCACCGGAAACGTCCGGTTCAGCGATTTGCTCTTGAAGTCCTTCATGGCCATCGCGTTTTCGATCGTGGCCTGGGCGCCTTTTTTGACCGGCGCCTTGGGGACCGAAGCCCAGACCTCGCCGTCCCTGGTCTTGAGGCGGAGGTAGGTAAAACTCGCGGCGTCCACGACCTCGAGCACCTCGCCCTTGACAATAAGCGACTCGGGCGGGGCGGCGGCGGGTTTTTCGGCCGCGCCAGCGAATGCCGCGGCAACGATCATGCCGATTGCCAACAATGCTTTCATGGTTTCGATACTCCGTCGGGGCAAGGCGGGGAGCATAGCAGAAACGCAGGTCAGCGGTGATGCGGGTCGGATGGGTGATTGAGTAATTCAGTAATTGAGCGATTAAGCAATTGAGCGATTGAGCAACCCGATCACTTAATCGCTTAATCCCCGACCCCATTTATTTGGTAGTATCGGCCTTGGGGTCTCGATCACCGCGAACGGAAGCGGCGGTGGCTGAGACGAGTTCCAGCCTGGCCCTGCGTTGCACAAAACACCCGCTCAACCGCCCGCAATTCCGGACCGACCATGAATCGTCTTGAACAAGACGTGCCTTTCGCGAGCCTGCCCCTGCTCGTGGACGCCGCCGCGCGGAAATTCCGCGACGATCCGTTGTGGCTGGCGACCGATGATGGCGCGCGCATTTCGTTCGGCGAATTCGGCCGCGCGACGCTCCAATGCGCCAACGCCCTGCGCGTGCTCGGGGTGGAGCCGGGCACGCACGTGGCGGTGATGTTGCCGAACGTGCCCGCGTACGTGATCACGTGGATCGCGCTGGCGCGGCTCGGCGCCGTGATGGTGCCGGTCAACACCCAATACAAGAGCCGCGAGCTCGACTACGTATTGCGTGACAGCGACACCCGGCATCTGGTGATCGACGACGCGTGCCTGCCGGTATTCGAGGGGATCGAAAATGCGGACACGCTTGTCCCGGCGTCGAACCTCGTTATCCACGGCGCGGAGCACGCAGGACGCCTGAACTGGCGCCGCATCGTCGAGGACGCGCCCGACCGCGCGCCCGCCGTTCCGCCGCCCAACGCGGACATGCTGATGAGCATCCAGTACACGTCGGGCACGACCGGCTTCCCCAAAGGCTGCATGCTCACGCAGGACTACTGGCTCGTGCTCGGCTGGGTGCGCACCCATCAGGGGCCGCCGCCCAGGCGCATCATGATCGATCGCCCGCTGTCGTATATGGGCGGCATGTGGCGCTTCCTGATGTGCCTGTACCTGGGCGCGGCGGCGATCGTGAGCCGGCGCTTCAGCCTCACCCAGCTGCAGCAGCGGCTCATCGACTACGAGGTCGACTTCTTCGCCGCGACCGATCCGGTGGCGAAGCTGCCCGGTCACCCGGGCCTCGCCAAACTCAAGATCGCATGGATTTCCTGCGCGGGCCTGAGCAAGGACCTGCACCGCGCGGTGGAGGCGAAATTCAACGCGCCGGTGCGCGAGCTCTACGGCATGACCGAGACCGGTTCCACGCTCTACATGCCGATCGAAGACGCCGTCATGAGCGGCTCGGGATCGTGCGGCCTGCCCGCGCCGTACCGGAAGTGCCGGATCGTCGGCCCGGACGGCAAGGACGTCGCCCGCGGCAAGGTCGGCGAGCTGTGGGTCAGCGGCCGCGCCATTCTCAAGGGCTACTACAACAAGGCCGACGCCACGCGCAGCGGGTTCTCCGGGGAATGGTTCAGGACGGGCGATCTCTTCCGCCAGGACGACAACGGCTATTTCTACATCGAAGGCAGGATCAAGGACTCGATCAGGCGCAGCGGCGAAAACATTTCGGCGCGCGAGATCGAAGCGGTGGCGGCGGGCATCGCCGGCGTGCTGGAAACCGCCGTGGTCGGCGTGCCGGACGAAAAAAGGGGCGAAGAAGTGAAGCTCTACGTCGTGCTGCAGCCCGGCTGCTCGAGCGACCTAGTGACGCCGGGGCAGGTGATCTCCTATTGCGAGGGCAAACTCGCCGCCTTCAAAGTGCCCCGCTATATAGAATACATAGACGAGTTTCCGCGCACGACCTCGGGCAAGATCGCCAAGCACCAGCTCGCGGGCGGCGCGGGCCAGCGCAACCGCAAGATATTCGACCGCATCGCCAAGGCCTGGCTCGAAATTTCCGCGGCGCGGTGAGAGGCACGGGCACTAATGCTTTCCAGAGACATCGGCATCATCGGCTACGGGGCCGCGGCCTACGACAAGAAGCCGCGCCAGACGATATTCGGCTATCTGGGCGAGGCCGCGCGCGCCGCGCTCGCGAGCGCCGGCATCCGCAAGGACGAAGTGAACGGGATCGCGGTCGACGCGACGAACCTCGCGCCGGACACTGCCGTGACCACGGCCGAATATTTCGGCTTGAGCGTCTCGTGGGCCTATCGATCGACCGCCGCCGGCGCGGGCCCGCTGATCTCGGTCGCCAACGCGGTGCGCGCGGTCGCGGCCGGCGACGCCGATTACGTGCTGTGCGTCGGCGGCGGCGCGCAGGACGTCGCGGCGTTCAAGAAAAGAATCGCGCAGTTCACTTCGGCCATCGCCGACTACCTGGTGCCGCACGGCTACGGCGGGCCGCCGGGGTTGTTCGCGATCATCCAGCGCAAGCACATGGGGCTCTACGGCACGACGCGCGAGCAGCTCGGTCGCATCGCGGTCGATCTGCGGGCGAACGCCCGGCTCAACGACGCCGCGCTGCTGCGCGGGCCGATGACGCTCGACGATTACCTGAACGCGCCGTTGATCGCGGAGCCGCTGCGGCTCTACGACTGCGTGATGCCCTGCTCGGGCGCGGAAGCGGTCATCGTCGGCCCGCTCGATCGCGTGCCGCGCGGCAAGGGCGTGCGCGTGCTGAGCGCGCGCGAGCGGCACAATCATCCCGTCGGCGAGATCGCGCCGGTGCGCGGCGGCTGGGAGCTGTTCCGGGACGCGCTCTTCGAGGAAGCGGGATATTCTCATCGGGACATGAACTTCGTGCAGCTCTACGACGATTTTCCGATCATGGCCGCGATCCAGCTCGAAGACCTCGGGTTCTGCAAAAAAGGCGAAGTCGGCGCGTTTCTCGACCAGCATCGGCTCACGCACGACGGCAGTTTTCCGCTCAACACGGGCGGCGGGCAGCTTTCGTGCGGCCAGGCGGGCGGCTCCGCCGGCCTGATCGGCCTCGCGGAAGCGACGCGCCAGCTGCGCGGAGAAGGCGCGCGCCGCCAGGTCAAGAACGCGCAGCGCGGCGTCGTGTCGGGTTTCGGCATGATTTCGTACGGGCACGGGCTCTCATCCTCGGCCCTCATCCTCGAAAAGGCGTAGCGCACATGGCGAGCCCCGCATATCCGCAGCCGAACGCGACCAGCATAAACGCGCAGCTCCTCGATGGCTGGCGGCGCGGCGAGCTCATGCTGCAGCATTGCGGCGAGTGCAAGGCGGTGATCTTTTTTCCGCGCGAGCTGTGCCCGCGCTGCTGGTCGACGAACCTCGCGTGGAAGCGCAGCAGCGGCCGCGGCAGGATCGTTTCCTTCGCCCGCGTCTACAAGCACGTCACCGCGCCGTTCGCGGACGAAGCGCCCACGATCCTCGCCGAGATCGAACTGGCGGACGGCGGCGCGATGATGGCGCGCGTCGCGACCGGCGAGCCGGCGTCGATCGCGAGCGGCATGCAAGTCGAGCTGGTCCCGATGCCGGAGGCGGCACGCTATCCGTTGCCGACGTTCAGGCCGGTGGCTGCGAAGACTTGAGCCGCGGACGAAAGCGGACATGAAATGCATCGGCAGCTGCGGCAATTAACGGAACACATGAATGAGGGGGAAACACATGCTTAAGCGGATACACGGAGTGCTGGCGCGCGCGCTGTTGTGGACGGTCATCGGCATCGGGGCCGCGGCGCCGGCGTGGGCGCAGGACCTGACGATCGGGCTCGGCGCCTCGATCACGTCGCTCGATCCCCACTTTGCGAACAATTCGCCCAACAAAGCGGTTGCGCGGCATTTCTTCGAGGCGCTGCTTCGCTTCGATGAAAAACTCGAGGTCGCGCCGGCGCTCGCGAGTTCCTGGAAGCGCACGAGCGACACCGTATGGGAATTCCAGCTGCGCCCGAACGTGAAGTTTTCGGACGGCTCTCCTCTCACCGCCGATGACGTCGTCGCGTCGTTCGAGCGCGCGCCCAATGTGCCCAATTCACCCGCGCCGCTCGCGCTCTTCACGCGCTCGATCAAGCAGGTGATCGCCGTCGACGCCCTCAAAGTGAGGATCGAAACCAAGTATCCCGATCCGCTGCTGCCGACGATGGTGCCGGAAATCCTCATCATCCCCGCGACCCTCAAGGGCGCGACGACCGCGGAGTTCAACAGCGGCAAGGCGATGGTCGGCACCGGGCCGTTCATTTTCGGCGCCTACCTGCCCGGCGACCGCATCATCATGACGCGCAACGAGAACTACTGGGGGCGCAAAGCCGACTGGAGCAAGGTCACGCTGCGAATCATCACCAACGACGCCGCGCGCGTGGCGGCGCTGCTCGCAGGCGACGTCGAACTGATCGAAAACGTGCCGCCGGATCTGGTCCAGAGAGTCAGGAGCGGCGGCTTCAACATCGTCCAGAGCCAGCCGGCGCTGCCCGTCTATCTCGGCATGGACCTCGGGCGCGACCCGACGCCGTTCGTCACGGCGCTCAACCCGGCGCCCGGCGCGAAGACCAATCCGCTGCTCGACAAGCGCGTGCGGCAGGCGCTTTCGTACGGTCTCGACCGCAAGGCGATTTGCGAGCGGATCATGGCCGGCACCACGCTGCCCGCCGGCCAGCTCCTGCCCGACGGACTGTTCGGCACCTCTTCCAAAGTGAAGCCCCATCCCTACAATCCGCAAAAGGCGAAGGCGCTGCTCGCCGAGGCCGGCTACAAGAACGGCATCAGCATGACGCTGCATGGGCCCAACGACCGGCTGACCAACGACAGCAAGGTCGTCCAGGCGATCGCGCAGATGTGGACGAAGATCGGCGTGACGACGCGCGTCGAAGTGCTGCCGTGGAACATCTACTTCCCGCGGATCACGAAGCGCGAATTCAGCTTCTGGATGATCAGCTCGGGGGCGATCGCGGAAATGGCCACCGCGCTCAACTCGGTCGTCGTGACTTACGACATTGCGAACGGCAAGGGCGTGAACAACCGCGGCCGCTATTCGAATCCGCAGGTCGACGACCTGGTCAACACGGCGTTCCAGACGCTCGACGATTCTAAGCGCAGGAGCCTGCTCGTGCGCGCGACCGAAATCGTCGCGGACGAGGTGCCCGTGATCCCGCTGTATTTCTATTCGTTCTCGATTGCGATGCCGAAGAACATCGTCTACCTGCCGCGGTTCGACCAGTTCACGCTTGCCTACAATGCCAGGAAGGCGAAATAGCGGGCCCTCCTATTCAGCTTTCACGCCTGATTCCTTGCATTGGTGATTGAGCAATCAAGTGATTCTGGGATTAAGCGATTAGGGGATTAAGTGATTGGGTTGCCCAATCGCTCAATTACTCAATCGCTAAATCACATGCTAGGATTGCCGCCGGACAAACTCACTGGGCGGGAACCGATGAAAGCAGCGTACTTCATGGAACACGGCGGGCCGGAGGTGATGCGGTATGGCGACGTACCGGATCCCGTTGCCGGGCCCGGCCAGGTGCTCGTCGACGTTCATGCGGCCAGCGTCAACGGGGCCGACTGGAAGGTGCGCACGGGCCACTATGCCCCGATCACCGTCTTTCCGTACATTCCGGGGCGGGATTTCTCCGGCGTCATCAGCGCGCTCGGCGCCGGGGTGAAGGACTTCGCGGTCGGCGCGGCGGTCTTCGGCGTCTGCGAGGTCGGCCAGGAAGCGGCCTACGCGGAGAAAGTCGCGATCCGCGCGGCGATCGTGGCGAGCAAGCCGGAGAAGCTTACGCACGTGGAGTGCGCGGCGGTGGCGCTGATCGGCCTCACCGCGCTCTGCTCGATCGAGGACACGCTCAAACTGAAGTCCGGCGAGACGATACTGATCCAGGGCGGCGCGGGCGGCGTGGCCGGCTTTGCGATCCAGCTCGCGAAGCATATCGGCGCCCGCGTGATCACGACCGCGAGCGCGGCGAACCACGGCTACCTGCGCGGCCTCGGCGCCGACCAGATCATCGACTACAACACGCAGGATTTCACGAAAACGGTGTCCGGCTGCGATGCGGTGTTCGATACCGTCGGCGGCGAGGTGGCGAAGCGCGCTTTCGCCGTGCTGCGGCCGGGCGGGCGCGCCGCGTTCATCGCCTCGGGGAATGCGGCGCCGGCCTCGCCGCGCGCCGACGTCGCAGCGCTGCGTCCCAAAGTCGGGCGCGACCGCGCGCATCTCGAGCGCATCGTTGCGCTGGTCACCGGCGGCGCCGTCCGCGTGCCCCACATCACGACCTACGCGTTAGCGGACGCCGCCGCCGCCCACAAGGTGAGCGAGGGGCGCCACCTGCGCGGCAAACTGGTATTCAAGGTGCGCTGATTTCTTCGATTGGTAATTGAGTGATCGAGCAATCAAGCGATTGAGTAGGCGAATCACTTAATCGCTGAATCGCTTAATCCCCGCCCCTCGGGGAATCAATACGCTTCCGGCTTGATGCCCCCTTCGCGAATCAGCGCCTGGTAGCGGAGATACTCGTCCTGCATCAGCCGCGTGAAGCCGTCCGGCGTGCTTTCGGGCGTCGACTCGGCGCCCAGGCGAACGAACAGTTCGCGCAGCGCCGCCTTGCGCAGCCCGCGCACGATGTCGCCATGCAGCTGCTCCACCAGCCGCCGCGGCGTGCCCTTGGGCGCGACGATGCCCGACCAGGTGTCGACCTCCGCCTCGGGCAGACCGGCCTCGGCGATCGACGGCACAGCGGGCAGCGCGGGGCTGCGTTGCGGCGTCATTACGGCGAGCGCGCGGATTCGCCCTTCGTGCACCGGCCCCAGCACCGCCGGCAGCGTGTAGATGGCGAAATGCACGCGCCCGAGCGCAATCTCGATGAAAGAGTCGGACAGATTCCGGTACGGCACGTGTGTCGCGTTGATGCCGAGCGAGCGCGTGAATATTTCACCGGCCAGATGCGACGCCGACCCGATGCCGAGCGAGGCATAGTTGAGCTCGCCCGCGCGCGCGCGCGCGTCAGCAACGAATTCCGGCGCCGTGCGCGCCAGGAGCGCAGGCGTCACTACCAGCACGTTGGTGATCGACGCGACGTGCGTGACGCCGATGATGTCGGCCAGAGCCCGGTATGGAGGCGGGTCGCGCATGAGTTCGGTGATGAGGCGAGTGACGTCGACCATTCCCAGCGTGTAGCCATCGGCGCTCGCTTTCGACACCAGGGTATTGCCGATCAGACCGCCCGCGCCCGTGCGGTTTTCGACGACGACCCGCTGTCCGTAGAAGTCGCCCAGATCCGCACCGAGCGAGCGCGCGAAAATATCGCTTGCCGTGCCCGCAGAGGACGCAACGATGATGTGGATGGACTTGACGGGATAGTCGGCGAGCGATGCCGGCTGCTGCGCGATGCACGGGGCCGCTCCCGCGAGCACCGCCGGCGCGCAGATGGCGGCCCGCAAGGCGCTTGCCGCTATGTACCGCAGGAAACCGGCTGCAATCATGCTCTATCAACCCTGTTTGAGTAAATGGGGCCGGAGCGAATTTCCGTCAAAGCTTCCGCCTCCCCCGCTCCATCGTCAAGCACGGGTTGCGGCGCAACCCGCGAGAGACGCCAGGCGAGAGACGAGAGGGGGGAAACCGTCTATCGTCTATCCTGCTTCTTCGTCTCTCCCCATTCCCTGGGCTGCCTCCGGGTCCGGCTGGATGCCGCTACCGCACCTGCGGCGCTATACTGGAACCCACCACAGCAAGGAGACCGCGATGGAAGCGCTGACAGACGCAACGCATCTCTATGAAGTCGAGCGGCGCGCGCGACACGCCGAGCGGCCGGGGTTCCGGATCAACGAGCTGCAGATTTCGCCGACCCAGAAAGTGCCCTGGCACTATCACACCAATGTGCGGGACACGTTCTACGTGCTCGTGGGGAAAATCCGCATCTTCCTGCGCGACCCCAAGGAGGAAGTGCGCCTCGCGCCCGGCGACACGTACGTGGTAGAGCCCAAACGCCCGCACCTGGTCGTCAACGGTGGCGACACCTCCGCGACGTTCCTCGTCCTGCAGGGCGTCGGGGAGTACGATTTCATCCCGCTCACCTGAGCGGCTTCGCCGGCGTTCATCTGCGTTTCCTGAATCAAGTTCAGGACAGGCGTCGGCGGTTACATAAATAGTTTCACCAGCAAGGAGAATTCGGCAATGAGATTCGCGTCGTTCGCTTTACTGCTGTTGGCGCAGCTGATGTGTGGCGGGCAGGCCGGCGCGGCCGACACGCTCGCCCGGATCAAGGCCACCGGCCAGATCCGCATGGGCTACTTCGAGACCTCCGCGCCGTTCTCGTCCACCGGCCCGGACAAATCCCCCGAAGGTTATTCCGTCGATCTGTGCCAGCGCATCGCGGCCGGGATTCAGCGCCAGCTCGGGCTCGCGCAACTCAAGACGGTATGGGTTCCGCTCGGCCTGGGCGACCGCATCGAAGCGGTACGCGGCGGGCGCATCGACATCGAGTGCGGCACCACGACGTGGTCGTTCTCGCGCCAGCAACGGGTCGACTTCAGCCTGATGACTTTCATCGACGGCGCCAGCCTGCTGGTGGCGGCCGATTCCGGCATCAGGCGCATAGCGGACGCCGGCGGCAAACGCATTGCCGTCATTCGCGGCACCACGACCGAGAGCGCGCTCGCGGCCGCGCTCGCCAAAGATAAGGTGAAAGCCGAGGTGATCCGGGTGGACACCCGCGAGCAGGGATTCGCCTTGCTCACCGAAGAGCATGTCGATGCCTTTGCTTCCGATCGTTTCCTGCTGATGAACGCGCTGGCTTCGCTCCGGTCGCCGCGGCCGCTGCGGCTCATCGACGAGGATTTCTCGGTCGAGCCTTATGCGCTCGCGCTGCCGCGCGACGACTCGCGCTTCCGGCTCGCGGTCAACCGCAGCCTGGCGGAAGTTTTCCGCTCCGGCGATATCAGCCGCGTGTACGAACGCTGGCTGGGACGGTTCGGGCAGCCGAGCCTGCTGCTCTCCGCGCTGTACTATTTGCAGCAGGTCCCGGAGTAAGCGCCGTGCCGCGCCAATTCGCCGCGGCCGCCGCGATCCTGTCGCTGGCGGCGCAACCGCAGGCGCTCGCACAGCCTGCCGGCACGACGCCGCTGCCTGACGGCGGCGTCAGCGTCGTCATGCGGTGCAAGGAGTGCGGCATCATCAATTCGATCCGCGAGGTGCAGCAGCGTCGCGAGGGAGTGACCCCGGGCCTGGGGCCCGACTCGCCCGTCGGGCTCGTCATATATATTCCGGTGGGGCCCGGGCGGGACAAAGCCGATGCGTATGCCGGCTCGGTCGGCAACAAGGAATGGCAGAACCGCATCAACAGCACGCATTACGAATATACGGTGCGCATGGACGACGGCGATTACCGGGTGGTGGAAAAAGTCGGCGTCTCCGACCTGCAGGTCGGCGACCGCGTCAGATTGGACCATGGGCAGATTGAGCGCTGGGGTTCGTAATCGGGGTCAGCCCTATGGAATTGGTGATTGAGCAATTAAGTAATTGCGCGATTGAGTAACCTAATCGCTTAATCCCCCAATCACTTGATCGCCACATTTGGCGCCGGGAGGCGGTGTGTTACAGTGAATTGTCCGATGCTTGTCCTGGCTTCGTGACACGATTCATATCTCTGGGAGGGGAAACATCATGAGGATGCGTTCGCTCGTTGTATTCAAGAGCATGGGATTCGCGCTGTTGCTCGCGCTCGGCGCCGGATCGCAGGCCGCCGAAATCACGGTCCTGAGCTCCAACGGCGTGAAGACGGTGCTGGACGAACTCGGCCCGCAATTCGAAAAGGCGACGCAGCACAAGCTCGTGTTCCGGTTCGCCCCCGCCGCGGAGCTGAAAGGGCGGATCGACAAGGGCGAGGCGTTCGACGTCGCCATCCTCACCACCCCGCTGATCGACGATCTGATCAAGCAGGGCAAGGTCCCCGCGGCGACGCGCGCCGACATCGCGAAATCGGGCGCGGGCGTCGCGATCAAAAAGGGCGCACCGAGGCCCGATATTTCGAGCGCGGACGCCTTCAAGCGTACGCTGCTGGCCGCGAAATCGATCGCGTACGTAGGCCAGGGCGCGACCGGCGCCAACGTGCGGAAGATATTCGAGCGGCTCGGCATCACCGAAGAGATGAAGGCCAAGACCAAAATTCTGTCGGGCGTTTCCGCTTCGGAAGCGGTCGCCGACGGCAGCGCCGAGCTCGGGTTCACGCAGATCAGCGAAGTGCTGGGGGTCGCAGGCGCGGAACTCGCTGGCCCGTTCCCGCCCGAGCTCCAGGTCTATACGGTCTTCCCGGCAGGTGTGAGCGCGGGCGCGAAAGATCCGGCCGCCGCCCAGAGTTTCATCAAGTTCCTGACCGCCCCGGCGGCAGTCCCGGTCATCAAGGCGAAAGGCATGGAGCCCGGTTAGAAAATTATCGGGAACGGACCGCGGCTGCGCCGGACAGGCGAGAGGGGGAGGGCGTAAGGCGTGAGGAGCGAGGCAAAAATTCTGTGCTGCGCAGCGCTCATAGCTTGCGCCCCTGCGGAGGGCTTCGCGCAGCAGGCGGCGAAGGACTATCCATCCAAGCCCATCCGCCTCATCGTCCCTTACCCGCCGGGCGGAACCACGGATTTCGTCGCGCGCGAGGTTGCTGGCAAGTTAGGCGAAGCATGGGGACGCCAGGTCGTGATCGACAATCGGCCGGGCGCGGGCACGCTGATCGGCCTGACGCTCGGCGCGAAGTCGGCGCCGGACGGCTATACGATCACCTTCGGAACTTCGGCGGGACTCGCGGTGAGTCCGGCGCTCGGGGTGAAGATGCCGTTCGATCCCCGCCGGGACTTCGTGCCGATAGGCCTCATCGTATACGTGCCGTACCTGCTGGTCGTCAATCCGGCGCTGCCGGTGCGCAGCGTCAAGGAACTTATCGAGCTCGCGAAGGCCCAGCCCGGAAAAATTAATTTTGCCTCGCCCGGCGTCGGTACTCCGAACCACCTCGGCGTCGAGCTGCTGAACATTGTCGCCGGCGTCAAGTTCGTGCACGTGCCCTACAAGGGCGGCGCGCCGGCGGTGACGGACCTCGTCGCCGGACAGGTGCAGGTTCTCTTGTCGGGCACGCCGCAGGTTTCGTCGTTCATCAAGGCCGGGCGCCTGCGGGTGATCGCCGTCGCGACGCCGAAGCCTACCCGCGTCGCGCCGGAGTTCCCGCCGATCGCGGACACGTATCCCGGCTTCGACTGCAACACCTGGTACGGGCTGCTCGCCCCCGCCGGGACGCCGACCGCCATCGTCGCGATAATCAATGCGGAGCTTGACCGCGCGCTGACCGATCCCGGCCTGATTCAGCGCTTGCTCGATCAGGGCGTCGAGGCCACGCCGGGAACGCCCGCGGCATTCCGCGAGCTGATCGCCGCGGAGACCGCGCGCTGGCGCACGGTGATCAAGAGCGCGGGGATCACGGCCGACGCGGCGCAATGAACGGGAGCGCGTGAGCGGCTGTTTGTCTATCGCGCGACGAGGAAGTATAGTTTCGGGAAATCGGGGCAGACCGGGGCGAAGAAAATTACACACCCCGCGTCGATATTCTTTCTGGCCAGCTGCCCCAGCCGGCCAGCGCGAACCAGCATCGGGAGGAGCAGCATGCTCATCGAACGCATTTCCGGTAATACGTTTTTCGCCGGCGGCATCGTCGCCGCGGCATTGTGCATCGCCCACAGCGCCTGCGCGGCCGCGCCGTTCTCATTGACATCATCGGCCTTCAAGGACGGCACGCTGCTTGCGACCAAGAACGCCGGCAACAACAAGGCCAACCCGAACTGCATCGGCGAGAACGTATCGCCGCCCCTCGCGTGGTCGAATGTGCCCGCAGGAACCAGGAGTTTTGCGCTCGTGATGGTCGATCCCGAAGGCCGGCTCGGACTCGGGGTCATTCACTGGGTCGCCTACGGCATACCGGCCTCGGTGACCGGTTTTGCGGAAGGCGAAACGAGCCAGCCCTCCGACAAATACGTCGGCGGCAAGGGCGCCGCCGGAATGGCGCACTATCTCGGCCCGTGCACGCCGCCCGGCACCGGCATGCATCACTATACTTTCACGCTGATCGCCACCGACCTCGAGCCCGACGCGCTGCCGGCCGGACTTACGCGGGACGAACTCGTTGCCAAGCTGGCCGGACACTCCAAGGGAGCAGCGGGTCTCGTCGGGCTGTTCGGGCGTCCGTGAATTGACAAGACGGCCTGATCAAATGCCGTAGCGGGAGGCCGGAAGAGCGTAAAGATCGAGCCATTGAGTAATTCAGCGATTAGGTAATTGAGCGATTGAGCAACCCGTTCACTTAATCGCTTAATCCCAGAATCACTTCATTGCCCGTAGTTGCATGATCGCAATGCTCGCGAATTGCGCTATCCTGAATCGCCCCATGAACACTGCAACCACAGCCACTTTGCAAAGCGGGAGCGTTCGCGCGATTTCCAGGGAGGAAATGGCGAACCTGCCGATCCGCCGGTATGAGGGCGAAGTGTGCCTGGTGGCGACTCCGCCGGACCTGGAGCGCGCGCTGGCGGACATCCGGCAGGCAAGCGTCGTCGGATTCGATACGGAAACGCGGCCCGCGTTCAAAAAGGGCCAGAGTTACCTGCCCTGCCTGGTCCAGGCGGCCACGGCCGGCGCGGTATATTTGTTCCAGTTGCGGCGGCCGGATGTGTTCCCGGTTGTCGCCGAGCTGTTGGCGGACCCGCGCATCGTCAAGGCCGGCGTGGCGCTGGCATACGATCTGCGCACGCTCAAGTCGGTGTTTCCGTTCACGGAGAAAAATGTGGTCGATCTCGGCGTCGTCGCGCGTCGCAGCGGCCTCGGCCAGACCGGCGTGCGCAACCTCGCCGGGATCCTGCTGGGAATCCGGATTCCCAAAGGCACCAAGACTACAAACTGGGCCGCGCCGCAGTTGTCTGCGCAGCAGATCACCTACGCCGCGACGGACGCCTGGGTCTGCCGCGAATTATTCCTGCGCTTTCAGAGTCTGGGGCTGCTGCCGGCGTAGCTACTAAAAAATCGCTGATTGAGTGATTGAGTAATCGAGCGATTGAGCAACCCAATCACTCAATCCCCGAATCACTTAGAAGGCGGTCTCAAAAACAGGGCGGAACCGCCGATGAACGCAGATGAACGCAGATAAGTTCAAAAGACTTAACGTCGGCTAGAGGGCGGCTCTGGATTTTTATCGGCGTTAATCGTTTATCTGCGGTTGGTTGTCGTTTTTGGATTTTTGAGATGGGTTCTTAATCACCGGTTTCCCCTTCCGCTTGCCCGGAAGCATCAGGCCGCGCGGCGCACGCCCGTCGCATTGCGCGCGATGAAAGCCTTGACCATCTCGCGGGCGCGATCGGTTTGCGGGCCCGGCTTCGCGACCCACTCGTGCTCGCAGCCTTCGAATACCGTGAGAGAGCAATCGCCGCCGGCCGCTTTGTACGTCGCGGCGAATTTCGCCTGCAGGGCGGGCAGCACGTTGTCGTCGAGCGCGCCCTGCATGATCAGCAGCGGCGGCAGCGTGACCGCCTCGCGGCGATCGAGGATCTCCTGCGGATTGCCTTCGTGGATCGACTCCCACGGGACGAAGAACGTCTTGTTGTTCTTGATCATCGACTCGCGCTTCATCTTTTCCGCCTGCTGGTAGCGCGCGTACGTATCGCTGATCGGCGAGCGGGTCGCGACGTAGGCGACCGTCGCATCTACGTTGGGCGCAGCCGGCAACGGAATCGCGTTGTAGCGCGCATCGCGCGGGCGCATGGCGAGCAGCTCGGCGACGTGGCCGCCGCTCGAGCTGCCGTACACGCCGATCCGCGACGGGTCGCCGCCCCACGCGGCCGCTTTCGACTTGAGCCAGCGCACGCCGTAGTTGGCGTCCTGCACGCACGCCGGGTACGGCGCTTCGGGCGCGAGCGTCATGTCGATGGCGACAACGACCACGCCGCTCGCCGCCACCGCGCGGTCCATCGGTTCCTCGGCGTGGCGGTCCTTGTTGTTCCACGCGCCGCCGTGCAGATCGAGCACGGTCGGGAACGGTCCCGCGCCCTGCGGCTGATAGACGCGCGCCATCAGCTGCCGGCCGGCCGCCGTGCGCCGGAATTCCACTTCGCTCACCGTGAGCTCGAACGTCGCTGCGGGGTTGTAGGCTGTCGTCATCATCGATCCTCGTGTCACGTCATTGGAATAAGCACGGCCGGCGCCCAGCGCGGCCGCGACCGGCAGGCCGCCCAGCGCGGCCACTGTCTTGAGAAAATCCCGGCGTCCTTTCGGCGGCTTTTCCATACCGAACTCCTTGCCACTGCCCAAATGGGGCCGTAATGATTTATCAGGCTGCGTAATCGACCCCGACCGCTTTATTCGCCGTCACTCGCCATATTGCAATTCCGACCATTCTCTCCACCGCTCGCCTTTCATCGCGTTGATGCTCATGCGGCTGGGGGGCCGGATTTTGATCGGAGGCGGCTTCATCTTCGAGACGCTTTCGAGCACCTTCCGGTATTCGTCGTCCGACAGTACCCTCGCCCTGCCGCCCGCGTGGGCGAGCCTTTCCAGCTGAATGAGCTCCTCGACCTCCGGCGGCGCCGGTATCGGACTGACCGCGTCGCCCCAGCTCGCTTTCGGTTTGCCGGCTGCCTCGGCGAATTCGTCGGCCGACGAAACCATCGTCGCAATCGTCAGATGATCGTAACGCATGGCCCAGGTCAACGCGTCCTCTCCCCGATCGTTTTTCGCGCTGCGGTCGGCGCCGGCCTTGAGCAGCATCGCGGCGATGTTCTCGTTGCCTTCATGGGCGGCCATCATCAGCACCGTCGAGCCGTTCGTCGATCGCGCGTTGATATCCGCCCCTTTCCGCATCAGAAATCCCGCGACCTCCTCGTTCCCCGCAAAGGCCGCATAGTGGAGGGCGCTCCATTCATTGCCGTCCCGATTGATCCGCGCGCCGTGATCGAGCAGCCAGGCGGCCGCTTTCTGCCGCCCCTTCCACGCGGCGTACATGAGCGCCTGTTCCTTGAACCCGTTGGTGCGATTCACGTCGGCGCCGTGTTTCACGAACAGCTCCATCATGGCGATATTCCCGTACCAGGCGGCGATCATCAAGCCGGTGCCCAGACGGTCGCCTTCGAAATTCGGATCCAGCCCGGCATCGAGCCATTCTCCGACCGTCGCGATGTCTCCCTGCTCGACTCTGACGCCGAACGTGATCGCATCCGGCAGCGCGGGCGCGGCCTGAAGCGCGGGCGCTGCCGGCCGCGCGGGCGTGTCCACAGTCGCAGCCGGAAGCGCGAGCGTGTCCGCGGCCGCAGCCGGCGGCAGGCTCAAGGCCTGCGCGGTCAGCACGATGAACGCGATCAGGAGCGGCTCTGACAGCCGTCGCGCGTTTTTCAGCGGGGCCTTGGGTGCTTGCATCGTATGTCCTCGGCTACTGCGCATCCGGGCTTGCCAAGCCTCGTGCGGCATCCTATTCTGCGACTGCCTGCGCGCCGTGATTTATGTAGTAAATTGGGCAGGTTGTCAAACGACGAGCCGAGGGCTCCGCTTTCATGCGTATCGAAATCTGCGTTGCGTTGCTTGCCAGCACCGCTTTGCACGCAGGCCTGCTGGTTTTGACGCCGGCTTCCGTAGCCACGCGCGCCTCCGCCGGGCCAGATCCCGCTGCTCCCCCCGTCCTGACTGCCCGCCTCAAGAACACGCTCGCGTACGACACGGCCGAGCGCCCGGTGCGGTTGAAACTTGCGCGTTCGCTTGGCGCGCAACCCGCATCGATGGAGATCGGGCGTCCGGCCCGGCCCGCAAGCGCCGCCAGACGGGAGCCGCGGGTTGATAATCCTCTGCGGTTCTATCCGCCGGAGGCCATTGCCAAAGGCCTCGAAGGCGAGGCGATCCTCATGCTGCGCTTCGATGCCGACGGCGCATTGATCGATGCCCGTATAGCCAAGAGCAGCGGCCACGTGATTCTGGACGAGGCCGCGGTGCGGGCGATACGCGCGATGCCGCGCTTTGCCTCGGGACCGCGTGAAATGTTGTTTCCCGTGACGTTTGCCCTGCATTGAGCAATGATGCGGTAGCGGGGACGCGGCGCTTTCGTATAGAGTTGTAGATCAGCACCGACGATACCGTGCTTTGCCCGCAGCGACGCGGCGCGCGCACGGCGCCGGTTTGCGGAATCTTTGCGTCACCCAGGTTGCCGAGGAGAAAAGTCATGAAAAATCCGCTGCTGTACGTACTGGTGCTGTTGGCGGGAATCTGCGGTTACGCCCGCGCAGCCGACTCGCAGACGTATCCGTCCAAGCCGATCCGCGTCATCATCCCGTTTCCGCCGGGCGAAGCGGCCGACATCATCGCGCGGCTCCTGAGCCCGGTCATGACCGAGCACATGGGGCAGCAGGTCGTCGTCGACAACCGCGCCGGCGCGAGCGGCCAGATCGGTCTCGAGCTGCTCAAGAGCGCGACCCCGGACGGCTACACCATCGGCGTCGGGCAGGGCGGCAATCTCGTCGTTGCGCCGCACACCTACAAGAAGCTGCCGTACGATCCGCTCAAGGATTTTGTAGCCGTCGCGCTCAACGCGACGAACTATCTGGCCGTGGTGGCCAATCCCAATGCGCCGTTCAGGAACGCCGCCGAAATGATCGCGTGGGCCAAAGCGAATCCGGGAAAACTCACGGTCGCAACCAACGGCGAAGGCGGCTATCCGCACCTCGCGTTCGAGCTGCTGGCCTCGATGGCGGGGTTCAAGTTCCTGCACGTCCCGTACAAGGGGGCGACGCAGGTCTCGACCGACGTGATCTCGGGCCAGGTGCTGGCGGGGATCGGCTCCTACACGAGCCTGTCGCCGCTCGTGCAGAGCGGCCGCATGCGGCTGATCGGAGTGACCAACAACGTGCGCGTGCCCGACAAGCCCGAGCTGCCGGTCCTCGCGGATCAGGTTCCCGGCTACGACATGCGCGGATGGTTCGGTTACATCGCGCCGGCCGGAACGCCGCGCGCAATCGTGCGGCGCCTCAACGAGGAAGTCAACCGCGCGATGCAGCAACCGGACGTGCACGCCAAGCTCGCCGGCGCCGGGCTGTACGTCGCCAACGAGTCGCCCGAGTTCTACGCCGAGTTCATCAGGAAAGAGTTCGCCAAGTACGGCAAGATCGCGCGCGACATCGGCTTCAAGCCGCAGTAAGCCGCTCAGCGCCTGGACGATGAAAACCTCGTCTGCGGAATAATCCGGGACAGACCCTGATCAGCCAGCCGCTGTCGGTTGGCCCGGTGCAGCAAAGCGTGCCGTGATGCTTTTATAGCGCGCCTCTCTTAAAACAGACTTAAAGCGCGATGCGGATATCAGGGGCTTGAGCGCAACTTGTGAGGCTGCCGCGATGTCCAATATGGGATTTGCGGTTATAAGAACGCCGCCGCCCCGCTGGCGGTACGGCAAGTCCCTGCAATTCAGTGATTGAAAGCCATGCGCGTTTTATTGGTCGAAGACGATTCGATGATCGGCGAAAGCGTGCGTCGGGGCTTGCGCCAGGACGGATTCACCGTCGACTGGGTGCGGGACGGCCGCGCGGCCGAGCTGGCCGTCGAGAACGGGGTTTACGACCTGCTGGTGCTCGATCTGGGGTTGCCGCGGAAGGAAGGGCTCGATGTGCTCAGGCAGTTGCGGCGCCGCGGCAACGCGATTCCGGTGCTGATCGTGACGGCGCGCGACGCGGTAGCCGATCGCATCACGGGATTGGATGCGGGCGCCGATGACTATCTCGTGAAGCCTTTCGATCTGGACGAATTGGCGGCGCGCATACGCGCCTTGTTGCGCCGGCGCTCCGGCCGCACGGATCCGGTGATCCGCTGCGGCAAGCTCTCTTTCAATCCGGCCACGCGCGAGGCCACCCTCGAGGACATACCGGTTTCCCTGTCGGCGCGCGAGATCGCGCTGCTCGAGGCCTTCCTCGACCGGCCCGGCGCCGTGTTGTCGCGCGAGCAGCTCGAAGAAAAACTGTACGGATGGGGCGAGGAAGTGGAAAGCAACGCGGTCGAAGTGTATATCCACGCTCTGCGCAAAAAGCTCGGGCCGGATTTTATCAAGAACGTACGCGGCGTCGGCTATCGCGTGTCCAAGGAACCATGAGGTCGATCCGGCGGCAGTTGCTGCTCTGGCTGTTGGTGGGCCTGACCTTGACCACAGCCGCCGCCGCATTGGCGGTTTACTCGCGGGCGCGCGCGGAGGCGAGAGACCTTTTTGATTATCAACTTCAGCTGATGGCGGCGGCATTTCCCAATGAGGGATTCGGCTCCGCCACCGCGCCTCCGCTGGACGAGGCGGGCAGCGGAGACGTAATGGTCGTCGAGATCTGGGACTCAAACGGCGCCCAGCTGTATCTTTCCCGTCCCGGCTCGCCGCCGCCGCAAAGCGCGGACATCGGATTCTCCACAGTGACGACGCCGCGCGGAGACTGGCGAGTCTACAGCACGATTGTCGGCAACAACATCGTGCAGGTTTCGCAGCCGACGAGCGCGCGGGAGAGGCTCGCGGCCGGTCTCGCCTTGCGCACCATGCTGCCACTGCTGATTTTGCTGCCGGTATTGGTCGCGATGATCTGGCTGACCGTCGGACGCGGTCTGAGGCCGCTCAACAAAGTGGCTTCCGCGGTCGGCAAGCGTTCGGCGGACGCGCTTGAACCGTTGCCCGACGGCGGTCTGCCGATCGAGGTGCAGCCGCTCGTTGCCGCGCTGAACGATCTGCTCGCAAGGCTTGGCCGCTCGCTCAGTTTGCAGCGATCATTTATCGCGGATGCCGCGCACGAGCTGCGCACGCCGCTCACCGCGGTGAAGCTGCAGTTGCAGTTGGCGGAACGCGCGGGCACGGATGCCGAGCGCGCGGCAGCGTTTACCGAACTGAAAGGCGGCATCGGGCGCGCCGCCCGGTTGGTCGCGCAGCTCCTGACCCTCGCGCGCAGCGAGCCGGAAGCCGCGGAGCAGCCGTTTGCGACGGTGAACCTGACCGACGTCGCGCGCCAGGTGGTCGCCGAGCGGGCGTCGATCGCCGAAGCGAAGCGCGTCGATCTCGGGTTGGCGGGCAATATCCCGATAGCGGTCATGGCGGATGCGGAAGCCTTGCGCGTCATGCTCGGCAACCTGGTCGACAACGCAATCAACTACACGCCGCCGGGGGGCGCCGTCGACGTGGAGGTCGCGGCAAACGACGGCCAGGCGTGCCTGATCGTGACCGATACCGGGCCCGGGATTCCCGCCGCGGAAAGAGAACGGGTTTTCGACCGCTTCTATCGCCGCGAAACCGCCGGCGTGCCGGGCAGCGGGCTGGGGCTCGCGATCGTGCGCAAGATCGCGCAGCGGCATCGCGCCACGGTTGATCTCGATGCGGGCGCCGGCGGCCGCGGACTCAAGGTGACCGTGCGCTTTCCCGGCGCATAGCATTGCGCATAGCCGGGACTCAATCCAACGGGCCGCGCGCGTGGGATTGTTCGCGCGGCGCGAGCCTCTTGGATTGTTTCTTGGACGTCACTTCCCTGTTGCGCCCCGCGGAATTTCGTGCATCAGCCGGTGTGTTTCCAGCAAGGCCGTCTTGATTTTCCTGACCGTCTCGTTGCGCCGTTTTGAATTCGGGTCTTTTGCCAACGCCTGGGCCGCCTCGTGCAAATTCTCCGTTGCCCGCCGGAGGCGATCGCCGGTTTGTTTGTAGGTGCTTTCAGTTGCTTGAGCAGTCAGCAACTCCGGTGGAAGGTTGACCATTGCGCTCTCTACTTCCGCCAACGCCCGGTCTCCGGCCTTGATCAGTTCAATCCGCTTCGCACCCGCAGGCTCATTCAGCATGTCGTGTATGGCGTCACGCAATCTTTGCGCCGCAAGCCGCAGGTCCTCGATAGGCTTCGCATCCGGTCCGGCGCTCGCCGTTGCGGCGGCGCCTGGAGCCTTCTGATCCGCCGGACTTGCGCTCTTGGTCTGTCCCAGGGCAAGCGGGGCCGAACCCAAAGCCCAAAGAAGCGGTGCGATGATTGCCAATTTTGCGTTCATGACGACTCTCCTGAGTAAGGTTAATGAGAAAAGCAGATTCCTGAAATCGATCAGAAGGCGTGCAATGAGCGCTAAGTTTCAGCAAAATCGCGCGCGGTTCTGCGTCGCACAGCAAATCGCCTTGTAACGCCGGCCATCTTGACCGTGTTTTCTTAAAACAAGCTTAAGGCGCGAACCCGATCCAGCCCCGCAATCAAAGCAACGCAGGGCTTAAGCCTGGATTAAGTCTCATGCGCAATATTACGAGGACCGCTGCGGCCGGGCAGCCCGCCGCCCGGGCGGCAAATTCAGGAGCAAATGCGACAATCAGTAAAGCGGAAAAACATGCGCATTCCCATTACATCCATCTTAATTATCGGCGGAATTTTTCTTGCGCTGGCTGCGCGGGCGTCGATCACTCAGGACATTGCGCCGGATGCGCTCGTCAAGTCGGTTACGCACGAAGTCATCACCGCAATCAGGGAGAACAGCGACGCTCACGATCCGGCGAAGATCGCCCGGTTGGTGGATGCCACGGTCGTGCCGCACTTTGATTTTGCCCGCATGACGCGGCTCGCCATGGGACGAAACTGGCGGCTCGCCTCGCCCGGACAGCAGCAGGCGCTGATCGCGGAGTTCAGGATACTGCTGGTGCATACTTATTCAGCGTCGCTGACCCTTTACCGCGACCAGAAGATCGAGTTCGATCCGTTACGCGCCGCGCCCGGTGGCACCGAAGTTACGGTCAGGTCCGTGGTGAAGCGGCCTGGCGCAGACCCGATCCAAATCAACTACGACATGGCAAAAGAGCCGGCGGGATGGAAGGTCTACAATGTCAGCATCGACGGCATGAGCCTCGTGATTACCTATCGCGATACCTTTGCGAACCAGGTGCGCGACCACGGCGTCGACGGCCTGATCAAATCGCTCGCCGCCAAGAACCGCTCGAATGACATGCTTTCAAAGCAGGACGGTGCATAAGCCAGTGATGAAGGAACGTAAATTTGTTATTCTGACGACGGCCGGGGGCCGAACCTCGACTTGGCCGCGCATCTGGCTGACCGTTGCCGCGGTCGCTGCCGGCGCCGTTCTGCTGTGGCTCGGATTGGTTCTGGCGCTTGCCGT